>ERZ1066118.107-NODE-107-length-89631-cov-11.945722_pt1 | contig 89631 bp, 79 predicted proteins | sample MGYA00382765_ERZ1066118 | MGnify/ENA primary metagenome ERZ1066118 (study PRJEB33369, sample SAMEA5778348) | biofilm metagenome | biome: Industrial cooling water; feature: Water cooling tower basin; material: Biofilm | place: United Arab Emirates | collected...
GACTTGAGAGCTGACGATTTTCTCCACTCTTTACAATTTTTGTCCTGTACTTAGTAGGTATCAATAAAACCAGAAATCAGTTGCATCCTTGCCGGATCTAACCGCAATGTTGCCAGTAAACGCAAGCATTCAAACTTAACTCTAGGACGGTCTTCAGGCGCTATATTCATTTTAGCCATTAACGCACTAGCTACAGGGTTCTGTTGCCGCAAAAAATCTCGCCAATTGAGTTGATTGAGTTGAATGACTGCATAATTAAACTCCAAAACTACCTTATCAGGAAATGCCACTTGATAAGTATTTGGTTGCAGAGTGCGGGGTGAATCATAAGAAAGGATCGCGATAGGATATACAGGAAGGACAAATTTTTCAGATAAACGAGCAAAGTATTTAAACATTCGCTGTCCAAAATCTGCTTGTGGATAAGATTGACTTTCCACATGGATGAGGAAAAATGTGTCCTGTCCTTGAAATCTTGCCTTCACCACTAAATCGGCTTCATATTGTTCCCCTGCGGTAACATCAGTAAATATCTCTTTGTCTAGAAATTCCAAAGAATCTGGTTCTACATATGCAACGACTTCTGGAAAAAATAACTCTAGGAACTCCTCAAAAAAAGTAGTCAATAATTCTTTGAATAGACGGTCATGGTCAATCACGTTAAAATCGTCCCACCCATCAATTTTTGATATCTATACGTTAATTCTGCTTGCATCAAACCCCAACGTTGCAGAGTTGGATCTTTTTCCATCACTTTTTCAGCCGCTTCTCGCGCAATTTCTAAAACTGCCTGGTCGTCCATCAAACTTGCCAAGGTAAAATCTGGTAATCCAGCTTGGCGCATTCCCAAAACTTCTCCAGGTCCCCGAAACCGCATATCTGCTTCTGCTATAAAAAAGCCATCTTGAGATTCTTCTAATACTTTTAAACGCTGACGGGCAGTTTCATTTTTAGGATTACCCATTAATAGACAAAAAGATTGTGCCGCACCACGTCCAACACGACCTCTTAACTGGTGCAACTGAGATAAGCCAAATCTCTCGGCATTTTCAATTAACATTACCGTAGCATTAGGAACATCTACACCAACTTCAATTACAGTCGTAGAAACGAGAATTTGGATTTGGTTATCGCGAAATAAACTAATTGCCTCATCCTTATCAGCTGACGACATGCGACCGTGCAGCAACCCTACCCGAAATTGCGGAAAAATGCTTTCTTGCAGATGTTGATATTCCTCAACTACGGCTTTTAAGTCCAGCTTTTCCGATTCTTCTACTAAAGGCATGACAATATATGCTTGCCTGCCTTGGGCAACTTCGCGCAGAATCAATTCATTAGCGTGCGATCGCTCTTTACCAGATAAAACTGTTGTATGAATCTTCTGTCTACCAGGAGGCAATTCATCAATTTGACTGACATCCAAATCCCCGTGTAATGTTAACGCCAGCGTCCGAGGAATCGGCGTAGCTGTCATTGTCAAAACGTGGGGAGACTCGCCCTTTTGTTGCAAACGAGCGCGTTGTCCGACACCAAATCGGTGCTGTTCGTCAATTACCACCAACCCCAAGCGTTGAAAATTGACTTTATCTTGAATTAAGGCATGAGTCCCCACTAACAAAGGTAACTCTCCCGTTTCTAATTGGGCGTGAATTTGTCTTCGCTTCGCCGCTGGAGTCGAACCCGTCAGCAATTCTACGGGTAAATGCAACAAATTAAACCAACCAACTAACTTGCGATAATGCTGTTCTGCTAATACTTCTGTAGGAGCCATCAGCGCCCCTTGGTAGCCTGATTGAATCGCGGCGAGGATTGCTACCACTGCAACAACCGTTTTCCCCGAACCTACATCCCCCTGGACGAGGCGATTCATCGGGACGGATTTTTTTAAGTCGTTGAGAATGTCATTTATAACTCTTTGTTGTGCGCCCGTTAGGTTAAAAGGTAGCAGTTGGTAGAACTGTTCTACTAATTGACCGCTTGGCGAAAGAACGGCACTATTAGCAATTTGCCTTGCTTTGTATTGGCGTTGCAGCAAACCCAATTGTAAATAGAAAAATTCATCAAATACCAAGCGACGACGAGCAAGCTCTAAAGCGTCAGTATCGGCAGGAAAATGAATATTAGCGATCGCTTCCCGTACCTCAACCAATCCATAATAATCGCGTAAAGCTTTTGGCAGCGGGTCTTTGAGATGAATCAAGGCTGGTAGTGCAGTAGTCACAGCCTTACGCACCATATCTGCCCCAACTCCCTCCGTCAAGGGGTAGACTGGTACAACCCGACCCACAGTGAGAGAATCAATTGTGTCTCCTGGATTTGCCAGCACCTCCAAGGCTGGTTTGTCCAGAGTCAGACCGAATTTACTCTCTTTTACCAATCCCGAAGCTGCTACGACCGCGCCAATAGGGTATTTGCGCTTTTGCTGTTCTTGCCATCCCCGATGAGAATAACGCCCACCAGCAAAAAAATAGTTGATGCGAATTTGACCCGTATTATCTTTTAAAACAATTTCGAGAATAGATAATTTGGCATTGCGCGGACTGGTGAAGCACTGACACTTTTTTACTGTTGCTATCAGCGTTACCGTTTCCCCTGCCTCTAAATCGCAAATCTTGACCTGTCGCGCATAGTTAATGTGATCGCGGGGATAGTAGAGTAATACATCTTTAACTGTATACAGTCCTAGCCTTGCTAAGAATTCACCCCTTCTCGCACCAATTTCCGGCAACCTAGTCAGTGGCTGTTCTAAACTAGGAGCAAGGCGTTGGTCAATCTCTGAGGATTTTGTGGAGACGAGTGACGATGTTTTGGGTTGAACGATGCGGGGAGTGGGGAGTTGGGAGTTGGGAGCTGGTAATTGGTAATTAGTGGTTGCTCCCTCAACTTCCTCAGCTCTCTTCTCGGCTTGCTGGGACAATTGCAAGCATCTACGCGCTGCTGCAACTACGCTTTGCCTTTCCTCCAACGTCATCTGATGGTATTCGGCAAATTGCATTGCCATTTCTTGCCACCTGCGCTTTTCTTCCGCAGATAAGCTGACAGGAGGTTTACCAAAACTCAGGCAAAGAAACTCACTGAAGCGGTACTGTTTCCCTACCAAGTCTACAAACCCCTTTTCCGCCTCTACTGCTAAGGCTTTCTGCAATCGTAACCAATCTATGTCGTCATTAGTCATTAGTCATTGGTTATTTGTTGATAGTTAATGGTTGATGGTCGATCACTGTTCCCCGTTCCCCGTTGCCCCTAATCCCCACTCCCTACGGTCGTGGGGACCCCGAGTTCCCCGTTCCCTGATAACTGATAACTGATAACTGACAACTGACAACTGACTATTCATCAAACCAACTCGCCCGCCATGCGGCTTCTGCTTCGGCGATCGTGCGCTCTCGCTGCCTCTTTTGATATTCTCGCCCTAAAGAGACTAAGTTGGATTCTAGTTGCCGTATTTGGTTGCGTGCAGTTCTGACTTTGGTATCGGCAAACTCAATTTCTGACAACCTCAGCTGAATTGCAATTAACTGGGTCACGCCAACATCTTGTGACTCCTGGGGATTTTCAGTTTCAATCAGTAAATTCATCACATTTGGCGGTCCAACAGTCATTTCGCCAGCGGTTTCCGATACTGCGGTAGCAGCTTCTAAGAGCGGTGCTGGCAATTTTTGGGGGAGAATGCCAGATTGTTGTAATAAGTGATTGGTATTCAAAGATAAGGTTTTGAGGACTTGCGCGATCGCTTGTTCCAAAATATACTGCCATCGTACCAGTTCTAACGGGTTAGAAGGAGTGGTTGGCAATTTGGCAGTTGGCAGTTGGCAGTCGGGAGGCGGAATTATTTGTTCCCGTTCTTCTACTAATTCCTCAACTAATTCTTTGTCTGCATCTGCGATCGCGCTTGCTATCTCTGACTGAATACTATCTAACTGAATACTATCTAATAGATCCTGTTCCATTTGGGCTGGATTTTTCAGTAGTTCTAGCAATTGTGCGGCAGCACTTTGCCCCAACTGACGAATCGCGCGCTGTAATTGCTGCTTGCGATCGAAAGACAAGCTCAAAAATTGCTTGGGGTATCCTTGAGTACAAACTTGATAGCTTGCTAAAATTAACTGCTGGCGTGTAGCTTGTCCTAAAGCTTGGCAGTAAGTAGTATAGGCGCTGCTGAGTTCGGCAAATAGTTTATTTGCTGACTTTTCCAGTGCTGCAATATCCCGCTCAATTTGTTCGATTGCTCTTGCCATCTTTCTAGTGAGTCGATTCATAGTGAGTAGTGAGTAGTGGGGAGTCGGGCATCGGGAGTTGGGAGTGAATCAATTTTAGATTTTGGATTGTAACTCTCCCTCAGCTCTTTTCTCTCCCTCAGCCCCCTCAGCTCTCTTTTCTGCTCCCTAATTAAAAAGGACGGGTGGTGCGTCGCACCATTTTAACCCGTCCTACAAGTTGAGTTTAACCAATTGCCGACTCAAATGAATTGGTTCTATTCTTCTGATGATTTTTCGATGCCTTCGCCTAGGACGTAGCGGGAGAAGCGACGGATCTGGATATTTTCACCTAATTGGGCGATCGCTTCTTTGACCAAATCTTCCACAGATTTGTTTTGATCCTTAATATATGCCTGATCTACCAAGGACATCTCTTTCAAACGCTTTTCAATGCGTCCAGCCACAATCTTTTCTCGAATGTTTTCTGGTTTTCCTGCCAAGTCATCTTTTCCCATTTCAATCGCCTTTTCCTTCTCGGCAACTTCAGGTGGAATATCGCTGACTCTGACATACTCTACGTTAGGACAAGCTGCAATTTGCATGGCAATGTTTCGTACCAATTCGCTGAATGCTTGGTTGCGAGCCACAAAGTCAGTCTCGCAGTTCACCTCCACCAGCACGCCAATGCGTCCGCCCGTATGGATGTAACTATCTACTAGTCCTTCTGCTGCTACACGTCCAGCTTTCTTTCCGGCAGAGGCAAGACCTTTCTGCCGCAGCCATTCAATGGCTTTCTCCATATCGCCGTCAGTTTCTTGGAGTGCTTTTTTGCAATCCATCATGCCAGCGTTTGTTCTCTCGCGTAGCTCTTTAACAGCTTTTGCAGATATTTCCGCCATCTTCTCTCAATTCCTAGTTGTGATTTGTTAATTGTTCCTTAGTCAATGGTTAATTGTTTGTCACTATTAACCATTAACCATAAACTATTAACCTATTCTTCTTCCTCTTCTTCGTTAGGAATCACCGCTTCAGTGTATTCACTTTCGCTTTCATCATAATCGAAATCTTCTTCAGCACCCTCGAAATCTTCGTACTCTTCTTCCGCATCCAACTGACCGTGCCGTCCTTCGTAGATCGCGTCAGCTAACTTGCCTACAATCAATTTAATCGAGCGGATGGCATCGTCGTTAGCCGGAATCGGAACGTCAACTAGATCGGGATCGCAGTTAGTATCTAACATAGATACGATTTCAATGCCTAGCTTTTGACATTCTAAAACTGCGTTGTACTCCCGTCGCTGGTCTACTATTACCACTACGTCAGGTACTTTCCGCATGTTTTTAATTCCGCCCAGATACTTCTGGAGTTTAGCTAGCTCTCGCCGCAGTACCGAGGCTTCTTTTTTGGGCAATAGATCCAGCGCCCCGCTTTCCTCGCGCCGTTCCAATTCCTTTAATCTTTCAGCCCGTGTCTTAATCGTCGTCCAGTTGGTCAACATTCCGCCTAGCCAACGCTGATTGACGTAGCTAGCGCCACAACGACTGGCTTCTTGAGCCACAATTCCGGCTGCTTGACGCTTCGTGCCGACAAAGAGAAACTTTTTCCCTTGCTCGGCAGATTGTCTGACGTGGTTGTAAGCTTCATCCATTAACTGGGCTGTCTGCACCAAGTCAATGATGTGGACACCGTTGCGCGAGGTGTAAATGTACTGAGACATTTTTGGATTCCACCTGCGGGTTTGATGCCCAAAGTGAACCCCAGACTCCATCATTTGAGCCAATGAAACGACTGGCATATCTTCTCGATCTCCTGATTCGGGTTAATCTTCCATCCAGCTGCATTTCCCAGGAAACACCCGAAAACGCTAGATGTGCGATTTTAGACAACTTTTCTAGTATAGACAATTTATGGCAATCTTAAGTGATTTGCAAACATTCCCCTGTAGAGACGTTACATGTAACGTCTCTACAAGGGATATTTATCTGCTTTTATGAGGTCGTATGCTTGATAAACTCCCTGGACGTTGTACCAATTGAGGAAAATGCGGGCGACTTGTTCGGCTAACTGAGGCTTACCTTGGTGAATCAGCCATTTTAAAACTGGGGCGAGGGTACGCTCGTTCAGCTGTCCGCCGAGGGAAAGAAGACCCCAAAGCAAGCGGTGTATCCAAGTCATTTGAATCATCATTCGCACTTCCCAAGTTGGATGCTTTTGATAAAACAGGACTCCCATGCGACCGCGTTGAATTTCTTTGTCAATTAAATTAGGAATTTGCTCTAAATGAAAAGCTGGATGCCAGTGATAACCTACTGCATCAGGACATTTAACTAACTTTAATTCCAACTGTTTCAACCGCACGCCTAATTCTAAATCTTCCCAACCGTAAAGTTGAAAACGGGTGTCAAATAATCCAACTTTTTCCAACCAATGACGCGCGATCGCCACATTTCCCGTAGCAAAATAAGCGGCAGAAAAATCGGTAATTTTATACGGTTCGGCTGTAGGATTGTCAAAATTACAAGTATTAATTACTCTTCCGTATGTAAATATGCGATCGCTGCCAAACATTTCTTGTCCTTGCTGCAACCCTTGCGCGTGTGCCTGCAAGAAATTTTCGGTGACGACCAAATCGCTATCAATAAACACGATTGTGTCGCCCTTTGCCTGTTCTACTCCCAGATTACGGGCGGCGGCTGGTCCCTGATGATTTTGCAAGAGCGATCGCACGTGGAGAAAATCAGCCGCATTTGTCTCTAGCCATGCCAGCGTGCCATCTGTAGAGCCATCATCGACTAAAATCACCTCATAACCAGCTATTAACGCACCACTAAAGTTTTGACGTTCTAGCGATCGCAAACACTTTTCCAAAATGGGCAAGCGATTGTACGTAGGAATGACAACGCTGAAAAACACGACTTTTTCTCTTCAACACCATTTATAAGGGTAATTGGTAATGGGTAATTGGTGGTGCGTGGAAAGAAAATGCTCCCTCAGCATCCTGGCGCTCCGCGGCTCTCTCTTTTCCCTACTCCCGACTCCCGACTCCCACTTTACGCGCTTCTAACCACAGAGGGATGACAATTACAGCCAAGGCAACCAGTAGTGCTACTATCCCAAATTGGGCTGCGATCGCTACTAATTGCTCTAAAGAGACAATTTTACCGACGAAGAAAGCTAAAGTTACCATAACTGATGCCCAAGCCGCAGCCCCAGCCAAGTTGTAAATCAGGAATTTGGCAAAGGGCATCTGAGCAATACCAGCTAGCGGTCCGGCAAAAATCCGCAATAAAGCAATAAATCTGCCGAAAAAAACGGCTTTAGTAGCATTATTGCTAAATTGTTCCCTCATTTCTAGCAGTCGGTCTTCTGAAATGCGGAAGATCTTACCGACTTGCAGCATGAACGTCCAACCGAAGTTTCTCCCAATGAGATAACCGCAAGTTCCACCAATAGCAGCCCCTGCGATCGCATCACCTAAAACAAGCCAGTAATTTAATTCGTCGCTACCTGCAAGAAACCCTCCCACTATGGTTACGGTTTCACCAGGAATGGGAATACCGAGATTTTCTAATAAAATTCCCAGAAAAACTGCCCAGTAGCCGTACTGGTGGGCAATTTCCTGAATTTTTTCCAGCGATAAAAACTCTAGTGACATCCAGCCGCCTTTACAAAGTTTTACTTTTCTTCTATCTTGGCGCGAGTCTGGAAAATGTGTCAATCCAAGTTATATTGCCGTTTGCACCCTTGTCTGTTAAGTATTACGCAAGTCTGTCGAATGTAAAAAAAGATTACAGTGATTGCTTTACGATATCTTTACATAACTCCTAATTGGCGATAAAGATTCGATAAAAACTGCGGATTTTACTGAAAGTTCAAGGTTTCCGTGTTTAGATTGATTCATCCGAAACCAAGAGGTAAAAATTTTGCTACTACTAAGGAGGTACGTCTAAAGAGGTAAAAATTGAGCTAGTAATATTTAGTGGTAAATCTACTGAAACTGTTTTAGTCAAGTTCGTTAAAATTCAACAAAAATCACCGTAATTTTACCGTTGGATGTATGTAGCAAAAACCGTTAGCCTAAGCTATGAGTTAAATTTATTTAGCATAAATCATAGGTGTAACTACTTTCTATTTTTTAAATATCTGTAAAATAAACAAAGCTTAGAATAAGGTTTTATAAAGTTCAATCTCTAACGCGAAATAAGAAACGTGTTTTAGATATCGGACGCGAAGAAAAAACAGCACCAAGAAAAAATTTTTCTTGCGATCGCCTGACTAGAAAAGTTTGAAAAAATCGACTATTTGTGCCAGTGAGTTGCAATTTATAACTGAGTTTGCAGTAACTGGCGCTTTGTCAAAATTCCTATTGTATGTACTGATAACCCAGGAAAGATGATGAGCACACAAGAATTTCAATTAATTTTGTTTCAGCCACAACAGCGTTTAGATGTAGATGGTGGTAAAGCCTTAGAAGCGCAGTTGGCTGAGCTAATGCCTCAAAGACAAGCTCTCTGGGTCATCGATTTAGCTAAAGTCGATTTCATGGACAGTGCTGGCTTAGTTTCCTTAATTACTGGGTTGAAAGCAGCAAGACAAAGCGGTTGTCGTCTAGTATTGTGCAACGTGCAACCTCCCGTGCGGCTGGTGTTAGAACTAACACAACTCGATTCCGTATTTGAAATTTTTGACAGCTACGATGCAGTACTCACAACAATCAAAACACCTGCATTAGTTGGCTAGTTTGCAAATCGAACTGGGAATTTTAGATTTTAGATTAATCCAAAATCTAAAATTCCCTCAGCTCAAATCTATCTCAAGAAGAATAGAGAAAATCATTCATCCGTCGTATGGTGGAAAATAGCTGCTAACTGGGGTATGCAATATTTACCTGCAAGCATTCCATGCCAAAAGTTACCCGCTCCCAGATTACTTCATACGGAGTTGCTATCCTTGCCGTGGTGCTAGCCTTGGCGATTATGCTGGTGCTAGACCCCTGGTTAGGCATGAAGACGACTCCGTTTTTGCTGCTTTATGGGGCGATCGCGATCGCGGCTTGGTATGGAGGATTGAAACCTGGGGTTGTAGCTACTTTCTTATCGGTTCTATTCAGCAATTACTTCTTTCATCACCCGACTAATACATTCACGGTTAATCCAGGCGACTTGCTGCGAATGGGAATATTTGCCCTACAGGGGGTAATGATTAGCTATTTGTGTGAGGCGTTGCATATCGCCAAACAAAAGGCAGAGATCGACCGACAGCGCCAACAAAAAGCCAAAGCCCAAGCGGAGGCAATGCAGCAAAGATTGGCTTTTTTAGATCGTACTAGCACTGTACTGGCATCCTCGCTAGACTATGAAACGACATTGCAATCGATTGTAGAACTAACTATTCCCGAATTCGCCGATCTCTGCACCGTCGATATTTTGCCGACAGACTCAACAGTTAATCCCTTAGCTGCCGTCCAAGCACGAGATCCAGTGCAAGCAGACTTGGTACGTCAACTAACAACTGCCTATCCCTTAGATTTAAATAACCCAGCCCATCCAATTACCAGAGTTTTCCAGACGGGACGAGCGGAATTAATTACTGAAACCGTAGATGCAGATTATGTAGCTATGGCGCGAGATAACGAGCATTTGCAACTATTTCGCCAATTAGGAATTAAATCTGCCATTTGCGTCCCGTTGGTTGCTCATCAGGAAGTGTTTGGGGTGCTGTCGCTGATGCTGACAACCTCCCAAAAGCGTTACGGTGAAGACGATCTGTCCCTAGCTGAAGAACTGGGGCGGCGCGTAGGATTGGCAATGGAAAACTCTCGTTTGCACCGTCAATTAAAACAGGCGATGCAACGACAAGAAGAATCTTTGGCTTTAATTGAAACTTGGCTTGCCAGTTCTCCAGTAGGTTTAGCTTTTTTAAACACCAATCTCCGCTACGTTCACGTCAATCAAGCTCTAGCCAGCTTCAATGGTGTCCCCCTCAGCGACCACTTCAATCGCAGCGTGTGGGAAGTGCTACCAGAATGGGGCGATACGGTTGAACCGCTGCTGCGGCAAGTTATGCAGACACGACAGCCATTGCTCGATCGAGAACTCAGTGGCGCAACGAATCCTCCTGGAGTTTATCGCCATTCCCTCGTCAGCTTCTATCCTGTTTGTCTTGCCAACGGACAGATGTTAGGCGTAGGAATAACTGTAGTAGATATTACTCAACTGAAACAAACCCAAGCATCGCTGAGTCAACGAGAGGCAGAGTTAAGCCTGATTACCAACACCGTACCTGCGTTGATTGCCTATGTCGATCCTAACCAACACTATCGCTTCGTCAATCGCATCTATGAAGAGTGGTTCGGACATCCCGCTACAGAAGTTTGCGGCAGACACGTACGGCAAGTCTTAGGTGCATCTGCTTATGAAACGATCCGTCCTTATATAGAACAGGTACTAGCAGGACAGGCAGTGAGATATGAAAGTGAAGTCCCCTACCGAGATGGTGGGATACGGTATGTCGATGCAATTTATATCCCTCAGTTCGACAGCCAGGGACAGGTAGAGGGATTTGTGTCTTTAGTCAGCGATATTAGCGATCGCAGACGTGCCGAACTGGAACGCGATCGCCTGTTGCAGCAAGAGCAAGCCGCACGTCAACTGGCTGAGTTAAATATCCAGCGAGTTTACCAATTGCAAAATTTAACTGCGGCTCTCGCTCAAGCTTTGACTACCGAGCAAGTCAGGGAAATTCTATTGCATCAAGGACTGGTTGCCTTCAACGCCAAAAGAGGCTGGATTGCTCTGCTGCATGAGAATGGCAAGACAGTAGAGATTGTCTTTTCAATTGGCTACCAGGAAGAAGAAGTTGCACCCTATCGGCGCGTACCGCTGAGTGCATCGCTTCCCCTTACAGATACAATTCGCACGGGGGAAATGGTCATAGCGCGATCGCCTGCTGAATATCAACAGCTTTATCCAGCGTTGGCAGATACATATATTGCTTCTGGTTCTCAAGCAATTGCCTGCTTGCCGTTGACAATCGAAGGGCGGACGATCGGTTCTCTAGGGTTAAGCTTTGACCAACCCCGCGATTTCGATCTGGCAGAGCGTGCCTTTATGATGACACTAGCACGGCAATGCGTCCAAGCCTTAGAACGATCGCGGTTGTATGCTGCCGAAAAAGTAGCAAGAGAAGCAGCAGAAGCCGCAAATCGGATTAAAGATGAATTTTTAGCTATACTATCCCACGAATTGCGATCGCCCCTCAACCCGATCCTTGGCTGGGCAAAACTACTGCGATCGCGCCAATACGATGAAGCGGCAAGAAATCGCGCCTTAGAAACTATCGAGCGCAACGCCAAACTCCAAGCACAGCTAGTAGACGATCTGCTCGACGTTTCCCGCATTCTCAGAGGCAAGCTAGTATTAAAATTTGTCCCAGTCAATCTCGTTACCACCATTCAAGCCGCAATGGAAACGGTACAATTGAGTGCCGAAGCAAAGCAAATTCATCTGGAGTTTGTCGAGAGTTGGGAATTAGGAGTCGGATCTGTAGGGGCGGGTTTAGCGAAGGATTCACCGCCAAGACAAAACATCTTTATTCAAAACCCGCCCGTACCGGAGTCGGGAGTTGAAAGTCGGGAAGAAGACAAGGGGACAAGCAGACAAGGAAACACGAGAAGAGAGCTGAAGGAGCTGAGGGAGAAATTCAATCCAAAATTCCAAATTCAAAATTTTCCCAATCCCGTAGTTCTAGGAGATGCAGGACGATTGCAGCAGGTGGTATGGAATTTGCTTTCTAATGCGCTTAAATTTACTCCCTCTGGCGGACGAGTCGAGATTTCGCTCCAACTTGTTGAAGAGAAGCAACAGAGAAGTCAGAAGCCAGAAGTGTTGTCTGCACCACGCACCACTCCTGACAACCAATTACCAATTACTAATTACCCATTACCAGTTACCAACTGCGTCCAAATCCAAGTTTCCGACACCGGAAAAGGCATTAGCCCTGATTTTCTCCCCCATGTATTTGATTACTTTCGTCAAGCCGATAGCAGTACAACTCGGACTTTTGGCGGCTTAGGATTGGGACTGGCGATTGTACGACACTTAGTAGAGTTACACGGTGGTACGGTAGGAGTCGATAGTCTAGGTGAGGGAAAGGGAGCCACATTTATTGTTACACTGCCGTTATTGGCAGGGAGTCGGGAGTCAGTAGGGGCGATCGGCTGTGCGCCCGTAAAGGGAAGTCAGGAACTACACCACTTACTACTGCAAGGCGTGCGTGTATTAGCAGTGGATGATGATGCAGATATGCGAGAGTATATAGCTAGCGTGCTACAGCAGCACGGAGCAGAAGCAACTGTAGTGAGTTCGGCAGAGGCGGCGCTGGTGGCGCTGTCTCAAAATACACCAGATCTGATTTTGAGCGACATTGGGATGCCCAAGATGGATGGCTATATGCTGCTACAACAGGTCAGAAATATGATGCAGTCTCAAGCGTCACCAATTCCTGCGATCGCCTTAACCGCTTATGCGGGAGAATACGACCAGCAAAAAGCACTTGCGGCAGGGTTTCAATTACACTTGCCTAAACCTGTAGATCCTGATGAGTTGGTCAAAGCGATCGCGGATTTGATTTCAAAAACTCGTAATCGCGAAGTTTAGGCATAGTCTAAATTACAATGTCTCAATTTACAATAACTTTGCTGCGCGATCGCATCTCATGTCAATATGCTGCCAACCGATCTACTCATGCACCGCCAAAACGGGGAAGAAATTACCCCCAAGCGGCTCAAAATTGACCAACATAACTTAGAAATTGCCTCTGAAATTGTTACTAGCTTCCAAGAAAATCTCGGTAATACTCAAGCAGAACTCGACCGACAACTACAAGAATTAGAAGGAGATAGCCCCGATTATCGCCTCAAACGTGGCTTAGCCTATTTACTTCGCAATGGCTTCTGCGAATTTGAAATCGTCAGTCCTTTAGAACCACCCATGCTACGCGAACGGGTATTTGCTTTAGCAGCGCAATCTGCTCCCCACCCCCAGCAGAGTCACCAAGTATTGGAACAGTTAGCGTTACAATTAAGCCGCGAATTAGAAAAAGAAGTTTTCCCAGAACAAATTCGCACGGGTTTGTATGCTGACTTAGCAGAAAACCGCATTATGACGCGGTTCGATCCGCCATCGCCAGAAGCATTGTTGCATCGATATAATTTGTCCCAAGTGCAAGGGGTATTTTATCGCGCCAGCCACCTCACCTTAAACGCTCATCGTAACGTCCCAGGAGAGTACAAGCTATTATTTCGCTATCTCAAATTATTTCAATTGATGGCATATATCGAAGGAGATGCCGACCACGGATTTACGATTACGGTTGATGGTCCGGCGAGTTTATTCAATCCTAGTACGAGATATGGATTGGCGATCGCTAAGCTTATTCCTGCTTTACTCCACGTCACTAAATGGAGTTTGAGTGCAACTTTGCAAACCCGAGATTTCTATACTAATAATTGGAAAACGGGACGTTTTACGTTGAATTCTGAGTGCGCTTTAGTCTCCCATTATCCGCCAGGTAAACCTTATGACAGTATGTTAGAAGCAGCTTTTGTTGACCGTTGGAATGCTACAAAAACCGAATGGGTATTGGAGCGAGAAGTCGATTTAATCCCAATTCCTGGTAGCGTCATGATTCCCGATTTTCGTTTGGTGCATCCTGACGGGCGAGTATTTTTGTTAGAAATAGTTGGTTACTGGCGACCGGAATATTTACAAAAGAAATTTTTTCAAGTCCGTCGCGCTCAATCTGATAATTTAATTTTGGCAATTTCCGAGCGGTTAAATTTAGAAAAGGCTGGGGTAAAAATGAACGACGTTCCAGCTAGGGTTGTTTGGTTTAAAGATAAATTGATACCGAAAGAAGTATTGAAAGTGATGGAGTAAATTTCCATTTTTCAAGAGCTACGTAGGGGCGGGTTCACCAAGATATTCAAAAGCAAACGGATTACTCTGTCAAACCCGCCCTTCCAAGATTTTTGCCAAGTTACAAAGATTGATTTTATGTCGCGCATTAGCCGAAGGCGAAGCGAAGCGTTAGACGCAAAGGCGCAAAGAAGAACGCAAAAATAATTCAACTGCCTTTATCCACGTTCCATTTCAACAAAAATGCGATCGCGCCCTAATTTACCATCCCTGAAGGGCGATCGCAAATCAAAAGCCCCCCTGATAAAACTTAAACAAGGGGGGTTGGGGGATCTGGAGATCTACTTCTTCGGCGAGATCAACATCATCATGTTGCGCCCTTCTTTCTTCGGCGCTTGTTGCAACTCTCCTACCTCTTGGAGATCCGTCGCCATCCGCTTGAGCAACGTTTCTGCCAAGTCGCTGTGTTGAATTTCTCGACCTCGGAACATGACGGTTGCTTTTACCTTATCGCCGTCTTTCAAGAAGCGTTCGGCTTGATTGACGCGCACTCGATAATCGTGTTCCTCAATCTTGTAGCGCATCTTCACCTCTTTCACGTCAGCCGTGTGCTGCTTCTTGCGAGCTTCCCGCGCCTTCTTCTCTTGCTCGAATTTATACTTACCGTAGTCCATGATGCGGCAAACAGGCGGATCGGCTTTGTCGCTGAGTAGAACGAGGTCTAGTTCTTTCTCCTCCGCAATTTGCAACGCTTCGTAGGGAGTTAAAATTCCCATCTGACTACCATCGGTATCGATGACTCGAATTTTCGGGAAGCGAATGCGTTCGTTAATTTGGGGTAAATCTTTTGTGGGTCTTCTTTTTTCAATCACAGGCATATAGAATTATTAGCAACTGTTTGTTAGATAACTGGGATACATCCAGCTTGAGCAACTATTAGACTAAGACAACTATGTATACCTTCACACCAACCAATCGGTTTTCGGGAACGGACATTTAAGGTCTTCAATCCATAGCAAACAGCAGGCTTTCTTGGTACTTGCAATTCACGATAGCACTTTTTTCTGCTATTTAGGGGTAGGGGAATTCCTCTATTTGCGAACCCTGACGGCAATCTATTTGTTAAGCTCGCCTTAACTTACATAGCATAAAGGCGATCGCCCACCATCCAGACAGCCGAATCGTTAAAATAAGTTAGAGATTTTGTCAGTTTATTCAAATCTAAATTAAATCTAAACTAAAATCAGCGTGGATACTTTATTGCACTGGCAGCAAAGGGTTGGCAGTCAAAGAGACTGGATTTGGCGGGGCTGGCAGACTCGTTACACGTTTATTCGTCCAGAACAACCCCACCCCCAAGCAACACCGCTCATCTTACTGCACGGCTTCGGTACGTCAATCGGTCATTGGCGACAAAACTTAGCCGTTTTAGGAGAACAGCATACGGTTTACGCGCTCGATATGCTGGGGTTTGGGGCATCAGAAAAAGCCCCAGTTAGCTATAAGGTGGAACTGTGGGTAGAACAAGTCTATGATTTTTGGCGCACGTTTATTCAGCGTCCGGTTGTCTTGGTTGGTAATTCTATCGGTTCGCTAGTGTCGCTGAGAGCGGCAGCCATGCATCCCGATATGGTGCAGGGTATTGTTATGCTCAGCCTTCCCGATCTATCTATCCGACAGGAAGCTATACCTAAGATTTTACGCCCCGCGATCGCGGCGATCGAAAATCTCTTCACCTCACCCCTATTAATCAAAACCATATTTCGTCTTGTCCGCCGCCCTCAAGTGGTAAAACGTTGGGCTGGCATTGCTTATGCTAATTCTGAAGCCGTGACTGATGAATTAGTAGACATTTTGGTAGGTCCAGCTCAAGACCGAGGTTCAGCACAAGCTTTCTATGCCACGCTCAAAGCGATGCTGGATTCTCAGTTCGATCCTTCAGTCAAGACCATCTTACCAAATCTAAATATTCCTATCCTACTGATTTGGGGGCAGCAAGACCGGATGATTCCACCCGCTTTTGCTCCCCAGTTTGCCGCTTACAATCCTAACGTGCAGCTTTTGACCTTAGACAATGCAGGACATTTCGCTCATGATGAGTGTCCCGAGGAAGTTAACCAAGCGATTTTGACTTGGATGGACTCTTTTCTGTCCTCTGCCACTTCAATCGCTGGTCGTGTTGATTGTTAATAGTTGATTGTCAATGGCAGCGTCTACAATTAACTATTAACCATTAACCATCTACTAACCGATACTGACTTGATCGGTAGTTACCTCAGTTGCTCCTTGGACGTTTCTGGCTACAGAAACCATTTTTTGCAAAATATCTTGGCTGGGAACCTTGCCTTTTAAAACCACAGTGCTACCTGTTTGAGCCACGTAGAGGGTGTCAATGTCTGTGAGGCTTTGGTCTTCATCGAATGCCAGAGCAACGCGCTTAGCTAAGCCGCTTTGGTCGTATTCTCCATTTAGACCCATACGTTCGGGAGGAACTGATTCAGTCGCGGCAGCAGCCTGTGGTGCGGGGTTAACTTGAGCGTTTTGAGGCTTGTTCATGCCAAACAGTCTTTGCAACCAACCCATAGATTTTTTCTCCTTTTGTAATTAACTGCTCTCAGTGTAGGTTTGCGTTGCGATCGCTACACCTATCTGAAAGAAGATATAGCCACAAGTCAATAATTTTAAGAGTAAATCGGCGAATTAAACCTGAATTAAGTTAAACATAATCTTTTAAGCTGGCTTTTCACCTAAAATCGTACTCCAGCCTAATTATTTGAGAGAAGTCGGAATTCGGAAGTCAGAAGTGTGTCTACGATGGAAGAAGTCACGAGCTTAAAAATGCCAGACGGATGATTTTTCTCTTGATAGGCTTGGCTCTAAGTCATAATTTTCTGAATTCTTTCTGTCAAGAGACAGGATAAAATAGATTGTTGCGATCGACGATCGACAATTATTTATCAGCATCAGCGACCAGTGACTAGTTTATCAGCTTCCAGTACCCAGTATCTCCCTCAGCCCCCTCAGCTCTCTTCTAGCCCCTCCATGAAACATACCCTTTCAGTTCTAGTGGAAGATGAAGCGGGAGTATTGACCCGCATTGCTGGTTTATTTGCTCGTCGCGGCTTCAACATTGAAAGTCTCGCTGTCGGTCAAGCCGAGCAAAACGGCATCTCTCGCATTACGATGGTAGTACCTGGCGACGATCGCGTCATCGAACAGCTAACCAAGCAGCTATATAAGCTCGTCCACGTCCTCAAAGTTCAAGATATCACCGAAGTCCCCTGTGTCGAGCGAGAATTGATGTTGATCAAAGTTAGTGCTACTAGCTCTAACCGCTCGGAAGTGATTGAAATTGCTCAGATTTTTCGCGCTAGAGTGGTCGATGTGGCTGAAGACTCTCTTACTTTAGAAGTCGTCGGCGACCCTGGTAAAATGGTGGCGATCGTACAGTTGTTACAAAAGTTTGGATTACGGGAAGTTGCCCGTACAGGTAAAATTGCCCTCGTCCGCGAGTCGGGAGTCAATACAGAATATCTCAAGTCTCAAGTCGAGGCAAAAGTTTCGTGATATTTGTAGAGACGTTTCATGAAACGTCTCTACAATCGATAAACTACGCTAAGGTAGTCAACCCCGCAAAATAGTCGTGCAATTGCTGGCTGTGGTCGTGGGCAAGTTGACCAGGAGGTAAAGCGCCAGGAGGGAAAGCGCGGACTTCCATCACTTCCAATGGATCGAGTACTTTCATCCTACCTGTTACATCTGCCTCCACTACAATACAAATTGAATGGATGCGCGGATCGCGATCGGGTGCGGAATAAACTCCTACTAGTCGCCGAATTTTGACTAAATCTAGTCCTGTTTCTTCTGCTAATTCACGCCCGACTGCCGTAGGCACATCCTCGCCCCAATCTACCATCCCTCCTGGTAGCGACCACAGACCGTTATCGCGACGGCGAATCAAAACGATGCGACCATCTGGCAAGATGGGAATGATACTCGTGCCAGGGACGGGATGGCGAAATATAATGCCGATGACAGTGTGAATAAATCGCCACCAGCGGCGTATGGATTGGGCGATCGCTTTAAAAAGAGAAAGAATCACTATTTAACCGTTATTCAAAATTTATAATTTTTAATATTCTGAAAAGAACGAGCTGGTGAGCCGATGCGAGATTTCTTACTTTCAGTCTTTGATGCCGTGTTGGGATGAATAAGCGAAACTAAGTCAATCCTACCATCTATTGCTTGGCGCTCAGAATCAGCCTGAAGCAGTGCAGGAGGAGAAATTTTTCGCTCAAGCGATCGCTTCTCGTAGCTAAATGTACTTGACAATACAGCTTCTTCGTCAGCGAGCTATGGTTAGAAAATTATCAACATCAACGATCGATCGTACAGAATTAGAATTGGCTGACGACTATAGTCCGATTGGTTTATACTTATGACATTAATCCGCTGATGTCGGTGAATGCGATCGCCTCTGGAAAATCTAGGGGTGGTGTTTTGTTGTCTACACATAATGAGGTGAACATGGCTAAGCGCCGCAATCAGAAAAAAGAAAAGGCGCTGCGGAATCAGGCATACGCCCGTAAGTTTCGTAAACGTGCAACTACAGGTCGAATGCAGAATCGAAGGAGTCAACCTCAAGCCCAGGCTGAGGAAGATGAGGATACAGCAGCAAGCAACTAAATTAACCAGTTAACAGTTGACAGTTCTCGGTGTACAGACGTTACATATAACGTCTGTATAAAGTTATTAGTTACCAGCTACAAATTAGCTGTCTGTCAAGGACAGTGGGTTTGGTTTTTACTAGTAACCTCGATTGCCGCTCGCCGCTTGCATCGTACAGATGTTACGTGTAACGTCTGTACGCTGGTAACTGGTATCTAACAGCTATTAACCAAAGCTAGTCATGCTTTTGAGCAAAAAGCCGATGAAAATTCCAATCAGTAAAGCCCATACTTGACCTGACTGGACGAAGTGATCGAAAGCTTTTTGCCACTGACCTAATAAATCTGGATCTTTAATATTTTGGGCTAGAGTACTATGCCAGGGTAAATACCAAAAGATCTGAGAAATTAAATTGAAGACGCGATCGCCGTGGGAAAACCATGCATTGAGTGGAAAAACAAAGTTGAAAATCATTGCTCGTGAATCTCCTAGCCAAATATCTACCCTGTCGTAACACATAGAAGTGGTAGTGACCAGTTAGCAACGATCGGCAGCTAGCAACCAATTACCCATTACCCATTACCCACTACCAATAGCCAACTCTAGTTAATTCGCATGACTACTAAGGTCATGTCGTCTTTATTTTGGTTAGTTGCGCCACTAATGAATTTGTGAACTTGAGCGAAGAGGTATTCTAGAATTGCTTGGGGATCTTGACAGTGACGGCAAGCAAATTTAAATTCGCGGACTAGGTTTTCTTCGTCAAAGCGATCGCCATTTTGGTTGGCTGCATCGGTAAACCCATCCGTATAGTAAATAATTGTGTCACCTGGTTCTAGCTGAACTTGAGCATCTTTGTAATTGCTATGAGCCTCAAGTCCGATCAACATGCCAAAAGTATCCAAGGGCTTCACTGTCTTGGTAGCTGCTTGCCATAACAAGGGGGCGTTGTGAGCTGCATTGCTGTAAGTTAGTCTGCGTGTCTGCGGGTTGTACTCTGAATAGAATAAAGTGACAAAACGACGGGAATTTTCCAAATCGGTATACATCACCCGATTTAGGTGTTGCAAAATTCGCGCTGGAGAATGTTCGTTTAATGCTTCAGCGCGTAACATTCCTCGCGTCATCGTCATGATCAGTCCGGCTGGAACGCCTTTTCCCATCACATCACCAATCACCAGTCCCCAACAATTATCAGGATTGTTGTTTTTGTCGTCTGCTCGATCCAAGTTGCGATCGATGGGAATGAAATCGTAGTAGTCTCCACCAACACGATTTGCAGGCTGACATCTCGCCGCCAGGGATACTCCTGGGATGTTGGGACATTGCCGAGGTAGGAGGCGCAATTGAATTTCTGCACCAATTTCTAACTCGCGATCCAAACGCTCTTTTTTGCGTAACTCAACTTTGAGTTCGTCGTTTTCAATTGCTACTGCTGTTTGATCGGCGACAAGTCGGACTAATTTTTGTCTGGTTTCCGTCCAGGTATATTCGCGATCGCTGCTAAAGACATATAATCGTCCCCGTTCCGTCTGCTTGACCAGAATTGTAGTCCCAAATAGTTGTATTTCCGATCCCAAATGATGGCTGACTTGAGCATCTAAAGTTGCCGTAGCAGGAACGATTTGGGTTGTCGCAAGGGAGGTGGTGACGGCGCTTGTTGCTGTTTCTAGGGCTTTACGGATTTGTTTGCGTTGGTGAATATCCTGACAGTGTAGCTTTTCTAGGCTCACCTGACCGTTGGATTTGTAGAGAAACAACACTCCACCATCAGCATCCGTTACCCGCGTTGCCATCAACGGAATCAGTTCGAGAAACTGATTTAAATTATTAAAACTTCTCAGGGCAAACCCCAAGGAACTAAGTAAATCTTGTACCTTATTTTGTTCCCGATATAGACGCGCTACCAGTTCCTTGAGTGCTACAACTGGATTGACATCTGTAGCGGCGCTGCTAGTTCGATCGGTGGGTTGGAAGGGCGGTTGAGGCACAGACACGGGTTTGGTTTTATTATATTGACGATTAGTCGTGAACCATCAAGTTAGGCAGTAAGAGTCATAGCATGGATAGCTAAGTAGTCTAGCAATGTCTTTTGAAGGATATACATACAGGTAAGACAAAAAAAGCATTTTTTATCTCCTTTTGCTCCTGCCAGTATAGATTCTTTGGCAAGAAGGTTGCCTAAATAAATTTAATTTTAATTTTTGATTGTCATGAAATTAAGTAGCTACTAGCATCCCATGTACTTCTATCCACAGGCAGTATCTATAGTATTAAGTTGAGATATCTTAACTTAAAATTCAATACAATTGCTGTCGAATTATTACTGAACTTGTCAGTTATCAGTTATCAGTTGTCAGTTATCAGTGAAGATTGGTAGTGGGTAATGGATAATTGGTAGTTGGTATTTGCTCCCGAGAACCCCTGAGAACCCCTAGTTAGGTTCCAATTAAGGCTTCGACAAATTCGTAGCTAGAAAAGGGACGTAAATCTTCGATGCCTTCTCCAGCGCCGATGAAGCGAATCGGTAGATTAAGTTGCTGTACTACGGCTAAAGCTACGCCACCTTTAGCCGTACCATCTAACTTAGTTAAAACTACGCCGCTAAGTTGAGCAGCTTGAGCGAATACTTCTGCTTGTCGCAAGCCGTTTTGTCCTAGGGTAGCATCGAGGACTAATAGGGATTCTACGCAGGCATCAGAAGCTTTTTTATCCACGATGCGGCGGATTTTACTGAGTTCATCCATCAAGTTCTTTTTATTTTGCAGTCGTCCAGCCGTATCGACGAGGAGTAATTCTGTATGCCGAGCTTGTGCAGCAGCGATCGCATCGAATACCACTGCGGCTGGATCGGTATTTTTGCCAGGGTTGGCAATCACTTCTACATTGCTTCTCGCGCCCCATACTTTCACTTGTTCTACAGCAGCGGCGCGGAAGGTATCTGCTGCCCCAATTAGGCAGTTATAGCCTGATTTTTGGGCAATATGGGCAAGTTTACCGATAGTTGTGGTCTTACCCGCTCCATTGACTCCGGTAATTAACCAAATATTCAGTTTCTCTTTTTCTGGAGCAAAAATAGGACTGCGATCTTGCAGGGGGCGATCGAGCATGTCGCGCAAAATCTTTTTCAAATAGGCGATCGCGGCATCTGGAGGTAAGGCTGCCTGCTTGATCTGATTTTGCAAAGCTTCAATAATATAATCTGTTGCCTCTACCCCGACATCAGCTTGCAGCAGCAGGGCTTCAATTTCCATGACTGCTGCTTGATTCAACGGTCCTTGACCGACAATCGATTTTAACTGGTTGACAATATTACGGCGCGTTTTGCCCAAACCCTGCCGTAGTTTCTTCAACCAAGTGATTTCTTCGATCGAAACATCTTCCGGTCGCCGTCCTTGAGCAGCTAAAATCTCTGCCGACCATAAAAATCCTTCGTCAAAAGTAAAGTCGGGTTCGGTTGTGGGTATAGTAACTTCTGTTGCTGTGACTGGCGTTGCTGGTTGCGATACTTCTGGTTCTACTTCTTCGATCGCAGTTGCCTTTAACCGCTCCAGCCTTGCCTGACGGTCTGCTTCTGCTCTTGCCCAAAAAGGTAAGTTTGCAGTTTCCTCTGGCGCAGTTTCTTCAGTCGTGGCTGGTTCTTCTGTTGCAGCTATTTCTTCAATGGTGGCTGGTTCTTCTGTTACTTCTACTGTGGCTGTTTCTGCGATCGCCACTGGTTCTTCATTGACAGCTGATTCTGATTGGGATGGAGAAACTTCTGCTTTGAGTTCCGATAACTCAGCAGTTGCTTCTACAACTTCAGCTTCCTCTGCTCCTCTGCTCCTCTGCTCCTCAGCGCCCTCAGCTTCCTCAGCGCCCTCAGCTTCTCCACCAGCCTGTTGTTGCCTTTCTTGGATACTCTTATAGGCTGCTTTAGCAAAGCTGAGATAGTCTACTGCCTCTTGGGTAGGTTGTTCCTGGGATACTTCTGCTGGCTGCTCCGGTGCAGGAGTAGCTGGCTGCTCTTCTTTAGGAGTAGAAGATTCATCGTGTTTGCGGCGAAACCAGTTAAAAACCATTGTCAGTAGAGAGTGAGTAGTGAGTAGTGAGGAGTGAGTAGTGAGCAGTTAGTGATTGGTGGGAATACTTTTGACTTCCGATTTCTCCTGCCTCCTGTCTCCTGTCTCCTGTCTCCTGTCTTCTTTGGCTTGTTGCTTAAGGCGATCGGTGACGCGACGTAAAACACCGTTGATAAATTTGTATCCTTCGTCTCCACTGTAACGCTTTGCGAGTTCCACTGCTTCATCGATCGCTACGCTAACTCGATCTTGAAAACCTAAAAACTCAATTTCAGCTACCGCAATCCGCAGAATATCGCGATCGATCCGCGCTAGGCGGTTTAGTTGCCAATCGACTAAAGCCTGTTCTAAAGTCCGATCGATTTCAGCTCGGTTTTGATTGACTGTATTCACGAGTGTCAGTGCGTAGCGACGGATATCAAAATTTGGTTCTGCGGCTGTAGCTGATTGAATTATTTCTGGTAGCTGCATAGCTGTAGCTAGGCGATTAATTGCACTTTGGGTCAGTTGAATTCCATCCTGCAACATAACTCTAGCTGTTTGAACATCATTGGCACGGGTTTCGCTAGTTAAGAGGCGATCGTTTGCCCGTTGAACTTCTCCAGAAGCAGTTTCCAGCGCATCTTCTACTTCTGTTGTTAAAGTTCTGACGGCTGCAACTAACAAATTAGATAATTGTTGGGTTTCCAGTTTCTCTGAGGAACTGGGTAGTTGACTCAGGCTGAGCAGGGCTAATTCGCGAGCAATACTACGTGCTTTCATTTTAAGAGTGAGTAGTGAGTAGTGAGTAGTGAGTAGTGGTGACTGGTCGCTTTGTAGAGATGTTACATGTAACGTCTCTACACTGGTCACTGGTTACTGATTAATTGCTTGTCCTTGGGGATCTAGTAGGAGTGGTGGTAAGGGTGTATTGGGGGAGACGATACCACCAGAGATGATGACTTTAAAAGCATCTTCCACGGACATGGAAAGATCGATCGCGTCGTCTGCTGGAACAATGGCATACCATCCGGTGGTTGGATTGGGGGTTGTGGGGATAAATACACTGAGCATGGGGCGATTCATTTGTGATTGAATTTCATGACTCATCATTCCAGTCACAAAAGCGATCGCCCATATACCCCGCCGAGGATACTCTATTAGAATAACGCGCCGAAACTTCCCATTAGTGTCTTTGAGCAGGGTTTCGAGCAATTGTTTCAAGGTTTTGTAGACTGCCCCAGCTAAGGGAATGGCTTGTAATAATTGTTCTCCGACATCGAGCAGCCAGCGTCCGGCGATATTGCGTGCCATCAAGCCGATCGCTAAGATGCACAGCAGCGGTACTGCTAGACCCACTGCTAAGTTGATGAGATTCACAAGTAAGGGATTCATTTCATCCAACGGATTCAGTTGTTTGGGAATCCGCGTCAGAAATTCGATCGTCCAACTAGCAACCGCGATCGTCAGCCAGATTGTAGTAGCTAGGGGAATGACGACCAATAATCCTGCAATCAGGTCATTTTTTAGATCCTGTTTCAACCTTTCAAGCACAAGCTGCTTACTCTCCTTTATCTGGCTGTTGGCTCTTTTTCTATGATATTTTGTCTGGTGTGTAAATAAATGTTACAAGGAGTTATTGGTTATTGGTCATTTGTTGATGGTTGATAGTTGTTGGTTATTACGCAGTCACTGATAACTGTTAACTGATAACTGATAAGTATTTCTGCAATAAGCCGATCGCGATTTCTGGGGTTTCGAGGTGGGGAAGAACACCTGCATGGGCGATCGCCTCAAATGCAATAATCGATCGCGGGTTCAGTTTTGCTAAGCGTCGTCCTAGGTCGATTTTGGTAAATTGTGCTTGTTCTCCCCATAAAATAACTGTGGGTACGGTCAGCTGCGGTACGTACAAAGCTAAGTCGAAGTAAAGAGCGGCTTTGAGGAAGGCGAGAGCAGCGTATTCGGCATTAGGTTTTTGGGCGCTAGCAAGATATGCTGCTACCATTTCTGGCGTGACTCGTTCTGGTTTGGCAAAGAGAAATTGCTGGAGAAAGTTGCGTACTGATAATTCGTTTTCTGCACCAACAGCATAAATTAAGCGATCGATGAAGGGGGTGCTAATTAACTGTAGCGGTAGCCTGCGTCCTATACCTTCACCGAAGTCGTCGAATCCAGAGGGACAGATGAGAAATAAAGATTGAAATAATTCGGGGCGTTGAATGGCAAGGCGAATTATCAGTGCTGCTGTTAAAGAAGAAGCTACCACCTTGACGGGAGGATGACAAGTTTGCAGGAATTCGGTAATTGTGGTGAGATAGTCGGCAATTTGATATTCTGGCACAGGATGTGCTGACTCGCCCCAGCCGATTAAGTCAGCCGCAAGAATGCGGTATTCGTTGGCAAATGCAGGGTAAACTTTAGACCATTCGTAGGCTGAAGCACCGCCACCAAAGCAGTGTAGAAAGACTAGTCGAGGTAGTTCAGATGAGGAGAGCCAAGGTGCGCCTACCTGAGTGTAATAAATCATCGCTCCTAAAGAGGTAGCGATCGCTTGTTGTCCAAAGCCAGGAGGATGAAATTGGAGCATGTAAGTTTTGTTTTGTCAAGGAGATAAAATGCAGACTGTGAAGGTAGCAATTGTAGGCTGTGGGTATGTCGGTAAGGCGATCGCGCGTCACTGGCAGCAGGATGGTAAATATCAGATTACCGCAACGACGACAACTCAGGCACGGATGAGCGAGTTAGAACAATTAGCCCAGCAAGTTGTCATAGCCAAAGGAGACGATGTAGCTACGCTTTTGTCAGCCATCCAAGATCGAGATATTGTCATTCTGAGCATTGCGCCTAAATCTTTTACAGCCGATAGCTATGAATCCACTTACCTGCAAACTGCCAAAAACTTAGTTCAGGTGTTACCGCCAGCTACCGTCAAACAGATTATTTACACGGGTAGTTATTCTGTTTACGGCGATAAAAATGGAGCGTGGGTAGATGAAGAGTCACTTTTAACGCCAGCGGATCGGAACGGACAAGTTCTCGCACAGACAGAAAAAGTATTGCTCTCAGCGGCGAATGATAAATTGAAAGTCTGTATTCTGCGCTTGGGTGGAATTTATGGTGAAGGACGGGAGTTGACAAAAATCTTTAATCGTGCATTTGGTGCGACTCGTTCGGGAAATGGGGAAACCTATACGAATTGGATTCACCTTGATGATATTGTCAGCGCGATCGCCTTTGCCGCAGAGCAACAACTAGATGGAATTTACAATTTGGTAGGAGACGAACCGCCATTATCCCGCGATTTATTGCAAAACCTGTGCGATCGCTATAACTTGCCTCAAGTATCGTGGAATCCTGCCTTGCCAGATCGTCCTTTTAATGCGCGGGTATCGAATCGAAAAATCAAAACCGCAGGTTACAAGTTTATTTATCCAGAAGTTGCGATCTAAGGAGCAAGCCATGACAGAAAAAAATCGTGATAGCTGGGATGCAGGTAGATTCGTCCGCACTTTAGCCTATTTCGATGCAATTCCTGGTTGGAGTTGGTTAAAACAAATACTTCCAGGCGTAGCTAACGATACTAAAAATAATCTTCTATCTGGAGGTAAGCAAGTGGGCGCAGTTCTAGTTGCTGGTGCAACGGGTGGCGTTGGTAAGCGAGTCGTACAGAGGCTTCTAGACAGAGGATATCAGGTGCGATCGCTCGTCCGCGACAAAGACAAAGCACGGGCAATTTTAGGTGACAATGTAGAAACCTTTACAGGCGACATCACCCAACCAGAAACCTTGACACCAGAAATGATGGCAAACGTCCGCGCCGTAATTTGCTGTACGGCGGTGCGGGTGCAACCAGTTGGCGGCGATACTCCAGATCGGGAAAAATACAATCAAGGTGTTAAATTTTACCAACCCGAAATTGTGGGCGATACTCCAGAACGGGTGGAATATTTGGGGGTAAAAAATTTAGTCCAAGCGGCGACTCAATATTGGAATCAGCATCCAAGTGGCGAAAAGATCGTCTTTGATTTCAGCCAACCAACTCCACAATCACAACAAATTTGGGGTGCTGTGGATGATGTCGTTATGGGTGGTGTCAGTCAAAGCGAGATTCGTTTTGTTGAAGGTACGGCTTTGTTTGCAGGTAATATTTCTACAGCTAACTCTGGCGGTTTTGCTTCTGTCAGGACGAAAAATTTCACTTCACCATTAAATTTATCCAGTTACGAAGGCGTGCAACTGCGGGTGAAGGGGGACGGTAAGCGTTATAAGTTTTTCCTTCGCACCGAATCGAGTTGGGATGGAATGGCTTATTCGTATTCTTTTGACACTGTAGCTAACGAGTGGATAACGGTACGTGTTCCATTTAATGAATTAACAGCTGTATTTCGAGCGAAAACAGTACCCGATGCTCCCGCCATCGAGCTGAGCAAAATTTGCTCGTTGCAATTGATGTTGAGTAAATTTGAATACAACGGCGAACTCAATCCGCACTTTTCTCCTGGTGGTTTCGCGTTGCAAGTCGAGTCAATTGGCGCGTATGGTAGCGCAACACCCCAGTTTATTTTAGTCAGTTCCGCAGGCGTAACTCGTCCCAATCGCCCTGGCATCAATTTAGAGGAAGAACCGCCAGCCGTGCGTTTAAATGACCAATTAGGAGGAATTCTAACTTGGAAATGGCGTGGTGAAGAGAGTGTCAGAGCAAGTGGCATACCTTATACAATTATCAGACCGTGTGCGCTGACAGAAGAACCTGGTATACAGCCATTAGTCTTCGACCAAGGAGATAACATTAAAGGTAAAGTCAGCCGTGATTCAATCGCCGAACTGTGCGTGCAAGTATTGGAACAACCGCAAGCGGGTAACTTGACTTTTGAAGTCAAAGCCGATCCTAATTATGGTGCTTTTGTTGCTAATTGGCAGAATTTGTTGGCTCAGTTAAAACGCGATTGAGCTTGGGTGCATAGAATTCGCGGCTATACAAACGAAGTCCGCCTGCTCGGACTTACAAGCCAGAACTTGCAACCCGCGCAGGCGTAATTTCTCATTGCAGCTTATCGCTCCAGATCTATTGAGAAAGTTTCTTGTTGCTCTCGGTCGAGTAGTATTATTGAAAATTAGTTTCAGTAAAATCACTGGTTCAAAAATCAGTTTTTACTTGAAAGCGTTGCAAAAATCGAACTTCACATCTCTCTAAAGGAGTAGATTGGAAATCTTAGGATGATTTGTGAGTGAGGAGTTATTGTGCAAAATTTTCAATTACTATCTGTACTGAGTTTAGTAGGTGCGATCGCCACCTTCATGCCCGCGATCGCCCAAGCGCAACTCGCGCCATTATCTATTTATGCTCAAAATATGCAGCAGGGCGACAGCGCCACGAAAATAACTGAGATAACGGACGTAAGACTTAATTCGACTCCTCAAGGGCTAGAACTAGTTCTAGAGACGGCAGACGGACAGCAGTTATCAGCAGCTACACCCAAGGTTGATGGTAATGCTTGGAGCGCCGATATTCCAGAAGCAGTTTTGATTCTACCCGATGGAGATTATCGGGCAGAAAACCCCGCCACGGGAATCACTCTTATTACAGTGAGTCAGCTTGATGCCAACCGTGTCAGAGTTCAGGTGACGGGAGAAGCAGCAACTAGAGCAGAAGTTATACAAAGTCAGAATGGTTTAGTTGTCAGCCTTACCAATGTAACTGATGCACCTGCGGCACAAACCCCAGCAGAAGCTCCAGCAGAGCCAGAAACAGCTATAGAGGAACCAGCACAAGAAATTACAGTCACGGCAACGCGGACGGAAGAAGAACCGCAAAACGTACCGCGATCGATTACAGTCATCAACCGCGAACAAATCGAGCAGCAAACTAGACTATCGCAAAATGTAGGGGAAATCCTCGGTAAGTTAGTTCCAGGTTTATCAGTTCCGACTCAGAGCAGTAGTAACTTTGGGCAAACTTTGCGGGGACGCAACGTGCAAGTTTTGATCGATGGCGTTCCTCAATCAACTGCACGGAATGCTCAGCGCGATTTACGTACGATCGATCCTTCAGCGATCGAACGGATTGAAGTGGTACGGGGTCCTAGCGCGATTTATGGAGATGGTGGAACGGGTGGTGTCATCAACATCATCACGAGTACGGCGAGCGAGGAGAGATTGGCTTCTCAGACTCAAATTGGCGTAAGTGGAGCTTTGGGAGATTTATCAGGCGATAGTTTGGGCTATAACCTGCAACATGCCATTTCTGGAACTGAGGATAATCTCGATTTTGCTGTAAGTGGTTCGTTGAGGACTACAGGCGGTTTTTTTGATGCCGAAGGCGATCGCATTCCTCCCGATCCCAACGCCCAAGGTGGTTTTGCTGATGCAGAGACACTCAACTTTTTTGGCAAGCTAGGCGTAAATTTAGACGAACAACAGCGACTCCAGTTGACGTTCAACCACTTCGACGACAGCCAAGATACAGACTTTACTACCGATCCCAGCGTTAACTTGCTATCAGGAAGACAAAAAGCCCGCACTCTAGAAGGATTGAACTTAGACGAGCTTCCAGGCACTAGAAACACGCTGCTGAATTTGCAATACAGTCACGAAAACTTGTTAGGTAGCAACGTCCAAGCTCAGTTGTACTATCGAGATTACCTCACCGAGTTCTTTCCCTTTGATGGCAGAAATTTCAGCAACTTGGGCAACCAGATTTATCAATCGCGAGTGGAATCAGAAAAGTTTGGCGGACGCTTGCAAATTGAAACGCCTTTATTTAATAAAGGTGCAGCAAGGCTGTTGTGGGGTGTAGACTATTTCAACGAAGATACCGTTCAACCAGTAACAACCTTCGATCGCGCTGCTTTTGAAGCCAGTGGAGGTCTAGATTTTCTCGCTACAGGCGAACGGACTTGGACACCACCGCTAGAACTCAACAGTTTGGGTTTATTCGCGCAGTTAGCCTGGGATGTCAGCGATCGGTTTATCGTCAATGGCGGCGTGCGTTACGAAAATGCCGATGTCAGCGTGGATGATTTCACAACTCTAGCTAATCCCAATACGGTAATTCCTGGGGGCGATCTCAATTTCGATGCGACACTGTTTAATATTGGCACGGTGTTTTTTCTCACCGATGAATTGAATCTATTTGCCAATTTTGCCCAAGGCTTTTCGCTGGCAGATATCGGTTTAGTCTTAAGAAATGCCCAACCAGGATTTGATGTCGAGTCTCTCAATCCAGAACCGCAGCAGGTTGATAGCTATGAAATTGGCTTACGCGGACAATGGGAGACGATCCAAGGATCTTTATCTGTTTTCTACAACGAATCGGAGTTAGGTACGACTTTTACCGCACCAGGAACCGTGCTGCGCGCCCCAGAACGGATTTATGGTGTAGAAGCTGCTGTGGACATACAACCGAGCGATCGCACTTCACTTGGCGGTTCGGTCACTTTACAAGGGGGTGAGATCGATTTGGCTGATAATGGAGACTATACAGCTTTGGATGGTTTTCGGATTCCACCTTTGAAAGTTGTGGCTTATGTCGAGAACGAAACTTCTCCAGGTTGGCGCAATCGTCTACAGGCATTATTTTCTGGCGATCGCGATGTTTTTGGTGACAGCGTGGCTTTTGGGAGAAGGGAAGTAGAGAGTTACCTGACCGTAGACTACATCAGCAGCATTCAATTAGGAGAAGCTGGAACTCTAGAAATTGGAATAGAAAACTTGTTCGATAACCAATATTTCCCAATTGTTTCTCAACTTCAAAGTAACGATTCGGCTTATGCTGCTGCTAGAGGTAGGACTGTCAGTATTAAGTACTCGATCGATTGGTGAATTGTCATTTGTTGTTGGTAATTGGTAATTGGTAATTGGTTACTGCTACTTGCTCCTCTCCAGTCATAGAGGTTGGGGTGGGGCAAGTTTTTTGATTAAAATCACACTTGTAGATAAATGGTTCTTGCCAGTGCAAGGGAATTTCTAGTAAGTCTCGCGTTCCAGTCATTCCCTGTCCGATAAAGAGTAACAGCGCGATTGAATTTAATACAGCATGAACGATCCGCCAGCGATGGGAGCGATCCTGATAGATATCTTGGATAATTGCCAAGGAGAAGATCATCAGCATTGCTGCTGTCAGTCCGATGTAGAAATGGGATACGAACCATTCGTTATCGCGGCGAAATACTCCTTCTTGGAAACCCAAAATTACCAAACCCATTCCCGTTAAGGTGGCAAAAACTCCCCGCCAAAGCTTCTGTTTGGCTTGGTATAACAATACTAAAGAGGCAATTGTTGCACCAAACATCAAGGTGATGAAAATAACTTGAAAAGGGTTTTTCGTCCAGATTTGGTTAGTGGCAATATTACTAAAAATAGGACGGGCAAGCCCTATAAGTGCTAATCCTACTACGCCTCCAGCCAACCACTTGCCAAATTTATTATGTTCCGTGCCAACTGTGGGAGGAATTTTACTTTTATCGCCACCCTTAGCTTGCAATCGGCGCTGGCGCGTCTGCCAAGCAAAGTTAGCCACAATCCCAATTAAAGGAAAGATGAAGACAACGGCGATCGCGGGGTGCAAAAGTCTCCAAGCATCGAGTAAGTCTATCATATAAAACCTCTGTGATAATAATGGTTTTAATGTACCAGCCTACTATTTTACGTAGATTTCCATTGATGTAGATGCTTGTGACAAACAAGCAATGAGTTAAATTTACAACAACCTGCTTGAATTCAGAAGTGCAGGCAGATGGTAAACAGCAACTATCCGCCAGATGACGCGATCGATTCCAGAATCGCATTCTGTTCTAGAAATTCTACTTGAGAGATGATTAAAAATGTGACTTACAGCCCCTTAAATCCCATACTGCTTTCGATTTCTTGTTGGCTTTGAGCCGAGCGAATGCGTGTATTAGCATGAATAAAATGTTTTTTTTGAATACCGATTTGACTGAAAAAAACTCCAATGACTATGACACAGCCACCAATAAACTGTGCCAGTGACGGAACTTCTCCCAAAATAAAATAAGCTGCTAAAATGCCTGCAACGGGGGTAAAAGAACTAACTAATGAGGCTTCAGATAAAGAAGTAGCTCTCAAACCAGCGATCCAGAAAGTTTGACCGAGTACAACAATTACAGCACCATAAACTAACATCCATTCCCATAAAAAAGGAGAAAAGACATCCATAAAATGTCCCCTGCCATAGAGTACTAAAGCAGCGAAAAAGAAAATGACTGTTCCCCAAGCGGTACGAAAAATACTGTAGATCCCCAAGGGAACGCCAGAGAGCATCAGCTTACCAAGAATTGCGGCTGTTGCTAAAGCCACGGCAGCAGTAATAGTAAAAATTTCACCCATGCCTACCATCAAGCCGATGTTAGTTACTCCTTGTAGAATAGGCGATAAAAAAATAATCAAAATTACCCCAGCCAAAGCAACAGATGCACCTAAAATCTCCCAAAAATTCACTGTGTCAGATAATAGCCAGACAGATAATAGTAGAGTCAAGGGTGGTTCTAATCTTCCCAATAGCACCACAGTATTGACATTAGTAACAGCTAATGCTTGAAAAATTAAACTTGGTGCGATCGCTCCTGCTAAAGTTGCTACTATTATTAACCCCAACCATTCTCGTTGCGAAAGTCGCTTTAACATCGCTGGTTGTACTTGTTGCCAATGGATAACTAGCAATACTAATAAAGCGCAGAGATTGCCTACAAATAATACATTGCACAGAGAAATGGGATTGCGATCGCCCTGAAAATGTCTAGCACCAATTTCTGTCAGCTTTCGCGTTACCGAGTTAGCCGCACCAAAAATTGAAATAGCTAGCCATAGATAAATCTGTGGTGTAACTTTAAAATGATTAGCATTTCCATTTGAATTGTAAGTCATTTGTAAAGGTTGTCATTGGTCATTGGTCATTGGCATTAAGCCAATATCCTCACTTCTCCTGTATCTAAATCGTAGCGACTACAAACAATTTTCAGTTGTTTTGAAGATAGCTTTGCATTAATTAAAGTAGAATTTTTCTTGATTTGCTCCATCTGATATTTCACATTAGCAACTACAGCATTATCTATTGAGTCGCCAGATTTGCTTTTGACATTTGCCAAAGCTGGCTGAACGAATGTTACAAATGAGCTGATATGACCAGGGAGTTTCTCGCGCTTCACCGCAGCAATAACAGCACCACAGCGTTCGTGCCCTAGCATCATAATTAATCTCGTTCCTAATACCTCGACGGCATATTCTAAACTGCCTATAACTTCCAGCGTGGCAATATTTCCAGGGATGCGAATATCGAATATGTCGCCAATTCCCTCATCAAAAATAATCTCTGGAGGCACTCGCGAATCAGCGCAGCTCAAAATAGCCGCAAAAGGATGTTGAGCTTGGGAAACAGATTTGAGTTGCATCGGGGTATATGCGCTTTTGTTGTACAAATCTCCTATTGCCGTCAACTAAACGCTTTAGTGCTTCATCTGATGATACGGGGTTGGGATTTGCTGCATAAAATTCTGCTGGGGGAGTGAAAGCACCACTTGGGAAAGCCTGGGAAGATATCAGCATACTCACCCCGCTAATACCTACACATTTCAACAGATAGCGGCGGCGGACAAAGCTATTAATTGTATTCATGATATTTGCTGCGATCGGAAGTAATAAAATACTACCAAGCTGAAAAGAAATTAGTAATAACTCACGCTAAAACTTCAGCTTTTAGAAACATTTTGTATTAGTTATTGCGCCGACTTGCTAATTTTGGAATTCGCTACTTTGCCTTTTTTGAATGTGACAATAACATCGAAAGTCGCATCTGCAAAATTTCTACTCTTAGGCAGCAACACCAAGCGCGAATTCAGCCAGTTCCTTGTTAAAACGCTCCGAGCCTTCCCAATGCGGTGCGTGTCCGCCTTTGTCATATAGAAAATAAGTAGCATCGGGTATCACTGGCTCGGTAAGATTAACTGAATACATGGCGTTTTTCCCTGTGAAATGATGTTTTTCGTTTTGCCAGCAATCCAGACTATTTAGCAACTACTTCCTGCTGCCTGTTGCTCCGCAAGCCGGACTAATGCAACCAAGCCAATGTAGCGAAATACGTGAATACTTACTAGGAATGTAACGAGCCTTTTGTGTCCTCCTTGCTGCATCCATTCCCAATTAATCCAAATGATAAGACTTCAAGCGGCGATGCCAGCGGCAATACTTAGGTAAAAGAGCAAAGGGTTGAGTGCAGTCATATTTTTTCTCCTTTAAGCTAGAGTTATTGAGGCTGTACGGGAACGCTGTAAAGCAACTAGCGATCGCCACCAGAATGATTTCGTTATTACTTCACTTCACTCGGTTCAAACTTTGTCACTCTGCCTTTTCTCAATGCCACAACCACATCGTAGGTAGCACAGTAAGCAAAAGTATAATCATTCGCTTTGTTGTACAGCAGTACCACCATACCCGCACCCCCAGGCTGCACCGCCACTGGCAACAAATCGCCAAAGAAATAGCGCCGCAGTTCGTCACCACCACCTAGCTGTCCCTTATGCGCGGTAATTAATTCAATTTTCTTTTGTGTCGGTATATCAGTCGGACCTTTCATTTGCATTTCTTGAGCAGATGCTTGACCTAACTGCGGATCGATCGCTCTTAGTGGCGCATCTGCAACTGTTACTAATCCGACTAAAGCAAAGCCCGTCAAAACAGACGTGAGTTTCACTGAATTCACTCCTAAAAAATGAGAATAGACAAAACTTTTGATTCGATATTGTTAGCATCCATTGCTTTCCTGAGTTACGACTGATGGATTTATGAGTTTTCACTAAGAAAAACGTGAGAATTGAGTTTCTACATGGAGAACTTACAATAGCCGGAAGACGATCGGACAGTTGTTGATAATACCTGTTGAGCCAAACTCGGAACCGTTAGGACCAGTCAGAAAACCAGATTCAACTAGACCGAGGATGTGAAATTCTTCTCGTAACTGCGTGCGATCGCCGTTATTCACTGCATCCTGCGTCCACTCGTAAAGGTTAATATCCCAAAGCGGGCTATAGTCGTTGGCGATCGTCGGAATCCCACCCAGAACGTTATTGGGACGATAGCCATCTGTTAAAGCTGCATATAGCCCTTGACGTTGGGGATTTTTACAGCCATTTTGCGACGGTTCATCGATCGCAATAAAAATCCGCTCGACAGCACTGCTAAAACTATCGTCGCCACCTACTTCTATGTTCTGTAACGCAGGGGCAGAAGTTGCACCTTCAATTGCAGCCACCGTTGGATCGCTAGAGTCCATCGAGACGCAATACTTCTCGGTTAGGATGCATAGCCTTTGAAGATCCCCCAACCCCCGATGAATTGGGGGCATTCATTCCCCCCTTTTTAAGAGGGGTTAGGGGGGATCGGCTCAAAACCTGCGAAGTATTGACTCTCCAGCCATTACCGAATAGTGATTGACAGTCCTGCCCGCTTCAGTATACTCCCATTACTGAAGCCAATCCTCGATCGCGATCGAGTTTGAGATCGCTCTTGATGCTGACGCACAGCCGCTACTAGCGGTCATGCGAATAAAATGGACAGCCACAAGGGAACTTCAGCGATCGCCGCACAGTCTTAAATATTTTGAAACACATTGGAAACGCATCTGCTGGCGCAGTTGCCTCTGTCTGGATCGCATAACGCGATCGCTTTCCCATTTTTGGAGTAGCTAATTGGTTATATTCATCTTGAATCGACTAGAGATCGCTGATTTTTGCTGCTTCCAGCAGCACCTTATAAACACTCAAACATCAATATTCCAATTTGACAAGAATATCTTTAGTCATTGCTGGCTAGATGCCGCTCGTAATAGATCGTACAAGCCAAATTTCAACTACTAGCTAAAATTTAACATAAAAAACGTCAATAAAACTTATAATTATTTTACAATTGCGTGACCTAACAGTGGGTTGTTAACAACAACCTAGCAAGCATGTTGGGAATTAGAGCGGGTAAGTAGGAATGACAGTTTCTCAAATTAAAAGTCAGGGAATCGAGCAGAAAGAGCTGAGGCGCGTCAGGCGATCGCGCCTCGCTACGCTAGTTATGCTAAGTATCGTAGCGTTTTCTAGCTTGATTGTCGGAGGATGGTTTGCTGGAGAAGGTAGAATTACCTCGATTTTTACTCAACTGCATAATTTTCAAAATAATCCTCCTATATGGTTAGAAGTGCCAACGTTAACAGGAGGATATTTACTAGCTCCCACCATAGTTTTACTACTACTTGTAATGCTAGTCATGCGAGTTTCTCCGCAACCGAAGCGGTGGTCGCGGCAAGTTGTGGTAGCAATTCTGCTGTTTTTGACTATACGCTATCTTTTGTGGCGATCGCTCACTACTCTTAATGTCGCTACTCCCCTCAATGGCATATTTAGTTTAGGATTATTTTTTTTAGAATTACTCGTATTAACTAGCGGTACAATTCAACTATTTTTAATGTTAAATGTCAAAGATCGCAGTCGCGAAGCCGACCGTTTTGCTGTGGCTGTTCTTGACGGTAGTTTTACCCCATCTGTTGATATTTTAATTCCAACTTATAACGAGCCTATTTTTATCCTTAAACGAACTATTATTGGTTGCCAAGCACTGCAATACTCTCATAAAAAAATTTACTTACTTGACGATACGCACCGACTAGAAGTTAAAGCTTTAGCAGCAGAATTGGGCTGTGAATATATAGCTCGCCCCGATAACAAACACGCCAAAGCAGGTAATTTAAATCACGCTATTGCTACTAAAGTTAAGGGCGATTTGATCGCTGTTTTTGATGCTGATTTCGTCCCAACCAAAAATTTTCTGGAGCGGACAATTGGCTTTTTTGAAAATGAAAAGATTGCCTTAGTTCAAACACCTCAAAGTTTTTATAATGCCGATCCGATTGCTCGAAATTTAGGGCTAGAAGATGCAGTCACTCCCGAAGAAGAAGTTTTTTACCGTCAAATTCAGCCAATTAGAGATGGAGCAGACAGCGTTATTTGTGCTGGTACTTCTTTTGTAGTCAGACGCAAAGCCTTACAAGCTGCTGGCGGTTTTGTCACAGATTCTTTGAGTGAAGATTACTTTACTGGAATTCGCTTATCGGCTCAGGGTTATCGATTGATTTATTTAGATGAAAAATTAAGTGCGGGTTTAGCAGCCGAAAATATCGCCGCCCACGCTACGCAGCGGATCAGGTGGGCGCAAGGGACGTTACAAGCATTTTTCATCAATGCCAACCCCTTAACTATCAAAGGATTGCGACCTTTACAAAGAATTGCACATTTAGAAGGATTATTGCATTGGTTCACTAGTATTTCCCGCGTGGGATTTTTAATGATGCCCCTGGCATATTCATTTTTAGGCGTAATTCCCTTACGGGCAACAGCGACAGAATTATTATATTTCTTCTTACCTTATTACTTAGTTCAATTCTCAGTATTTGCTTGGTTAAATCACCGTTCGCGCTCGGCTTTACTATCAGATATTTACTCTTTAGTCTTATGTTTCCCCTTGGCTTTGACAGTCATTCAAGTAATGCTCAGACCTTTTGCCAAAGGATTTCAAGTAACTCCTAAAGGGCAAAGACGCGATCGCTTCTTCTTTAACTGGAAGCTAGCTTTACCTTTAATTATTTTATTTGTTGCCACGGCGATCGCATTTTGGCTGAACTTAGACATGTCATTGGCGGAAGCAGAATGGGCTGCAACTGTACCTTTAGAAATTGCTCGAGAAATTAGAGGTATCGGTTTGGGTTGGCTGTGGAGTGGCTATAACTTAATTATGTTAGGGATTGCCATTCTGATTTTGCTCGATGCTCCCAAGCCAGATGTTTACGATTGGTTTGCCCTGCGGCGAGTCGTGCGCTGCAATATTCAAGGGGAAAATTACTGGGGAGTCACGACGATGATTTCGGAAGTGGGAACGGAAATTGCTTTGACGCAAAAAGCCACAATCCCCGAACGGGAAGTGCTACCAGTGACGCTAGAAATTATGGAGGAAGGAGTAAAATTAACTGGCGAGATGGTTCGGACTGGGTATCGAGATGGATTGCCTACAATGAGAGTAGTGTTTCAACAACTGAGTCTCAGCCAACACCGTTGCTTAGTAGAAATGTTATTTTGTCGCCCTGGACAGTGGAAGCGCCACCAAACGCCAGGGGAGCTAAAATCGCTCCTCTTAATTCTGAGAATTTTATTCCGACCGCGAATTTTATTCGATCGCCATATAGATGTCAATGCGATCGCGGTTTCTCAAGGGTAGGGCGGGCAATGAAAAACTGTAGGAGGAATCGATGGGATTTTATTCACAAAGGATTCTACCTTATCTTCTCGATTGGAGCATGTCCGATCCAGCAATAGCTCAATACCGACGAGAAATTTTAGCAAACGTGACGGGAGATGTTTTAGAAATTGGTTTTGGTACGGGTTTAAATCTTTCCTACTATCCAGACATTGATAAATTAGTAGCGATCGATGCTAATCCTGGGATGCATAGTTTAGCTCAAAAGCGAATGCAAACATCTAGTATTACTATAGACCATCGCGTGTTAAATGGCGAAAAGTTACCAATGGCAGATAATACGTTTGATAGTGTTGTTAGTACTTGGACGCTGTGTAGTATTGCTAAAGTCGAACAGGCACTACAAGAAATTTATCGAGTCCTAAAACCTGGAGGAAAATTCTTTTTCATCGAACACGGGTTGAGTAATGAGCCTCAAGTTCAAATTTGGCAAAATCGCCTGACACCTATCCAAAAAGTTATTGGTGATGGCTGTCACTTGAATCGAAATATTAGACAACTCGTAGAAAAGCAATTTGATACAGTGACGTTAAAAGAGTTCTACGCCGAGAAAATGCCGAAATTTGTAGGCTATTACTATCAAGGTGTTGCTACTAAGGCTGTAAACAGTTACCAGTAATCAGCGACTTACCAACTACTAACTACACTACCTAATGTATGCAAATCCCCCGTCTGCATCCCGATACAGTCGAACAAGTCAAACAAAGAGCTGATATTGTTGATATTGTCTCGGAACACGTTGTTTTACGCAAACGCGGGAAGGATTTTGTTGGATTATGCCCGTTCCATGACGAGAAAACCCCTAGTTTCAGCGTCAGCCCTGGTAAACAGATGTATTACTGTTTCGGTTGCGGCGCTGGGGGAAATGGCATTACATTTTTGATGGAATTGGGTAAGAGTTCTTTTAGTGAAGTGGTGCTAGATCTAGCACGACGCTATTCCGTACCCGTACAAACTCTAGAACCAGAACAAAGACAAGAATTACAGCGTCAGCTATCGCTGCGAGAACAGTTGTATGAAGTGATGGCTGTTGCTACGCAATTTTACCACCATGCTTTGCAACAATCTCAAGGGCAATTAGCTTTAGATTATTTACAGCAAAAACGGCAATTTAACTCAGAAACAATTGGGCAGTTTAAATTAGGATATGCGCCTGCGGGGTGGGAAACCCTCTATCGTTATTTGGTAGAACAAAAACGATATCCCGTGCAAATAGTAGAACAGGCGGGATTAATTCGACAACGACAGTCAGGAGATGGATATTATGATTACTTTCGCGAGCGCATTATCATTCCGATTAACGATCCGCAAGGGCGAGTTATTGGATTTGGAGGTAGAAGTTTAGGTGACGAACAGCCGAAATATCTCAATTCTCCTGAAACAGATATTTTTAATAAAGGTAGAACTTTATTTGGATTAGATAAAGCCAAAAACGAGATTGGCAAACAAGATTGGGTGGTAATTGTTGAAGGATATTTTGATGCGATCGCCCTACACGCTGCTGGGATAACTAACACTGTCGCGGCGCTAGGAACGGCTTTAAGTATCGAACAAGTTCGCGCTTGTCTGCGTTATAGCGAATCAAAACAACTCATTCTTAATTTTGATGCCGATGCCGCAGGAACGCAAGCTACAGAAAGAGCAATTGGCGCGATCGCCAATCTTACCTATCAAGGCGAAGTCAATTTACGCATTCTCAACTTACCAGACGGTAAAGATGCAGATGAGTATCTTCGCGCTCATAACCCAGAACATTACTACGAATTACTTCAAAATGCACCTTTATGGTTAAACTGGCAGATTCAACAATTAGTCGCCAACCGAGATTTAAAGCAAGCGCCGGAAGCACAAAAAGTTATGACGAGTTTGGTAAAGTTGTTACAACAAATTACTGACAGCAATCAACGCCAGCATTATATCCATCACTGTGCTGAAATTTTGAGCTTGGGCGATGCCAGACTCGTACCGTTGTGGATTGAAAATCTATTAGAGCGAGTTGCACCGAATAGTTATCGTAAACCAGCACCACCGAGAAAACAACAGCAGGCAAGAGATTCTATCCCTGTAGCAGGCGATCGCGCTTTACTGGAACAAGCAGAAGCAATTTTGTTGCGAATTTACCTACACCATCCAGAATATCGTCAAATCGTCACCGAAGCCCTACAGGAGCGAAATTTGCAGTTCGATTTACCCCATCATAGTTTTCTCTGGCAGCAGATTTTGGCAAATGTAGAGACGCTACATGTCACATCTTCCCAATCGTCCGATCTCATTTCGCAACTACAAGTACAGTGTATGGAGTATGACGGCGAAACAAAAGCGATCGCCCGTCTATTTCATTTAGATGAAAAGACACAAATCGAACTATCGCGATTCGCCCAGGTAATTCAAGCGGCTACAGCTTGCATGGAACGGGTGCAGTGCGAAAAACGCTATCGTCAATTTCTCCAACTGTGGGAACACACTGATGAAGTGACTGCACCAGAACAATCTCAGTCATATTTTGAGTCGTTACGGCAAGCCCAGCAACGGCTTTTGGAATTGGATAAACAGCGACAGTTTACGCTTGCCGATTTGATTTAACCACTGCGTCTTTATATTGAAATATTGAATCGTTGAAATAACTTTGATTCTCGCAAGGGCGGGTTTATGAATATCCTCATTGAGAATTAAAGATTGTTGGTGAACCCGCCCCTACAGGCAATTTTTGAATGCGCGATTTTTGACTTTACTTAATGTTTCAATACGATCCGATACCGCGCCTTGCCACTGCGTAGGTGTTCCAATGCTTCGTTTACTTGGTCAAAATTGAAAATTTCGATGATGGGTTCGATCTGGTGGCGGGTAGCAAAATCGAGCATTTTGGTGACAGTAGCGGGGCTACCCAAAGGACTACCAGAGATCGATCGCTGAGCCATAATTAAGGGAAAAATTTCCGTAGAAACAGGATTGGGAACCACTCCCACAAAATGCAACCGCCCTTTAGGACGCAAGCAGGCTATGTAGGTACTCCAATCTAAATCGGCATTAACGGTAGAAAGAATTAAGTCAAAAGAACCCTCTACCGATTTTAGAGCTTGCGGATCGCGAGAGTTGATGAAGTGGTTAGCGCCCATTTCTCTTGCTTCCGCTTCCTTGTCAGGACTGCTAGAAAAGGCGCTGACATCGCAGCCCCAAGCATGAAGAAATCGCAATGCCATATGCCCTAAGCCACCGATACCGATAACCCCAACGCGATCGGTAGGTTTAATATCAAATTGGACGATTGGGTTGAAAACAGTAATTCCACCACAAAATAAAGGTCCAGCCGACACTGGTTGCATGGCATCGGGTAAGGGAGCAACCCAGGCTTCATGGGCGCGTACCTTGTCAGCGAAGCCGCCATAGCGACCGACAATCGTACCTTCTGCTGTAGCGCAGAGGTTGTGATTGCCAGACATGCACCATTCACAAGTCATACACGATCGCGAATACCATCCGAGTCCAACACGTTGTCCGACTTGGAGTTTTTTCACCGCACTGCCAACATCGGCGATTTTTCCTACAACTTCGTGTCCTGGAACAAAAGGATATTGCGTCATGCCCCAGTCATTATGCAGCATACTCAAGTCGCTATGGCAAATCCCGCAGTATTCTACGTCGATCTCTACATCTTCACTACCCAGTGGTTTTGGATCGTACTCGAAAGGCTTGAGTTCTCCACCTTTTTCTAAAGCTGCGTAGGCACGAACCATCTATCTGTCCCCTTGAAATGACACAGCAAACTCCATCATAAAAGATCGCGATCGCTTACGGACAGAATAGAGTATCGCGGGTAGCCCGTCCTGTAGTCGGGTTAACACCTTTGGCAACTTGACACAATTTGTCTTGTACGTCGTGGCGCATCAAAACATCAGTGAAATCAGCTCCATCAATCACTGCACCGTCAAATTTAGTATTTGCGGCAAATGCGCCTTCTAAAATGGCATTGGTTAAATTGGCTCTAGTTAAACGTGCCGAGTCCAAAGTGGCGCTTGCTAGGTTCGCTCCTTCAAGATTAGCCGAATCTAAATTGGCAGCAAACAAGCTGACTCCTTCTAAATTGGCGTGACTGAAGTTGCTACTACGCAAATTGGCGTGACTGAAGCTAGAGTCGGTTAAGTCGCGCCCTGAAAAATCTGTTTCAATTAAACTTTCTTTGTTGTAGTCGAGGGCTACAGCAGAGGGAACAATAGCAAGAAATACTGAAAATGCGATCGCACCCCACAGTGCTAAGCCGCATAAACGTTTCCAAATTCGATTTCTTAACCCAGAATTCATAATCGTTCAGCTCATGGCAAACCATCCTGCATTTCATTATCCCGACATTGGCGTACTTGGAGAAGATCTAGTCGCTCGGTGGTTGCAATCTTCCGGCTGGACGATTCTTTATCGCCGTTGGCGCTGTGCCTGGGGAGAATTGGATTTGGTGGCAGAGAAGAAAGCTGAGGGGGCTGAGGAAGCTGAAGGGGCTGAGGGAGAAAAAAACACTACACCCTACACCCACATCGATCGCACCACTCCCCACTCCCAACTCCCCACTCCCCTCTTAGCTTTTGTTGAAGTCAAAACGCGCAAACAAAATAACTGGGATGCGGGTGGTTTGTTAGCAGTGACACCACAAAAACAAACACGGCTTTGGCAAGCTGCTGAGTACTTTTTGAGTACGCATCCAGATTTAGCTACTTACCAATGCCGCTTTGACGTGGCGCTAGTCCAACATCGGAAATTATCGTTGGCTCACTTGAGGCAATTATCGCCTACACTTGACATTTCCCCAGGCTTATCGTCTGTGTCAGTGCAGTTGGGACAAGCAGTTGTAGTCGGTGGCTACCAACTCGTGCTACAAGAATACTTACCCGCTGCTTTTGGCTAATTGACGCGATCGCCCTACCTAAATTTCAGCCTTCAATTTCAGTCCTGAATTAAGCCAAAGTTTCGGGACAATAACCCAAGCCCTTGACAAATTGTTGCCGAAATGTCTCTATTTCTTCCCGTTCTGGGTTGCCGTGGGAAACAATCGCTACTTGGTAGCGGCGCATCACGTCTACGGGAGATTGTCCGGCTTCCAAACTCCATAACGCCATTCTGACGCGGATTGGTGCTTCGTAGGGAATGCCCAATTCATTCAAAAAAGCGCGAAAGTCACCATCTTGTTGAGAGTTGAGAGGAGATTTCATTTTCACCTTCACAACCCAACCATCAATTTGATGAATTACGGTAATAAAACTCAATGGCATCTGGGGTCTGCCATGTAAATGCTCAACAATCCTCAAGGTGAGGCTAGCGTTGGCAAGATAGTAAAGGTATTCCATATTCTTGCTGGGGAAACAAGCTATTCCTACACTTCTATTTTTGCGGACTGACCACAACGATACTAGCGTCAAATACCCACTCCATCTGGGTAGATTCACCCAAATACCCATGCGATCGCCATAAGTTCAAATCTTAATCAAAATCAGTCAAACTACTGAATACTGCCAGCAAAAAAGATGCGCCTAAATCAATTTAATAATGCATTCTCCGCATTGAATTCCGTAGAAACACCGAATTTCATCTCAGTTGCCTCCTCTAGTTCTGAATTAGATTACTTGTTGTCTAGTTATGATTACGAATTACCACCGGAGCGGATTGCCCAAAACCCAGTTTCTCCCAGAGATAGTTCTCGTCTGTTAGTAGTCAATCCCGATAATTACGCCCATCGAATTTTTCGCGATTTACCAGCATTACTTCAGCGGGGTGATTTGCTCGTCATGAACGATACGCGAGTCATTCCCGCCCGTCTCTACGGACAAAAATCCAGTGGTGCGGTAGTGGAAGTCTTGCTACTAGAAGAACTTCAGCCGAACGTGTGGCTGGCTTTAGTCAAACCAGGGAGGCGCTTGCAGCCTGGGGCGGAGATTTTGTTTTTTCCATTGGGGGACAAGGAAGCAGGGGAGCAGGGGAGCAGGGGAGCAGAGGAGCATTTACCAACTCACTACTCACCACTCCCTACTCCCGACTCCCTCACGGCTACTGTGATAGAAACAGACGCAGAAACAGGCGGACGGGTGTTACAGTTTCAAGTGCCAGAGGGTGTGTCTGTTATTCAGTTATTAGATAAATTTGGTCGTATACCACTGCCACCTTATATTACTGATTCTCAGGCGGAAGCAGAACAATACCAAACAGTTTACGCTGAAAACCCAGGTTCGGCAGCAGCACCGACAGCAGGGCTGCACTTTACACCAGAATTACTCAAGCGTTTGCAAGCAAGCGGTATAGAGCAAGCATTTGTCACTTTACATGTTGGAGTGGGAACGTTTCGTCCGGTGGAAGTGGAAGACGTAAAGACGCATCAAATGCATGGGGAGTGGATTGAAGTTCCAGCCGCCACTATAGAGCAAATTCGCGCCACGCGATCGCGAGGAGGCAGAATTATTGCGGTAGGAACGACAACGGTAAGGGCTTTAGAAGGTGCTGCTGCATCAGGAGAATTACAGCCCTTTTGTGGCAAGACGAATTTATTTATCTACCCAGGTTATCAATGGCGGGTAGTAGATGGGTTAATTACTAATTTCCATCTCCCCCGTTCTAGTCTAATGATGCTCGTCAGTGCTGCCATTGGTAGAGAAAGATTACTGGCATTATATCAAGAAGCGATCGCCCAACAGTATCGTTTTTATTCCTTTGGCGATGCCATGCTGATTTTACCTAGTCATTAGCCCTCAACCGTGAGAATTAAGAGCATTGTGATATTGATGCTCCTTTGCAGCGAGGCACGAGCGAAAAAAGCGATCGTTAACTCCTTAAAATGGGAATCCTTAAATATAAGGTTACTATTTCAACTTCTCGCTTGCTCGCTTTTCCCAGCCTCTAATCTCTAAATTAGTCAGGAGAATCAATCGTGAATTATTTTTCAACAGTAATTTCTCTACTAAGAGAACGCAAAGAATTTTTGGAAGAAATTCATCAAGGCATCAGTCTTAAAACTAAAATTGCTTCACTTTTAATTTCTAGTTCTTGCTTCTTCGCAATTTATGGGGCAATTATTGGAGCATTTCATAGCCCCCTTCAAATTATATCTTCAGCTATCAAACTTCCAGCACTTTATTTGATTACATTACTTATATGCTTGCCTACTCTTTATATTTTTAATACGGTTTTCGGTTCTAAGCAAAGCATCGGTCAACACTTTACATTTTTACTAGCTGCTGTATCTGTTATTGCTATTCTTTTATGTGGCTTTGCTCCCGTTACACTATTTTTCTTGATTACCGTAACTGACTATCATTTCTTTCTTTTATTAAATGTCAGTATTTTTGCTCTTACTGGAATCATTGGTGTCTCATTTCTATATCAGATTATGAAGCCCAATGCTGATGAAAGATCGCAAACTTCTAGCGTCTCCTTAGAAAAAGATTTTATCGTGCAAGTGCAGCCAGCCACAAATAGTAATTCAGCTCAAAATGTGAAAGTACGTACAAATATTTTACGTTTTTGGTTGGTACTTTATGGCTTTGTTGGCAGTCAGCTTGGTTGGACGCTTAGACCATTTTTCGGATCGCCAGAACAACAGTTTGAGCTATTTCGAGCTAGAGAAGGAAGCTTTTTTACTGCGGTATTCAATACTCTGATAAATCTTTTATTTTAGAAGGTTCGATCTAGGGTTTTAATCAGGTATTTATGCAGCTAGATTTAGATAAATTACGAATATCAGCAAAAGAGGTGGAGCGGTTAACAGGGTTTGAAGTTAATGAGGTTTTTATTGGAACTATACTAGGTGGTGTATACAGACCTTCATTATTTCAAAATTCTAAACGATTTACTCACTTCTGCATAACAGAAATGTTTATGCTGCTCGTCACCTTCATTTTTGCCCTACCATTCGGTTTTTTGTTCATTCGCAATTCCACAAATGCAATTACTGACTTTGCTACCATCTTCAAATTCTTACTGATTCCTTTAGTAATTACTGTTATACTAAATATTAGTTGGAATGTGTATATGCTGCTTAAAGTTAAGTCTACGCTAACTTTAGCGCACCTACTTGATGAAGTGGATAAATATAACGAAATTATTCAAGCCGTTGATGTACGCGATCGCTTAGAAGCTGTGGGAAATCTACAGGTAAATGCGCTCGACCGAGAGCGAGTCTGCGACGTATTGAAAATAGCTAGAAATAGTCTGGTTTATGGTTTAATGACTGAAAGAATTTTGAGGGAGAATAAAAGTTTGCTAGCTCGTCGTTACGATTTATTAACCAATATTGAAAATAATTTGGTAACGTTGAGAACGCTAGAGATAAATAGTCAGGCAAACGAGTATACAGAACTCTTGAATCAAGCCCTCCAAATTGGCGCGAGCGTGTACAAAGAAATCGAATCCTCGCAGCGTAGAGTTAGTCACTAACACAATCCTAACCCACGTTTGCGTAATCCCTTTATTCTGGTGACTATAGGCGACATCCTCACCACCCCCGCTCCTGGGAAATTGCTTGGTTGCGATCGCTGGTCGCTGTTAAACTGGTAGCTGTTTCTATTTTTTAGCCTCCAGCCCCTCTTTTTGTGTTGAATTGTATAAATAACTGCCCAGTTTTCTTTCTATTTTCGCTACAAACATAGATAGAGCCGCGCATCGAAGGGTATTTTTGGGAACTCTATTAGTAGTGGGCGGCTGTTAATCGTTTTACCAAGCCAGTTGGATGCAAAATGTAGCTGAGTGCTTGGTAGACAGCATAACCCATTATGCCGCTTGAAGTGGCATGAACTAGGAAGCGTCACCAGGGATACGAGAAATGAAAAGATTGTCTGCTCCTATTTTTCTGTTTCACAGTGCCTTATCTACTATCTTTTTTGCTGGTGCGCGACTTCCTGCTTCAGCGTCCAATCAGTTATCAGTTATCAGTTATCAGTTATCAGTTGTCAGTGAAGAAAGGGAACAGGGGAAAATTCAAAATTCAAAATTCAAAATTCAAAATTCAAAATTCAACCCGACTCCCGACTCCCAACTCCCGACTTCCCCATTATCGTTACCAGAATCTAAGGTATGGGTAGTTAAAAATAACAGCCAGCAGCCGGAATTACAATCTTATATGTGGCTGGCTAATCATCAGCAGCAAGGTACTCGGCAGTCAACGCTACTACTAGCTCAAGAGTCTAACAAACTGACAACAGCAAATGCTAAATCGTCAGAATTAAAAGCATTTAATGAAGTTATAAAAAATAGTAGTGCTGTTAAAGGATTATTTACTTTTTATCGTCAGAAAGATACAGGTAAAATTTATTTAGAACTTCAGTCGCAACAATTAAATAAAAACTTCCTCAGCACGATGACGTTGGAAGCAGGAATAGGAGAGCGAGGTATTTATAGCGGAATGCCTTTGCAGGATTTTTTGTTCTATTTTCGACGAGTGAACAATAATATTCATTTCGTCGTGCGTAACGTTAATTTTCGCGTCACTCCTGGTTCGCCTCAAACCCGTTCTCTGGCGCGATCGTTTAGCGATTCCGTTCTCTACTCAATTCCGATTAAAAGCATTCATCCTCAACGTAAAACTATTTTAATCGATTTAGGCGATCTACTTCTAAAAGATTTACCAGGACTAGCAGCATCGCTTTCTACTCAGCTAGGAACGACTTATCAATTAGATGAAAATAAATCTTATTTTGGCTCGGCTAAAGCTTTTCCACTGAATATGGAAATTGAGTCAGTTTATGGTTTTTCCTATGGAGGAGCCAAGAGTAGTGCTACACCAAATTTAATGACATTACCAGATAGCCGCGCCCTTACTCTTCGCATTCGCTACAGCTTATCAGAATTAGCAGCTAATTCTACCTACAAACCTCGCCTAGCTGACGATCGCGTAGGATATTTCATTACTGCCTATCAAGATTTTGCGATTGAAGACCGTAAAGAACCGTTCGTTCGCTATATTAACCGCTGGCAGTTAGAAAAGCAAAATCCCAACGCCTCCTTATCTCCACCCAAAAAACCAATTGTATTTTGGATTGAAAATGCCGTTCCGTTGGAGTATCGGGATGCAGTAAAAGAAGGGGTGTTGATGTGGAATAAAGCCTTTGAAAAAGCAGGATTTATCAATGCGATCGAAGTGCGACAAATGCCCGATGATGCTAAATGGGACCCTGCGGACGTGCGTTACAACGTAATTCGCTGGATTAACACAGTTGATGGCTTTTTTGCCCTTGGTCCTTCGCGGGTTAACCCTATAACAGGAGAAATCTTGGATGCAGATATTTTAGTCGATGCCAGTTTCGTGCGCGTCCTAAAACAAGAATACCGTCGTATGGTGCAAGATAGCCGATCGCAACCAACATCAGTATTATCTCAGATGATGAACGATCGCAGCGTCTGTAACTCCGGCTTTAGACAAGGCTTTGGAGGACAAGAGGACGAGGGGACAAGGGGACAAGGGGCAGAGGAGAATTCACCAACGCACCACTCCCCACTCCCCACTCCCCACTCCCCTCTATCAAAACTCGCCACCGAATACGATCTCTGTTATGGTATGGAAGCTGCAAACCAATTTGATTTTGGTTCTCTGGCGCTAACGCTGTTTCAAAATACCACGCCAAACAGCGACAAAATGCAGCAGTACATCCATCAATATTTGCGACTGATTATCGCTCACGAAGTCGGACATACTCTCGGCTTGCGACACAATTTTCGCGGTAGTACCCAACTTCCACCCAATGAATTAAATGCTACCAAAATTACTCGCGATCGCGGTTTAACTACCTCAGTGATGGATTATCTTCCCCCTAATCTATCTCCTCCCGACCGCGAACAAGGCGACTTTTTTCCCAATAGTGTCGGTTCCTACGATGAGTGGGCGATTGAATACGGTTATACACCAACAACAGCAGCCCATCCCCTAGCAGAAAGACGCTTTTTAGACAGCATTGGCGATCGCTCCTCGCGTCCAGATTTAGCTTATGCTACAGATGAAGATCGATTCGATCTCGACCCCGATGTAAACGCTTGGGACTATAGTAGTGACGTATTGCAATATTCCCAAGGGCAACTAGATATAGCGCGGGCAATGTGGAAAAAGCTGAATCGGCGCTATCCTACTACAGGTGAGGGGTACAGCGATTTAAGCGAACTGTTCGATCGCATTTTCTTACACTACATGCGTCATACATACTACGCCACCAAATATATTGGCGGACAATCATTTTACCGCGATCGCGCTAGCGCAGATAACAGCAGATTACCATTTGTCCCTGTACCTGTAGCGAAACAGCGACAAGCTTTAGCGGTGCTGGAAAAATACGTATTTGCCCCAGATGCATTTAATTTTCCGCCAGAACTGTTAAATAAGCTCGCACCCTCCCGCTGGATGCACTGGGGCGAACAAGCAGTGATGAATCGCCTCGACTATCCAATCCACGATAGTATATACGCGCTGCAAAGTTTAGTATTACGAGATATTTTATCTGGCGATCGCCTTTCTCGTTTACGCGATATCGAACTCAAGAGCCAGCCAAAACAAGCCCTTACACTACCAGAGTTATTTACCACCTTACAAAATGATATCTGGCAGGAGGTAATAGATCTAGAAAAAACACCAACAAATATTTCCAGTTTGCGGCGAGCAGTCCAACGAGAACACCTGAAAATTATGACAGATATGATGCTACGCAAATCCAACGTCCCTGAAGATGCGCGGACGCTAGCGTGGTACAATCTGCGACGGTTACGAGAGAAATTGAATAAAGCAGTTGCTCGCTCTGGCAAGCTAGATGAATATACTCAAGCACATTTAGAAGAAACCCGCGATCGCATTGCCAAAACTCTCGATGCGAGAGTGGAATCGAGGTGAAGGCGAAACTATAATCTTGGCGCTCTTTATCTTTGCGCCTAACGCTTCGCTTCGCCTGCGGCTGATGCATCTTTGCATGACATTAAATCAGATATTTCGCTCTGCCAGATTCAATTTCAACGCAGATGGGAACGCAGATAAACGCGGATGAAGAAATGTTTTTAGGTTACATCTCCTTGAACTATCAGTACCGAACAATGAGCATTGCGGACAACATGACTGCTGACACTACCCAATAAAACTTCTGTCAATCCTTTATATCCCCTACGTCCTACAACAATTAAATCTGCACCCCACTCCCTGGCTGCATCGCAAATTACCGAACCTGGATTTCCCAATCTGCAATCAAATTCCACCGAAATTCCCAACTCTTTTGATTTCTCGCCATAACCTTGCAAAACGTTTTGTCCTTCCTCCGTTTTGGCTTCAATTTGGGATGGATACGTCATTCTTGCTCCCAACTCAACAGCATGAAACACCATCAAGGAAGCCAAGTCTTTTGTAGCTAATTCTACAGCCTGCTCGAACACTACCTTTGCTTGAGCCGACGCATCAACGGCAACAAAAATCTTCTTGAAACTCACGATCGCCTCCCAAATTAACTATCCTGTTACTGACGATACAGCAGATTCAGTCTCGATCCTAGGCAAAAATCGCCCCGAGCCGCGAACAAATAAAGTTCAATACCGCAAAAATCTACCGAGAGTGGTAGAGTTGAATCCAGATTTGTAATAGCAAAGCTATGAGCGATCGCCAAAACACTCAAGTATCTGTTGCTATTGTCGGTGGCGGACTTTCGGGTATGAGTGCAGCTTGGGAATTATACCAAGCAGGGATTGATTCACTGGTTGTTTTGGAAGCAAACGATCGCGTAGGCGGGCGCACGTTTAACCAATTTCATCCTAAAATTGGTTATTTAGAAATGGGTGGTACTTGGGTAGGACGTACGCAAACGGCTGTTCTCGATTTAGCAAGACAGCTAGGCATTGCCACCAAAAAAGGTAAAGTTGATGGAGCCACAATTTACGGCTATCAGGGAATCTGGACGACGCACGCAGAGACCCCTGGTGAGTCTGCCACGCCAGCACAAAAAGATTTTGCTCAGGTAATGGCAAAATTCGAGCAACTGAGCCAGACTGTACCGCTAGACGCACCTTGGAAGACACCTAACGCTGAAACTTTAGATTGCATCTCTGCGGGAGAGTGGATTGACCAAAATACAGAGACAATAGAAGCCAGAGCTTGGATGGCGGGTAGCATTCGTCAAGGAATCGCAGGCGCTCCGCATCAAGTCTCGATGTTGTTCGTTCTATACTTTATGGCGAATGCGGGATTTTTTGACTTACGCGAAACAGCCGAAGATTATCGCCTCGTTGGTGGTTCCCACAGTTTGACGCTAAAAATTGCCGAGCATTTAGGCGATCGCGTATGGTTGAATACTAAAGTAAGAGAGATTTCGCATGGCGATCGGGTATGTTTGATGACAGAAAAAGAAGTCATACAAGCAGACTACGCGATCGTGGCAATGATGCCTCAAGATGCGGGAAAAATTAATTTCGCTCCGCCTTTACCAGCAATTCATCAGCAATTAATATCGGGATGGCAGCAGATGAGTTGGATCAAATTTTTCTGTCTCTATCCGCGTCCGTTGTGGTGGGGAAAAGCAGCCAGCGGACATTACTATAGTATGGACACCGAAGCAGAGGTTTTTGACGTTTCTCCGGCTGATGGTAGCTATGGTTTATTAATTGGTTTTTTCGATCCAAAATATTCTAATTTAAGTGAAGTAGAACGGCGCAAATTTGCGATTCAAACTGTGACAGATATGTTTGGTAATGCAGCCGCTACACCAGAAGAATATTTTGAAATTGATTATACTCAACAATCATGGACGAGCGGTTGTGTAGCAGCTTTACCACCTGGGTTACTAACGCAAGCAGGCACGGCATTAAACGAGCCTGTAGGTAGAATTTATTGGGCAGGAACAGAGCGTTCTACACGTTGGATCAATTATATGGATGGAGCAGTGCGATCGGGTCAACATGCCGCACAGCAGATTCTCGAACAAATGATTTAAGATTTATTTGTTAACTGAATCCTAAGCCAATGAGTAGAATAGGAGATAAGACTGTTGTAACTCCTTGCTTAAAGGCAACTACTCATGGTACAAATACCATCTAAATCTTTGACACTGGAAGAGTTTCTAAAATTACCAGAAACGAAACCTGCAAGCGAGTATATTGACGGTGAAATTATTCAAAAGCCAATGCCGCAAGGAGAACATAGCGCCATCCAAACAGAGTTGCCAGCAAAAGTCAATGCAATTCTAAGACCGCAGCATATTGCACGAGCTTTTACAGAGCTTCGCTGTACTTTTGGCGGACGTTCAACTGTTCCAGACGTATCTGTGTTTACATGGGACAGAATTCCCCGTAAGGAAAATGGTGGAGTTGCCAACGTTTTCTCAATTGCACCTGATTGGACGATTGAAATTCTTTCACCCGACCAAAGCCAAACAAAAGTTACTAAAAATACTCTACATTGCCGAAATATGAAACTCAAATGGGTTGGTTAATCGATCCAGAAGAACAAACTGTATTTGTATATCTTCCTAACCAAAAGCCAGAAGTATTTGACGAACCAGAACAACAATTACCCGTTCCATCTTTTGCTAGCGAATTAAAGCTAACTGTAGGAACTTTATTTGGTTGGCTAATGGAGTAAAATCTGAATCACGCTGCTTCAACTACTGCCATTACACCAAAGATAATAAATAGAATTCCTCCAGCAATAGTTAACTTTCGTTCGGAAATGCGTCCGGCTAACATTCGTCCACACATAACTGCAAGCGCTGCACATAAAGCATGACCTAATATTGCTCCAATAGTCACGCCTACGACTGGGTATCGAGTCGCTAAAGCAATCGTAGCAATTTGAGTGCGATCGCCCCATTCTGATAAAAAAGTTAGCGTAAAAGCTTCAGCAATAATTGCTCCGGCATTTTTAGTTTTAGGTAAGTCTAATTCAGCTTTATCAACAGCAGTTTTTGCCTCTTGAATAATTTCTGTATCGCAAGAACTGGCTGGCATTTTGCTAGCTTCGTAGAGCAACTTGAAGCCAAAACCCAAAAACAAAGCGATTTCTGCATACTGAATGTATGTTTTAGGCAATAAAGCCGCGACTTGTCCAACTAAAACAGAAAGTATTGTCATCGCGGCTAACGCCGACACCGCACCAGCAAATACCAGCCGTCGCGAATGACGCATCGCCAAAATTGCAGCGATGAAAAAAGTTTTATCTCCTAATTCCGAAACCGCAATGAGTAAAAAACTGGCAATGAAGGCTGCTAGCACTCTCTCAAGCTCCTTGTCGTTGACTAACCTTAGCCTGCGAGCTTGACGAGTTAGGCTAGACCTCACCAAGCTCGCAATTCCTCGCGAACTTAGTGAAGGTCTCACTGACAATTAAGCGTCATTTGTCATTGGTCATTTGTCATTAGTTTGACGCTCAATTGTTACCTGAACCAGGCTACAAGCCAGTATGTTGATTCAGGTATCTGGCTAGTTATTGCCAGTAGCTACTCCCCTTCATTATTTAACCATCACCATATCATTGCTGGGATGCGTCGTCAAACAGTTATTACTGACCAGTATAGAGACGTTACATGTAACGTCTCTATACTGTGATTCCCTAATATTTTCGCTCTTGCGGTTCAAACATGGTAATTGAGACGGGTTTGTATTGCAGATCGATGCCAGCGGGGGAATAATACGAGAGGGTATGCTTGAGGAAATTGCTGTCATCCCGTTGGGGAAAGTCTTCGCGGAAGTGAGCGCCACGGCTTTCTTGACGGTTGAGGGCAGACTGTAAGATGAGTTGTCCGACGACAATTAAACTCCCCAGTTCTAAGGCTTCAATAATTTCCGTATTCCAACAACTCCCTTTATCGTCAAGATAAATTTGCGCGGATTGCTGTTGCAATTGTTGTAATTGTTGTATGCCTTCTTGCATCAAACTCTCCGTCCGAAATACGCCGCAGTGCTGCGTCATGGCATCTTGAAAAGCCGTGCGGACTTGCTCGATCCGGTACTTGCCTGGTTGTTCTAACAGAGCTTGAATCTGCTGTTTTGCCTCGCTAATGTAGCGTTGAGCTTGGATTTCTGGTAATTTGCGATTTTGGACGTATTGGGCGATCGCAGCTCCGGTACGCCGTCCGTAGACTACGCACTCTAATAAAGAGTTACTCCCCAAACGATTTGCACCGTGAACGGAAACACAAGCGCATTCCCCAGCGGCAAAAAAGCCTTCTACTAACTGCTCGGCACTACTGCGTACCTGTCCGTCTGTGTTCACGGGTATGCCACCCATAGAATAGTGAACTGTAGGACGTACGGGCATCGGTTGATGTACGGCATCAACTCCTACAAGTCTATGCGCTTCTTCCCAGCAAAACGGGACGCGGCTCATAATTTTTTCTTTGCCCATGTGCCGCAGATCGAGATACACGCAGGGACCACCCGCTCTACCATCAGGATACACCCCTCGTCCGGCACGAATTTCATAGGCGATCGCTCTAGAGGTAATATCCCGTGGTGCTAATTCCATTCTTGAGGGGGCGTATGTTGCCATAAAACGCTCTCCCTCGGCATTAATTAAATAAGCTCCTTCCCCTCTTACGGCTTCCGAAATCAACACGCCTACAGGATACAACCCCGTAGGGTGAAATTGGACGAATTCCATATCTTCTAACGGCAGACCTGCGATCGCTGCCATTGCCAATCCGTCCCCTGTGGAAGCATAATCGTTAGAGGTCGTATTATATACCCGACCGTAGCCACCCGTAGCAAACATCACCGCTTTGGCGCGTACCACTTCGATCTCGCCGTCGAGAATGTGGTACATGACTAAGCCTTTAGCTTGACCGTCTGCCAAAATCAGACGCATGACGTACCATTCTTCATAGACTTGTACGCCGTATCGTCGTAAATTATTGACTAGTTCGTGCAAAATGGCATGTCCGGTCTTATCGGCAGCATAGCAAGTACGATTGTGGGAGTGTCCGCCGAAGGCTCTTTGAGCGATGCGTCCGTCAGGTAAGCGGGAAAATAACACCCCCATGTGTTCCAAATCGATTACCACATCGGGGGCTTCGCGAGCTAGCAATTCTACCGCATCTTGATCGGCTAGGTAATCGGAGCCTTTGACAGTATCGAAGGCGTGGGCTTCCCAATTATCCTTATCATCTACATTCTTCAGCGTTGCGGCAATTCCGCCTTGAGCGGCGACAGAGTGAGAGCGGATCGGGTGAGTTTTTGCCACTACAGCAACATTCAAACTCGGATCGAGACGGGCAATTTCCACTGCGGCACGACAGCCAGCCAATCCGCCGCCAACTATAATGACATCGTGTTCTAGCATTTATGCGTTATTTGCGATCGAAGTGTTCTCCTAGCTCTATAGTGGCTTAAGTCAGGAGTAGGGAGCGGAGTGAGAATTCACAATTAAGTCACGCACCACTCACCACTACGCAGCTAATGTCACGGAGGAAACCTCCGCGCCCGCTGCTTCACCACGCACCACTCACCCCTAGCTAGTTGCTTGCGCTGGTTGTTGTTGTGAAACATTGCCAGGGATCGGTTCTGTCTTTTTCCCTGGTTCGACAGCAGCCACTTCAATATGATTAAATAACGTAGTGACGAAGGCAAAGAGTAGGAAAGGTAGAGAAAGTAATATAATCAGTCCTACAGTCGCTAGAGCGTAGATTGGTCGTCTGGCTCCCATCATTGCCATTGCCGCAGCCAAACTAACGGTGATGGTGATTAACCAAACAATTATTTGACCGTAAATATCCCCAAAGGTAAGGGTGCAGACAAAGCGGTACTTTTGAATGTTATTTATATTCATCTGTTGTCCTGCCAAGTTCTCTTATTTTTCTAGGTTAAAGCTCTGACAGGTTTCTGGACGATTTCTAAACATTTTTGTCAGTTTTGCAACAGTTGTTTACATTAAGTCAAACATTTTGCTCGCGCTTCGTTCTTCAAATAAGCGATCGCCCAAACTGACTCTACTAAACTCCAGGAGAAACCTTGCTGCTTCCTTCTGCCTATTTTGTAGATCGGTACAAGGGACTATCTGCAGTTAAATTTGTGACTCGGCATCTAAGTAGCTGCTTGTAGCTCTTTTTTCTGCACAACTACATCATACTGGCATCCAATTAGTATATTTAGCGTTGCGATCGCCTCCGTGCTTAAACTTTATTTAATCTATAATTAACCTCTTATTGAGCTTGGCATAACGAGTTCATTCACTATGTGCGTAATTATTAAGATTGTCTGTGCGATTTACTACTATTAGTGGATGAGGAGACTCAAAAAAACATGCTGCTATCTGGAATCACGCTGAAGCGTATCGTTGCGACTTCAGCAGTCGCAGCTACAGTAACCTTGGGAGCGGGTTTAACGGGAATTGCCCAACAAGCCGCTACTCTCAACGGTGCTGGTGCTACTTTCCCAGAGCCTTTATACCAACGCTGGGCGAGCGAGCTGCGTAAAGCTAACCCGCCACTACAAGTCAACTATCAAGGAATTGGTAGCGGTGGCGGTGTGAGACAATTTATCGCTGGTTCTGTAGACTTTGGCGCTAGCGATAACGCCATGACCGATGAAGAAATCAAAAAAGTCAAGAACGGTGTGGTTTTCGTCCCCACTGCTGGCGGTCCCGTTGCTGTTGTTTACAATGCACCTGGCGTTACCGACCTCAGATTATCTCGTAAAGTCCTACCACAGATTTTTGCAGGTGAAATTAAGAATTGGAACGATCCGGCGATCGCGGCAGACAATCCTGGGGCAAAATTACCAAACCAGCCAATTAGACTAGCAGTACGTGCTGATTCTAGCGGTACGAGCTTTATCTTCACCAACGCCCTCAGTGCAATGAGCCCCTACTTTAAAGGTAGAATCGGTCCTAATCGCGCTCCTTCTTGGGCTGGTAGCCCCCTCAAAGGTAAAGGTAATCCTGGTGTAGCTCAAATCGTGCAACGAACTCCTGGTAGCATTGGCTATGTAGAAGCTGCTTTTGCCACTGAAAATAAAATTCCGATGGCACAAGTGCAGAATAGTAAGGGAGAGTTTGTCTCACCAACTCAAGAGGCAGCAGACCAAGCTTTAGAAGGTGTGAAGTTCAATCCTGATTTTCGCGTCAACTACGATTTACTTGGTAATCCTGGCTCTGGATATCCAATTGTAGGTCTAACCTGGATTATGGTCTATAGAAACTACCAGCAACCAGGCAAAGCCGATGCCGTCAAACGGATGGTAGAGTGGATGATGACTGACGGGCAGGCAATTAACGGTCAACTCAACTACACGCGGATTCCTTCCAAGGTTGCTAGCCAAGTCGTACAGACTGTCAATAGCCAAGTTAAGTAAATAGTAGGCATGTAGAGACGTTCCGTGAAACGTCTCTATCTAATTTAGATGGAAGATGTTAGTTAATGTATGGCAGAACCACACCTAGGAAACAATGGGCAGTTCCCGTTAAAACCAGAGATAGATTTGACTGCAACTTCGGGAAAATTAGCGTGGTTCGATCGAGGGTTTACCTGGCTAGTATATGGTTTGGCGTTTGCCATGGTAGCCCTACTATTTTGGATTAGCTTGATTATTTTTGAAAATGCGCTGCCAGCGATTCGAGAATTTGGATTGGGTTTTTTGTGGAGTCAAGAGTGGAACGTAGCTGACCTCAAGTTTGGCGCGTTACCCTTTATTTTTGGTACTCTAGTCAGTTCGGCACTAGCGATGTTCATCGCGGTTCCCGTAGGATTGGCAGTGGCGCTAATGACGAGCGAAGATATTTTGCCTGCAACCGTGCGATCGCCAATTGCTTTCATGGTAGAGTTGATTGCGGCGATTCCCAGCGTCATTATCGGGTTATGGGGAATTTTCGTACTCATTCCCTTCTTACAACCAATTCAACAATGGCTCTACGACCATTTCGCTTGGATACCCCTATTTAGCACTCCACCCGTGGGTTATGGCATGTCGAGTGCGGGCGTGATTTTGGCGATTATGATTTTGCCAACAATGGCAGCAATTAGCCGCGAAGTTTTACTTGCCGTACCGAAAGATTTACGCAGTGGTTCGATGTCTTTGGGTGCAACTCGTTGGGAAACTATTTTCGGCGTGCTGTTACCAGCAGGTATTTCTGGCATTGTCGGGGCAGCAATTTTGGCATTAGGGCGAGCGTTGGGGGAAACGATGGCTGTGACGATGGTAATAGGAAATACAGCGCAAATTAGCCCTTCGTTGTTAGATGTAGGATATACAATTCCGTCCGTACTAGCGAATGAATTTGGCGAAGCGTTAGATGGATTGCATGTCGGCGCGTTAATGTACTTAGCCTTGATTTTGTTCGTGGTCACGCTACTAGTAAATATTGCTTCAGTAGCTCTGGTAAGATTTATTAGCCGACATAATTAGAGCGATCGCTTGTGAGTAATTTGCTAGTAACCGTTTGCCATTGTATGTAGTTGTATATCGATAAATAAATTAAGTTGAAATATCTGCAATATCTATGTCTGACAGCAGCCCGATCGTAGAAAAGATCGACCCATCATTGGCAGCAGAACTACGCCGTCCCTTACCTACTTACAGAGCATTTTTTAACAGCGGTATGACCGCGATCGCCCTAATTTTAACTGCTCTAGCTATATTACCTCTAGGCTCGATCTTGCTAGAAATTCTGCTGCGGGGTTGGCAAAACCTGAACTGGGATGTTTTCACAAATTTACCTGCTCCCGCAGGCGTAACCGACGTTCCTAATGGCTTTGGTAATGCTATTTTAGGTACGTTAATGATGGTAGGCATTGCCTCGGCGATCGCCATTCCAGTAGGAGTGCTGACGGGAATTTTCTTATCTGAGTTTGGTAGAAATACAGCGATTGGCAGTTCGATCCGGTTTATTATTACTATTCTCACGGGCATACCTTCAATCATTGCAGGCGTATTTGCTTATGGCGTATTGATCTTGAATAAAGTCACGCAATTTTCTGCGGTAGCTGGAGGTTTTGCTCTAGCTGTCATCATGTTGCCAATTGTGGCACTGACAACAGAAGAGGCTTTGAAATTGATCCCCAATCACCAACGCTTGGGTTCTGCTGCTTTAGGTGCAAATCGTCTGCAAACAACTTTCCGTATCGTTGTTGCCTCGGCAATTCCTGCTATTACTACGGGCGTTTTACTTGCCGTTGCCCGTGCAGCTGGTGAAACAGCACCACTACTATTTACTGCTTTATTTAGTATCAGCTGGCCCGATGGATTATTTAATCCTACCCCCGCTCTATCCGTACTGATTTACAACTACGCCAACTCTCCCGACATCGGGCAAAATCAGATGGCATGGACTGCGGCTCTAGTTTTAGTAGGGTTAGTTTTATGTATTAGTATTATCTCTCGCATGGCAACCCGCAGAAGACAGTGAGCAGTTATTAGTTATCAGGGAGGAGAATTTAACTCTTCTTACTCTCCACTCCCCACTCCCCACTCCCCACTCCCCACTCCCCACTCCCCATTTCATGAATTACACAAAATCAGTCACAACAAGTTTAATTCCCGCTTTGCGAGTGAAAAGGTTAAACTTTTTCTACGGCACTCGTAAAGCAATTGATAAGGTAACGATGGATATTTACCAAGGACACGTTACTGCAATTATCGGTCCTTCTGGCTGTGGTAAATCGACTTTTATTAAAGCTCTCAACCGAATTAGCGAACTAGAAGGTAAAGTTAAAGTCGAAGGTCAGGTAGAGTTTTTCGGTCAAGATATTTACGATCGCCGCATTAATCTCAATCGCTTGCGCCGTGAGATTGGTATGGTATTTCAAAAGCCCAATCCTTTCCCCATGAGTATTTACGATAACGTGGCTTATGGTGTCAGGATGCAGAGTCGTCCCTTAAGGGCAAAGCTGGATGAAATTGTCGAATCTGCCCTTAAAGATGCAGCTTTGTGGGATGAAGTGAAAGATAATTTGAGAAAGTCGGCTTTAGGCTTATCAGGCGGACAACAGCAGCGTCTCTGCATTGCTAGGGCGCTGGCTGTAAAACCTAAGATTTTGTTGATGGACGAACCAGCATCGGCTCTCGATCCAATTTCTACAATGAAGATTGAAGAGTTAATTCACAGTTTGCGTGGAGAACTGACGATCGCTATTGTGACTCACAATATGCAACAAGCCGCCCGCGTATCTGACTATACGGCGTTTTTCAGTACGGATGAGAGTCGGATCGGTCAAATGGTAGAATTTGACAAAACTGAGAAGATCTTTGGCGATGCGAACGATCCCCGTACTAAGGATTATGTTGAAGGTCGGTTTGGTTGAAAATTATTGCGGCGATCTTATTTTCAATTATTTCTTTAGCGATCGCATTTCCTGCGGCTGCGTCTGTTTGTCGTACCTACAACGGGCATCAGATCTGCATTCTTAATATTCAACGCAGTGCCAAAAATTATTGGGAATATCGCGCATCTGTCAGTATAGATGGCGTGAAAGTAGATACAGAGGTTTACAATTGCCGCGATCGCGTCAAAGTTCAAAAGCATCGGGTTTCGCCGTTTGAATCGGGCGATCCTGGTGAGGTAGTCTGTAGTTTATTTAAGCGATCGTAGTTACTGTAGGGGCGGGTTCACCAATAATATATCCTGAATTCAGAGTGTCTTTGTAAACCCGCCCTGACAAGATATTTTTATTGTCGCGCCAAGACGCAGAGGCGCAAAGGGTTAGCAAGAGATCTGGGTAGTTGCAAATAAGTCTAAAAGGGTTCTTTAGCTGCTAAAGGTGTGGGTAAACCGTCAATACTAATCGAATTTTTTTGCTGTCGGTAGTCTTGTAAACCCCGTTCGCCTTTTTTGTGCGCCCACTTAATCAGGTTTTCTCGTTCGCCTTGATGTTCGTATAGCGGTACGCCAAAGCCGCAGGATGTCTGTACGCGATCGATCTCGGCGACAATAATTTGGCGCGTTCCTGGTATGGGTGGAAACAGAGGGTATAGGTTATCCCACTCAGCATAAGTTGGTAAAACTGTATAGCCTTTGCCGTAAAGTCGCAGAATGGATGGAGAACCTTGAAAGGCGCAAAACATCAAGGTAATGCGCCCGTTTTCTTGTAAATGGGCTGATGTTTCGTTCCCGCTACCTGTCAAGTCGAGATATGCGGCGCGATTGGGGGAGAGAATGCGAAAGCTATCTAATCCTTTTGGTGAAACGTTAATATGCCCTGTAGAGTCTATAGGTGCAGTTGCCACAAAAAAGATATGTTGGGCGGCGATAAATGCTTCTAGTTCGTCGGTAATGCGATCGAATACCTTAGCCATTTTTAGCACTTAATATATATTTTCCGCTTTGATTGTAAACTATTGAACTCAGGCGATCGCGATCTCACCTCTCTACCTATATTTAGATAGATCCGGAATGAGAAACAATTTGATGCAACGCAACCGCGATCGCGTGCCAAGAGTGAGAGAAAATGGGAAACTAAAGTAAAAAGTCTTTATTCTATGGCGATGCGCGTTCTTTCTGGAGTTCAACCAACTGGCAATTTACACTTAGGCAACTACTTAGGCGCGATTCGCAACTGGGTGGAAGGACAAAGCCAGTACGAAAATTTTTTCTGTGTGGTAGACTTGCACGCCATCACCGCACCGCACAATCCGGCAACCCTAGCATCTGATACTTATACCATCGCCGCCCTTTACTTAGCTTGTGGAATCGATTTAAACTATTCAAATATCTTTGTTCAATCGCATATTCCCGCTCATAGCGAACTGACTTGGCTGCTAAATTGTATTACGCCGCTCAACTGGCTGGAAGACATGATCCAGTTTAAGGAGAAAGCTGTCAAGCAGGGGGAAAATGTCAATACTGGTTTGCTAGATTACCCCGTATTGATGGCAGCAGATATTTTGCTCTATCAAGCTGATAAAGTTCCAGTAGGAGAAGATCAAAAGCAACATTTGGAACTGACTCGCGACATTGCCGCCCGATTTAACTATCAATTTGCCCGCGAAAACCCAGTGTTAAAATTACCAGAACCTTTGATTCGCAAAGAAGGGGCAAGGGTAATGAGTCTGACAGACGGAACCAAGAAAATGTCGAAGTCAGATCCCTCAGAGTTAAGTCGGATCAATTTGCTGGATACACCAGACCAAATTCAACAGAAAATTAAACGCTGTAAAACCGATCCGATTCGCGGTTTAGTATTCGACGACCCCGAAAGACCGGAGTGTAACAATCTCCTAACTCTATATATGCTACTATCTGGCAAAACAAAACCGGAAGTTGCCGCCGAGTGTCAAGATATGGGTTGGGGACAATTTAAGCCACTGCTAACCGAAACAGCGATCGCTGCCCTCAAGCCGATTCAAGATAAGTACAACGAGGTAATGGCAGACAAAGGATATCTAGAGTCAGTATTGCGCGATGGCAAGCAAAAAGCAGCTGCGATCGCCAACGATACCCTCAGTAAAGTAAAAACAGCTTTGGGCTACTCAGTACCGCTTTAGATTGAGTCGGGTCTTCAGGGTGCAGTGCTATAACTTATACCTAATGACTAAAACTGATATCTGATGCAAAATACGACCCGTTTAAATTCATTTCAGAAAGCCGCCAAAGCCAGAGAGTTTTTAGTTACGGCTGAAGTTGCCCCTCCCAAAGGTGGCAATCCCAGCCACATGCTACAAATGGCACAGGCACTTAAAGGGCGGGTACATGCAGTTAACATTACTGATGGCAGTCGTGCCGTCGTCAGAATGTCCTCTTTTGCCTCATCAGTCATTTTATCCCAGCAGGGGATCGAACCAATCTGTCAAGTTGCCTGCCGCGATCGCAACCGCATTGGTTTAGAAGCTGACTTGCTGGGCGCACATGCCCTTGGCATTCATAATATTTTGGCTTTAACTGGCGATCCTGTCAAAGCAGGCGATCGCACTGATGCCAAAAGTGTTTTCGATCTCGAATCGGTAAGACTGTTGCAACTGATTGGCAAAATGAATCAGGGTTTAGACTGCGACGATAAACCGTTAACTGATGGGGCGACAGATTTGTTTGTAGGTGCAGCTGTCGATCCGCAATGTAAAAGTTGGTCGGGATTGCAAAGTCGATTTGAACGTAAACTAGCAGCAGGGGCGCAGTTTTTTCAAAGTCAATTAATTACCGATTTCGATCGCCTAGAAAAGTTTATGAGTCAAATTGCGGCTGGTTGCCACAAACCAGTTTTGGCAGGCATCTTCTTATTAAAATCGGCTAAAAATGCTCAATTTATCAATCGTTGCGTACCTGGGGTAAGCATTCCCGAATACATTATCGATCGCCTTGCCCAAGCCAAAGATCCTTTAGAAGAAGGAATAAAAATTGCTGCCGAACAAGTCCAAACTGCCCGTCAGCTTTGCAATGGCGTGCATATGATGGCGGTGAAGCGGGAAGATTTGATTCCCCAAATTCTCGATCTAGCCGGAATTCCGCCTGTCGTCAGTTATAGTTTGCCATCCCAGGCAGTGTTGTAACCCAAAATTATCACGTTCAGATTCAAATCTGGCGCTACCCAAAATCAGTGTCCTGTCGTCAGCTATCTAAATCCTAGACCGCGCAGGCGGTCTTTGCCTGTGTAGACGCGAATTCTATTCGCCCGATCGATTTTGACTTTTAACTGACTACTCGTTCATATTGCGGTAAGTCGCAACAGCAGAAGGCGAAATGCGATTCAGATAGCGGAAAATCCAATATTTAAAAATAGTATCGAGAATGACTGGAAATGTAGCGATAAACAAGAAGATAAAATCGTGATTTTCTGGCAAGCCTAAATGCCGCGATACGCTAGATAAAATGACTTCCCATCCGTGAGGAGAGTGAAACCCGACGAATACATCGGTAAATAGAATAATAATAAATGCTTTAGCACTATCACTTAATCCATAGACAATTTGATCGAAGAACTCTTTCAAAACAGCGAGTTCTCGTTTACTTATGAGTAGCAGCCAGACGAAAGCACCGACAGATAGCAAGTCGGCAAATACATTTTTAATTGCGTTAGAACTTTCAGCCCGAAATTCCGCCGCAATTTCTGCCACTCTTTCCCTCATTCTTTGTTCAATTTCGGCGGGAGAAGTTTCCTCACCTTGATTCAGTAAATTTTGAAACCTTAGCCTTTCTTCAAATTTTCGCATCTCTGCCAAGGCTTTTTCCTCCATCTCATAATTGAGGAACATGACAGTTTGCTGGGGAGTTCTGAAGCGATCGACCAGCGGACCAATAAAGAGATTTTTGGAAATTTGGAAAGTGAGAAAAGGGACGATAACTAGCAACAATATTAATCTAACTGAAATTAAAGTTCTTCTTTGCGAGTTACGAAAGTTTTTGACAACTTCTTCTTCAGCACTCGGATCTAACTCTACCTTCAGTCGGTTTAGCGTACTTAATATCGAGCGAGGTAAAACGCCTGTTTCTTCAGTTTTGCTACTAGGCTTATTATTCTTCTCTACTCTCTCAACAGAATTAGATTGAATTTTTTCGTTAATACCTTGAATATTGCGATTATTTACTACCGTGTCTGGAGGAACAATTTGAGGCTTAATCGCAGGAATACTTTTTTGTTGTTCTTCCTGATATCGCGATACGATTTCATCAATAAATCTGAGTTTTTCTAAAACTAAAGAAGGATTATTTCTCGGTTGAATAGCAAAAGAATCTCTATTAGAATTTACTCCGTCTTGTCTAGATAGCTTGGTAATGGTTTGCTGAGAATCTCCAAACACAGAACGACTAGCATTAAACTCAACCAGTCTCATGCGAATTGTTTTTAGGTGTTTTTTCAGGTCTGATTGAAACATCACCATAGTATTACGCCCGAAATTGGCAAATTCAGGCGAAATTTTCCGACCGCCAAAATGCTCGTCCTCGATCGCCTTAATTAAAAGTGCAGCTTTGTAAGCTTCATCCAGCGATCGCTCTGGCGTGTCAAGATACCACTGTTGGGCAGAGCGTAAGTAGGCATAAATTTTTTGCGTCCAACTAGAATTTCTCATTTCCAGCCTTGACCCAGGTTTATAGTGGTTATTGGTTGGTGGTAGTGGCTAGCGATCGAATTCTGATGTCTAGTCACCAGCAACCAGTCACTAGTCACCGATCGCTGGTCACTGGTCACTGATTAGCATACGGGGTATACTAGCAAATCTCAGAGGACTCAGTTGGTAGGATTTAAATCGGTTTGGATAGTTGGTTCCACTCGCACTGGTAAGACAACTCGTTTAGTCGAACAGTTTTGTGCGTGGCTGCAAGGAGGCGATCGCCAGCAGCCTGTATGGGAACGACAGCGTTTGTATCCGCATCAAGGAGAACCAGCAGTTTTAGTCTTAGCCGCAAATGACGACAATCGGCGGGAATTGCGAGATAGATTGGCAGCGGCGACAGATGGCAAATATCCAATTCGCGCCAAAACCCTATTAGGCTTTTTTCAGGATGAAGTCACTTTATTTTGGCCCCTGCTGCTGCAAATTTTAGGGCTAAAAGCCCAGTTTCCCGTACGGCTGCGTCCAGAAACCGAACAGGAATTAGCCACGCGCCTATGGCGACAGCAGCTAGATGAAATCCCACGTCCCGCAGGAGTCAGCGAGTCTCGTTGGGTACGCCGCTTGCTAGATGTCTTGCAGTTGGCAGCAAACAGCGGCACTGCTATTGAGGATGTAGGCGGTATTCTTGCAGCACTAGAAGAGAGACAGGGGGAGACGAGAGCCGAGGAAGCTGAGGAAGCTGAAGAAGCTGAGGGAGAAAAAACACGCACTACTCTCCACTCCCAACTCCCAACTCCCCACTCCCTCATCCTCAACTGGCGCAACTGGTGCTGGGAGAGAGGATTTTTGACTTATGGAATTACTACAGAACTTTACAGCAAGTATCTTTTAGGCGATCCGCACTATCAGCAGCACTTACTACGACGCTATCGCTACATTCTGGCGGATGATGTCGATGATTATCCAGGGGTAGCCCGCGATTTGTTTGAGTTGCTGCTCGATCGCGGGGTAGTTGGCGCGTTTACTTACAACCCCGATGGAGCTGCGCGCTTGGGATTGGGAGCCGATCCCGACTACTTGCAAGGCTTAGCAAAACACTGTCAGATAGAACTCACTCCATCTTCTTTCAGTACGCTTGCCGACGATTTGGCAACGCCTGTAGTCGAGTTAGTCACGGAACCACTAGCATTATTTTCGCTACCAGAATCAGTTCAAGCAATTCAAACCACGTCGCGGGGCGACTTACTACGACAGACTGCCGATTTTATGATTCAAGCGGTCAAATCGGAGCAAATTCAGCCGCAGGAAATCGCTTTAATTGCCCCTGGTTTAGATGCGATCGCCCGTTATACTCTAGTAGAAATTCTCACTAAGCAGGGAATTTTTGTCGAATCCCTCAACGACCAACGTTCCCTCACAAGTTCCCCCATCATCCGCGCCTTACTCACCCTCCTTGCTCTCGTCTACCCAGGTTTAGGGCGTTTAGTCGATCGAGATGCCGTAGCAGAAATGTTAGTGGTCTTGAGCCAGAAATCGGGAGTCAGGAGTGGAGAAACAAGTGGACAACGGGACAAGGAGGAATCACATTTAACCTCTTACCACTCACCACTCACCACTCACCACTCACCACTCCCCAATATCGATCCCGTCCGTGCTGGTTTGATTGCCGATTTCTGCTTTCAACCCCACCCAGAACGCCCGAATTTGTTGCCAGCAAATACCTACGACCGCTGGGATCGGTTGGGTTACATGGCAAGTTTAGCTTACGCTGGCATCGTGCAGTGGATTGAAGATCAGCGATCGCAGCAAGAACAGAGGCTTCTTCCCAGTCCGATTGTTTTACTCGACCGTGCGATTCAGAAATTTCTTTGGCAAGGAAGTAACCTTCCCTACGACCAGTTAGCAGCATTACGAGAATTACTGGAAACTGCCCAACACTATTGGGAAATTGATGCGCGGTTGCGGCAGGCTGAAGGGATCGATACTCCCGAACGCGTCACTATTGCCCAATTTATCCAACTGCTACGACGGGGTACGATTACAGCCAATTCCTACCCCGTGCGTCCCATTGGTGCTGCTAGTCGAGCTGTCACCCTAGCAACTATTTTCCAATACCGTTCTAGTCGGCGGTTTCATCGCTGGCAATTTTGGTTAGATGCTGGTTCTCCCTTATGGTCGCGTGGTGGTGCGGCAACTTTGTATGGTGCGCCGTTATTTTTACAGCATCGGTTCGGTCGTCCTTGGACGGCGGAAGATGAAATGAGCGCCAATACGGAGAGACTGCGGCGAATTTTACGAGATTTATTAGGACGTGCGGGAGAACGAGTTTATTTGTGTCACAGCGATTTAGCCGCCAACGGACAAGAACAGAACGGTATGTTGTTGCCTTTAGTGAATTCGGCAATTCCGATTGCAACGGAGTAGGGAGTGGTAATTGGTAATTGGTAGCTGATAGTTAAGTAACGTCAGTTCGGGTTAAGCAGAACGAATAATTTACGGGTAGAATTATTTTGAACAGCTACATTATGAATGTCTCTATGCAAAACCTGTTGCACTATCGACTGGGCAAAGCGGTCAGTCTGTTTTCGACGATGCCCAATGAAATCGAGCGTTTCACGCTCAAGGTTTGCCACAGGTTTGACACTTAAACTAGCGACGACTAACCTGCAAAAATACAGTTCGTCCACTCATGCTTAAATCTCGCGCTAAATACCAATTCCAGCTTGCCGTTGAGCGATATACGGATCGGCTTCCATCTCCGCATTTTGAGGCTGCCAATATCCTTTGATCCCGTAGTTAAACAAGCCTACATACTCGTAGAAAATCATCATTGCCCTTCTCGTAGGTGATAAATTTGCAGGCAAGGGAGTAGGGCGAGGAAAAACAGTAAATCCCAGACTGCGAAAAGTTAGCAGCGATCGCATCATGTGCGGCGAGTCCGTGATCAGAATAATTTGCTTGACTCCCAGTGGTTGCAACATTGCGGCTGTAAATAGCGCATTTTCTTCCGTCGTCTGAGAACAACTTTCAGCTTTTAATACCGACTTGGGAACTCCTTCTGTTTTAAGCATCTGCACGATATCTGCCCCATCTCCCGCACCACTAGCGAAAATCAGAGGGGCGCGTTTGCTTTTCCACAAGTCAGTTGCAACGTCTACTCTTGACTGCCTCATGTAAGAGCCACGACCTAAAATCACGATCGCATCTGCTTTCTCACCTGGATCTTTGGGCAAAAAAGCAATTAATCCTTTACTGGCGATCGCGACTGTAGCCGGAAAACTAGCAAAAAAGTAAACTGCCAATGATAAACTTCCCATGACCAGCAAATAACGCTTCCAACGCCATCTAGGAAGAAACTTGGCTACCAGAATGAAAACTGTTATTGGTATGACGACTAGTACAGGAGTCATCAGCCAGTGGGAAAGCATGGACTTCAAGACAAGCCACTGGCTCGTAGGGCGAGCGCATAAAGCAGGGTCTAGCATTGCAGTTCCCTTTAGCAGTACAAATACTTACTATATCATTAAGCTATGTAAATATACTAGATAAGTTTGTCACTTTCTACCGTAAGTTGTAAAGCAGATCTATAGTTATTTGCTAGTAAATTTCAGTGTTGTAATATACTAAAGAGCATGAGGAGGCAAGAGATAGAGTATTTTCCTGCCTGCGATCTTTATATCTTTTGAGCTATCTGTAGCCATTGGCGAATTTCTTCGCTCAGCCAAATTAGTTCAGGCTCAGTCAAGTTACTACCAAAAGAACATCTTACATATTGTTTGCGGTCTGAGCTAGATGTAATTGTAATACTTGTAGATTGTGAAGACCAATCTGTGGGACTAACAGAAATCCCTCGAATATTTTGAGTAGCAATCTTAAAATTGCGATAGGTTAAACCAAATATTTGCTTTTTGATTTCAGCGCGATCGCGATTTAATCTTACCACACTCTTAGCAAGAAAATAGCGCGTATTTCTAAACAAAAAACCTATGAAAATAATCGCAGGGATACCAAAAGGAGCGAATAATAAAACGAACAATAGTGAAACTATGAATTGGTCTTTAATAATGCAAAGCGAGCCAAATAAAACCAGGATGCCAATACAAGTCACAGCTCTAAATCCATCAGCCAAATTCTTTATTCCTCGCACAGGCATTTGAATTTCTATCTGATGAGACGTTTGTGTAAGTTTTACACGAGTATAAGGCGGTTTAGCGAGCTTTTCTGGCAACGTCTGTGACAAGAGTTGATTATTTTTATTATGCTCAGAACTGAAGGAAGCATCTGACATTAAAGATTTCATTGCTTCTTGAGCGTTACTAAATCTTTTCGCTAAATCTGGTTCTGTCAGTCTTTCAATCCAAGCTACCAGATCGGGATTAACATAAGCGCGATCGCGAAACTGAATTCGTAAATCTTTTTGAGGTAAATCTGCGGGTGAAGTTCCCGTTAAAAGGTGAATTAAAGTCGCACCTAAAGCATATAAATCCGAAGCAAGAACTGCTCGATCGCTAAACTGTTCTATTGGTGTATAACCATAGGTTCCGACTACAGTAAACGTACCTCCCGATCGACATACTTTGTCTCGAATGCCAAAATCAACTACGTAGAGTTGTTGGTTTCCATCCCAAATCAAATTACTTGGTTTAATATCTTTATGCAGTACTGGTGGGTGCAGTTCGTGCAGATAAATCAAAATATTTAATAGTGCGATCGCAATTTGCCTTACTTGTTGTTCGGTAAACTTTTTGCCTCCAGCCAGCAAATCTGCCAAAGAAGTTCCAGGGATATAATCTTCTACCAGTCCAAACCACAAAAAGCGATCGTCAATCCAAAAATAATCGCGATACTTAGGAATGTAAGGATAATTTAACTGTTTTAATACTTGTGCTTCGCCTTCAAATAACTTAAGTTGCTCCCACTGGTTTTGTCCGCCGAAACATAAAAGCTTTACAATAACTTGCGAATTTTCCGAATCAATCGCTTTTAAATCATTAGCCAACCAAGTTTGACGAACAGTATTTTCACCGAGTTTTTGTTTAAGACAATAGCGATCGCATAGTATCTTTTCTCGCTCAATTAGATCGGGAGTGACTTGCATTTAATTATTAGGAATTAAGATAAATATAGAAACGAGATATAGCTCGCCTCTATATTTATAATTTGGTTTATCGGCAATTGAATAGCGTGAATCCGCCGATTTTTTTTAAAGTTTTAACTAACACCTACCAATTACCCCATCCCGCACAAACTTTAGTCTTGCCAACTGATTTGAACTGAATGTTTGTTCTAAAGCTTGCCAATCTTCTCGTTCAATTAATTGCGCGATCTCATCCAATCGATCGCGGTATTGTTGCAGCGATCGCAATAATTCTTGGCGATTGTACCGCGCCATCATCACCCCCAGTTCGGGATTACCACCCCCGACACGACTGGTATCGCGAAATCCAGAACTGGCGAGTTTTTGTGCTAATTGCAAAACGTCTGAATCTGATTCATTCATACAAGCAGCAATCAAACTGGCGCTTACCATGACTGGTAAATGAGAAATCCAACTGACGGCGCGGTCGTGATTGGCTGGGTGACAATGATAAATAGTAGCTTGGAGCGATCGCGCTAATTGTTCGACAACCTGCACGGCTGTTGGTGGTGTAGTGTCGATTGGCGTAATTACATAAGGTTTGCTGGCAAATAATCCCTTTTGGGCAACTTCAATCCCACTCTCAGCCTTACCAGCCATTGGGTGTCCGCCCACAAAATTTTGCCACAAAGGGGCGATCTCATCCACAATTGGGGCTTTTACCGAACCGACATCCGTTAAAACCGTCGCCGGATCGAGATAGGGAATGAGTTGTTCTACCGTAGGGAGAATCGTCGCTAAGGGAGTGCAGATAAAGATAACTTCTGTGGTTTTAAGGCTAGCAAGATCGGCGCTAGCCTTATCTACAGCACCGCAAGCGATCGCCTGTTCGCAAGTAGACTCGCGCCGACTGACACCAAGAATTTTATGTCCTTGCGATCGCCAGTCTAAACCTAACGAGCCACCAATTAACCCCAGTCCGATAATACCAATATTCATATCTTGACAATTTTGCTCCCGATTTTATTGTCAATTCCCCCAACTCTAGCGATCGAGGGAAACCAAGATTCATTTTCAACGATAAATTGAGTAAAAGGATATGGAGGGCAAATTATGAATTCATGGCGCGATCGCATTAATCGGATGTCAGGGCGGACTCGTTTCGTTGGCTGTCGGATATTTCTCCATCTTGCAGGGCAAGAAGTCGCACCATTGTTAGGAATCCTTAACCGTCAGGCGAGGGAAGCAATAGACTCCGATGGCGATATTGAAGTTGTCGGCGAAGGATTGGCAGAAATTTGTCAAAGCTTGCTGCAATATGATGAGTATTGGCTCTCTGGTGCAAACGAAGGCGATGTATTCTGGGATGAGGGCGCAGCCAGCGACTATTTCAACGAATTATTTACTGATTCTGCTCAACGCTATCTCAGCGAACCGGATTTGAGCCAACCTAGCACTACAGATGAAGCTTTTTCTTTGCCCGTTACTCGTAACTTAGTTGTCATGCTATGCGTAGTTTATGACGGAGAAGTACCAGAATTAGAAACTAATCTCGCGGATATAACTGCTATGAAAGCTGGTTTAAAAGCCCTAATTAATCTTCACTATCAAAAAAGATTGTGGGCGATCCAAGTGCAGTTTTCTCCCGCTCAATTTGGCGAAGAACTCACTAACGATCAGCTATTACAGCATTTTCCCGAATTAGTTCCTCTATAGAAGTTTTCGTTGACATGCAATCCATATGTAGAGACGTACGGCTGTGCGCCTCTACAGAACCGTTCACAACACATCCAAATTTCCTTTTGGTTGAGCAGAGACAACCTCTAGGCGATTTTGTGCCATAATTCCAAGCGTGACTTTTTTCATCACCCAGTACAAACTAGCAATAACTGCAAACGTAACAAGCATAATTACAACAGGACGTTTTCCGAATAAGTCTGCGATCGCAGTAGTCACTAGAATGTCGGGTTGAGTAATGAAGTCCCAGCTGTTAAACCGCAAAAATCTCCCCAAATAAATTCCTACCGCACATAAAGCGTGAGTGATTAGTTCTGCGCTCAAAATCCACTTACTCTTACCAATTCTCTGTAAATAATAACTAAGATTAATTAAAGACAGTACGTATGCCTCAAATCCGGCTCCGATAAACAATATATATACTGGTAGAATTACTAAAGTAATTAGCCAGACTGAGTTAATACTCCGAATATCTTGATACAGATGAATGACATCCGTTAAAACATAAGGTGCGTTTGGTAAAAAAGCATAAAAAACTAAAAACAAAATTGACCAGCTAAAAGTTTGCCAACGCTTCTTACTAGATAAGATAAATAATATATACCAAGGAATTAAGACTAAGGGTACGAGCCATAATAGCTCGGATGTAGCGATACTTTTAACGAATTGAAACGTATTGAATAAAACATGACGCGCACTCGGCAAAAAAGTCAAAAAATCTAGAAATAAGAGCCAAAAAAAACAACGGCGTTTTTGTTGTCCTCTAAGAAATAGCCACACGCTTAACGTTAAAGGTACAAAAGCTAGAAACAAATTCCAACTCATCCAGCGACTATTATCATCTAGAACTTTCCATGCATCTGTCATCATCGCTGATAGATTCGCTGTCATAAGCTTATCCTTAAGTAAATTGGTATTGGTTGCCGTAGGAACTGTAACCAACCAGTATAGCTACTCTCAGATTGGCAGCCGCACAACCGCGATCGCAATGGATAATCAAGCAAAAGGGATGCAGTTGAACTACATCCCCTTAATATCAGTATTTTATCTATTGCTTGCAACCAACCGTCCGATTCAGAGGTATCAGCTCTGATTTTCAGCTTTAATTGAAGTATTTCATTTCCGCTTCTAACTGGCGGATCAGGTTCTCATCTCCATTAGCTCTAGCAACATCCAGACGATGCTGTAAGCTTTTTTGGATATTTTGACGGTGAACTTCAGCCGCTTGTTTAACAACTTGTTGTTTATTTCTGCTCATAAGAAACATTTCTTTTACTTATCCTTGTTTATGTCGTCTTATCCTAACATAGCGATATTTTAGTAGCAATAGCTACAGAAATAGATTTAGACATTTCTTAATACAACTTCCAGCAGCAGCTTGTACAGATGACTTCAAACCAGATTTTGACCTTAACCAGCGATTTTGGCTTAAGTGACGTATATGTAGGAGTGATGAAAGGAGCGATCGCCCAAGTCAACCCTCATCTCACGGTTATCGATCTTACCCACGAGATCCCTCCTCAAAATCTAGCCGCAGCAAGATTTTGCTTATCGGATACCTATCGCTATTTTCCTGATGGAACGGTGCATGTGGCTGTAGTCGATCCAGGGGTGGGTAGCAATCGACGAGCGATCGCCATAGAATTTGGCAATGGGTTTTTGGTTGGACCAGACAACGGAATTTTCAGCGGCGTACTCAGTCAAAGTCCTGCGATCGCTGCTGTAGAATTAACTCAATCTCGATATTGGCGCACTCCTCAACCGTCAAACACCTTTCATGGCAGAGATATTTTTGCTCCAGTGGGGGCGCATCTTGCCAGTAGAATTCCTTTAGTAGAATTGGGGAGAGCAATCGATCTTGCCACTTTGGAACAGTTAAGCTTACCCCAGTTAACCTACACATCTACGGGAATTATTGGTTACATCCAATATATCGATCGCTTCGGCAACCTAGTCACTAACATTCCTGGTAGTAATGTGAAAAAGAAATCTTGGACAGTCAGATTAGCCGCAACGACAATCCCAGGATGTCGGACTTATAGTGACATTCCCCCAGGCGAAGCGATCGCCTTAGTCGGTAGTCACGGCTGGGTAGAAATTGCGATCGATTGTGGCAATGCCCAGACACAATTGCAGCAGCACTGGGGAGATAAAGTAGAAGTAGTCATTAGTCATTAGTCATTAGTTATTGGTCATTAGCTATTTCTTCCTTGTCCCCCACTCCCCATTCCCTACTCCCCACTCCCCCTCTCTTGTTATGACTCAACAAATAGTATCCGAAACTTATCAAGGTCAGTTTGGCGAATTTACCATCGATCAAAGCGATCGCCTTGGCGTAATTGTTTATCGAACTGGCTTAGCGATCGCTGCTCTTAGCTTTGCTATGGGTAGTATATTAGTACTGCGGTTTGATTCTAATATTTTTCCGGCACTCACGCCTCTATTTTTCTGTTTTTGCGGTGCTTTGGGTGTAAGCTTGCTAACAATCCATATCTATCTAGCAGCGTTGCATCGTCTACTACAAATATTTTGGGCGATCGGGACGATCTCAGCAGTGGCGATCGCTGTTAATAGTACCTCACCTTTAGCTGTCACTGTTTACGAACACCCAATGACTTTATTTGGTATTGGTTTTGTGTTTGCAGCACTAACAGGAATTTACTTCAAAGAGACATTTTGTTTTAATCGATTTGAAACCAAATTTCTCACGCCCTTAGTACCAATTCTCTTGTTAGGACATTTAAGCGGCATCTTACCGATTCAGTGGGAACAAATAATGCTGGGTACATGGGCTGTACTATTTGTTATCTTTGCTATTCGTAAAGTAGTCCAACCAATCCCACCTGACATTGGCGATAAATCAGTATTCGCTTATTTAAAACAACAGAAGATGGTAAAAGTAAATGGTAACTAGAAGTTGCCCTACGCTAGTACAAATTGCAAGATAAGAATTCAGATAATTAGCCTTCTTAATACTCCGCGCAGGCGGACTTTGTTTGTGTAGTTCCGCGAATTATATTCGCCCAATACTTACAATCTAATATTTTTCATGGCTGTCAAAAAGCGATCGCAATTCAAGCTACTCAATATTCCTCTGATTCGACGACAAGAAGCATGGCTACCTACATTGTGGGGCTGGCTGCTTCTCATCTTGTTGGTACTTGCTTTATTATTTACCAGTATTAACAATTTACCATCATTTCTTGCTGTCAATCAGCCAATAAATGCTGAAGTTTTGGTTATTGAAGGATGGCTGCCAGATTATGCAGTTAAAGAGGCGCTAACTAGATTTAGACGCGGTTCCTATCGCCAAATCGTCACTACAGGTATCCCAATCGAAAGGGGATGCTATCTAGCTGAATATAAAAATTATGCCGAGCTAGCAGCAGCAACCTTAAAAACTTTAGGATTAGAATCAGACAAAATCGTTCCCGTTCCCACACCAGAAGTCCGCAAAGATCGAACTTACGCCTCTGCTATTGCTTTTAAACAATGGCTAGCAAAAACCGATCCACCAATAAAATCAGTCGATGTACTCACGCTCGATCTTCACGCCAGAAGAAGCTGGCTGCTGTATCGACAAGCACTAACTTCAACCACTACTCAAGTTGGTATTATTGCGACACCACCTCTCGATTACGATCCGAAATACTGGTGGCGCTACAGTGCAGGCGTGCGGAAGATGATTAACGAACTAGTTGCTTATATCTATGCGCGGTTTATTAGCTGGAATACCTAAAACGTGTTTGTAGGTGATGCAAAATGCTGCACTTAGAAATAGCACTTACTCAATCGTCGTATCCACACCTCATTGCTTTGCAATTTCTACAAGCTATAATTATACAACTTACGAACCGATTTTTACAAAGTCTTCAAGCAATTCTAAGTATATCCTCCTAAAATTAAAATTTTGCATGAAGAGATCGCAGTAATAGGTAAAAAACAAGTGACTTGCTGTAAATATAGGTAAATATAAATATATCTCTAAACCCCATCTCTTGGTGGCATGTTTATTAATGCCAATAGAGATAAATGAAGAAATATTGTAAAAACAGCTAGGTATTAGGTATTAGATCTTATCCAGCTGCAAATTGCAGTTGATATTTGTATTTTCAGAGGTATTCTTAGGTGGATCGCACTCATCGTTTCCGCATTGCATGGCTGCTGCCTGTTGCATGGTTTTATTGGCAGCCTGTGATGAGTCATTTTACGCAACTATTTCCTCAAACCAAAGTATTTACTGGGCTTTTTCCAGGGTTTGCACGGGGGTTTGAGGATTCATTTGCTGTAGAAGTCGTCGGTAAATTTCAAGTCATAGAAATGGCGCGGGAGGCAACAGGTTACGGCTCGAATTTTACGTATTTATCTCCCAGGATTATCTTTCGATTGATCCGACTTAGACCTCATGCTATCTTTGCTAGTTCTTTTGGCATTTGGACAGTTCTGGCATTGCTATTAAAACCACTTTGCTGGTGGCGAGTCATCATCGCCTACGAAGGTAGTTCGCCTGGGGTAGACTATCGCAATTCAGCTATACGCTTACTAGTTCGACGATTGATGGTGAAATTTGCCGATGCTTGTATTACCAATAGCCAAGCTGGAAAAGCTTATTTAGTAGAAATTCTTAAAGCTAAAGACAACCGTGTTTTCGTTCAGCCATACGAAATCCCCGACACCAAAACTTTAGCAACTCAAGAGAATATAGAGCAAGATACCGCTCTTCAGCGACCAGTTTTTCTTTTCGTCGGACATATTATTCCGAGAAAAGGTTTGCACATTTTATTAGAAGCCTGCAAGATTCTCCAGCAACAAGGATACCGTGAATATACCCTACAAATTGTAGGAGATGGTCCACAACGAGAAGAATTAGAAAAATTTAGCCAAGAGCATCATTTAACGGATCGTATTCAGTGGATAGGCAGAGTAGATTACAACCTCATTAGTGCTTATTTTCGCAATGCCGATGTCTTCGTACTACCAACGCTAGAAGATACCTGGGGTGTGGTGGTACTAGAAGCAATGTTAATGGGTAAACCAGTTCTGTGTTCTACAGGTGCGGGAACGGCAGAACTAGTAGTTCATGGTGAGAATGGCTATGTATTTGACCCTACTCAGCCGGAAAAGTTAGCCGAATTCATGCGTCAGTTTATCGATCGCCCGATCGCAATTCATGACATGGGTAAAAGGGCGCAAAAAATTATGTCTCAATATACTCCAGAAGCAGCATCAAAACGTTTAGCTCAGGTGACAAATATGGTTTTGAATAATTAATTTTGAATGATGAAGTTTAACTAATTAAAATTCATGGCTATGAAAAAAATTGCTATCCTGACGCATGACATTGGAGGTGGTGCGTTTACTAGCTTGGGGACTGCATTGAGTCGCGGCTTTCAAGAGCTAGGAGTGAATTGTGAGTTTGTAGTTTTAAAGGCAACTCAAGCCGAAAAAGAGCGATATCCAGATATCAATTTCATCACTCTTAATGCCCAACGCACGGCTTTTTCTTTACTGCCAACTATTCGTTATCTTCAACAAAGTAAACCAGATGTAATTTTTCCGATGCCCTGGTACTTCAATATCACTGCAATCTGGGCAAAATATCTATCAGGTATTAATAGCAAAATTATTATTGGCGAACATAATATTATTAGCTTAGAAGCAGGCATCGAACATAAAAATAAACTGCACTTACAATCTTTGCCGATGTTGATGCGGTACACGTATCCGTATGGTGATGGCTTAATTGCTGTTTCGCAAGATACGATCGCCGATTTAGTTGAAAAAATCAAAGTACCGCCGCGCATTCCAATGCAGGTAATTTTCAACCCCATCGACCTCGATCGCGTCCAGCAGCTAGCAAAAAAACCAACCGATCATCCCTGGTTTCTAGACTCCGAAACACCAACCATCGTTACGGTAGCCCGTCTAGCCAAGCAAAAGCAACTAGATGTATTGCTGCGTGCCTTTGCCCGCGTTGTGAAAATTATGCCTGCCAGACTGTTGATTTTGGGTGAAGGTCCGTTGCGATCGCAACTAGAAAGCCTGTGCTGCCAACTCCAAATTGAGGATCGCGTAGCCATGCCAGGATACGATCGCAACCCCTACAGATATATGTCTGCTTGTGACGTATTCGTACTCGCATCAGCTTGGGAGGGATGCCCGATCGCTCTACAAGAAGCAATGGCTTGTGGTGCGGCTGTTGTCGTCAACGATGCTCCAGGCGGCTCGAAGGATCTGATCGAACATGGCAAACATGGAATGATGGTAGCGGCTGGAGACTCAGAAGCCCTGGCAGCAGGAATGCTGCAAATCCTCGCTAACCCCGAACTGAAGCAACACTACCAAACCCAAGCGCGTAAGCGGGCGCGGGACTTTCAATATTTAAAAATCGCCCAGCAATATTTGGATTTCGCTGCTGCTTCAGTAGTAAGCCAAGAGGTACTGTGCCGATGAAGATCTTATTGTCTGCCTATGCTTGCGAACCAGGTAGAGGAACTGAACTAGGCGTGGGCTGGAACACGGTCAGAGAAGTTGCTAAATACCATGAAGTTTGGGTACTAACTCGACCAGATGACGGTCGCACAGCAATTGAAGCGGAATTAGCCCGTCACCCAGTACCAAACTTGCATTTTGTCTATTTCACCCTACCGATTTGGGGTAGTGGCTGGAAATGGGGCAACGGAGCATTCCAAATCCATTACTATCTCTGGCAGATTCAAGCTTATTTTGTTGCTCGTCAACTGCATCGTCAAATTTGCTTCGACTTAATCCAGCATGTCACTTTCGTTAAATACTCCAGTCCTAGCTTCATCTCTTTACTACCAGTTCCATTTATTTGGGGACCTGTGGGCGGTGGCGAATCTGCACCAAAAGCTTTCTGGCAGGACTTTAGCTGGAAAGGCAAGATCTACGAAACGCTACGCAATATTTCTCGTCGCGTAGGAGAACTCGATCCGTTTGCACGACTAACGGCACAACGTTCGGTTTTAGCTTGGGCAACTACTGAAGATACCGCACAGCAGCTCTCTCAAATGGGAGCGAAAAACGTACAAGTACTTTCTCAAGTTGCTCTACTTCCAGAAGAAATCGCCCGTCTGAGTCAGAATTCCATTGCCAGTAGTAGCACAGTCAGGTTTATTTCTATTGGTAGGCTATTGCACTGGAAGGGGTTTCACTTAGGGTTACGCGCCTTTGCTCAAGCAAATTTACCCTCTAATACTGAGTATTTGATTGTAGGAGATGGACCCGAACGAAAACAGCTCCAACGTCTGGCTCAAGAGCTGGGAATTAGTTCTCGAGTGAAGTTCTATAGCGAGATGCCGCGAGACTCGATCTGGCAAATGTTAGGAGAAGCAAGAGCTTTAATTCACCCTAGCTTGCACGAATCGGGAGGATTTGTCTGTTTAGAAGCAATGGCAGCAGGTCGTCCAGTCATCTGCCTCGATTTGGGTGGACCTGCGGTTCAGGTAACGGAGGCAACAGGTTTTAAAATCCCTGCGATCGCACCCCAACAAGCTGTTGCAGATATAGCCGATGCTATGACTCGTCTCGCTAACGATGCCAATTTGAGTGCCGAATTAGGAAAAGCAGGACAAAGGAGGGCAAACGAATTATTCAACTGGGCAAACAAAGGACAGCAATTAGTTCAGCACTACGACAAAATTCTCAATCAGCAGACGATTCCCCATGCGTATTCTCACAGTTCATAATTACTACCAACAACCAGGCGGTGAAGAACAAATCTTTGCTACCGAATCAGCTCTTTTAGAAACACGCGGTCATCAAGTACGTCGCTATACAATTCATAACGATCGCATAGAGGGCATGAATCCTCTGGCTCTGGCAAAGAAAACAATCTGGAATGGCGATGTTTACAGCGACTTACGGGCGATCGTCCGTCAAGAACGACCTGATGTTGCTCATTTCCATAACACTTTTCCCCTAATTTCCCCTGCTGCTTATCACGCGATGAAAGATGAGGGCGTACCAGTCGTTCAAACTTTGCACAACTATCGCCTTTTATGTCCCAACGCCATGTTTTTTCGCAATGGCAAGGTCTGCGAAGACTGTCTGGGGAAATGCGGTCCTCTACCTGGGATCGTTCGCGGTTGTTACCGAGAAAGTCAGACGGCTAGTGGAGTTGTCGCTGCAATGGTTAACTTGCACTCTCTTATGTGTACTTGGTCAAAGACAGTTAACGTGTTTGTGGCGTACAGCCAGTTTGCTTTGAATAAATTCGTTCAAGGTGGCTTACCAGAAAAGAAAATTCTATTTAAAACTAACTTTCTACATCCCGCCCCCGCACCAGGGACAGGGCGCGGCGGTTACGCCATTTTTGTCGGGCGGCTTTCGCCAGAAAAAGGTTTGGGTACGTTGTTGGCTGCTTGGGAACAACTAGGCGGAAAAATCCCGTTGAAAATTGTGGGTGATGGACCGCTAGCGCCGCAAGTGATTGAAGCAACAAAGCGTTTGCAGGGAGTGGAATGGCTGGGGCGCAAACCTTTGGAAGAAGTTTACGAACTGATGGGAGAAGCTGCCTTACTGATTTTTCCTTCTGAGTGGTATGAAACTTTCGGTCGAGTAGCGATCGAGGCTTTTGCAAAGGGAACTCCAGTGGTAGCATCAGATATTGGTGCGATCGCCGAGTTAGTTACACCTGGACAAACTGGACTGCTTTTTCGTCCAGGCGACGCTCAAGATCTGGCAGCGCAAGTAGAGTGGGCTTTAACACATCCAGAAGAACTGATGCAGATGCGCCGAACAGCTAGAGCTGAGTTTGAGGCTAAGTATACTGCGGCGGAAAACTATCGCCGCATGATAGAAATTTATACATTAGCTCCTCACGTTTAACGTCATTGGTCATTGGTCATCGATCGTCGGTCATTGGTAAATATAGCAAAGCGCCCAAAGGTTAGAACATCCTAGCTGCTTGAAACATAAGCCTGCAACGTTTTTTTCCTTGTGCTCCTGCCATCTGTCTTCTGCTATACAAATGGCAAATGACGAATGACAAATGACAAATGAAACCCATTTGGTGCTTGTATTTAGAGGTAAATAGATGAACTTAGATGCGGTATATCAGCAGCGTCGCAAGGGATTTATTAAAAGTTCCACTCTTGTATTGTTAGCGTTTGCTACCGCTTTTTTAGCCCGTTTAATTGAAGCACTAGGAGTACCAGCGGCAGTTAATTTTTTGCACTTTGCTACAGTTCCGATCGCTTGCGGCGTTACCCTCGCCAAAGCTCGATCTAAAAACCAGCGCCAACTTACAATTGTTCAAGAAATTCTCCTCGGTCTGTTGGTATTTCTCGTCCTGATGTGTGCTAGCGGACTACTCAATAATGCTGGATTAATTAATGTAGTCCTAAATTATTTAATGCTGACAGAGCCGTATTTACTCTTACTGGCGATCGCCTGCATTCCAATGTCTTTAAAAAGTACGGAAACACTCCGTTGCTGGCTAGAGCGGTTTGGTTTTCTGAATCTGTTGCTTGCCTTCGTTCAGCGTTTTGTTCTTAACCTACATCTCCATGAAGGGTTAGAAGACAATATCAAGGGAGTTTTTTTAAAGCAGGGTTCCGGTCACGTTGTCGGTGCTTCAGTTTCCTTAACTTTTGGCACGTACTATTTGTTTACTGCTAAAGAACGCCCGCTTTGGCTGCGCTTGTCTGTATTTCTTGCTACTGTTATTCATGTATTGATTTCAGATGCTAAGCAAGTACTAGCAGTATTTCTAGCTGCTATGGTGCTTCTATTCATCACTAAATTGAAAAATATTGTAGAGTTTGTGAAATACTCGATTGCGGCAATTTTAGCTGTGTGTGTTGCAGTTTGGCTGGCAAACAATGGATTCCTTGCCTGGAGTATTGATATGACTCTAGAAGGGTTGCAGCTCAAGCTAGTAGGATTCTCTATTATTCCTTCTTTCTATCATTCGCCGCTCAATCCTTTACTTGGGCTTGGTCCTGGTCACACGATCGGACGCTTAGGAGGGTGGATGCTGCGTGACTATTGGGATCTGCTCTCACCTTTGGGCGCAACCACAATGTCAGTCAGCGATGCTGTTTGGACGGTGGTAGGAGCAAGCTGGTTTGGTGATAAATCGAGCATGTTTTCCCCATTTTTTGGTTGGGCAGCTATTTGGGGTGACTTAGGACTACTAGGGCTAGGAACTTATTTATACCTGAGCTTTCTCGTTTGGTGCAGGCTTTGTTCAGACGATCTTTCTAGGTTTTTTCTCCTCACTGTATTCGTTTTTGGTTTGATTTTTACTCAAATGGAAGAACCTGGCTACATGCTTTTTATGGCTATTCTAATTAGTCTGCAATGGCAAATGAATCAACTGAGATGGAATTCATGACTGGAGGATCGTACTTTAGCAAGCTAGTATTGGCATAGTTGTAGCACTGGCTTGGTATACGCGCGCGAAGTGCGATCGCTTTACTGCCTCTACTGTGCATTTATGCTTTTCCTTTAGCAACCAATGATTGCCTTACACTAACTTCACAAACTAACTGACTGAAAACCGTTCTACTAGCTTGCCAACAGAAACAAAACCTTCCCTTTAGCTCCAAACTATCTATACTGCGTTCTAGAAACTATTATTTTTTAATAAAGTTGCAAAGCCACTATTGCTCCTGAATAAATTTTGGTATAAATTTAAACATATAGATTATTTTCAGGGCGAATCTTACTACTCTCAGCTTAAATTCGAGAAAACGTGCAGCGATTCTCGATTTCGTGGTTGCGATCGCTTCTATTTTAGTAGCTCTATTAATGTGGCGATCGGTAGGTAATATTCATATTTTTACTATCGATTATATCACTCAGTTTGTGTTGTTTTGCTGGTTTGCTCGCATGAGTGTAGGATCGTCAACCTAAGAAAGCTCTCCTTATCTGAACTATAACTCAGTAAAAGCTGCAAGCTGAAGCTAACTAAAGAGGTTAATTTTCTGCAACTCACAATCTAAGTAACTAACACCTGAATAACCAATAGTTTTTAGATGGCGATCGCCACCCAATTTTTTATTCAAATTGTATGTTGATTATCTATAACAATAGCTAAATTAAAGAGTTAAGGTAAATGAGATTTGATACTAAAGATAAAGTAGAAGCAGTTGAATTATTTCAGCAGATAACATCGGAGCTTCCCTGTATATCTACAACTCAGTCGTTTCTTACTCCAGAAAATGACTTAGAAATAGAAGCGATCGCAGCCGAAATTCCCCAAATTAGCATTCATGTTATAGGCGCACCAGTTACAGCAGCACCTTTCGATCGCCAAATAGAAACGATATTGGCGTGGGCTAGCAAACGCACTAGCAAGGTTGTGTGCGTGGCAAACGTCCATATGCTAACAGAAGCTTATTGGCATCCAGAATTTCATACGGTGTTAGCTTGTGCAGATTTAGTCACTCCTGATGGTATGCCCTTGGTGTGGATGATGAATCTGATGGGCGCTCGGCATCAAAATCGCGTTGCTGGGCTAGATATTATGTTGTCTCTGTGCCACCAGGCTCCTCAACATCGCATCAAGGTCTTTTTTCTCGGTTCTGAAGCCTCAATATTAGAGCAAATGCGAAAGCGTTTGGAGCGTGACTTTCCCACTCTGGAAATCGCCGGAATGGAGCCGCTACCATTTCGTCCGCTAACACGAGCAGAAGATGCAGCAATAATTCAAAAAATTCATGACAGTGGAGCGGGAATTGTGTTGGTGGCTTTGGGATGTCCGAAGCAAGAATACTGGATGGAGCAACACAAAGATAAAATTCATGCTGTCATGATTGGTGTAGGAGGGGTGTTCCCAGTGTATGCAGGAGTTCATAAACGCGCTCCCGCATGGATGAGAAATTTAGGTTTAGAGTGGTTCTATAGATTAGTTCAAGAACCGCGTAGACTTTGGAAAAGATACAGTACTACCATCCCTCTTTTTGTATGGCTTGCTGTGAAGCAGCTATTAACTCAGGGGCTAGGAGTTAGGAAAGAAAAAGGGACTGGGGAAAGATGAGGGAGACAAGGTAGACAAGGTAGAAGCCGGAGATTGGGTTAATTGCGAATTGTGAATTCTCTCTAGCCCCCAGCCCCTAGCCCCTAGTCCCTAATTTGTGGCAATCTGGGAGACAGATAGATCCATCTGATAATCTCGCTACAAAAACACAGCCAATAGGTTATGCAGACTCTCCCTAACCCAGCTACAGCAAAAACTTCCTCTGGCGAACTGTCTACCGATCCCGCCATTCATCGCCGCCAGACTCGCCCGATTCAAGTCGGAAACGTCACGATTGGTGGTGGTCATCCGGTGGTGGTGCAATCCATGATCAATGAAGATACTTTGGATATAGATGGTTCCGTCGCTGCTATTCGTCGCCTGCATGAAGTTGGCTGCGAAATAGTCCGCGTCACCGTACCAAGTATGGCGCACGCCCAAGCTTTGGCAGAAATCAAACAAAAGTTGTATGCCTCATACCAACCAGTCCCAATTGTTGCTGACGTACATCACAATGGCATGAAGATTGCCTTGGAAGTTGCCAAGCATATCGATAAAGTGCGGATCAATCCAGGATTGTATGTATTTGAAAAGCCCAAATCCAATCGTACTGAGTATAGCCAAACTGAATTCGAGGAAATTGGGGACAAGATTCGCCAAACTTTGGAACCACTAGTGATTTCCCTGCGCGACCAAGGTAAGGCAATGCGGATTGGCGTGAATCACGGTTCTCTAGCCGAACGAATGCTGTTTACCTACGGCGACACACCTGAAGGAATGGTAGAATCAGCATTGGAATTCATTCGGATCTGTGAATCTTTAGACTTCCGCAACTTAGTTATTTCTCTCAAAGCATCGCGAGTACCTGTGATGATAGCTGCCAATCGCTTGATGGTCAAGCGGATGAACGAGCTAGGCATGGACTATCCTTTGCACTTAGGCGTGACGGAAGCTGGAGATGGAGAATACGGTCGGATCAAGTCTACGGCTGGGATTGGGACGCTGTTAGCTGAAGGCATTGGCGATACCATCCGCGTGTCATTGACGGAAGCTCCAGAAAAAGAAATTCCCGTTTGTTACAGTATTCTGCAATCTTTAGGTTTGCGGAAAACCATGGTAGAGTACGTTGCTTGTCCTTCATGCGGACGCACGCTATTTAATTTAGAGGAAGTGCTGCACAAAGTCAGAGAGGCAACTAAGCACCTGACAGGGTTGGATATTGCTGTCATGGGTTGTATTGTTAATGGTCCTGGGGAAATGGCAGATGCAGACTACGGCTATGTAGGCAAGCAACCTGGTTACATTTCCCTCTATCGCGGTAGAGAAGAAATCAAGCGCGTCCCTGAAGAACGAGGAGTGGAAGAATTGATTAATTTGATTAAGGCAGACGATCGCTGGGTCGATCCCTAAGGAGTCGGGAGTCGGGAGTCGATAGTCGGGAAAGAAAGTGGTGCGTGATATTTTTTCTCCCTCAACCCCCTCAGCCTCGCGACTCTCCCCCAGCTCTCTTTTCTAGCCCCTAGCCCCTAGCCCCTAGCCCCTGTGTTAAATTGGGCATACTTGGTTTGCTTTGTTCTCCGGCTGTGCAGTGTCAATACGATCATGAATAAGCGTGGAATTTTCTTGGGTGCAACAGCAGTGATGCTTTCTACTGCCGTCGTTGCCAGTTTTAGCGATCGCTCTCAAACTCAAGCGTTCTTTCGTGAAAGTCCGAAAGAATTAGTCGATGAAGTTTGGCAAATTATCGATCGGCAGTATGTAGATGGGACTTTCAATAAGGTCAATTGGCAATCGGTGCGTAAAGAGTATCTGAACCGCTCTTATACCAATAGAGAAGAGGCTTACAAGGCGATCCGCCAAATGCTAGATAAGCTCAAAGATCCATATACCCGATTTATGGATCCAGCAGAATTCAAGAATATGCAGGTCGATACTTCTGGAGAACTGACAGGAATTGGCATTCAAATCGCGCAGGATGAGAAAACGAAGCAATTAACTGTAATTGCTCCAATTGAAGATACACCTGCTTTTGCTGCCGGAGTTCTTGCCAAGGATACAATCGTCAAAATTGACGGTAAAAGTACTAAAGGTATGGACGTGAATCAAGCAGTGTCTTTGATTCGGGGACAACCAGGTACAGAAGTACAGATCACAATTTTACGCAACGGGCAGCAGAAAGATTTTCGGATTAAACGGGCGCGAATTGAAATTCATCCAGTACGTTACAGCTATCAAAATAGTCCATCAGGTGGCGTGGGATATATTCGCCTGAATCAATTCAGTGCAAATGCTGCTACAGAAATGCGCGATGCGATTAAAAATTTAGAAAAGAAACAAGTATCCGGTTACATATTAGATTTACGTAACAATCCTGGTGGTTTGTTGTTAGCTAGTGTAGAAATTGCTCAAATGTGGCTGGAAGATGGAGTCATTGTCTCAACGCAAAACCGACAGGGAAAACAAGACATTGAAAGGTCTAACCACCATCCATTAACCAATAAACCCCTAGTTGTGTTAGTGAATGACGGCTCGGCAAGTGCCAGTGAAATTCTTTCTGGGGCGCTACAGGATAACAAACGAGCTGTTTTGGTGGGAGAAAAAACGTTTGGTAAAGGTTTAGTACAATCGGTACGCGGCTTGGGAGATGGTTCTGGATTAGCTGTGACGATCGCCAAGTACTTTACCCCCAACGGTCGCGACATCAATAAGTCTGGGATTGCTCCTAACGTACTAGTATCGCTAACTGATAAAGAGAAACAAGCGTTGTTCCTGCAAAATCGCGACAAGGTTGGTACGCCATCAGATCCGCAATATGCTAGAGCACTAGACATACTACAGAAACAGATTGCGGCTAAGGGAAACTCTGCCGCAAGATAGGGGCTAAAGGCTGGGGAGTAGGAAATTTTAGATTTTAGATTTTGGATTTAATGTCTCCCTTGTCCTCCTTGTCCCCTCTTTCTTACTCTAGCCCCTAGCCTCAGCGTCCCTCACACGGGTTGGCATTTTCCAGCACGGATCAGTCCGATCCGACGAGCGATCGCTTCTGCTTGAGATGGGAAAGGTCCCCAGCGTTCTCTTGTCTCTGCATCTGGCTCTACATTGACCTGCTCGTCAGAGACAATTTGACAGTGACCGTCGGGAAGTTTAACAATATACCAAGTTTGTACGTTTGTCATGGTAGGATGCCGCTCGTTGCTTGGTGGGTATCCTCAATTTTAAGCTTTCTACAGCTAATACCATTTCACAAAAAATCCCCTCGCTCTTCCTGACTGGGAAGGTAGGGGATTGTGGCAATTCTCATGCGATCGCAATCTGTGTGGATTCAATTCAATCGCCAACGGCTAGATTTGTCTGCAAAGGTAAACAAACCCAATCTCTTAACGATTGCTGCTACCGTTACCGTTACTACCAGTTGCCAAAACTCGCTCTGCTAACTTGTCTGGGACTTCTTGCAGATGATGGTATTGCCACTGGAAAGAGCCAACTCCGAGAGTCAGCGATCGCAACTCGACGATGAAGTTGTGCATTTCGGCTTGGGGTAAGTAAGCAGTCAGCTTGTCCCAACCCGACCAATTAGATATGCCTTCATAACCGAGAATTTGTCCCCGTCGTCCGCTCACAAGTTGCATCACCTTGGAGGTGAATTCGCTGGGCGTGTTGACTTCTACGGAAACTATCGGTTCTAGCAGCGTAGGTTCGCACTGAGCCATTCCCAATTGCATAGCTAACCGCGCCGCTTGCTTGAATGCTTGCTCGGAGCTATCGACTGTGTGGTAAGAGCCGTTGGTTAAGGTAACGGCAACATCGACTACAGGAAAGCCTAAAGGACCGTGTACTAGAAATTCCCTTACGCCAACTTCAACGCCAGGAATATATTGCTTTGGTACAACCCCACCTACAATCGTGTCGCGGAAGTTAAAACCTTCTCCACGTCCTAGAGGGTTAATATCTAGATACACATCTCCGAATTGCCCGTGTCCTCCCGACTGGTGCTTGTAGCGTCCGTGAACCGAGGCAGCTGCTTTGCGGATAGTTTCTTTGTATGGGACTTGGGGTAAGTGAGTCCCCATCGGCAAATTATACTTCCGACGCAGGCGATCGAGGGCAACTTGCAGGTGAATTTCACCTTGTCCCCACAGGATAACTTCGTGGGTGTCGCCGTGTTGTTCCCACATTAAAGATGGGTCTTCTTCTAACAGCTTAGTCAACGCCGCGCTTAGTTTGACTTCATCGTTGCGTTTTTCTGGGGCGATCGCTAGGGCGTAGACTGGTTTGAGTAGCTCTGCTTTGGGTAGTTCAGTAGCTTTTCCGTTGGCTGAGAGAGTATCGCCAGTTTTCACGCCATCCAAACGGCTCAAGGCGACAATTTCACCAGCTTCAGCTGCATTGAGCGATAGCTGTTGCTGTCCTAACAGCCGATAAATCCCGCCAGCACGAGTACCGTTCAATACGATGCCATCGATCAACTTACCCTGCCATACTCGTACTAGGGAAAGCTTGCCACCTTGGGGCGTGTAATAGGTTTTCAATACTTGGGCTATGGGAGTTTCAGCAGTAGCGTCAATGCCTCGCCGTTGAGCTGTATCTTGTGGCTCTGGTGCTTCTCGCAACAGTGCTTCTAAAAGCGGTCTAACTCCAAAATCTTGGTCTGCAACTCCACAGAATACTGGAACAACTAAATCTGCTCCTAGTTCCAACTTCAAGTCTTGCAGAATTTCTTCTTGGGGCGGATCGATTTCTTCTAAAAGTTCTTCCAATAAATGGTCGTCAAAGTTGGCTAATTCTTCCAACATTTCCGCTCTAGCTGCTTGTTCCTGTGCCTTTAAAGACTCTGGAAATGGAATCGGATCGGCTGGAGCGCCAGGGTGGTATTGATATGCTTGTTCGCTGACTAAGTCGATAAAACCAGTCAGCTGTTCGTCTTGAATAATCGGATATTGATGCGGTACGAGCGGACGCTTGGAAACAGCTTTGAGGGCGTGCAACATATCCAGAAAATTGTTGCTAACCCGATCCATTTTGTTAATAAATACGAGGTGGGGAATTTCCCAATCGTCAAGAAATTTAAATAAGGGAGCGAGGGTGAGAACCTTTTGACGCAAACCGTTTTCATTGTTATCATTTGCTGGTTCGCAAACAACAACTGCTGCATCTACACCCATCAGAGCGTTATATGTCTCTTGGGCGAATTCCACTGAACCTGGACAGTCAACAAATGTGAAGCGGACACCTTCGTACTCGGTACTAGCGGCGCTTACTTCTACACTCATTTGGCGATCGCGCGCTTCTGCTGCGTTGTCTCCTACGGTGTTACCATCGCGGATGCTACCTTTACGAGTAATAGCTCCCGTGACGAATAACAAACTTTCGAGTAAGGTGGTCTTCCCACTCAAATAAGGACCGACAATCGCAACATTGCGCGTACTCGCTCTGACATTTTCATTCATATAACCTCCTACGCGGATTCTTTTTATGAGAAGCCGCACGATCGTGAGTAGACAATGGATAATGTTGTAGAGAATTATCCCGTCTTTAATCCGACCTTATCTTGTCTTTAATCGGAAGCATGAAAATTGTAGTTTCTCGTAAGAATTGGCTGAATTAAAGTTAATTTGCTTGAATTTTTATGCAGATATTTGGAGTTTTATCAAGAGGCGAGAGGCGCTCTTGCAAGAGGCAAGAGGTAAAAAGTGCGTTAATTGTGAATTGCGTGACCAATTGTGAATTATTGTTTCCCTAGCCCCCAGCCCCTATAGCGTGTCATCAATTAGGTAAGCTGGAAACAGAACTACTTGAGATCAAC
>ERZ1066118.108-NODE-108-length-89453-cov-21.821148_pt1 | contig 89453 bp, 69 predicted proteins | sample MGYA00382765_ERZ1066118 | MGnify/ENA primary metagenome ERZ1066118 (study PRJEB33369, sample SAMEA5778348) | biofilm metagenome | biome: Industrial cooling water; feature: Water cooling tower basin; material: Biofilm | place: United Arab Emirates | collected...
GCGGCGAGTTTGTTTTTTGGATAATGATATTATCCTGAAGTTAGTAGCTTGTAATCTGTTCTCAGAGGCAGTACGCAGCCTAAATCTGGTTGAATCAGACTTACGAGTTTTATCGGATGCTAAGGGGAGCATCCAGTTTTGGCAGAAATACCCAAACCAAAGGCGCCGAGAGATAAACACCTAATTCTAAATACTAGTTAGCTACGATACTCACTACAATTACTACTTTCATTCGCACAATGCTTATTCCATTCACAAATTTAATTAATAATTATTCTCATTATAAATCAATATCAATATCAACTTCAAAATAATACTAACAAAAACAATATTCGACGCAAGCAGAGGTTACAGGCTTCAGCTTGTAACGATGCCACGGCGCCTGTAGTCAAAACAATTGTATTACTTTATACTGTAAAATCACAATACAGCATCATAACTTGTTCACGATATTTCTATATCTTACGAACACTAGTGTGTGGTCGTGTTCATATTTATGAGCTTTTATAAAGACATTAAATTCAAACGCTAAGTAAACCATTTAGGTAAGCACAACGAACTCCTAAAATTTGGTTAACACTTCCAATATTCCACTTTGCTCCGGAAATTTTAATTCTTCTTCCAATTTGTTTGATTGCAGATTCTACTGCTCCAGAACCAATTGAGTATATTCCTTCAGCTTGATAATAACTGTAATTAATAATCCTTGATTTATGCTTATCAATATAGGCAATAAAGTTGTTTGCTTGTTTGCCCTTTAAACCTGTAAATAAAGCTTTAGTTTCATCAACAGAACCTTGCCATAAAAGAGCTTCAGCAGCTTTTAAACGCTTTAAAGAACCACCAACTTTATAAAGATTTTCTTTTAAGTGATACCAATCTAATATTTCCAATCGCTGAAACTCGGCTGTCCCTAATTCTCTGGCTAGATTCCAAACTCCGTCGTGCCCATCTCCTAAACAAACTAATGGATTTACTAATGGCTGACTGTTGACATAATCAATTAATGATTGGTTATCATGAAAAAAGGCTGCATAATAAATACCTTGAAGGCGAACCGCCTTATAATCTTTCCAGTCAAAGCCTTCTTTTGCTTGTCCACGTAGCCTTACTTTACCCCCATCTATACTGACTTCTGAAATACTTTGTTTTGCTTGTGGTAATTGAAATTCAGATTCTAAAACTAGTTTTTGCTGTGTCGAATGTCCAACCTTAATACCTGTTAGTGCTTCAACCTCTATTTCTGCATTCTGGTATGATTCATTTGCTGATATTCTTAAACACAACTTTTGAAGTAATGGGCTTAATCTACTTCTTGGCTTTAACCCTAATTTTTCTAATTGTTTAGCTTTGAGTTTCAATTCTCCAACAACACTTTTTATTTTCCTTTTCTTACCGACTTTTGTTCCAGTTGTTTTTTCAATAAAAAAAGGGCTATTTCTGGACTTACGTACTCCAATACTTGACTACGTACAGTTTTTTCTATACCCTCAAAGTCTGTCAATTGACTCTTGTCTGCTTCTTCATACAACAATGCTGATAGCTCTTGTAAGCAAGCTTTAATACGTTTTTGGTTATCTTGATTCATAACGGTTTATGCACATTTTTACTGATTAAAAATATTATCTCATAATTGAGGTATTTTTATGTATCAGCTACTAAAATATTTTAGAATATCAGTACTTGTTGATTTGGTCACAGGCGCCGTGGCGTCGTTACAAGCTGAAGCCTGTAACCTCCGCTTGCGTCGAATATTGTTTTTGTTAGTATTATTTTGGAGTTGATATTAATATTGATATTAATATATATTGAGAATAATTATTAATTAAATTCGCGAATGGAATAAGTATTGTGCGAATGAAAGTAGTAATTGTAGTGAGTATCGTAGCTAACTAGTATTTAGAATTAGGTGTTTATCTCTCGGCGCCTTTGGTTTGGGTATTTCTGCCAAAACTGGATGCTCCCGTTCTATGAAAGCGAAGGATGGAGTATTGAATCTGTAGAACAAGATAAAGTTGGCTATGACTTAATTTGTAAAAAGGGTAATGAAAGACAAAATGTTGAGGTAAAAGGGCGTTCTCTTAACCATCTACAGTTTGTGATTACTGCGAACGAAGTAAAACAAGCTCTAGAAAATCCGGCTTTCATTCTATGTCTTGTTACTTCGGCTATTACTAACCCAAAATTAACACGATGGACAGGTAAGGAGCTATTGGAACAATTTAATTTAAAGCCTTTAGCTTACAGGGCACAGTTGAAACAAATTTAATTACTGCAATAACATGTTTTTATAATTTCAAGGAACCTATGCAATATCTGTGACGAATTATTACGGCGCCAAACAGCAACCAATTCAACTGTCTCGGTTTTTCCTTCAATACATCTATAAACAACACCTTTGCGTTGAAGATTCTGGGCGTTTGCAGGAAGTAATGCAACTCCAACCCCACCTGCTACTAATCCTAAAATTGTTGTCATGAGCATGGCTTCTTGAGTAACTTTGGGAATAAATCCAGCTTGGCTACAAAGATGATACATTTTATCGGCTAAACTTGGAACAAGCTGACGAATTGGCAGTACAAATTCTTCTTCTGCCAAGGCTTTTAGTGGTATTTCAGGTAAAACTGCTAGTGGATGAGTTTCAGGAAGAACAAGAATTAAAGGTTCAGCCAAAATTGTTGTAAAGCTTAAGTCGCTATACTCAACAACTTCGGGTGGTAAATGAAAAAAGCCAATATCGAGTGAATTAGAGTGCAACGCTTGTATTTGTAAATAAGTTGTGAGTTCACGCCAAACTAATTGAATTTCTCTCAAGTGTGTACGCTGCAAGCGTAGAATATCGGGTAACACACTATTGGCTATCGAGCTTGTAAACCCAACTGTCAAGCTACCTAACTTACCTTGATGAACTCGTTGTGTTAATTTTACAGCTTGTTCTGCTTGAGCTACTGCTAAACGAGCTTCTTCTAAAAATACTTGTCCTGCGGGTGTTAATTCAAGAGGGCGCCTTCTACGGTCAACAAACATTTGTACGCCTAATTCTTCTTCCAAATCTTGAATCTGTTTGCTCAAGGGAGGTTGAGCCATATGCAAACGAAGAGCTGCACGGCTAAAGTTTAACTCTTCAGCGACGGCAATAAAATAGCGCAGATGCCTTAATTCCATACTCAGGTCACTTAACTATATCTTTTAAGTATAGTTGCTCGTGTAAATAAGTATTTTACATATAGTCATGGCTTATTTATATTTAAACTAAGAAAAACAAAATACTCACACAAATAACCATTATCGCTCTTTCATCACTTTCGCTAGACGAAATTTGAAACGCTATTTTTAGGTTAGTCGGCACACGCAGACTAACCTTGTGTGGCTACTATTTATGGTCGCTTCAATTATTCTCCCGTCAGAGTGATAGAAGAGCGTTATGAACGTGAACCAAATTAAACGGGTTGCAATCGTCGGTGGTACGCATGGAAACGAATTTACAGGCGCCTCCGCAAGTCAAAAAGTTTGAACAATTCCCTAATCTGATTAAACGCTCAAGCTTTGAGACTTTGAGTTTACTAGCGAATCCGGAAGCATTTGCACTCGGACGACGATATGTAGACTGCGATTTGAATCGTTGTTTCAGTAAAGAGAAGTTAAGCAATCCTTATCCAGTTGCTTTAGAAGAAAATCTTGCTCAAGACATTGAGAAAATATTAGGACCGAAAGGAAATCCTAACATAGACTTCATTATTGACTTGCACAGCACAACTTCTAATATGGGGTTAACTATCATCCCAATTGACAGAAGCTCTTTTAATATCGGGCTAGCTGCATATCTAAGTTCTATAAATCCGCTTGTAAACGTTTATTATTGGCAGCGAACCGGACAAGAAAGTCCTTTCTTGAGGTCAATCAGTCAACTGGGCTGCACAATTGAGGTTGGTCCAATTGCTCAAGGTGTTTTGAACGCAACGTTATTTGAGCAAACCGAAAACTTAGTGGGAGCAATTCTAGATTATTTGGATGCTCATAACCAAGGTAAATCAAAGGAAATTCCATCTACATTGACACTTTATCAATGCGTGGAGATGATTGACTACCCAAAAACTCAAAGGGGAGAATTGCAAGCGATGATTCACCCACAGCTTCAGTTTAGAGATTATCAGCCTCTATTGACAAGTGCCCCAATGTTTTTAACTTTTGATGGACAGACTATTAACTACACAGGGCAAGCAACTGTTCATCCTGTTTTTATCAATGAAGCGGCTTACTACGAGAAAAATATTGCCATGTGTTTAACCGAAAAACAGTATATCTACTAGTACTAATATATGCTTTCAACCTTTGCTCCGTTGATGATTATTTTGATTGCCATCATATTCATGTTCAAACGTATTGATGTGCGTTTGAGTTTAGGATTATGTGCAGCAGGTTTATTTCTGGTTGCAGGTAAGTTACCCCTGTTTTTCGTCACCATTACTCAACAGATGACAAATGAAAAAACCGTAGTTCCCATTTGTACAGCGATGGGTTTTGCCTACGTATTAAAGCTAACAGAATGTGACCGCCATTTGACTCACTTACTTGTGGCGCCTTTACGTCGTGGAAAATGGTTTTTAATTCCAGGAGGGATTATTGCTGCTTACATAGTGAATATGGCAATTGTCAGCCAATCAAGTACGGCAGCAATTGTAGGAACTGTACTATTACCTTTACTACAAGCAGTTGGTATCAGTTCAGCCATCGCGGGTTCTCTTTTATTACTGGGTTCTTCGATGGGAGGTGAATTATTTAATCCAGGCGCCGTGGAAATTGTTAAACTTGCAGAACTTACAGGACAGCCAGTAGCAACACTAGTAACAAAAGTATTGCCTGTAAACCTTTTAGCAAGTATCACCGCACTAATAGTATTCTGTATTCTGGTCGCTTCTCTAAAAAGATGCGCTCTTATGAAACGAAGATTGATTCGGAAGTTGCACAGTCAGATAAACCCTTACGCTTGAATGTTATTAAAGCATTAGTGCCACTGCTACCATTAGCATTGCTATTTATAGTTCCCGCATTAGTAAAGCTAGATAAAGAATTCTCGAATAATAGTGTATTCATTGCAGCTGCCATGTTAATTTCAGTTGCAGTTGCACATCTTACCACCCCTTCATCTAAGGCACGTTTACTAGCAGTATTTTGTGATGGTGCAGGTTTTGCTTATGCCAACATTATTTCCATAATCGTTGTGGCAACAATATTTACTGATGGTATCAAAGTCAATGGATTGATTGAACATCTGACAAATGCGCTCGCAAACCGCCCAATTGAAGCCAAGATTGCCAGCCTTATTTTACCTTTTACCCTTGCAGGTGTAACAGGTTCAGGAAGCGCGCCCGCAATTGCAGTAATGAATGTATTAGTGCTTTCTTCTCCAAAAATGAACTTAAATGCTGTAGACATCGGTGCCCTTGCAGCAGTAGCAGCACAGTTAGGACGTACTCTGAGTCCAGTAGCAGCAGTTGTTATTATGAGTGCCACAATATCTCGGCAGGCGCCGTTAAATTTGATTAAGTATGTCGTGTTACCTCTGTTGGCTGGTTTAACAGTGGTGCTTGTAGCAACATTACTGAATTGGGTTTAGTTGAGTTCTGCTCCAATTGTCGCGTTTATAACTGCTGCCACTTTTACACTGTTACATGTTCTGTATTTGGAGCGCAAATATTTAATTTTTCGTGTATAAATTAAATCAGTATAGAGTGCTTCTTGAGCAACTGAGGTATATCTAAATCTTGATTATATGCAACAAATGGCTGCTACACTTAAATTGCAAAACAAAAATAATTTGCTTAATGAGTTGGTTTACCAGCTTTCTCCAACACAGAAAGTAGTGATGGGGCGCGAAAGTACCTGTGATATCGTTACTGACTCTAATTTATACTCTTCTGTCTCGCGGCGCCATGCCGAAATCTCGCTTGTATCTGGTGAATCACAAAAAGTTTGGCAAATTTGTGATTTGAGTAGTGCAAATGGAACTTATATTAACGGACAACGTTTACAAGGATGCCAGCATTTGCAAACGGGTGACCGGATTATGCTGAGTAATGACGGGCCCGAATATATATTTGAATGTAAATCAGCTAACCCAACAGCACCTCCTGCGGTTCAGCCCAAAGCTGTTGCACCTCAAATTACTCAACCTCCAGAGTCAAAAACACCCCCACAGCAATTTATCCAACAGTCAGCAGTACAAGCCATACAGTCTAGTTCAGGTAAAAGTCTTTGGAACCTCAACAAGGAAGATAGTATCCGTGTTTTAGTACGCGATATTGGGTTAACGCGCGTTGTTGCATTTAGTGCAGATAGCCAAATAGTCGCAAGCGCTGCTGACAAGACAATAAAACTATGGAGGTTCAGCACGGGGGAAGAAATCTGTACTTTGTCTGGACATCGCTTGGCTGTAAATGCCCTTGCTTTTAGTGGTAATGGCGATATTCTTGTTAGCGGCAGTGCGGATAAAACAATAAAATTATGGAATTTGGAAACAAAGCAAGAAATTTCTACCTTGACTGGACACAATATGGCGGTCAATGCTGTTGCCATAAGTTCTGATGCCAATATTATCGCAAGTGGTAGCATGGACAAAACGATTAAACTTTGGCAACGTGCGACCAAGCAAGAAATTTCTACATTAACAGGACATCGGTTGGCAGTAACAGCTGTTGCGATAACTCCTAACGGGCAAATTCTTGCTAGTGCTAGTGCAGACAAAACGATTAAATTCTGGCATCTCAATACAAAACAAGAAATTGCCACATTGTCAGGATTACGTTCTACGGTTAATTGCTTGACATTCAGTCCAGACGGACAAATTCTCGCTAGTGGCAGTGAAGACAAAATGCTGAGATTATGGAACCCATCTACCCAAAAAGAAATTCGTACAATTGCTGGGTACGCTTGGCAAGTAGGTACAGTTGCAATTAGGCGTGATGGACAGATGCTTGCTAGCGGTAGTGAAGATAAAATGATTAAAATTTGGTCTTTATAATTTTTAAACACTCTGACAGTGGTTTATTCATCAAGCTATTTGCTGCATCAATCAATGTAATTTTTTAGGAGCATCTACTCAAACCAAATTATTATTAAATCTTTAAGAAAGTATCAGATTTTTCAATTATCCTAAAGAATACTACTTATAGGTAGTAGTTATAATTACTTTCATTTTATATATAAATTTGGCAAAAGTATGATAGGTCAATTACTTGATGGGCGTTATAAAGTGATTCAGACTTTAGGCACCGGAGGATTCGGGCAAACCTATATTGCTGAAAACACACGCCTTCCAGGTAGCCCGAAGTGCGTTATTAAACAGCTTAAGCCTGCAAGTACTGACCCGAATACGTTTGCAATTGCGAAACGCTTATTTGAAAGTGAAGCTGCTGCTTTGGTTCAGTTAGGGAATCATAGTCAAATTCCTCGAATTACAGATTTTTTTGCTGAAAATCAGGAATTTTACCTGGTGCAAGATTTGATTGAAGGGCATACTCTAACCAAAGAATTGGCGCCTGGAAAAAAGTTAGATGAAGCATACGTAATTGCGCTACTAAAAGATGTGCTGCCAATTTTAGAGTTTGTCCATCAGCAAAATACTATTCATCGGGATATCAAACCTGACAATATTATCCGGCGCCGACAGGACAATAAGTTAGTTCTAATTGATTTTGGCGCCGTTAAACAGCAAGTGCAAGCGGGAGCAACCGCAGTTGAAAATCAGCAGTCCGTCAATAGTGTAGCGATTGGAACTCCAGGTTATATGCCAACTGAACAAGCACGAGGTAAACCACGTCCCAGCAGTGATATTTACGCTTTGGGAATGATTGGTATTCAAGCGCTTACAGGTTTATACCCAAATAAATTAGAAGAAGACTCACAAACAGGGGAAATTGTTTGGCAGCATCTTGCAAGTGTTAGTAGTGGGTTAGCAGAGGTGCTAACAAAAATGACACATTACCACTTCAAAGACCGTTATCAGTCAGCGACAGAGGTATTGCAAGCTTTAGAACAACTAGAAAATCAATCTTCCGCACAAACTTCTAGATATCAAAAAACAGAAGCTGTTACTCAGGTAGATACAGATGTTTATGAGTTGACTTTAGAGTGGATAGAAGCAGGACAAACAAAAACTAGAATTATTAGCGAACAGCAAGTAAGTAAAAACCCCGGTACTGTACGTATTGGACGTGACCCTGCACAATGCGACATTGTTTTATCTGAACCCACAGTATCAGGTTTGCACGTCGAAATCTTTTTCAATCAACAGCAAAAACGTTTCTACGTCAGGTCTTTGCGGCAAAGTAACCCACCAGTTGTTGATGGGAAAACTTTACAAACGGGCGAAGTTGAACTAAATCAAGGTAGCAATTTGCGATTAGGACAATTATCCATGAGGGTGACTGGTATTACTCTCAATCATTACCCAGCAGGATATGTACCAACCGCATATGTTACTCAATCTAATACGCAATCTTACCCTGTACAACCAACAGTTAAACCTATTAAAGGTGATGATATAGAATTAACACTAGAGATTTTATCGAATGAAGCTGCTGTTGGCGCCGTTAAAGAAATTACATTCAATCGTACAGTTTACATAAATGGTAATCGTACTCAGGAAACAAAAAAACTGATGGCAAACATTCCAGCTGGTTCGCAAGATGGCGCGCGTTTGCAATTACCAGGGCAAGGAAATGAAGGCTTATATGGTGGTTCTGCTGGGGATGTTTATGTTCGTTTGATTGTTAAAGCTCAACCTCCTGTACCAGTATCACCGACACCGACACCTGCACCTATTCCACCTCAGCCAAGTAAAAGCAAATTTCCAGCTTGGCTTGCAAAGGGTCTTGTCACAGGTACAGTGCTTCTTGTAGGTGCTTTTATTCGCGCTAACTGGAACTCAGGCACAGTAAGCAATAACTCGACCTCGAATAATTCAGTTTCAACGGAACAGTGCGTTGTAGTTACTGGCAAAAACTTGAATATTCGGACTACACCAAATGGTCAAACAACTGGTAAATTAGTTCAAGTTGGAACCAACGTAAGTTTCACAGGGCAAGAGGAGAGCGGATGGCTAAAGATTAGCTCCCCTGTAGAAGGTTGGATTTGGAAAGAAAACACAACAACAGATTGCTCTCAAGCTAAAACTCCAAATCCAGATGTGATTGAATCTAGCTCTAACTCCAAATCAACAACTCAAACACCACCTCTTTGTGCTAATGGAAAACCCGCAGAATGGTTTGAGGGTAAAGGAAGATTTAGTTGCATTGGACAAGATCGGGATAATCCACAAAATTCAGTAGATAATCCGTCGAGTGTAATAGAGAAATCGCCTACAAATAATTCACAAAGTGTAAACGACTGTCATGAGGCTAACGAAAATTTGAGTTCTGCTCAAAGAGAAGCTAAGTGTGGTTGCCCACCAGGCTATTTTTACGATAAAGAGCGAGCAGGATGTTTCCCAACATAAAGATAACCCTAGGCAAAGGCGCCTTCAGGCACTACCTTGCCCAAATCATATTATGTAATTTCACAGCATAAAAATTATTAAATCTTTACACTTGTTCAGAATATACTGAAATAGACTTAGTACAATGTATACATTTAATTATAAATTATTTACTAAAAACTAAACTAAAAATTATGATAGGTCAGCTACTGCAAAGTCGTTACCAAGTAATTCGAGAGTTAGGCAAAGGTGCCTTTGGGCAAACCTATCTAGCTCAAGATACTCAGTATCCTGGTAAACCTTACTGTGTAGTAAAGCACTTACAGCCAGATGACCCGCGCAGTATAGAAAAAGCTAAACAACTTTTTGCAAAAGAAGCTATTACGCTTGCTAAGTTAGGTAAACACGACCAAATACCAGAATTAAAAGCTCACTCAGAAACTGAGTTTTATTTAGTACAAGAATTTATTGATGGGCGCCCGCTTCGAGATGAAATGCCACCAAAGCACGACTGGAAGGAAAATGAAGTTATTGTTTTACTACAAGAAATTTTGAGCGTTTTGGTGTTTATTCATGATGAAGGTGTAATTCACCGGGATATTAAACCAGACAATATTATGCGGCGCCAGCGAGATAACAAGTTGGTGTTGATTGATTTTGGCGCCATTAAAGAAAAATTGAACACACCAGAAACAGGAACACCAACGGTAGTAGGTTCACGAATTTACACATTAGGTTACGCTCCCCCAGAGCAAACAGCGGGTAAACCGAAATTTAACAGTGATATTTACGCACTAGGAATGACTGCTATTGAAACCCTCACAGGCGTGTATCCCCATCTCCTTGAAGAAGATAATGATAGTGGTGAGATTATTTGGCGCAATAATTTGAGTGGTCAGATTATAGGGAGAAACGATGCTGGCAAAAATATCTGGCAAAACAAAGTACCCGTGAGTTCTGGCTTGGCAGCTATTTTAAGCAAAATGGTACATTTTAGCCACCGAGAGCGTTACCAGTCGGCAGGTGAAGTACTGCAAGAGCTACAAAAATTAATTCAAGTGCAAACAACCAATACTGGTGGGGCAGTCAATCAACTAACTTTAGAATGGCAAGAAGCAGGGCAAGTTAAAAATATCATAATTAGAGATGGACAACCAAGTAAGAACCCAGGAACTTTTAGAATTGGTCGCGATCCTGCACAATGCGATGTTGTATTTTCCAACATGACAGTATCGGGTTTGCACGTCGAAATTTTCTTTAACCAACAACAAAAGCGTTTTTATGTGCGAAATTTACGGCAAACAAACCCACCAATTGTTGATGAAAAAGCTTTACCTACAGGGGAGGCGCCACTTTATCAAGGTAGTAATGTACAGTTAGGACAAATTAATTTAAGAGTAACAGCAATTAGTTTGGGGCAAGTTAGCTCAGTGGCGCCAACTGAGTTAGCAACAGCAACTAAACCAACAGAGGTTGCAACAGCTTATCAGTCTCAAGCTTCAACTCCTATTGCACCCACTGAAAATCCAAATGTTAATAAAAAGCCAATTCAGATCAGTCCGGTTCTAGGAATTGATTTAGGGACAACTAAGTCAATAGTTACAGGGATGTCAGACGGAAAACCGATAATTATAGAGAATGCTGAAGGTTCTAGGTCAACACCTTCAGTAATTGCTTTTGGGAAAAATGGTAATTGCTTATTTGGAGAAACTGCTCTACGTCAAGCAGTAAAAAATCCTGAAAATACGTTTTACTCAGTCCTGCGCTTTATTGGACGCAGTTATGAGGAAGTTAGCGATGAAATAACAAAAGTTGCTTACAAGGTTTTAAAAGATACTAATGGCAACGTTAAGTTGTTTTGTCCTGCCCTAAATAAGCAATTTGCTCCTGAAGAAATTTTGGTGCAAATTCTTCGCAAGCTAGTTGAGGATGCAAACAACAAAATGGGTACCTCCTCCACGCAAATCGTTATCTCTGTTCCTGCATGTTTTAACGATTCCCAACGGCAAGCTGTAAGAGATGCTGGTAAAATAGCTGGGTTAGAAGTATTGCGGGTTATCAACGAAACATCTGCTGCTGCCTTGGCATATGGGTTTGACAAAAAGAGTAATCAAACTATCTTAGTATTTGACCTTGGTGGTGGTAATTTCAGCGTTTCTGTTTTGATAGTTGATGATGGTACATATGAGGTCTTAGCGACTTGTGGCGATACCCATCTTGGTGGCGCCGACTTTGATCATAAACTAGTTGATTACTTAGCTGAAGAATTTGAGGTAGATCACAAAATTGACCTTCGCAAAGACAAACAAGCACTACAACGTTTAATAGAAGCAGCCCAGAAAGCTAAGACTGAACTTTCTAGTGCAACTCAAACAGAAATTAACCTGCCGTTTATAGCTGCTACTCAAAATGGCGCCAAGAATTTAGAAATGACGGTGACTCGTGCTAGGTTTGAAAAACTTTGTTCAGATTTAATCGACCGCTGCCGTATTCCTATTGAAAACGTACTGCGTAATGCCAAGTTAAACAAAAGCGATATTGATGAAATTCTATTAATTGGTGGTTCTACACGCATTCCTGCTATACAAGAAATGCTGAAGAACTTATTAGATAAAGAACCTAAGCAAAACGTGAACCGTGATGAAGCTGTTGCATTAGGCGCCGCAATTCAAGCTGGTATATTAGCTGGTGAAACCACTGGTGTTTTATTGTTAGATGTAACACCATTGTCTCTAGGTGTGGAAACTTTGGGTGGTGTAATGACTAAGATTATCCCTCGCAACACAACCATTCCTACCAAGAAGTCAGAAGTATTCTCTACCGCAGTTGATGGACAAACCAGCGTAGAAATTCATATTCTTCAAGGTGAGCGGGAGATGGCATCTGATAACAACAGTTTAGGGTTCTTCCGTTTCGATGATATACCTCCTACACCTCGTGGTATACCTCAAATTGAAGTTGTGTTTGATATTGATGCCAATGGTATAACTAATGTAATTGCTAAAGAGAAAAGCACTGGTAAAGAACAAAGCGTTACTATGACTGGCGTCTCAACATCAAGTAAACCTCAAGTTAAACACCCACTAACTAAATACCAAAGTACGCCAAGCGCAAATCCATCTCAAACACCGCAAGAGCAGCAACACAAGCAACAAGAATTATCTTATGATACTGCTATTGATGTGCCTTTAAATGCCAAGGATTTACAAAGCGGAACACAGGTAAAAATTGTTATAGAAGATGAAAGTATAACAGTTGCCATTCCTGCAAATACAAAATATGGTCAAACCTTGCGCGTGCGAGGAAAAGGAAATTTAAATCCACTTACCCAACAAAGGGGAAATATCTTTCTTAGGTTAATTGAAGCTCAGTATATTTACCAAAGTTCAGGAATTAAGGAATTTATACAAATTGGTGTTGAGTCAGGCATAACCAAGCAATCTTTAGGAGTGGAAACCTTGGGTGGCATCATGACAGTAATTATTCCTCGTAATAGTGCTGTTCCCATTAAGTACACAGAAATATTTAGCACAGCGAAAGATAATCAAAATAATGTAGAAATAAATGTTTTACAGGGTGAAAAAAATTTAGCTAAAGATAATAAAAGCCTAGCTGTTTCGCGTTTAAATGGAATTCCCCCTGCCCCCCAAGGAGAACCACAAATAGAAGTGATATTTGAAATTAATCCTTACGGTTTTCTTTCTGTTTTAGCTTGGGAGAAATTAACACAAACTTCAATATCAGTGTTGAATTGTTCTAATGATTCTAGTATTTTAGATGCAGATTTCAACTCTCAATATTCTGAGTCTGAAAATGCGAGCGCGACATTAGACGACCCTCAACCACAGAGTTGGAACTGTATTTATACAATCAATGCTCATTCATCATCTTTGGGACAAGGTGTTAGTTCAATTGCTTTTAGCGCAGATGGAAAATTTATTGTAAGTGGGGGTATATTAGACAGCAAAGTCAAAGTATTTAATCTTCAAAATCTTAACCAAGTGTTTACCATGTCTGGGCATAAATCAGGAGTTCGCACAGTCGCGTTTTGTCCTGATGGTAGACTTTTCAGCGGTAGCGATGATAAAACAATCAAAATTTGGAACTGGGAAAAATGTCAAGAAATTAAGACTCTCAACTTGCATTCAAACGCTGTTACATCCATTGCCTGGAGTAGAAACAGCAAGTACTTTGCAAGTGTAAGTGATGATAAAACTATTTATATAGAAGATACAGAAAATAATGAAATAATGACGATAAACGGTCATGACAGCTATGTTCAATATGTATCTTTCTCTGATGATAACGAGTACATTGTTAGTGCAGGTTGTGACAAAAAAAGTAAAGTATGGAAATTAGACAAAGCATTTAAAGCAAATCATGATAATACAAACATACCTTACACTTACTTTACTGGACATGATGATCATGTAACTTGCGCTCAGTTTAATCCACAAAATGAAATTCTTGCTACTGGAGGTCGTGACGGCAAAATTATGTTGTGGAATTATAAAACGAAAGAGTCAATTTACGATATTGCAGCGCATTCATCAGGTACGTTATATGGTGTATCTCTTGCCTTCAGTCCTGATGGAAATTTTCTTGCCAGTGGTGGTCCTGATCATTTAATCAAGATTTGGCACGTCAAAACAGGACAACAACTCGCTACTCTTTTAGGACATTCCAAAGCTGTTACCTCAATTGCTTTTAGTCTTGATCGAGAGATACTTGTTAGTGGTAGTGGAGATGGAACAATTAAACTTTGGTTAAGGCAGTAAATATGTACACCGTAGTTTAAGAGAAATAGTTTAAGAGTATATGTATAATTAATTATAAATTATATATTAAAAGTTAAATTAAAAAATATGATAGGTCAGTTACTTCAAGGACGTTACCAAGTTATTCGAGAATTGGGCAAAGGCGCCTTTGGACAAACCTACCTAGCTACTGACACTCAGTATCCAGGTAAACCTCATTGTGTAGTTAAACGCTTACAACCTGATGACCCTCGCAGTTTGGAAAAAGCGAAACAACTGTTTTTGAGAGAAGCAGAAATTCTTGCGAAGTTAGGCAAGCATGACCAAATACCCGAATTAAAAGCTCACTCAGAACAAGAGTTTTACTTAGTACAAGAATTCATTGACGGGCATCCTCTTCGAGATGAAATATTACCTTCCGAGCCACGATGGACAGAAAACCAGGTAATTTCGCTGCTTTCAAATATTTTACCTGTGTTGGTATTTATCCATGATGAGGGGGTAATTCATCGTGACATCAAGCCAGATAATATTATGCGGCGCCAACGAGATCATAAGTTGGTGCTAATTGATTTTGGCGCCATCAAGGAAGTGTTAAATAACCCAGCAACTGAAGGATTATCTGTTGCTGGTTCACGAGTATATACGAATGGTTACGCACCCTCGGAACAATTAATTGGTAAGCCGAGATTAAATAGTGATATTTATGCACTAGGCATGACCGTGCTTGAAGCTTTAACTGGTAAGTATCCTCATCTTTTCCCACACGATGATAATACTGACGAAGTGATTTGGCAAGACAAAGCGTCCGTAAGTTCAGGCTTAACGGCTATTTTGAACAAAATGGTAAGTTTTAGCCACCGAGAACGTTACCAGTCAGCAGCTGAAGTACTGCTTGCAGTTCAACAATTAATTCAAGCATCGCAAGCGCAAGCAGCTAAAACTAGTGGTGTAAATCAACTGACCTTAGAATGGCAAGAAGCGGGACAATTAAGAAATATAACTATCCAAGATAAACAACAAAGTAAAAATCCTGGCACTATTAGGATTGGACGTGACCCTGCACAATGCGATATTATCTTTTCTGATATGACAGTATCGGGTTTGCACGTCGAAATTTTCTTTAACCAACAGCAGCAATGTTTTTACGTGCGAAACCTGCGTCAGACAAACCCGCCAATAATTGATGGGTGCCCTTTACCTACAGGAGAAGTAACATTTTCTCAAGGTAGTAATATACAGTTAGGGCAAATGAATTTAAAGGTGACTAATATTAGTTTAGGACAAAGTAGTTCGGTGGCGCCGACTCAGTTAGCAACGACTACCAAACCTACAGAGGTCGCAACTTCTTATCAGTCATCTAGTAGCAGTTACTTTGTTCCAACTAATAATCCGGCAGTTAATATAAATCAAAATGCCGAAATTCAATATTCGCTTGGTTGCTCACGCTTTGAACTAGGGGAGTATAAATCAGCCATTGAGGCTTTTAATTATGCATTAAGTATTAATTCGAGTTATCCTGAAGCCTACAAACAAAGAGGACTTACATATTTAAAGTTGAAAAAAGAAGAAAAAGCTATTCAGGATTTTATTTCAGCATTAAAGTCAAATCCTCAAGATGCAGAATTATATAAATACTTAGGTCGCACTCGTCTAGAGTTAATTCTTATATCTGTATCTAACAGAGAAGATTTTCTTGTCATGCAAAACAGTGTAGATTATAATAATCCTGAAAGCTATAACCATATTGATAACCTGCTTTACGCACATGATGTAGATTTACAGGCATATATTTATGAAAGCGATAATTCTTTTTTAGGGTTTAATAAAAAAATCGAGAAATTTGGACAAGTACTAGAAAAAATCCTTGAAGATTTTAATTCTGCTCTGCGATTAAATTCTAATGATGCTGAATCTTATAAATATCGAGGTCGTCTGTGTGTTGAATTAAAAAAATACACAGATGCGCTTAAAGACTTTAATGCAGCTTGGCAATTAAACCCTAATAAAACAATTAAAACGTATCAATTTTATACATATTTCAGACGAGGAAACTCTTATTTACGTTTGAAAGAATATCAAAAAGCAATTTCTGATTACTCCAATGCACTGCAAATTCAAACAGACAATTTTCAGTGTCTTTGCAATCGAGGTGAAGCTTATCTATTTTCAGGAATATATGAAGCAGCAATAGCTGATTTAAAAAAAGCTTTGTTATTACAGCCAAATGACAATTATATAGCTTCTAAATTAGAAGAAGCTCGCGCAGCTTTAAATAAATCATCTCAAAAGCCAGTAAAAAATCCCCAACCCCAACTTCAAAAACAGTCTCAACCCCAAAACTGGAAATGTAAACACATAATAAAAGCTCATTCAGATATTATTTTTTCCCTTGCTTTTAGTCCCGATGGACAAACTCTAGCCAGTTGTAGTGGTTATTGGGACAAAACCATCAAGCTATGGAATGTACACACAGGTAAAGAAATTCGGACTTTACAAGGACATACTGATGGAGTGCGCTGTGTTGCATTTAGTCCTAATGGACAGATTCTTGCTAGTGGAAGTAGTACTACAGACAAAACTATTAAGCTATGGAATATTAATACGGGTCTGGAACTTCATACTCTTAAAGGACATTCAGATGTAATTTATTCTATTGCTTTTAGCCCCGATGGAGAAATTCTTGCAAGTGGCAGTCAAGACAAAAGCATTAAGCTATGGAATGTTAGTACCGGAAAAGAACTTGTTACACTTAATGGTCACTCAGATTGGGTACGCTCTGTCGCCATTAGCCCTGATGGACAAATCTTAGCAAGTGGTGGCAGTGATGATACTATCAAACTATGGCGCCTAAAAACAAGGCATGAGTTTCAAAATTTTAAAGCTAATACATCAGGAGTTAGTTCTGTTAGATTTAGTCCCAACGGTGAGCTTATTGCTAGTAGCGGTGGTGACGCAACTATTAAGCTATGGAACGTTACTACAAAAAAAGAAATTCGTACATTAAAAGGTCATGTACTAGAGGTTTATTCAATAGCATTCAGCCCAGATGGGCAGACAATTGCTAGTGCTAGCTTAGGAGGCAGTATAAAATTATGGAACGTGCAAACAGGTAATGAGTTGTTAACCCTTAAAGGTCATAAAGGGGCAGTTAATTCTGTTAGGTTTAGTCCGGATGCAAAGATGATTGCAAGTTGTAGTAATGATGAGAATATTAGAATTTGGCAGAACGAGTAAATTTAAGTTTTCTTAATCGGTAAAATCGATGTTATCAATTATATTGATTGTTTTGTTTATATTCTAAAAATATGTCACCAAAACTAGATAAATTATCCCAGCGCATTCAGGAACTTCAAAAGTTCACCACCGTAAGAGTTAATCAAGATGCAAATTATTCATTGATTAACCAAGAGTTAGTAAAACTAGCAGATTCTGTTAAAACAGCGAGATTGACCGTAAAAATATTTGGTCGGTTTGCTATTCAATCTCCTGCACTAGAAAAGCTGTTAAATACAAACAGAAAACTAACAGAAATTTGTCAGCTTCAAACATTCACTTTACCTGGAGCATCTGAAGCTTCTACACTAACACCACCTCAACTGATTCTAAACTATGCCAGTGTGCCAGGTCAAAAGGCTCCCCGTCATTTATTGCCATCAACCCAAAAATTATCAATCGGGCGCCGTTCTAGTTGTGATATTGTTATTCCAGAGCAATATGTAAAAGTATCTGGACATCACGCCGAAATTATGCCTGCTAAATTTTCCAGCACTACTCAATCTGCTTCTAGCTGGCAAATATGCGACCTGAATACAACAAATGGTACGTATGTAAATGGTATTAGATTACAAGGCGCCTGTCAAGTATTAGAACCTGGAGATAAAATCACCTTAGCGTACCCTGAAGCAAGCCAAAAAAGCCCAGAGTTAATTTTTGAAGACGAAGTAAATAATACTACAAAGAAAGAAAATGAAATTGATAAATTAATCAAAAACGCGGAGATTTTCTGCTTAGTTATTAACGCTACTCAAGCAATTTCACCTGGAGAACAAGAATTTATTACAAAAACGGGTAATAGACAGGCGGAAAAGTTATTTATTATTATAGATGTACCTTCCAAAGATATGCCTGTAGATAATCTATTACAAAATAACTTAGCTGAAACTCAGTCATGGATTAACAGACAGTCTTTTGCTAAATCTCCAGAAGTGGTAAATTTAACATTACGACCTTTTTACCCTACTAGTAGTCAGCTTCCTGAAATAGCTCGTAGTTCTGAACCTGAAAACGATAGATTTTGTAAGTCTATAGAAAATTTTACTATAAGTTGGTTAGATGGTGTTTTTACGGAAGATATAAATAAGCAAATATTATCTTATATATCTCGAATTGAAAAAATTATTAATTCACATATAAGCAATATTCAGCTTACTCAGTATGAAGATGATATAGAGAATTTAAAGAAAGCTTTAAATAAAGCAAAAAAGCAAAAAGAAAGGCTTTGGGATGTTTTAAAAGAAGAAAATGAATTCAATGCTTCTCGCTTTCTTGATAAAAAGCGTACTCGTAGCATTTATCATCAGCTTCAAGGATATATGTCTTCTTTAGACTTCAAATTAGCAGTTGAGCAAAATAACGGTAAATTTTTAATTAAGTTTGAGTCACGAAATCAAACTAATACTGCTAGGAGTTTGAACGAGAAAATTCTGAAATTTTGCTATTCTGCTATAGATACTTGGTCAAATGAAGAATGGCGCCGTATTTGTAATGAGTATGCTGAAGGTGGTTTAAATAATATTCTCGATGTAAGCTATAAAACTCTTAATATAATTCCTGCTCATCAACTTGATAGGTCAATATTTCAGTCACCAAAAAAAGTAGACTTGCAAAGAGGTCTTAATGACTCTTTTGCCGCGTATTCTGATGATGTTTCTTTTAATCAGCGTTCTTCGGGAGGAAATTTAATTAATTTAGCAGGAAGAAGTGCTTTTATGTTTTTAGGAGGAAGGTATGACATGATTGCTAGAGATTTATGGTCTTTTATTACTAGAAAAGCAACGCAAAACCAGGAGTATCAACAAAAAGTGCAGGAAGCACAAGATGAACTCATCAGAGATTTATCTGATTATTACCAATTAATCGCGAAAGATTTAGTCGATAAATTAATGCAAAATATTAGGAGAGCATTAAAAACAGAAGCACAACGCTTGGATGATAGTATTGAAGAGGTTGAAGAAGAATACAAAAGTTATGCTGCTACTTTGAAAAAGCGCGCGGAAGAGCAAAAAAATAAGCAGCGAGAATTAGAGCGAGATAAGACGGAATTAGAAAGAATCCAGAGATTATATATTTAATTATTAATATTTGGAGAATCGAAACCTATGCACAGTCAACCTATAAACCTTGAAAAATTTGATGAATTACTTCGCTTTCTGCCATTATTCGACGTACCTAATAGAGAATTTATTAAGCAATGGAACAATGGCTACCCAGTATATAGTGAAGACGTAGAGCAGTTTTTTAGTTTAGTTTCACAAGATTACTGGTGTGATTATAACTACAACCCCAATGGAGTTTCTAAAATGCTTGAAAATGACGAATTCATTAATCAAGCAAAATTAGAAGATATCAAAACGATGCTTACGTACTGCGTTCGTGGTGAGCGTTTTTGTGATGGACATTGGGGTGCGGTACTTAAAAATGGTCGAATAATTGCTTTGTTAAAACGATTGAAGAATATTAGTACTAGTAACAAATAAGCATTTTCTTTACTGCTCTTCGGATTTACGGAGTTTTTTCAAAAATCAAATAGGATTCCTATAGAAGCAATTTATCCCTTCTATAGTTACCTTTCTTAATGAAATTCTTGAATTGATAAAGTTGAAATGCACCAAACTTTAGCTTGCTTCCGTATAGTTTCATTTGATTCGGGCTATAATTCCTGAATCTTGGAGACTATAATTTTCTACCTGACCGTTATCATCCTTAAAAGTAATCACTCCCTCTCTTGGGCTATTAATTTGTGCCCATGTTTTCCGAACTCTATTTTGGGCATGAGTAAATCTCTGAAGCCTATTAGAAATCCCCTGCTTATTAATGTTATAAACTTCAATTTCTCCAGCTTGACGATCATAGAAGAGCAGCTTATTTGCAGTATACGTAATTTGATGCCAAGTTTTACGACAAGATGCGCTTTTTTGAATTACGCGATTATTCCTATCTAATACGGTGCATACTCCAGCATTCTGTTCGTAGACTAGAGTATTTCCAAAATTTACGTTAACTCGAATCGGCCAAGCTGGACAAGGTTCTACTAAACAAGCATGGACTGATTCAGATTGAATAAAAATTGCACTTGTTCCCACTATGCACGATGCAATTAAAACTGATAAGTTGCGCTTTTTCATAATTAACAAATTTAACAATATTATAAATATAATACGAGTTTAAGCAAATTTGTTATTTTTAACAGAAAATTTACAAATGCTTGACCTTTCTGCAAATTATTTGATATAGTCCCATTCATCAACAGTTTATTACTTTTATTGGCTGCCAGTCCTTCTCAAAAATCATTTACTTCATCAAAATCAATTCCAATAATATGTTAATTTTAGCTATTATCTTTACCTTTGGAGTTTAGACAAATCTAAACTCCAGTTACCTAAGTAATAATGAATAGTTTAATCAAATGAATAAAACATATAAAATGAAAATTAAACACTCTAACCTACTCGACTTTCAATATTTTCTTTTAACCTCACAACTTCGTTAATAATTCCAATGACTGGATTTATTTTTTCGCTTGATTTATCAATGGTTTCTGTCATCACATCTTTGGTTTCATCAATGATAGCTGTAATTGATGAAGAATTATCTGGGTCAATTGCAGCAATAAGATTATCTATCGGTTCTTCTAAAGCTTTTGCTTCTTCCTTAATTTTAGTAATGTCATTTTTCAAATCGAGGACTGGTTGTATAGATTGCTGAACAGATTGTTCTATTTGTTGAGCTAAACCTCCACCATTTGGGACTCCCAGTTTTTGAGCAAATCTTTCCATTAGTAATTCTAAACGGTTGGTAAATTCGCTAACTTTATTAGTAATTTGTGGAACACACTCTTGAGTTATCTTTGCTTGTAAATTATTCGCGCGCTGTTCAATGTCAGTTTGGTGGTTTTTTATTTCGTTGTTAACTTCGCTCAATAAATAATTGCTAGCTTCACTAATTGCATTTTGAGCTTCGGTAATTACTTGTTGTGCTTTATCTTTAAGTTGTTGCAGTGAATTCTCCACTTCTTGTAAGCTGGCACCAATTTCTGGTGTAATAGTTTCTATAGTTTCATCTAATACATTTATTGCGTTTGTTGTTTCCTCTAATTCTTGGTTAACTTCTGCTTGCTGTGTTTCGACTTGCTGTTGCAGTGCTGCTATCGCTTGACTAACTTGCTCGGATGCTGCTGCTAATTCTTCTTGTTTACTGCTTGTTTGCTGTAGAAGAGATTCAGCATTCGCAGTTAATTCCTCAAATTCTGCGTCAATTTGTTCTACAATTTCAGTTAGTTCATTTTGTGACTCTTCTATGCTTGTTTGTATATTTTCTGTTTGCTCAATAAGCGTTTCTAATTTATTAGCTGTTTCGGTCACTAGTATTTCTAAATTATTCATAATGAAAAAGATACTGTAAATATTTTGTAATATATTTTTTAATAACAATTAAAACCAATCAGATGCTTTATCTATCACAAACTTAGCCTGTTCTGTCGGGTCTGTGGCTAATTTATAAGCCTCAACAGCTTTTTCTAATCCTGGAACCGTTTTTAATACCTCATCAATCTCCTCTTGAATTTTTTGGATTTGTTCTACTGCCTCTTCTAATATTTGGCGCGAGAATTTTGCTTTATCAGATGATTGTAAAATACTTTTAATCATATCTCTAGCGGTTTCTTCAATTTTATCAACAAAAGGATTGATAATGTTTTCTTTAATCTCATCTTCGACTTCTTGCTGCATGTAAGACAAAAAGCTATCACCAGATGGACTAGTTGCACCACCTCCAAACTCACTCAAATTAGCTTCGGCACCTATTTTACTAACTACATCTCCTAAAACATCTCCAAGCGCTGAACTAAATTCACTTTGCAAATTACCAAAACTGTTTGTCATATCTTGAATTTGAGCAATAATTTGTTGTTGTGCTTGTTGCATTTGTGTAGTTAGTTGTTCAACTTGCTCACTAAGACTAGCTTTTGCCGTCTGAATGTTGTTACGAAGCGCGCGGACTTCTTGGTTAGTCGTTTCTAGTGCAGCTACTAACTGCTGTTGACTATCGCGAATTGTTTGTTGAGCTTGAGTCAATATTGCTTGAACTTCTGTATTAGCTGTTTCTAAAGATTGTTTACCCGCATCTAATTGACTTTTAAGTAAATTTAACTTACTTGCTTGTTCTTGCATGTGAGTATTTAACTGCTCTGGCGCCGATGTAACAAGCTCCTGCAAAGACTCAATACTATTTTCTAACTCAGCAACTTCTGTTTCCAATTGAGTTTTTTGATTAGAAACTTCAGCTTTTAAGCTATTTATAGCTGTATCAATTTGATTGATAATATTAACTTGATTTCGCTGTTCTTGTAAATTGCCTCGTAAATTCTCCCTTGTCTGTTTTAGTTCTTCAACATTTTGCCAAATTTGTTCCAGTCTCTCTGGAACTGAAGCTGACATTTCTGCAATTAATGTAAATTTTTCTTGCAATTCTTCATTCATATATTTATTCAGATATTTATAATTAATTAATTATTTATACTATATACCAACTTTCTCTAAATTCTCAAGAATAAGATTTAGTGAAGTTAAAACTTTATATGCAGCTTTGAGAAAAGGCCATGATACACTTAAACTCGATGCACTTTCAATTGAAACTTGAGCTATTATTTGATTCATCGTAATTTCTTTAAGTAATACTTCTACTACTCCATCTGCTATTTCTTGCTCAAGCATTGTTTTTAGCCTTTTTTCTAACTCATTAACTAAATTGTCAGCAGCATTAGTTAAAATTTCTTCTGCTTTCTGTTGCAAATTAGAGGCAATATCATCACTAATTATAGTTGAAAACTTAGGTAATAATCCAGATGAGTTAATCAAGTGGTTTTCAAAGCTATTCGTCGCTGTTGATATTTCATTCATTCTTCCTTCAGATAGCTGATGCATAAAATCAGCTAACATACTCTCAGTAGTTGTTTGCGCTTCTATTAAACTACTATTAAAATTCTCAAACTCTTCTTCGGTATCAGTTTGAAAGCTCTGTACTGTTTGTTGTATATCTGCCATAGCTTGTACTAAATCAGCAAAAGATTGCTGTGTTGTATCTCTTGCTTCTACTAAATTAGTATCAATATTATTTATTGTTTCTCTAGCTCCATCAAAATCGGTTTCAACTTCTGATTGTGCAGCATCAAAATCTTGCTGGTAAAGATTTATTTCATTCTCAAAATAATCTATACTTTCTGCCAAAGACTGTTCTATATCCTCCAACTTAACTTCTGTTTCAGATACAGTTTCTTGTAGTAGACCCAGCGCAGATTCTGCTTCTGTTAAATTTGTGCTGATACTATTTTGGCTTGATGCTAATTCTTCTAAAATATTATCAGTATTAGATTCTGACGAGTTAGCTTCTAACTTTTGTGAATGTGACTGTATTTGTGAAATAGCTAATGTTAAATGATTATTAGCAGCTTCCAACAAATTTAGATATTGTTTATTAATTTCTTCATTCATATTAATTTTATTGTGTTATTATAATTAAAATAAGAATAAATATACTATTAAATAAAGGCATCTACAACTTGTAGAAGTTTTAATACTTCTTGAAGAATATCTACTACTTGCTTAATAGTTCCTAGTATATTTCCCAATTTTCCATCACTTCCTAATACATCATTTGTTTTATCAAAAAAACGACTCAAAATTTTTATTGCCTCATGTAACTTTTCCAAGGATTGAGAAAGACTATAATGAATATCGTTAGAAAATTTTGTACTAATATTTGATAAGATTGTTTGTAAGTTAGTATCCAAAGCAGTTTCTAGAGACGTTATCACATTTTCAGCTTCTCCCATAACTGAGTCAAACTCGCTTACCATATCTACAATTTTCGCCTGTATTTTCTGCTCAAAAGTTTCAAATTCTTCTACTAAAGCTTGTTTTCGTTGAATAAAGTTACTATTAACTGCTTCCATTAATTGCTTAAATTCTTCAACTTCACCTTTTGCGCTTTCTAACTGCTGCTCAACATCTGCTTGAAAATCTTGAACTTGTTGAGATAAGTTACTAAGCTCAACTTTTGTCTCTTCTGCCTTTTGATTAAGTTGTGTTAAGATTTGTTCGGTAAATGTCTGTAGCTCGCTTAACTGAGTTTTAACTTGCTCGAGTCTTTGCTCAACTTGATTTTCAACCTGTTCGACTCGCTGTTGTACTCCACTAAGGTTATGTTCAGCAGTATCCAGTGTACTTGCCAAATTTTGTTCTGCCTCAGCTAATTTACTGTTGAAAGCTTGCAAAGCTTGTAATGAACGATTGCCCAAGTCCGCATCAACACTAGTACTAGACACAAATTCCTGAATATGGCTAATTTCGCTTGAGACAAGTTCTACATTTTGTGAGAGTTGCAGAACTGCTGTACTGAGGTCAGTAGAGGTTTCTGAATTCGACATCTTGTATTTTGACGTTTGTTAGTTGTCGTGATTAAAGGTGACAGATGATACTACTAGGTATAATCTTGTCAAGATTATAACAATTTATAAAAGTAAATATAATTAGGAAAATAAAAATAATCTGTAAATTTACTTAAAAATCTAGGTAAATAGCTGATAATTAATTTACCTGCTTTTAAATACATGTCCATGCTTTGTTGCCTCAACCCTGCTTGCCACAATCCACCTGTCTCCGATAGTACAGTCTTTTGTCCCAATTGTGATGTTGGCTTGTTTATACTGAAAAACCGCTATCGCCCTATACAATCATTGGGTGGTGGTGGATTTGGTAAAACTTATTTAGCAGAAGACATTGATAAATTAAATGAGAAGTGTGTAATTAAGCTGTTCGCACCACAAGTTCAAGGAACAGCGGGGCTACAAAAGGCAACAGAACTATTTGAGCAAGAAGCTAGGAGATTGCAACAGTTAGGAGAACATCCACAAATTCCAACGCTGTTAGCGTATTTTCGCGAAGATAGCCGTCTTTATTTAGTGCAGCAGTTTATCGACGGGCAGAACTTACTCAAACAATTGGAACAACAAGGGACTTTTAGCGAGGCAAAGATTAGAGATTTACTACAAGATTTGTTGAATATTCTCAAAATTGTACATCAACAGAAAGTTATTCATCGAGATGTTAAGCCAGAGAACATTATCCTCCGCAGTGATGGCAAAGTTGTATTAATTGACTTTGGAGCATCCAAGCAAATAACGCAAACGGTGATGACAGGACAAGGAACGATGATTGGGTCTTTTGGTTATGCACCTTTAGAGCAGATGCAGGGAGGAGAAGCTTACCCTGCAAGCGATTTATTTAGTTTAGGCGCCACTTGTTTTCATTTATTGAGTGGGATTCACCCTTGGGAATTATGGAAAAGTCAAGGTTATGCATGGGTTGGGAGTTGGAGAAAACATTTACAGCAACCCGTAAGTCAGGAATTAGGACTGATTATTGACAAATTACTACAAGAGGATTATCAGCGGCGCTATCAGCTGGCGGACGAAGTTTTACAAGATTTAAATTCTGCACCCCAACTCAAGCCTAACCCAAAGCTTGCACACCAAACCCAACCATCACCCTCAGTAAATCCAACTCCCAAACCTGCCCAATTGACCTCGCGACCAATATTCGCTAATTTGCCTCAAAAAAAGTCTTTAATTTTGGGTAGCACTGTTTTACTATTGCTGCTTGGTTTAGGAATATTTACCCAAAATCAACAATCCTTCATCGAAAATCCAATTGTTGACGTAATATCTCAACAAGCCCTAGTTAAAACTATTAATGGAGGTAATTCGGTTTCTTCTATCGTTATTAGCCCAGATGGCAGTACTATAGCTGCGGGAGTAGGGGGAACTATCATGATTTGGAATTGGCAAACTAGTGAATTGAAATCAACTTTTACTGGACATACCGACTCGGTTAGGTCAGTTGCGATTAGTTCAGATATGAAAACTTTGGTGAGTGGCAGTAGCGATGGTACTATCAGGATTTGGGATTTGCAAACAGGTAAATCTAAATCTACTATTACTGAAGGTACAAACCGTAATATTTGGTCTACCCTCATTAGTACAGATGGCAAAAATTTGATTGGTACAGTAAGCGGAACTATTAAGATTTGGAATTTGCAAACTGGTGAGTTGAAATCGAACCTTACTGGAGATAGGGGTGTCAGCACTCTTGCCATTAGCTCAGATGGGAAGCTTTTGGTAGGCGGAAGTTACGATGGTACAATCCAAATTTGGAATTTACAAGCGGGTATATTAACATCTACCCTTCCTAGTTCGAGCTTTGCGGTTGAGTCTATTGCCATTAGCTCGAACGGAAAAACTTTATTTGCTGGAACTGGGAAGACTATCAAGATTTGGAATCTACAAACAGGCGCCTTATTATCAACACTTAATGGGCATACTGAGAAAGTTAACTCTGTCGCCATTAGTCCTGATAATAAAACTTTGGTAACTGCAAGTAATGACCTAAGCATCAAATTATGGAATATAGCAACGGGAAAACTAATCAAAACTCTCAATGGTCATTCTGGCGTGATTCTATGTGTCACCATCAGCCAAAACGGCAAAAATATAGTAAGTGGAGATGTTAATGGGGATATTAAGATTTGGCAGTTGCAGTAGGTCAAATTAATCTTATCAACTTATCAACCTCTATCTATGTAAATCCAACTTTTCCGTATTTCTTCACTTTTTTGCGTTTTGACAATTTTTTATTTAATTTTATGGCAGCGTAACCCCGAAGGATGTCACGAGCTTAAAGTTTTAGCAGCATAATCTGACAAGTTAATAAGTTTTTGATTGAGCATGGTTTTCAAGTGCGTAACGTAGAAACCCTTGATTTCACTGTCTTTGATATAGTTCTGTCAGGCAGTCACATATCCATGACTCAAATCTTGCCATAAACAACACATATCAAGATAACCCACTCAAACTCAGAAACATACTCTTCGACCCCACTTTTAATATCAAATTCTAAATCTCTAATCTTCAATTATTCTACACACAGAGAAATACGGTTGTTACCACTGCTTGCTCTATACGAAAACACGGCGCCTTCCTTGCATGTCTACCAAGTACACAGTAGGGTTGGCGTAGTTAAATAATCAGGTTATTTGCTGCACAACAGACGCTTTACCCATACCAATTCACTCTTCAATTATTACGTCAATAGTGATATTAATTTAAATCACTATTGATATATTTCTTTTCGGTTCCTACTTGATAACTTGAGGTAGATGCCGAAAATACAAATAGCTTATGGGCAGACTTAATAAAAATGCTTTTCCCGAAATTATACTAACACTCGATTTTGGGGGAAGCGGAACTAAAGGGATTGTACAAGTAACAGGCGCCAAGCCAAGTGCATTTTGGATGGAAGCTGCTGTAATTGAAGCCAGTCGCACTTCTTTGGCTTTCCAAACTCGCAACTTGAACAATGCTTATCCAGAAAATACTGCTTGGGTAGGAGCCGGTGAAGATTATCGAGCAGTTGGGTACTTGGCAAAAAGTATATATGGCGCCACGCAAGGACTGAAACCGCGAAAATATGAACTGGCACTATACAAGACACTTGCTGCTGTGTGGGTGATACAGCAAAAGTTTAACTTACCAAGCTCACTCCAAATTTCATTAGCGTTGCTGCTTCCACCTGGAGAATTTGAGGATTCGGCGTTGCTCAAACCTATGCTCAAGGATGCTTTGGCTTATTTTGACACGCCGACTGGAATTTTAAATGGCAAGTTGGTGGGTTATGAATGCTTTCCAGAAGGTGGTGGTATTTATGCTATGTACTGCAAAAATATAGGTGAGGCAATCAGGCGTAGAGTTGTTGCAATCGTGATGTTGGGTTATCGCAATGCCTCAGTACTAATATCTCGACGCGGAATTTTAAACCGGGGTAAAACTGCAAACCTGGGCATGACAAAGATGGTTGACTTAGTTATGGAGCGTACTTCGGGATTTGAAGAGGAACGGTTAATCGAAGCAATTATTGCTGCAGGTAGCCAACCAAAGCCAGGTCACTTTCAATATATTTGTGGCAATAACTTTCACGAACAGGAAATTGAAAAAGCTATTTCTGCCGTGTGTTCTTCCAGGGACGAGTATGCAATTGCCCTTATTGCTTGGTTGAAAGAGGTTTTACCATCCAAAAATGAATTAGACGAGGTGATTATTTGTGGTGGTACAGCAGATTACCTGCGCCAAGAACTAGATGCAGTGTTTCCAGTGACACCAGTAATGTGGCATGGAGGTGTGAAAGTTCCAGCAAGCCTTGACGAACAATGGTTAGAAAATCGTCTTGCTGACGTGTGGGCGTTGTCTGTATACCACGGTTTAAAAGTCAAAGCAGCTTGTAGAGGAGTGGGGGACAAAAATAATGAGTAAAAAGAAAGATTTCTTATGGCGCCATCAACCGCCGCTCCATTCAGATAAAGCAAAGATGTTCGCTTACATACAAAATCGAGATTTGCACCCAAGCCAAGATACAACTGCGATGATAAATGCTGCTTTGACTGCGTACTATATGCCTATAGCGCTTCTATGTGAAGGTAATCACTCAAAGGAATATTTGGAATTGCTACTTCTAGATTCTGCAAACGCCTTTGCTTGTCAACTTAGTTATTTATGTGCAGCACTCAATGTAGATAGCTGGCGCATTGGTAGAGTTTTATGTAAGGTATTTCCCATTTCCCTTGAAGGCGCCCAAGTTTTTGATGAAAATAGTACAGCCCAAGAGGAGCTAAATAACTTTGAGCTTACTAGGTGGAATTTGGCAGGCATTACCACAGATAGCGAAACGTTTTAATTGGAGACTATTTAAATATGGCGAGAATTCATTTAATCGATGGTGAGAAAGGAGGGGTAGGAAAGTCACTGTTCGCGCGCGTCATGGTACAGTACGCTATCGACAAAAAACTAGAACATTTTCTGGTAGATGCTGATATGACCAACCAGGATGTGAAGCGATTTTACAATTATGCCGTTGATGCTGAGTTTAGCGAAGCCTTAAATAAGGGAGATAAAGCCGACATAATTTTTGAACTGGCTCGGAACAAACCAGTTATCGTAAACCTCCCTGCCAACGTATTCCCCCATGTTAAAAGCTGGATTAAAAAGGGGCGCCTGCTAGAAGTTGCAGATAAATACGGTGTAGATGTTTGTAAGTGGTTTGTTTGTGATGGGGGTTTTGAATCCATCGACTTGTTTTATCAATCGATGAATTTATACAAAGATACAATGCTGCATGTGTTTGTTAGAAACTATGGAAAGACTGATGATTGGAGCTTTTTAGATGTAGATGCAACTTATAAAGGATTGAAAAACAAGTACAAAAATACACTGCAAATAATAGACTTTCCCTTACTTTACCCAGGAGACAGATACTTTATAGACTCGAAGAAGTTTCGGTTCGATGCACCTGAGATTGAGCAAACAATGCCAATAATGTCGCAGCAAAGACTATCTACTTTTTTAGAAGAGTCCGAGCGCGCGATTGAAAATACACATTTATGGGCAAAAGATAAACAACCGAAAAAGAAAGACGTAGCAAACCTTCAAGCAGGAATAGGAGGCGCTTGATGAGTTACGATTTTCACACTCTATATTCCACCGATACCGCTTTTAACTGCGATGTTACTTCCGGAGGTAAACATGAATACATGGGGCGATTATATATCCTTGCCGCAGAAGAGCCTACACTTTTAAATCTTGGAATTGAGAAAGAATGGTTTCTCGACCACTCTCAAGGACAGTTCTTAGTTTGCGGTCATATAAATGCTAATGGGCAATGGTCTTTATCGTCGCATAAAAGTTTAGAACCCAGCTTGCGATACACAAGCAAAAGTGAAATATTTGACCGTGTATTCAGTACAGAGTATGTGACCGAAGTTCTACAGATACGGAAAGAGATAGCGAAAGAATTACAACAGCCAATTTTACTTAACAGCGGCGCCAATGACTCAGATGATGAAAATTCGGATGTTACAACTAAATCTTCCACCAATTTGCTAAACAACGATATTACAAACATTGCCAATTTAGATGTATTGAAGGATTTGCTACTACATATGTCTCCCCTTGAACTGCAAGAATTTGAGGAAGCTAACACGACTTCAACGTTTACTACCTCTGAAGCAGTAACCATTAATATGCCACAAGAACCTGTCAGTCAAGTAGAAGAGATACCAACAAAGTTAGAAAAAGCTGAGGTATTAGAAATTCAAGATGCTTTAATCGAGAAAGTTATAGAGAATTACCACGAACCTTGGGCAAGTGACTTCATCCTACCTGATGAATGCACAATAACTGTTCACGCAGAAGAAGATTATTTTGTACTGCTCTCCTCAAATGATGGACACACTATTCTCAGCGCGACAATGGATGGGGAAGTACTTGACGAATTGAAGGAAGTTGACGCGCGCCTACTAGCATTTATATTGCAACAATTTGAGGCGCCTCAAGAATTTGAGAACTTGAAGACGCGAGCTACTGAGGCGCCTGTAGAGTTAAACACTCAAAACCCCGCAGTTGAACAGCTTACATGGGATTAACTATGGTGCATACTTTGCGGCAAGCCAAGAATGAAAGTTTTTTAAATCGTTTACTTGAAGGTAAAGATGCGGATTTTCAAAGGCGGGTACTGGCAATTACAGTTGAACACGGACTTTCTACTAGTGACCCTTTATTTCTAGTTATGTTAGCAACTGGTCAACTTCAAGTCCTACTTGAGGATAAACCTAGCGAATTGGAAGGATTATTTGAACGGTGGTCACATGCCTTATATGACCACCTGGAAAAAACGAAGCAAGCGATGGAGGAACAAAAGCGTATTTGTTTGAAAGGTTTAGAAGTTGAAATCGGCGCCTGTGTTCAAAGACTGATTAAAAAAGCTGAGTCAAAGCAGCAATCACGTTTAAAAGTTATGCTACCTGCGCTCGGATTATTAGTAGCAGCAACAGGATTTGGTGTTCTAGCGGGTTTATCCGTTCCAGTGTGGTTAGCAGGTGGTTATGCTCCCCAGAAACCAAGATTACTAACTGTTGCGGAGACAGAAACATTACGCTGGGCAAATAGTTCTCAAGGAAAACTCGCGCGCGATATAACTATTTGGAACTCTGAAAGTTTAACCAATCTCTATTGCACTAAAGCTGATGCCCAAAACTCGTTAGTTGCTAGAGAACGAGGTCAAAAGCGAATATCTGATTACTGTTTGTTAAGAGTGAAGGCGCCGTAACTATTAGTTGAGACATAATTTAATGAAATGTAAGCTCAAGGATTTATTTATGAACAAGCCAAACAATTTCATGGAAGTACTTACAGCGATACAAGTTACCTGTGCCTGGTTAATTTCTATCAGTTTATTCGCTTTGTCGCTAATTTTATTTATGCCGTTACCGCTCAACGCTATAGTCCTAGCGCTTGTCGGTATTGGCATTTGCCCTCTGGTTACAGTTTCAGACGAGTTGAAAATATTTGTTGCATTTATTGGCTTTATTGCTTTACTTTGAATTCCAACAAATTGAACTTTTTTTCGGATTCGATAGTGATTATCAGTACAAGTTAGCATTAGGGATATCGCATGTAATTTTGAACCATGAGTAAAATCAGTGTAATTGTCATCGAAGACAACGATTTAACGCGCGTTGGGATTCGCACAACACTACAGCAAAACCAAGACATTCGATTTGCGGGGGAAGCAATCAATGCTAGAGACGGGTTAACACTCTTTAAGTCGTCACGACCAGATATCACAATTGTAGACATTGGTTTGCCCGACAAGGACGGTATTGAACTAACAAAAGAAATCAAATTGATTGCAAAAGCGCTAAATTTTCAGACCAAGGTATTAATTTTGACACTAAATGACGATAAGCAAGCTGTATTAGCTGCATTTGCTGCTGGTGCTGACTCTTACTGTATGAAAGATATCAAATACGATAATCTGCTCGAAGCCCTCCATGTCACATATAACGGCAACACTTGGATTGATTCAGCAGTTTCTCGAACCATATTGCAACAAAATCCAAGCTTGCTGGACAAAGGATTTTATGGCGCCAATAAGTTTATTTCTCCAGCATCAAACAGCGATGATGATTTAGAATTTCTTCACATGTACCCCCTAACCGAGAGAGAATTAGAGGTATTACGTTTGATTGCGTCCGGTTGTACCAACGCAAAAATTAGCAAAGAGCTTTACATCACAGTTGGAACGGTAAAATCTCATGTACGCAATATTCTCAACAAACTATGCGCTGACGACCGTACCCAAGCAGCAGTCAACGCTCTACGTTATGGGATAGTAACTTGAAGAACTGCTGGGTTCACAAGTCTATGACAATAGAAATACCAGATTACATTCGGAACAGACTGTCAAGCAACCTTTCGTATCTCACTTAATTAGTAATCTTTATTGGTGTAAACAATAAAATCTCCTGGTTGCCATCCATAAACAAGGCAAATTTTTTCTATAACCTCTCTACCAGGAATGTATTCTGGCTCGTTGTAAAGTCTGTACGCAGTATTTTGCGCCAAGGCAGTTTTCTTCCAAAACTGATACCTAGTTTCACTCTTAGAATCTATTAGGTGCTTAACGCGGTTCTTGACAGTTTTCTTTTCTAAGTATTCCATTTCCATAATGTATTTAGGTGTTTGCCTGCAATATTTGGAGATAATTCAAAAAATCTAAACAGTGTTTATATCTCCAATCGTTCTTAGTTGAGGTTAAACCAGAAGCAGCAACAAGTAATCAAACTATTCTAAGATTATGAGCAATATCGAATTAGAAAATGTTATTCAGCAAATAAAATCAGAGATTGAGATTGACGCTCTAGGTAGAGGAAAAGCCACTATTAGAGCAACGGCTCGGTTGGCAGGAATTGATGACAAATCCTTAAGAACGGCATTTGAGGGTGCGGAACAAACACCGTCTCAATTAGCTACAAAGCTTATCAGACATGGCTTTGAGGGTGCGGAACAAGCTTTATGGGGACAAACTGGAATCCCCGATATGGCAATTGCTGTTATTCTTGAGTATTACGCGACCGATGCAGGTAGATATATCAAGGAACAAGCCAAGTTAGCATATAAAGCTTTCGCAGCTTACGGAATACGAGTGTGGATGCAAAAAATCAAGGGTTGGGAGCAAGAAACGGCGCCTCAACAAATACTCCCAACACCGTCCTTAGAAGAAATTTCAACTTTACTTGATTTGACACTTGGTAAAGCTGGGTTAGAGCCAAAACTAGTAGCAGGCGCCAAACTAAACGCCATAGCTAAAAGATATCCTCACTTACGCTCAGAAGCTGAAGATGCAAAATCAATGCTTGCTGTTTCCGTAGAGAATAAATTGCTGGCGCCGAGACAGTTAGGTGAGATACTCACAGAGCAAACTGGTGACACTTGGTCGCCACAGCGAATCAATAAGCTTTTGACTGAACAAGGTTTTCAAGTACGTAACCTAGAAGGCAATCCTGATTATCTGCCAACAGATAAAGGTAAACCATATTCGCAAATGACGCTAAACACCGCAAAAGGACGGGATAAAACAGTGCAACACCTAAGATGGTTTGAATCAGTACTAGAGATGATGGAAATGGCATGATGATTTTAATTACCGAACGGCAAGAGTTGCCGTTCGATGAGTATAGGCTTTTTGAGCAACGTTACTTGAATATTGTTATTTTGAGATAAGGAAAGGCGCCTAAACGCACGTTAATTTTAATGCAATTGTACTATTAAAGTAATTAAAATCTAAATGAAGCTGAAGTTAAGTGAATTTACAGTAGTGTTTACCTTCAGTAGTGACTAAAGTTATAGATAAATCCAGTGCTATCATTGCTGTGGCTAAATTGAACAAAACAACAATAATAATTGTTAGACAGTCTTGAATGTTTTGCATTTTCTATTTCTCCAAAAAATCGCGCGTGTAGCGGGTGCGCTTTGTGTCATTAGTGAATGCCCGTAAGGGCTTACAATCGTCTTATATAGTTGTAATTAAGCTGCGATAGACTCTTCAATCATTGCAATCAAGGCAAGGAATTCGGTTTCTGGAGATTGTTGTGCTTTAAAATATATGCGGAAAGACCCATCCGAGTAAATTTTAAGGTCTTTTTCGTCAAATGATATTTCTCGTCGCTGTAGCCACTGAAGAACATGGGAATGAAACTCAGTTAAAAATAAAGCAGGAAAGTAAATTCTTCCGCTAATTACTCCAGTATGTAGATGAGTTAACACCTGAAATTGAGGTTGCGATAAAACAATAGCCATACAATTTTCTGTTTTTACATGAAGTGTGAATATTTGTAAAAGAGGGAATGATTATTGCGCGTCCATTCCCTTGCTGTTAGGCGCCATTTTGATAAACATCTATCTCGACATTTGGTAAACACTGCTATCTATTTCCAAGCAGTAAATATTGCCGATATGCTCTTTGAGAAAATATTCGAGGTCAGAGACTTGAGTTAAGGTAAGTTCAGTGGGGAGAATAAAACCGTCTTTTTGTAGAGCAATTTTAGGATAATCGCGTTTTCCACATCTCCCTGTTTTCTGCAGGTGATAGTTAACTTGGTTGATTTGCAAGTTGTAGTTATTAACCGGATAGCTATTTAAAAATTCAGATAAACTTGAAAGCGAACTGATTTGAAGTGAATGCGCTTGTGCTAACATAAGGGCGAAGTCCGAGTGGCATTGGTACGTTCGCCTTTATGTCTATATACTACTAACCCATTCGTACAAATGCAATACTATAAATACATTAGTAGTTTTTATATATGACCCTAAAAGAATTAAGACGTAAAGCAGGATTAAGAGCAGAGGAAGTAGCTGCGTATGTGGGTGTATCATACGCGACAGTTCGTAACTGGGAGCAGGGAAGAACAATTCCAACGCTTAGTATTCTCCAAACAGAGAAGCTACTAAATCTTTATGGAGCATCGTTTGATGAATTTGCATCCGCTGTGAAGGCTACTAACACTAATTTAGTTAGCACTTAAACACACAATTTATACACAAATAGTTTTTTGTACAGAACATTTACTGGGGTATAAAATTTTTGTATGTTAAGTTAAATACTTGGATGTAGATATTGGCACCGTCGTTACTGTTTCTCAGCCAGCAATTATTGTAAACATTTTTACACCATCTTCATGGTGCCCGTACTTAAGATACAGTTTATTGCTTCTGCGGTGGCGCCTGCCAATACAAATACTATTTAGTTTGAAATTAACTTAAATCTTTACCAACTTCTTTCAATTTTTGTTGTTTCGCTGATTTAGGCGGGTTTTGCCAATATTGCTGTTCTTCCATAGTCAGTTTATTTATAGATGCTTCCTGGTTCTTGGCAGCTTTATAAATTACTTCTTGATTATCATTCATTATTGATAAAGTTTCTTTTTGAGCATGATAGATAGTTACATACTTGGAATCAATTATTCCAGTTTGTAGTACTTCGTCTTTATTGATAGGATTCTCTTTAATTGCAGCGAAGCTCGCATTAATTAAATTTTGCTCCCAATTTGGGCGCCTTACACCAACTGCTTCTTTAGAGTGAGGGTTAGGGGAACTTGCTGCTTTGCTCGACTCTTGTTGATTCGTTTTATTCGCTTTTGGGTTGTGCTTCTCTGTGGCAATATCAGATTTAGCAGCTGTAGCTTGGTTGTTATGAAGCTGCATCTGGCTTTCTGCCTTACAGATATTTAGAAGCAGTTCATCCAGGGGAATGGCAATAAACTTTGTTCTCTTAGAGTTTTGCAACTGGTCGTATTCCAAGGGAAAGTTGAGAGTGTCGGTAATCTGAGTTGCATTAGTTTGGTTTGAGTGCGTATTATTTAGATGAGAGCAAAAGTACAGTTCTTTCTCAGTCCCTTTCTCGGCAATGGCGATAAAACTTTCTGTGCCAAGTTTTTTGTTGATTTCTTTAGATAGCTGTTTTAAGGTTTCTAGATTATCTGGTATCAGGGTTTGTAAGGAATCGCTATTAATTGGCACTGCTTTTAACGATGCCTCGTCATCATGTAGAAGCGCTTGATTATTTTTTTGCTTGTACTCCTGTTTGAGAAGCGGTTTGAGAAATTCCAACAGGGTTGGTTGCTTGTCTTTACTTGGCGCCTGTTCGCTCGTCCAGATTTCAGGATATTTGATGGAAGAGGCGTTTACCTTGATGTTAGCTACCGTTGCAGGCGCCGAAGAGAGAGTTGCTTTAAATTGAAAACCTTGAACTTGCCTGCCATGCGAGCGTAACTTTTCACTCAAGGTCGCAAATGATTCTGAATCAATGACTCCCAAGGGTTTACCATCAACTAAGGCGATGGGTTTGGCAGCATTCGAGTTTTGAGAATGGTTTATTGTGATAGTACCTTGTTCTCCTTTCCATTCAAGGTCAGCAAAAGCATACTTTTTTAACTGCCCTACTTTCAACTGATTACCTTGAGTGCTGGTGATGATAACTGAAGCACTTTTTAGCGAGGTAATTTCTGCTTCAAATGTAGTACCGATAGGTAATTGGGCTGATTCGCTGCGAAATACTCCCAGTTTTTTACCTTCGACAACCAACCAACGCTTCGACATTTCAGGGTTGGCTGGGTCAGGCGCCTTTTCGATGCTGCATTCAACTTTTTCACCAACCCAGGAGCGTCCTAAATGCTCGTTACATGGTTTGTGGGTTCCTACAACTGCAAAATCTGTGAACTGTAGCGAGTGCAAGCGTTTTACTAACTCTGCTCCAAAAATTGCGAAAACTGCCGATGTTTTCCTAAAACCCCGTTCCGTATCTTCTTTATTTGCTGTTGAAACTTGCCACATTGCTGCTGCCAATGCTTCTTTATGAGAGTCAGGGATACTTTGTGCTGTGGTGTCCGCAAATTCCCGCACTTGTTTAAAAGCCGCTCGAACTTGGCTTTGTGTTACACCTGGCACAATTTCTGCCGTCAGTTCCTTAAATTCCTGTTTCGTAATTTCTGGATAATTTTTTGCGCTTTCTTGGGAGATATAGCCCAAGCGCTTGTACTTCTGTTTTTTATCAAGTTTCAGTTCTGGCTTGCCATCAGCCTCAAACACTGGAGCAAGTGCTATCCACTTATTTCGGGCGCCTAAAGATGAAGGGTCATTATTTTCAACAATTAGTAAATCGAGTTTTCTGTTATTGAAGGCGTTAGGATGTTTAAATTCTGTCAAACCCAGTATTTCTACTTGGTTGCCTTTTGGACTAGTTGCAATGATTCTTGGTCCTGGCGCCTGTTCGACTTCACGGCTTATTTCGATTGCCCGATTTATCAATGTATCGTAATGTTTCTTTATCTGTATCGCTTCCTCTCTTTGGGATTGGGTGAATGTAGCTTGCTTGAATAAATCTTGAAATTGTTGTGTAGAGCGCGCTTCGAGAGCATTCTCTGTAAATGCCTCGTTCGTTTTAGCAGCCATGATATCGATGGCGCCATGACCATTGAGTTTTATAGCTCTGGTTGTGTATACATCGTCTACTTTCCTTTCTTCTACCCAAGGCGCCACGTCAAAGCTTTTGATGATAGCACTACAGGCGTTTATAATTGCTGGGTCGGAACGGTTAGCGCTTTTTCCCCTGTCAACCTCAATTTGTAGTTGCCCTCCCAGTACACTAACTAAATCGTGATAAAACTGCTTGCATTTTTCTAAAAATTTATTTACATCTTCTGATGACAGTAAAGGTAAATTCTTCTTATCTCGAATTTCGTTATATTCATCTAGCGTCTGAGTTTCACCAATATTAATATTAATTTTATTATTTTCTACGCAGAACTGTGCTATGGATTTGATTTGTTTTCTAATATTATCAGGATATTGAACTGGCTTATACTGGTTAGATTCTGCAAGCAACATTTTCGCCGCAGCGCAAGAAATATCCTTCATCAACGACCAAGCATCTGCACTCGGAATCGATACGCATTCATTTTCAAGCGCGATGCTTTTCATGCATAAATTGGCAACTAAGCCAACTTTATTTTCCATCGCGTCTAAGGCGATTTGCTCAAAAGACCCTGTATAAGCCTTTTTATCTGGTTTGACGATTTCAGCATAGCGTTTATGACCCAGTTGTTTTTCTTTAATCTCTGCTGTTGTGTGGGGAAACTCACTCGCAAGCGCTATAGCCATACGGTCGCCATCACAATCTGATAGCGAATGCTTTAGTCCCTGTGGCGCCATCTTAATCGTGCCGATATCGTTTGGTTCGTTTGGTAGATGGCGGTTAATGTAAACATCTACAGTGTTCGAGTTGGCAACCGGACTGCGATAAACAATTAATTCGGCGCCATCAGGTTTGTTGGGGTAACAAACTTCATTCGGCGCTAGGTCGTGACAAGTTTGTGCCATTGCTGAGTCAAACTTGATAAATCTACCTGTTGCACAATCCATATATTGTTGGCGCCAGTGTTCAGCTAGTTTATCTACAATTTTGGGATGTTCTAATAACTGGCAGTGTCCTTGTAAATCGGCTTTGAGAACGCGATAAACTACATCTTGGTCGCTGGCGCCAAAGGTATCGTCAATAATTTTTTCTAAACCTTGTAAATTCAAACTGTCAAAATCAATAAAATCTTCTTGCTCAGTTTCACTTTTTATCTGATGTTTATGTTTGGCATCCATCGATTCGATGTAATCAGCAGCTATCTTTCTAGGGTCACTTGCAATCTCGGATAATTCTTCTAACCGCCTTTCCAGTCGCGGTAGTACATCACCCTTTACTCCTTCTGGAAATAAATTCCAAAATTGGGCGCCTGTCGAGGTGATACCGTAGTATGCATCAGTTTTATTCCCAATACCCATTGTCATTAAGTATTCACCTGGAAGAGGAGTGAGGGAGTGTGGGAGTGTGGGAGTGAGGGAAGGTGAGAGGAAACCTTTTTGGTTATCAGCATTTATTAGCTGTTTTACTCTTTTACACCCTCCCTCTCTCACTCCCTCACTCTCTCCCTCCTTCGCTCTTCCCTTAAGTTGGTCGGTGGAAATAATTAGGTCGTAGCCATTTCCGACATTACTTAAATCACGTGGGGCAAATGTACCTTTACCTATCTGCCATGTTTGATTTATTGATTGGGAATCATTGTTCAAGTCAAGTCCCGCGCGTCGTTCCTTAATGCCAAACCGAGTTTGAAAAGGAGTTTCTGGCTCGTTACCTAAACTTTGATGTAACTGTGCATCAATTTTTCCATCTCCATCACCCACTAATTTAATTGCTTCTTCATTTGGCATTACTCCACCATTGGCGCCTGTGCTAGCATCAACTACCAACACCCTGAGATTTTGACGCTCACCGAAACTTTTACATGGAGTAAACATGTTGCTTCCATAAGCGGCGCCGAAGTGTGGTTGGTCAAACACTTTCTCTCGCAGTGCTTCATTCATAAAGTAGAAGCGATCATCAGCAGCAAACTCAAGGCTTAAACCTTGTTTTGAAAACTTTTGTAGGTCTGCTTCTTTCGTTAAGCCTTGGTAGACGGCGCCTAATTTAAATGTGGAAGAAGGTGCAAAATATTCTGCAAGACAATGTTCAATCGTTTCTGTTAACGGTTTACCATCAATAAAGATAGATTTTCCAGTTCTTGTACAGAAATGTTCTAAGGTAATTGACATAGTGCAAGTACTGCAATACAGTCAACTACAATTTTGTTTTCTGCTAGTTTCTGGGTAATAAGTCTTAAGACAGAAGTTTTGCTATCGCTTTAGTGCTAAAAGGTTATTTGACGTAGCATCGGATTAAGCCGGAGGTAGTAGATATGGATAATCCACAACCACAGCGTAAGTATACTTCACCATATAGTTTTGATACCCAGAGTGAATTACTAACTCAGGGTATAACTCACATTGATGATTTAGCTGCAATAGCAGGCTTACGAATGCAACAAGAAGAAGCTTTTGAAGAATCTGAGAGGTTGTTTGAAGAATGGTTGGATGCACAGGATTTTCCTCCACCTTCAAAAAGGAGCGAAGAAGAATTTTAAGAAATGGCGCCTTTCTTTGAAGCGTGTAGTTGTTGATTGTTTGTGTTATTACAAGCCTTCTGGTCTTTGTTTATTCTTCTTAACTAAACGTTCCCAACTACACTGACCACGTTTACCAGGAAGAACTTCTAATTGTTGGCGCCTGTAATAGAGAGTTAAACGAGTACCTTCAGCAATCCCTGGTTTGTCTTTGAAGTAAACGAGGTAATCGCCTGTAGGTTTGTAATAAGAATCAACAACCCCGATACAATTTGTTAAGTCCAACCAGTTATGGCAATCGTACCCACTCACCCGAACTTTCGTACCCCTTTGAATCACAGAGAAATCAAGCTCTAACTGGGTTATGCTGTTTTTATTCATAACTTTAACGGATGAATTGTTGGCGCCTGTATTGATTGGTAGCTAATATTCGCTCGGTAACAGCAATACTTTTTCTATCAGGTAAAGTTTGATACGAGGTAGAGGAAAATTAGTGTATGGGATTTCCTGGCGTACAACTTCTTTATCTGTGTCCCACTCGCAAATTAAAACACCAGATTTTTCTTGTACAACTAGGCGCCAAATTTGAAATTCTCGCAGTTGAGGTAAGGATAGTAAATTAGCATTTTGGTGTGAAGCGATAGCGTCGAGCAACCAAAAGCATTCAGCAGCTTCAGCAAGATACTTAATTCCCGAAGTATATTTGATGCCTAACCAATGCTTGTAAATTTCATCAGAGCCAGTAAACCGCTTGAGTTTGGCAGTAATTTGTTCAGCACTTTCCACGACTGTTACCTCTGTATATATTTCACATAACTAGAGGCGTGAGCCATAAAATAAAACTGCTAATGATAGAGGCAGCAGTTTTGTCAAAATTCTAAATAATTAATCACCCAAATTTAATATCACTTTTCAGTCAACGCCCATACGCCATCCCAGTTCTCAGGTACTCCTTGCTCTAATAAAGTTTGAATACGTTGCAGGTATAATTTAGCTGTTTTATCTGTGGGATTTACAGAAAGCATATTTTCAAAGCTCTCTTGTGCGCGTGCGAGGTCGGCGTATTTGTAGTATTTCAATGCTTCTTCAAAATCAGGTTGTGTTTTAATTTTGAGTGAGCGGATTTCTTCAACTTCTGCATCGAGTACTTCATACACTGCAATAGCTTCGGTTCGTCCTTTGACAATTACTCTATCTAAAAACCGAATTTGATATTTACTGGCAGTACTCATATTTTGTAGAGCTTGTTCTGATATGAGCAATGATACTCCATAAAATTTCGTTAGTCCTTCTAAACGTGCGGTTAAGTTAACGTTATCAGAAAAAGCATCCCCCTGCATTCGACTTTCTTCACCAACCATGCCTAACATCATATGCCCAACGTGAATACCAATACCAACTTCAAGTGGCAAGTAGCCTTTTGAAGTTCGAGAAATGTTGTACTTTTGAACCTGATTTTGCTTTGCAACTCCAGCAGCTATTGCATCATCGGCGCCTTCAGGAAATACTGCCATCATCCCATCCCCTAAGAATTTAACGATGATACCGTAATTACTACGTATTTCTGGACTGACGCGCTTGAGATATGCGTTAACAAAGTTAAAATTATCTTGAGGTGACATACCTTCAGAGATTGTAGTAAATGAGCGAATGTCACTAAACATTACTGCCATTACTTTGCTTACATGGTCGCCTAAATGCACATCGGTAATTGATTCTTTACGTAAAAACCGCAAGTATTCGTGAGGTACAAATCGTCCGTAAGCTTTTAATAATGATTCTAATTGAGTATTTGCATTCGTTAATTCTATTTCGCGCGCTTTAACTGTTTTAACCATGTTGGTAAAAACGCGCGCGAGTTTTCCTAGTTCGTCGCTGCGTTTGGCTACCTCAGTTAATGCATCTGGTTGAAAAGCATCGCGCTCAACATCCGTTGCTGCAGATGTAACTCTATCTACCTGCTCAATATATGCTGCTTGCCGCATTATTTCAGCTTTGAACAAAGCTTCTGCTTCCTGTCGCTTTAAAAAATTTATATAAGCTTGGGAATGATAACGAATACGCGCGATTAGTTCCATTTTATCTGGAAGTTTGACAAGATAGTCATTGGCGCCTAGCGAGAATGCTTTAGCTTTGATAACTGGTTCTTCTTTACTCGATAAAACAATTAAAGGAACGTCGCAAGTGGGGGAGTCTTTGGAACGGAGATACTGTACTAAAAGTAACCCATCCATTTGTGGCATTACAAGGTCTTGTAAAATAATGGTTGGTTTACACTGCACTGCTGTTTTTAAAGCGAGTGTAGGGTCGCTGCAATAATGAAATGTTATATCTTGTTCGGGCGCCAGCATTCGAGAAATGGCTTCACCGATTATAGATTGGTCGTCTATTAGTAAAACAGTTATTTGATCAGTCATAAAATTTTAAATAATTATTTGAGTAAAGAAACAGCAATATCGTCCGGCGCCAATATTTCTACGGCAGCATTTAATTCTACTGCCGCTTTTGGCATTCCATATACTACGCAACTTGCTTTGTCTTGGGCAATTGTGTGCCATCCTCCCTTACGTAAGGCGCCTAATCCTTCGGCACCATCTTTTCCCATTCCTGTAAGTAAAATACCTGTTCCTTTACGCTTCCAGTTTTGAGCTAAACTTTTAAAAAATACGTCAACTGATGGACGGTAAGGATAGTCAATAGGGTCTTTGGTGTAAGCTAGGGTTAAGTCGGGTTTTAGATATAGATGGTCGTTTGTACCAGCTACTAAAACAGTTCCTTTTTGAAAGCGGTCGCCTGTAACTGCTAATCTAACTGGTAATTTACTTTGCTGGTTCAACCATTCAACAAACCCGCTTGAAAATTGAGCGTCAACGTGCTGGACAATGGCAATTGCGGCATTAAAATTAGCAGGTAACTTGGATAAAATATCTGCTAGTGCTTTCGGTCCTCCTGTTGATGAACCAATTGCTATTAATGGAATAGATGGTAATGAAGTACTTTGCTGTTTGTAAGTTGGAGATGGAATAGATAGTTTTGTTTTTGTCTTTGTAGGAGACTTTTTAAGTAGTTTACTAATTCTAGATATTTTAGTTAAAAGCTTACTTCCTGTAACAGCAGCATCTTCCCCAGCCAATACTGGTGTATCTACTGCATCTAAGGCGCCGTATCCCATTGCTTCATAGACTTTAGTAACGTTTTGGTCGGTACTCGCTGTAACTATAAAAATGGCACAGGGAGAGTTTTTCATAATTTGTTTGGTTGCTTCTACCCCATCCATTACAGGCATTAACAAATCCATTAATATTAAGTCAGGGGTGTTCCGCGCGCATAATTTAACTGCTTCTGCTCCATCGCGCGCTACCCAAACGACTTGATATTCTGGTACTGTTTGTAATACCCGTCGAAGTGCGGTGACTGCAATTGTTAAGTCATTAACTATAGCGATTTTCATTTTATTGTAACCTCAACGACCGATTAAATTGGCTACAGCTTCAATTAGGGTGTCATCATGAAAACTACTTTTTGTCAAGTAATAATCGGCGCCTGCTTCTAACCCTTGAATGCGGTCTTCTTGTCGGTCGCGATATGACATGATGATAACAGGAAGCGAATGTAAGCGGGAATGGCTTTTAATGTTTTGGACTAATTCAATACCATTCATACGTGGCATATCAATATCGCTAATTACCAAATGGTAATGATTTGCACGAACTGCATTCCATCCTTCCATCCCATTAACAGCAATATCTACACTGTAACCACGATTTTCTAATAGCTTACGCTCCATTTCTCGAACTGTTATTGAGTCATCAACAACTAAAATCTTCTTACGCTGATTAACTATTTCTTCTACATTTTCTGAACCAACTTTGGAAATTCGCCCAGCGTTAAGGATAGCATCAATTGTCCGCACCATATCAGAGACATCGACAATCAAAACAGGTGAACCATCTTCTAATAAAGATGTAGCGCTAATATCACGTACTTTACCCAAACGCGGGTCGAGGGGTCTTACAACTAAGTCACGTTCACCAAGAAATTTATCTACTACTAATCCATATATATTAGACTGGTCACTAACTACAACCACTGACATGGCGCCAGTTTTTGGTTCTGCTTCGGGCAACTCTAGCACCTGTGAGGCAGCAATTAAGCCGATATTTTGTTGGTTCATGGTAAAATACTGTCGATTTTCTACATCACAAATAGACTCTTCATCGACAGTAATAATTTGCTCAATTCTGGCTAAAGGTACCGCATAAGGTCTTCCAGAGATTTCTACTAACAGCGTTCGCACAACCGACAACGTTAACGGTAGTTGAAAGTGAAAGCTCATTCCCTTACCTGGTTGAGAAACCGCGCGCACCGTTCCACCAACTTCTTGTGCCATACTTTTGGCAATATCTAAACCTACACCACGTCCAGAAATTTCTGTTACCTGCTTGGCAGTTGAAAACCCAGGTAAAAATATAAACTCCATCAGTTCTGCATCCGAAAGTTGAGTTGCCATTTCTTTTGTTACCAAGTTTTTGTTAACAACCTTTTGTCGCAACTGTTCCAAGTCCATGCCTCGCCCATCATCAGATATACTAATAGCTAACATTCCACCACGATGAAATGCTTCTAAGCGAATAGTTCCTTCAGCAGGTTTACCTTTCTCAGTGCGTTCCGAGGGCATTTCAATACCGTGGTCGGTGGCATTCCGCAATATGTGCGTCAAAGGAGCTTCCAACTTTTTCAGAATATCTCGGTCAACCGATGTTGCTTTACCAATAATATCTAACTTAACTTGTTTATTTAACTTTCGTGCCAAATCGCGAATCATCCTGGGGAAACCTTGGACACCATCAGCAAACGGACGCATGTTAGAAGTAATTACTTCTCGATAAAGACGGTCAGATAAATTTGCAGTGCGTTGGGCATAAAGTTCAAGTTCGGTAAGACGGTTACTTAATAAATCAATACACGCTTGTTCTTTATGTCGTGCTTCTTCCAAGTACTGTTTTACATCAAGAGTATAATTACCTCGGTCGAGAGCATCCTGTAATTGTTCCAATGTTCTGGACAAATCAACTAAGTTCCATTTTAGAGACATCATTGAGTCTGCATGAGGTTGTAACCAATTTGCTTCAATTAATGATTCTCCTGCTAAACCCATAATGCGGTTTAAGTTTTCTGCACTTACCCGAACTACTCGGTCTTGTGCTGGTTGACCTCTCTCCAAACCTCTCTCCTCAGAGGAGAGAGGCTTTGATTCTTTTTGTACTTCCTCTTTTTGTACTTCCTCTTTTTGTACTTCCTGTTTTTCTACCCTCTCTTTTTGTACCCCCTGTTGTTCTCCCCCTTCCCTCCTAGGGAAGGGGGCTGGGGGGTTAGGTTCTACATTGGGATTTAAAATTGCTGCAACTGCTGATTGTACCCCTGCAAATGCGGCATGATTTTCTGTTAACCAGTTGGGTAATTCTTCATTACTTGTACTGCTAATACCTTGTAATAAATCTACTCCTTGAAGCAGTATATCTACTTGTGCAGAACTTAATGTTATGGTTTTATTTTGTGCAGCTACAAAACAATCTTCCATAACGTGAGCCAAGCCAACTACTGTATCCAGGGCAACAATTCTGGCTGAACCTTTAATTGAATGAGCCGCGCGCATTAAGCTTTCTAATGCAGGCGCCGATTGTGGATTACTTTCTAGCGCTAGCAAGTTGTCGTTCATTATACCAACTTGTGCTTCTGCTTCTAAGCGAAACAAATCTACCATTGAACTGTCAGCAGAAATGGTAGTTACTGGATTATTTACAGGAGTTACGGGGATAATTTCCTGAATAGGTGCTGGTATATTTGGGGAAGGCGCCTTAGTTTCCTGAATAGGTGCTGGTATATTTGGAGAAGGCGCCTTAGTTCCGGAAGTAACAATAATAGAAATCGCCTTTTGAGTTGTTGCTAATTCCCAGGAATGTTCAGACATCCAGCGCTCATATTCTGGTTCTGTGGCGCCCATATTTAATAGTAAATCACTGGCATGAAGCAAAACATCTATCTGTTCGTACAAGAGTGTTACTGTTTTGTTTTGAGCAGCAATTAAACAATCCTTCATTACTTGCGCTAAGTCAGCAGCTTTTTCTCTGTCTACAAGTCGCGCGCTTCCCCAAATTGAATGCACTGCGATTGTTGCTTGTTCGAGGTCGGTGATGGAGGATGGTTGTTTATTAAGTTTGTTTAGAGATTCTTTCAGGCTTGATACCTGAGTTTCTATCTCTTTGCGAAATAAATCAAGTAGGTTGTAATCATTCATATAAAGACTTTGTGGTAGGTATGGTGGGCAGTGCCCACCGTACAGTGACTGCACAGGCGAGACGCCCGTGCTACAGAATTTTATTATTGAGGGTATAGAATAATAGCTCTGAGTCTAAGTAATTCACTTTTGTATCTTGCCAATTGATAATTCCTTGGGTGTAAGCTTCGGCAGCTTTAGTAATGACAACTGGCACGTCTCGTAATTCCTGACGATGGAAACGATAAATGCCTATAACTTCATCGACGGGAAACACCCATTTATCATCCTGGTTTCCTGCTACTAACATTCGTTGTGCGTTTACAGGTTTGGGAGTTGAGGAATTTTCTTCGGCTAGTTCTAAATTGAGCAGATGTTGTAGGGAAGCACAAAGCAATGTTTCCCCCCGAATATTTACTAGTCCCAAGAATAACGAATTGCTACGATGGGGCAGTGGTTGAATGATACAGGGGTGCGTGACTTCCTGTAAAATTTTGGCACTTAATGCTAGTTGCTCGTTACCAAGACGAAAAATCATTACAGAAATTGCTTCTGCTGTTTTAATGACGGTTTCGTTGCTTTGGGTTTCTTCGTCAACGGGTGTTTCTGCTAATACATTAATCCACTCGTCTACGTAATTATGCGGTGGAATACGTTCGAGCAAACTGTCCCCAACTGCTGCATACACTGGGCAGTCGTGGCAATGAACAACTGTTTTTAGTTCACCACAAGAGCGGTCGCCCATGACACCTATTTTATTCCAGCAATCGTTAAGGACAGGGTGGTCAATTATTGAGTCTGAAATAGCCGAATCACTTAACATAGTCATAGTTAATGGGAAGAAATTGATTTACGTAAACCACGCGCGGCATCGTCTAATTGTTCTAAGGCGTTGTTTGTTTCACGCAAAGCATCTACGGTTTGCTCGGAAGCTTGACTTAATTGCTCCATTGCTTCGCTAATTTGTTGGGCGCCTTCTGATTGTTCTTCCATGCTTTGGCTAACTTGCTCAAACTGGGGAGGTAGACTTTGGACTTTGCTAATTACTTCGCCAACTTGGAAATTAATTTTACTAACTCGCTCAACGCTATCATCCACCGATTTGTTGAATTTATCCATTTCCATTACACCGACTGTAACCGCAGATTGCATGTCTTTGACAATTTGCTCAATTTCAAGCGTGGCAACAGCTGTTTGATTTGCAAGGCGCCTAATTTCACGGGCAACAACAGCGAACCCTGCACCATATTCACCTGCTTTTTCTGCTTCAATTGCCGCATTAAGTGATAAAATACTTGTCTGGTCTGCAACTTTGGTAATCGTTACCACAACATTATTGATATTGCTGGCTTTATTATTCATTACTCCCAGCTTGGAAGAAATGGAGTTAGTAGCTTCGGTTAATTGCCGCATTACAGTTTCCATCTTGGCAAGTTCATCTTGACTATAGTTTGCCGAAGTCGCTGTTTCAGTAGCCATTCTGCCGACATCATCCATTGTTTTTACTAAGTCTCTGGATGTTGCCGCAATTTCAAGAGCGGTTGCTGTTACCTGGTTAGTAGAAGCAACTTGTTCTGCAACAGTAGCTTCTAATTCTTTACCAGATGCTGCAATTTGAGTGGCAGAGGTTGTAATTTGCACGACAGACCTTTGAATGCGTCGAGTCAATGCTTTGCTAATAAACTGTCCAAGGATAATTGCAAGTGCAGGTCCAATTAGCATTGCAGCAAACGACAAGAATCTTGACTGGTTAATATCGTGTTCTGCGTCTTTTTCTGCACTTGTAGCAGTATTTTCGTTAACTTTTAAACTGTCTAATATCAAGCTAGTTGCGGCTTCAAAGGTGACGCGATTTGCTTTTGCGCGCGTGCGGAGTTGGTCTAAGGCATTAACTGCTTTTCTGACGTTCGCTATTTCTGGAGAAGCAGCTTTATTTTGTTGCAGAAGTTCTGTTTCTTTACCGTAAGGATTGAGAATTTGTAAGCTTTCAAATTGTTGATTAAGCTTTAGAAATTCTTCGTGGTCGTTTTTCCATTTGTTCCAATTGTCTTGGAGTTTTTTATAGATTCTATCTTCTTCGGGAGTGCGTGGGGTTGTTTCGTATTGCTTAAAACCTTCGTCTATTTGTTCCCAGGCGTTTTTAATGCGGGTTAATTCTGCTTGTCGTTCTTGTGGAGTTAATCCGGGGACTAGTAGAAATCTTTCTGATGATTCGATTTGGGTTTGCCCTTCGTTAACTTTCCATAAGCCGACTAAGCTTGGCAAGCTGTTATTACTTAGTGTGTCAATGTTGCCGCTTAAACTGAAGGTTGTACCTAAGCCTATTAGTGATACTATGAGAACTAAGACTCCCATAGACATGAAGGCGCTCATGATACGACCTTGTAAGGTTTGGTCTTTAAATACGCTTGTTACCATAATTGTTTACTTTAATAGGGATATGAGGAATTTTTTTACCACAGAGACGCAGAGGACGCAGAGAGAGGTTTAAGAGTTCTCTTTTAAGTTATGAATTCTTTGTTTGAGAATGGAGGCGCCTGCTACATCTCCACGATGTTCTTTTAATAATGCTAGGTGCATTAGTGCTTCATAGTTATTGGGATTTAAATAAAGTGCTTTACGGAAGCTTTGTTCGGCTTGATTATAGTTTGCTTTTGCTTGGTATAGTGTGCCTAGTAGGGTATGTGCTTCGGCATTGGTAGAAGATTCACTCTTTAAATATTCGTGGCAATGGTTGATTGCTATTTCTACATGTCCGGCATCTGCTAATTGTTTGGCTAGTTCAATTAAACTGGGTAGTGTGCTTGTGGTATTTTGAGTAATTGACTCAGGCGCCACCAAAGATGTTGAAATTAACTTTGACGCGGTAGTTATAGGGGAAGAAAGTATTTTTTCTTGACGCGGTTTTGTTAAGGTAGGCGCCGTTTTAACTTCGGGAAGCTGTGATTTAACTGCCGAGTTTTTTCGGTAGGCAAAAGAGGAAGATTGGCGAACCGATGTAAAAAGGTTGCTGGAAGTTTTTGCGGTTTCAGCAGCTCCTACGAAAAGTAACCCACTAGGCTGCAACAAGCGATGAAGAATACTAAACACCTGTGTGCAGGCTCTTGGTTCTAGATAGATTAACAAATTGCGGCAGAAGATAATGTCATATTTAACTGACGCGGTTTTAAAGGCATCTAAAAGATTACCCTGACGAATATTAACTACATTTCGCACCTCATCACAAACTTCATATCCCTCCTTAGTTAGCTGAAAATAGCGTTGACGGTCAACAAATTCTGTACCCCGAAATGAATTTCTACCATAAACCGCGCGTTGTGCTTTAGAAATTGCCTGTCTACTAATATCAATTGCATCAATACTAAATTGTGAAGTAGTTAATCCTGCTGACATTAAAGCAATAGCAATTGAGTAAGGCTCTTCACCAGTAGAACAAGGAACACTTAGCAAGCGAAGTATAGCATGATTAAATTTACTATGAGCCTCTTTACCCACTTGTTGAAGAAACTCAAAAGATTTACGGTCACGAAAAAAATAAGTTTCGGGAACAACTATTTGTTCAATTAGTTCAGCAAGTTCTGACTGAGAAGATTGTAAAAACTGAAAATAAGCTTTTAAATCAGTTATACCACAAGCAGAACGGCGGCTTTCAACTACTCTAGCAATTTTACTTGAACCAATAACCTTAAAATCAACGCCAATCTTCTGACTAAGCAAACCTTCAATAGCTGTTAGGGACATGGCTAGTTTGCCCTCCAGATTGTAATAGATTTATTTGTCGGAAATTAGTAAATAATTGCTCTAAATTTATATGCTGAATCATACCTTTTTCATCCATAATCATTTCACCCAAATACGAAGCCTCACTATTTTTGATACCCGATGGTAAAAAATCGCTTGCTGACTTCTTCACCGTTTTGATAACTCGTTCTGCCATCAAACCGATGTATTGTAATGAATTATCTTCTGGAGAAGTACAACCAACAACAAACACGCGCGTACTCAGATTAGCTCGACTAGGTGTACCTCGAACCAAATGACACAAATCAATTACAGGCACAATGGCGCCACGGTAGTTAAACAAACCAGCCACATAGTTCGGTACATGGTGAACTTCTCGATAAGAAACCCTAGGAATAACCTCCACTACACGCGAACTCTCAATTGCATACAAATTATTACCAATATAAAAAAGTAGCATCAACATATATTTCTCTCATTTAAAAACTCTCCAACCCTCTCTCTCTGCGCTCTCCGTGTCTCTGTGGTAAAAAAACTAGACAGCAGCAAATTTATCCAACTTAAAAAAAGCTATTAACTCCTCCAAAGAAGTATCTTCATGCGTAGGAGTAGTCAATTCAACTTCTTGAACCGTCTCAGGATTTAAATACCGGAAAGTTTCACTAACTAAAATGGAAATAGCTTTTTCTGGAAAACTATTAATTTCAGTTCGATAGCGCTTCAACCGTGACTTAGCAAAATTTACCTGGAAACGCGCGCGCTTTACAAGACGTTGCCGAATATTCTCATAAAGCTTCGGGTTATCCACAGCTAAACTACTAATATTTTGGTTCATAATTACAGGAATAACATCCGGATTTTCTTCTAGAAAAAGTAAACTACCTTCCTGATTATAAATATCTATTCCCTCCATCCCTAATGAATTAATATCAGCAAGCGCAATAATTCTAGCTACAAGCGATAAATCTTTATTTTCATATATAGAAGGCTGATAAATGCTTTGGTCAGATGCATCATAACTGCAAACTGTCGCTTGAATAGTATCTCTAATAATAGATATATCCGCATCACTAAACACAGCATCATCAAAACAATGCTCTTTTAGCTGTTGATTTAAATTTTTAATATAATTAGATAACTTTTCAAACGTTAAACTTTCACTTACCCCAGCTTCCCGGCGCCTGCTAGTATGAATATCAGATTGTGGAACAAAAACCTGAATCATATCATGAGCAACAGCACAAAGGTCTAACAGCAGACGCATTCGGGTAATATCACCATCCGTTCTACAGTACTTCAGTACTTTATCCAAGATATTATTAGCTCGGCGCCGTACATTGTTAATATGCGCGCAGTTGTGATAGTAAAGCTGATTTTGGGCAATTTGGCTGTCAAACTCCGATAGTACAAAAGTTTTGACATTCTTCACCACTTCTGTAAAAGTGCGAGGCAAGTCAGGTAATGTTTGGCAGCTTTCTATATTCAGTGGCTCATGTCGAGTCAACGTCAAAACTCCTTGTGTGTTATTGTTTGCCCTATTATTCCCATACCCACTGCAATAATTACATTGAAGTGTAAAAATTTTATAAAGTTGCTCTCGCCAGTAAGAGTTTACTACCTGGAAGATATAATTGGCTCGTCGCTATACAGACACTGACTGCCTGACAGATTTATGTGGAAGGCAGTAAAATCGAGGTCTGCACTCCAGGGAGTAGATGCGAGAAAACCATATCCCATAACTTTCAAGAAACACATCCCCGGAGCAGTAGATTTGGTAGGAGCGTAACGCTTCAAATTGGCGCTTGATTTTTCATGGTAATTATCACGCTTGATTCTCAACGAAACAGCGCGTTATAATCAGTGTTTTAAAAATGCGTGCGCGAAGTAACTGGGAGTTAAAGTGTCGCTTTAGTCATGCGTTGATTTTTGAGTAATGCTTCTACAACTGGGGTGATGAAAGCATCTTATGCAGCACACTGTTCCTTATTGATTGTAGGTTGAGCAACTAGATCAAAACCCAGAGCGTGAGCTTTTTTCTTTAAGAGAACCCCACGAAAAAATTGATCATCCTTTTTGTGGAGTTCTCTAAGTCTACTATTTATCGGATACTGTTGGGTTTCAATGTTCTTAAGCGAGGAACAATGAGAAGCATAAAAATTTATATTCACTTTATTTAAATGGAAGAAAATATCGAAATTATACTGATGCAGTTGCTAACTCGTTCTAACTATAGTAAAAGAGTTTATTACTTAATGTTGTTACGAATTACGTAGAAACTTTTAGCTATAAATTATGAAACCAAACACTCTCATTAATAAACCTCTGATAGCCGTTCGTGGTGGGTGGCAGTTCCGGCAATTTGTGAATAATTTAGCTAACCCTATACATTCTCCAATCAACTCACCTTTGCGTTAACGCACTTATAATATTTTTGTAACGTTAGTAGTATTTTCACAGTTGATGCAGCAGTGGAGCAAATGCCTAGTAGAATTTTTTCAGGATGCTGGTATCTATATTGAAGGGTTGAGACTCAGGAACTTGCAACTCCTGCTGATTGAGTTAGGTTTATAGTCAAATGACAAATTAATCATATTATTAGTTAACAAGGAGAATGCAATGATTTACTCTATTTTTAAAGATAACATTGATGCAGTTAAAAATCATCAACAAAATATTGAAATGTTGGTTACAACCAATAATCAGTTAATACCCACCATTTCGTACTGGGCTATTCAAAAATCTATCTCCAATCTTCACGCTATCACTCAGTTCTATTTTCCATTACAAGATATTCCCGAAGCAGATTTTCTTAGATTCATGCCTCTCCTAGTATTTGTCGAGGCTACAATTTATCAAATTGACGAAGAATACGAGAATAACATTAATAATCCTAATTTCATCTCAAAACACATTTCAGTGTTGAAAAATGTGTTAACTGAGCTAAACCTATTTGACAATAAATTAGAAAACGAACTTCAAGAGGGATTATCATATTATCATTTAGAACAACAGTTTTGTTCAGGAGCAACAATCACGCACAAAAATATTGATAATGCTAGTTTATTTAAATGTTTTGATATAGGGATTTTACATCGCCTTTTGTTTAAGTTAACTAATCAAACTTATAATGAAGAACTTTTAGAAATTTCCCGTATGTCAGACCAAATTTGCAAAATTCATACTGACCTTGAAGACTACAAAAAAGATGTCGAACGCAATGTAATTAACACTTATCGAATGTTTGTGCGCCTATATGGTTCTGATGCTGCCCAACAACTACGGCACTATCTTGAAACCTTAAACTATAACTTAGAGCATCGACTACAGCTACTAAAGAAAACTAAACCAGATATGGCTAAAAAGTTTATTAAACTGTATAATGCAGAACTTGAGAATTTTCCGGCACCGGAAATACCTGAGCCAATCTTAGAAGAATGGAAAGAAGTTGTAGGTTGTAGCACAAGAATAAATGCCTAGACAAATAATTGACTGCTAGTCACAGACAATTTCTGCAAAATAGTTATTGTTTTTGTAACTCCTTATAAATATTAGAATTTAGCCTAAATCTTCTAAATCTTCCTGATGCAATTTTAAAAATATTTAAATTAAGTAGTGGTAGAGAGTCAATTACACTTTCTACCATTTTTGTGCCTAAATCATATTCCGGAAAAATTTACTGGAAATTGCCATTTGTATATTGGAGTTATCGATTGTTTCAATTGCAACAATGTTTCTATTTTCATTCTTTTCTCCTTTTAGCACAGCTAATTTTTCAAAACTTATCGGTTATTGACTTTATAGTTTTAGGATTACAGTAAATACTGATATAGGATTACACTAATTATTTAGATTTATATAAACTATTTTGTAAGTAGGTAAACGGAAAAATTTACAACTATGTAACGAAATGTAAAACTGCTATAATCCTTTCACAGTTTGACTTTAGCGCTCTTAAGCAGAACAAAACAAGTGTGGTTTATTTTCGCCCACCTACTTATGTTAATCAATATTATTACATATAAAACTATACTCTTTTCTTTTGAGAGAATGCTCTTCTAAAAATTTTTGCATTATATTCTTCCCCTCTGTAATATTTTTAGAGCAAACAGCTATAGAAGCATAAGGTTCTTCATATTTTTCTTCATTGGGAATTTCTTTCTCTAAAATGCTGACAAAGAAATCCGGTTCTGCTAATAACTCTTTAAGCTTTAATGTATCTATTATATGCTTATGCAATGAAGCGTAACATAGAAAACCGTTGTAGTATATTTGTGGTAAGCTATTCTTATTAACAAACGGTTTGATACCGCAAGCAATTAGGTAGGAATATAAGATCATGTTTACATCCCATACATTAAATAGCCATTTAGCCACGTAAAAGCCAGCCATCCTAGCATTGATTTCTAAAATTTTTACTCCCATTGGTGTATAAATTGCCTCGACATTAAATACGCCATCTTTTAATCCAACACTTTTGCACACTTTCCAAGCTGCGTGAATCAGATTCTCCTGCTTCTCTTTATCCAGTAAACTAGGCATTATCGCTGTCATTTCACAACAGAGATTAGGCATAGTTGGCCCATTATCAGTTACATAACTAGCAATCAATTCACCATTATACATAATTAAGTCAATATCATGTTCAGACCCTTGTAGATAAGGAGTAACAAATATTTTATAGTTAAAACCTAAACCAGCACCTTTTTGTACTGCCATTTGGATATAACTTTTATAGTCTTCAAATTTAGCTAGTAATTCTTCTACTGTTTGAATTACTTCAACACCAAAGGCACAAGAACCTGTGTCTAATTTGATTATCAAGGGATAATAATATCTTGGTATATTTTGGATGTCTTCTACATCATTTAAAGCAAAAAGTTCGATACCATTAGAGAATTCCCTTGGTTCATGGAAGAGCTTATTATGCCCATCGGATAGAATTTTACTATGGGTTAAAAACTTACTTTTAGCAATGCTTGCAGAATGATAACTGTTGCCTGGTTTTCCTAAGAAGGTGGCAACTAAATTGGATAAAGGTACATTATCTTCCCAAAATGTAACTACCCCGTCTACAGAGATGCTATGTTTGCTAATAACTTCAATAATAGCTAGAGCATTTTCAATATCTTTGGTATGATCGTCGATGTCAATTTGGAAAAAATAATTACAATAGTTAATACCATAATGCTTAGGGTCACTATCTACTAATATCAAGTTGATACCAACTTGATTGGCGAAATCAAAAATATTAGCTTTTGAGTAACCTCCTCCCCCAATCATTAATACATTCTTGGCTTTAAGCATATATTGATATGAGCGAAACAACATTGTTTCTACCCATTTATCGAGTATTTCATTCCTATTAGGAGAATGTTGAACTTCATATTCTTGTAAAGTGGTAGTACAATCATGGTCATTGACTTCAATAACAAATGGTTCTAACTGACCATTTTGGTTTTTTAAAAAAACATCCAAGCCAATAAAATCTGTCTGTTTATTTTGAGGCTTATGAATTAAATATTGCGTTTCATAGACAATAATAGACTCCAGAACTGATTTACCCAATTCCTTAACTTTGTTAATAAGCTGTTTTTTTTCCGTATCCGATAACTGAAGCAAGTTACACACATAGTCAAATGAAAAACTTTCAGAAGTATCTGCATTAATTGGTTGATTAATATAGCCTAAATTGCAGATAATACCGGAAGTTTCGACAACATCATTGGGACGGCGAGTTACGTATACCCTTAGTCTTACACCAAGCTTACAATTGTCAATAATGCTTGAATCTATAAATTCCTCCACCAACAGGCAATCATTATCATGGAGCGAATTTATACATTTTTTAAAGTTTTCAACAGCGCTATCCAGATTATTTTTTGACTCAATAGTGCATAATCTGCCTCCCATCCACCTCGCTCCTGAAGGCTTAATTACAAATTTAGCAACAGGAAATGCTGTCAGATATTCTCGAATTTCATCTGTAGAAATATTTTTGAAAAGAGGAATCAATTTAACTTTTGGATTAACAGGATGATGGCTATATTTTTCTATATAGGAGCAAAAAGCTATTGTATGTGGTACATTGGCATTTCTTGCTACAGCAATTAAGCGGGTGTGCAATTTATCATTGGTATATTCTTCCAGTTCTAGACCACTTGACATCGGGCAATCCGCTAGTCCTTCGTAGAACTGAAATTTTTGAGCCTTCTCTTTGTGGATTGGCTCATAAACACTACAAGCTGACTCAGTATAAAAGTTGCAGATAAAAGTTATTCGTTTAGGATTCTTAAATTTGGTGTGATAACATTGTCCAAATTCATTTACCCCAATTCCTTCTAAGAGGTATAACACAAATTTTTCATTGTCTTGAACAACTTTTAACCAAGTTAGTTCAGTAACAATAAAAGCACATTCAGGTAAAATCTTACTTGTAGCTAATAGTAATGCTACCCTTTCGTCTGCTACGCTGAAAAAAACAATACAAGGCTTACTATCTTCTGACTCTTGTTCTAGATAATCTTCTTTAATTGGCTTCAATTTATAACTTTTGAGAACAGAGTTAAGCGCTTCAAACATATATAGTTAAATTTCAATTAAATAACTTACTAACTAGCTCATCACAGCGAGCTATCATTTGTAATCATCAAAATGAAAGCAAAGAAACCCTAGATTATTCCAAAGTTGCTAACTCTCTTTTCTTTAACTCATCAAAGTAATTCTTCAAATCTATGCTGACGCTGTGACTGTCACTCTGAACTGTCAAAACTTGTGAAGGGTCGAATAACAGCTTATTCTCCCAAGGTGTTAATGTTTGATGAAAAAATTCCTTACAGCTATTTTGTTCATCTGCAACAACTACTCGTGCTGTATGCCCTGTGCGTAAAACATCATTACGTTCACGCCACTCATAGGAAAATATGATTAAGATGTCCCTTGGCTGGCACAAAAGCGCTCCTCCGCCATTAGGACAGATGCAGCCTGTTCCTGCCTCACCTGGAAGCGCATAGGTTGACCAACGGTTGCCGTTGCTGACGTTGACTATTTCCACTTCTTCAAGAGGCAGTATCCCTACTTTATCCAATAACTCTGAGTCAATAGTGATACTACCTACATAATGAGGTTTCGCATCAGTTACACTCACCCGATGAAGTTTCGCGTGCATCAGTCTAATTGTCGCCATGCTTTCTCCTTTTAATGATCATTCCACTCCCACAAAAACTTATTCTTTAAAAATATAGTTTAGGTAAATAAATTACATTTTTCATCAGTATTTATGCGTAAAAAGAAGTGAGATAGTTAGAATAACTTAACTTTGCATTACAACCGCAAAGGGTCGGGCTTATGCTTACTGAGGGAAATGGCACAATTATGATTTGCCCTAGAACAAAAAGCTCTTGAGATGCGTTATCCATTCGCACATCAACCAAGAGCAAGGAAATACCATACGTTTTGGCAGTGTTTAGATAAATGGTTGCAACCCCTTCGGTGGCATAATTTTTATGACACGAATTGTTCCGGAGTGTGAAGCAGGCGAAACTAATTTAGGTAAACAAGTAGCATTTGGTGAGGTTTTCATTTGATTCCAGTATGCGCTCATAAAAAATTATATAAAAACACTAGTTAAATAAACCTACTTAGCTTTTGTTGAAGAGGCATTCTCAAACCCAATAATGTAAAGTTTATGGTGCAACCGACAATATTGAAGTTTACTATATCCGCTTACAAGCTGATATCCTTGTTGGCTTTTATTCTGTTTATTCCCTAGAGACAGCTACTTTCACATAACTAATACTTTAAACAACTACTAACTTCACTGTAGTTGGAGTAATATAACCACGGCTTCGGCGCAATTCCTGAATTTTGCTCTAATTAATCTATCAGCAAATCTACTTACTTAGTATTAATTTATATAAACTTTAAACAAACGTCAGCAGTATTCTTACAGGGTATAAGAGATTGGTGAGCAATACCTACATGTATTTTAAAAAGTGGCGCCAAATTTTTCAGCGTTTGCGTTAGCTGAGTCAAGTTTTTGGGAAAAATCACATTATGCATGGCAATTAATGACTCAGTAGTGTGAGGACAGCAAACCTGTGTTCAAAAAGTGGTTCAGTCAAGTAAAACAGTCTCAAAAGCCTAAAACACAACATATTAGGACACCAACTGTGCTGCAAATGGAAGAAGTTGAGTGCGGCGCCGCAGCGTTGGGTATTATTTTAGGTTATTATGGTCGCTTTGTACCTCTGGCTGAGTTGCGGCAAGAGTGCGGGGTATCGCGCGATGGTAGTCAACCTGCGAGTATTGTTAAAGCTGCGAGAAATTACGGACTGCGCGCGAAAGCGTTTAAAAAGCAGACTTCGCAATTAATGCAAATGCGCTTACCTGTGATTGTGTTTTGGAATTTTAGCCATTTGTTGGTGGTTGAAGGGTTTGATAAAGATAAGGTTTACTTGAATGACCCAGCAACGGGACCGCGCGCGGTTTCATTACAGGAGTTTGAGGAATCATATATTGGTATTGTTTTAGTAATGGAACCCGAAGCGGGGTTTAAAAAGGGTGGACGTAAACCCAGTGTTTTAATGTCGCTGCTAGAACGGTTGAATGGGTCTTTGGGTGCAGTGATACTGAGTGTGGTGATAGGCTTTTTGCTAGTTTTACCTGGAATGGCTTTACCTGTATTTAATCAGGTGTTTGTAGACCAAATATTAGTAGAGGGAAGGTCAGATTGGTTACGTCCGCTTTTATTAGGGATGTTAGGTACAGCAGCGGTTCAAGGGTTCTTGTTTTTCTTACAAAGACGTTATTTAAGGCAGTTACAAGTTAAATTAGCTGCGAGTATGTCGAGTCGCTTTCTGTGGCATCTGCTACATCTACCAGTCAGCTTTTATACGCAGCGTTTTCCTGGTGAAATTAGTAGTCGTTTGAAACTTAATGATAAAGTCGCACAGGTTTTATCTGGCTCAATGGCGAATACATTCATTAATTTGGTGATGGCTGCGTTTTATGGGTTAGTCATGTTTGCCTATAATTGGATGCTTACGACTATTGGTGTATTATTTGCTGTACTAAATATGTTGATACTCCAATGGGTTGAACGTTGGCGTGAAGATAACTTCATGCAGTCAGATAAAGATTGGGGAAAAGCTGAAGGTGTAGCTATTGCAGGTATTCAAAGCATTGAGACGCTCAAAGCATCAGCATTAGAAACAGATATGTTTGCTCGGTGGGCAGGTTACATTTCTAAGAGTTGGAATGCTTACACAGAGATTGCATTTATTAATGAAATACTATTTGTACTGCCTATACTACTAACTGGTTTGACAACGATGCTCATTTTCGCGCTCGGTGGTTGGCAAGTAATGGACGGGAAAATGACCATTGGGATGCTAATCGCATTTCAAAGCTTAATGACAAGTTTCCAAGAACCTGTCAATCAGTTAATGGGATTCGGCGCCATGTTACAAACGTTAAGTGGTAATCTCATGCGATTAGACGACGTATTGGCAAACAGCACCGATTTACAGTTAGGAGTTAGGAGTGAGGAGTTAGGAGTTAGGAATGGAAGTGTTCGTTTCCAGGGACATATCGAACTGCGAAACATCACATTTGGATATGCGAAAGTCAGTCAACCCCTTGTAGAAAACTTTAACTGTATTATTAAACCAGGACAGCGAATTGCATTTGTAGGTGGTAGCGGTTCAGGTAAATCTACCATTGCCAAATTAGTTGCAGGGTTATACGAACCTTGGTCAGGAGATATATTATTTGATGGTATCCGGCGCCAGGATATTCCGCGCGCTGTATTAGTAAATTCTATCTCTACAGTAGAACAGGAAATATTCTTGTTTGCTGGAACAGTGCGAGATAACTTAACATTGTGGGATTCAAGTATTCCTGATTCACAAATCCGTCGTGCTTGTGTTGACGCGCGTATTCAAGATGTAATTTTAGCACTACCAGGTGGATATAGCGGCTCACTATTAGAAGGTGGCGCCAATTTGAGCGGGGGACAGCGACAACGGTTAGAAATTGCCCGGTCGTTGATAAATAACCCTAGTATTTTGATATTAGATGAAGCAACAAGTGCATTAGATGGAGAAACCGAGCAAATTATTTACGATAACTTGCGCTCCAGAGGATGCAGTTGCCTAATTGTCGCACACCGTCTTAGTAGTATACGCGATTGCGATGAAATTATTGTGCTAGATAAAGGGGTAGTTGTGCAGCGAGGAATACACGAAGAATTGATGGCTGAGGGTGGCTTTTACGCTGAACTTGTTCGTGGTGAGGAGGAAGCAGAAGATGAAGGTTAAATGATACCCAACACACTAAATGAATGGCACGAAAAACGCAGAGGGCAGAAGGGAAAAGAAGGGGAAACAGGGAATATACAACTAAACTGTTCCCCTATGTATTGAAAGCTATTGAATACCGCTCCATTTCCGTAAAGATGGCAGTAAAAATGTAATTTTTAAATTATGCTAACTTATCGTAATCCTCCGGTTCAACATCAGGAACTTTATTCAACACTTGTGTAAATTTTTCCCAACTGCCGCGTGCTTGTTTTGCTTCTATATAATCTTTAGTTGCCCACGCTGATACCTGTGCTGATAAAGCTACAGCAACGAGTTGCTCGATAGGCACATTTTCTTTGGCTGCTAAGGATTCTATTTGTTTGTATAAAGAATCAGGTATTTGTACGTTTAAATTAGTCATGGTATTTCTCCTACTTGTTGTAAAAATTCTTTGGATGTAACAACTTTGATGCCAAATAAAGAAGCTGCTTGTAAATCTTTTTGATTATAAGTGATAATAAAATCGGCTTGACATTCAACGGCTAAATCTATCAAAAAATCATCATCAGGGTCTCTCGCTATAGGTCGCCATAGGTAAAAAATATCACATGGGTGAGCGATTGAGCAAATTGCTTCTATAACGTCATCAATTTCTTCAAAAGTTAGGTTTAATTGGTCTTTTTCTCGTTTAAGTATTTCTTCGTACTCGAAAACTAAAGTGGTAGAGATATTTAATTGCCAGCGTTCTGAATTGAGTATTGTTAATAGTTGGTAAGAGGCGCCACGTTTGGAGCGTAGACCAGCAACTAACACGTTAGTATCAAGTACAATTTGTATTGGTCTTTTCATGTTTTCATGGTGGTTGTAAGTAGCGTTGTTGTTAAAGATACTAAATAATACTCGCTACCTTAGAGATTATAAGCAATTTTAATACGATTTTGCTACTGTTTCAGGCTAGCGCAATATCTTTCTTGCCAGTGTGGTGAAATACCACGAAATTGCACCACATATATTGTTAATGATGCTTCCCCCGTAGCGTTGCCAACACTGGCGCCACTCTCCGTAGTTAAATTACTTAGTGACTGATGTTAGTTTACAAAGCATTCTGGGCAAAATATGTTATGGCAATCAGTTGCACTTATACCTCTTTCCCTCTTCCTTTGCGCTATGAAGCGTCCTTTGTGGTTCGTTCCATCAATATATATATATATGAATATTAAATATAACACCCTAAATTCTTTTAAAATTATCGCCGAAAATGAAATACTCCTATTAGATGACCCCGAAAGCCTATGGGTAATAGAATCCGGGTCAATGACAGTATATGCAGGAAAAATACAGGACGCAGTATTACAGAGCGGGCGCCGATTTTTATTTGGAGTAGAGACAGGAGAAGGGTTATTTGGAATTGCAAACCCCAAAGTAGGGTTAGGTTCCATATGCATCTTAGCTGTCGCCACAAAAGAAACCCGCCTACTACGGTTAAATTTGCACGACTTAGATGAAGGCGCCACCCAAGCAAATAGTTTTAACAGCATTCATTTAATCACAACTTGGTTTGAGCGTTTAAGTTCAGTATTTCAACTAACTGCCATACCTTTATCGGCGCCTGAGATATCGAGTCAAATGCCGTGGTTAACTCAGCGTGTTGTTCTCAAGAATTTTCATGATGCATTTATTTCGAGTTTGCAGGAGCTTGAACAGTCTGCACAACAAGAAAATTTAGTACAGTTTCAAGCGCGCGAACGTTTGAATGAGGAAATGACGACTCAGGCAGTTGCTGAGTTTGTTTCGTTATTGGGAGTGCAGCATAGTGCAATTGCTGCAAGTAGTGACCCTTTACTGGCAGCAGCAGGCGCCGTTGGACGAGCGATGGATATACCTATTTGTCCACCTGCTAAGTCGGAGGATATGAAGCGCGTCAAAGACCCGTTGGATGCTATTGCTCGTGCTTCGCGGATGCGGATTCGTCGGGTGATATTGAGTGAGCGTTGGTGGCGAAGTGATTGTGGACCGTTACTTGCTTATTTGCAGGGGGACTCCTCTCCTGTGGCGTTGTTACCTGTTGATAATAAGTATTATGAGATTTATAATCCTGCGACTCAACGCAGAATTAAGGTAAATGACAAGACGGCTAAATTGTTGGCGCCGACTGCATATATGTTTTATCCTCCGTTCCCGGATACTGAGTTGAATTTACTGACTTTGTTTAAGTATTCGATGCGAGGTGGATGGGAGTCTATACGGACGCTGTTTTTTATTGGGATACCTGGGGTTGCGATTGGCATGATTGTGCCGCAAGCTACTGGGGTGTTGATTGATACTGCTATTCCTGATGCTGACCGTGGTTTATTACTGCAATTAACGCTCTTGTTGCTGGCTGCGACCTTTGGGACTACCTTGTTTCGATTGACACAGGGTTTAGCTTTGGTACGGTTAGAATCTTATTCGGTGTTTAATTTGCAAGCTGGTATTTGGGATAGGTTGCTGAAGTTACCTTTGACTTTTTTCCGCGATTATTCATCGGGGGAGGTGTTATCGCGCGTTTCTGCTATCAATCAAATTCGGAATAAGTTGGGTGGTGAAAAGCTTGATATTTTATTTAGTAGCTTTTTTGCGTTGTTTAACTTGGTGCTGTTGTTTGTTTATAGCCCGCAATTAGCGTTCGTTGCTGTGGCAGTTATTATTATGACTACTTTGGTGACTAATGTTGCTGGATATTTTAAGAGTCAGAAGGCATTTTTATTGGAAGAACTTGATGGTGAAATTTCTGGAATGACCATTGAGATGATTGGGGGTATATCAAAGCTTCGCACTACGGCATCTGAGAAGCGCGCGTTTGCTCATTGGGCAAAGTATTATCAAAAGCAACTCAAATTGATGCAGGGAACTCAGCAAATTGAAGATTGGATAGCGACGTTTAATTTACTGCAATCGAGTCTTACGTCTATTGTAACTTTTATGATTGCTTCAAGTTTATTAACTACACAAGAAACGGGGAGTGGTTTATCGACTGGTACGTTTTTGGCTTTTAATGCGGCGTTTGCTAGTTTTATTGGTGGGGTGACTAGTTTAAGTAATAACTTGGTTGATTTATTAGATATACGTGCGCTGTGGGAACATGCAAAGCCAATTTTGGAAACGGCGCCGGAAATTGATTTAAATAAGGCTGACCCTGGACGGCTTTCTGGGTACGTTAAGTTAGACCACGTGACTTTTCGTTACCGTGAAGATGGACCGCTAAATTTGGATGATGTGACAGTTGAGGCAAAACCAGGAGAGTTTATTGCTTTGGTGGGGCCAAGTGGTAGTGGTAAGTCTACAATTTTGAGGATGTTGTTAGGGTTTGATGTTCCTGAACAAGGTGCGATGTACTATGATGGGCAGGATTTAGCTAGTTTAGATGTGTCTGCTGTTAGGCGCCAGTTAGGGGTGGTGTTACAGAATGGGCGGATTAATAGTGAAACTGTGTTTGAAAATATTAGTGGTGGCGCCTTAATTAGTATGGAGGAAGCTTGGGATGCTGCAAGGATGGCTGGGTTTGCTGCTGATGTGGAAAATATGCCGATGGGAATGCATACGGTAATTTCGGAAGGAGGGATGAATTTATCAGGGGGACAAAGACAACGGTTATTAATTGCACGCGCGTTGGTATTGAAACCGAGGATTATTTTGTTTGATGAAGCGACGAGCGCGCTGGATAATAGAACGCAGGCGATGGTGAGTGAGAGTATGGAACGGTTGAAGGTAACAAGGATTGCCATTGCTCACCGTTTAAGTACGATTCGTAATGCTGACCGTATTTATGTGATTGAAGCGGGTAGAGTTGTGCAGCAGGGAACTTTTGAGGAGTTGGCTTCTCAGGAGGGATTGTTTGCTAAGTTGATGGCGAAACAAGGGAAGAAAAATTTGGTTGGCGCCGCTACAAAAAGTAGTCCATGTAATTAATTTTGATGGGTTTGTAGCATATCTGTCTCAGATATGCAGTGCAGTTTATTATTTTTACCACAGAGACACAGAGCGCACAGGGGTAGAGACCGAATTAATCGCGTCTGTACAGAACAGTTTGTAATTTGGCACCTAGTCCTCAGAATTAATGACATAAACCACGGTGGTCAGATTCCTTACAACTTTTACGGATACCGCTGGCGAATCAGGAGTTAAACTCCTTATCCTCTTATCTAACGTCACCCGCCAGCACTGCGGGAGTGTTTGAATCAAAAGCGCTGCACTATAGATGAAATCTGGCATTATGCCAAAATTTGCCGAATGCAGAATATTATGCGTCCCTATCTGGAGTCACTTAAATGAGTCAAAAGTCACTTAGTAATATCCCAGCCTCGATTAAAGGGCGATTGCTACAGCTTTCAAAACAAAGACGCGAGGATTTCAATTACCTGTCAACACGGTATGCTGCCGATCGCCTTCTTTACAGGCGCGCGTCAATCTCTCTACAAGGATCAGTTCATTTTAAAGGGAGCAAGTTTGTTCCGAGTATGGAATGGTGAGCCGCACAGAGCTACCAAAGATTTAGATTTACTTGGTTATCCAGCTTAATATAGAAATCCGGTTTAATTTTCTAATGCCATCAGATTCTGAAATAATTATCTAAACTTTGCTTCTCAAAACTTTACCCAAAGAATTTTTGGGAATTTTTTGACGAAACTCGATAATTCGGGGAATTTTAAAATCAGCTAGTTTAGCTGTGCATAAAGATAAAATTTCCTGCTCTTCGCATTCTCCTTTGATGACAATTACTGCCTTAATCAGTTCTCCATCTAAAGATCCTTTAATTCCCACTACAACTGCTTCCTCGACTTGGGGATGAGTCATCAAAACTGCTTCGATTTCTATTGGATTTACCTTATATCCGCCAGTATCAATCAACATTTTCTTACGTCCCGTAAGGTATAGACGATTCTGTTCGTCTTTTTTCCCCAAGTCACCCGTAAAAAAGTAACCATTTTTGAACGCTTCAAAATTCTCTTCGGGTAGATTGTTATACTCAGCTATTAAGGTTTCGCTTTTAATCACAAATTCTCCGATGACACCAGGGAGCAATTCATTCCCCTCATCATCCATTACCTTGATTTCCACATTGTTCATCGGCCACCCGATGGAATCATAAGGTAGATCAGCCGGATCGCTTAAATTAATTGCAACAGCACCCGCTTCCGTACAGCCATAAAGTTGCCTGATGGGAATTCCAAATCGTTTCAGGAATTTATCGAAAGTATCCTTCGCCAGGAAATTTCCCGCTGAAATACATAATCTCAGGCTAGAGAAATCTGCTGGAGTTTGATCAGGAGTGGCTGCCAAAATACTGTAAATATAAGGGACTCCTGGTAAAATTGTAATCTTCTCGTTTTCAATCAGGTTTAAAACGCGCGGACAGCGAAAAACAAATGGCATCACAACCGGAACACCATCCTGAATAAACTGCTCTAGAATTACTAAAGTGGCTCCAGTGGAAGTGGCTGCTAACAAGCATTCCCCAAATCCATAAGCATGAAACATTGGCACAATGCACAAAATATTGTCAGATGCTGTGACGTTTAGGGTGCTTACAGTATTATTAGCCTGGTGAAAAATGTTCTTTTGAGTGCGACATACCCTTTTCGGTTTTTCTGTAGTTCCAGAAGAATACTGGTAGAGTGCATATCCTTCGTAGGTTGCTGTCTCTTCAAACTCATTTATTTCTTTTTGGATCAGAGTATCGAATGAGAGACTGGATGGTGTCACTCCATCAACAAGAATTAACTCTACTTTTCTATCTATTTGAGAGATGACCTGGCGGCAAACCTCGGACCGTGCTAAATCGGTAATAATTACACTAGCGGCAGTATCATTGATGTAGAAACTGATTTCGCTTTCTTTAAATGCTGGGTTCAAGGGCAGAGCGATCGCTTTTAATTGAGTAATTGCATAAAAACTGATAATAAACTCTGGACAGTTGGGCAAAATGATAGCAACACAGTCATCTTGTTTGACATTTAACAAATTTAAAGCTTTACTAAATCGAATAACTTGACTGTAAAGTTCGCGATACTTCATCCTCCGGTTATCATAGACAATAGCCGTTTTTTCTGGGTAGAGATTGACAGTTTTAAATAACAGTTGATTTAGCATAATATGGCTTATTAGTGACAATATTTTTCTAAAATTAGTTGGAACATTACCGTTCTGAAATAATTGCTTCAATTTCCAGATCTAACTCGGAGCGACAGATATCAGCCTGTAAATAAATAATGTGGTCATCTTCCGAAGCCCAAATACTTTGAGCAAAAAGATTCTGGATGTATTCGGCATCTTCTTGATGTCTGATATAGACTTTAAAGATTCGGTCATATTTAGCAGGATCGGGTAGGCTTCCGTAATAACTCATCCCTTCTAGAAAACCCATACGTTCAAATACCAGCCTCATATTGTCAAATGTTGTATGGAATTGGTCGCTGATATTTCTCAGTGTGACTGAAGCGTGGCTCTTAATACTGGCGGTTCCAGATAAATAACCAACTCGTTTACCATTTTGCTTAACCAGCGTACCGCGTGCAAAACTTGGAGACCGAGAACCATATTGTGGAGGATAGTAAAAAGCAGGGACTTGTTCAGGATTTTCAATATGAGTGGTTGGGGATTGACCCGCGAGAAAATAGAGAACAAGTTTATTATCATTGATACCAACAGCAGAGGCGGCGGGAAGTTTGACATTAAAGTTCTGACCATAAAACTTTTCAAAAGCTAAGGAGCGACCTTTGCAAAAAGATTTATAGTTTTCCAATCCTTCGGTTTCTTCGTTTATGTAAGGAACATAATTCCAAACGCGGAATAAATTCCAGCCTTTGGTTAATTCTAAGAAGCTGAGATAAATTTCATAAGCAGATTTTTCTAAAGGAAAAGTTACTTCCTTGACCAAAACTCCAGCTAATCTGTCTGCTGATTCAATCACGTAAAAACCAAATTTATGGTAGATATATCCGGACTGTAACAACAGATTTTCTGTATTTTTTCGACCAAAAAATGGTATTTTCACATACAAATCAATACTGTGTTCTCTGGTAATGCAATAGGTGCTTTTCTGCCCAAAAACAGCTCTAATTTTTCGGTCTTTTAAGGTTTTATCTTGTAAAATATTATTTTTTATTAACATAATTTAACACAAATTCAACAAGCAATAAATTATAAATTAGTACAAATAAAGCAAATTATGCTTCATTATTAGTTAGATGAAATAAACTTTTATGTATATGTTGAAAAGGAGAATTAATTCTCTCTAAATGATTTAAATTCTGGACTGACAACCTGAGAATTTCTCCTTCACCATACTCAGGATGATAAAGTCTTCCTATTTGCTGATACCCTAGTTTTCTATAAAAATAAGTAAGGGCTATATCGCATTCTCCAAAATCAAATTTTATTCCTTGAATTAGTAAATACTGATAAAGTGTCAATTTTAAATCTAAAAATAATGGGCTGCCTCTAAGTTCTTTTTTAATAATTAGCTTACTACTCATGGAAGTATATTGCGGATATGCATTTCCGACTGTATCCATCTGATACAATTGAGGATAGTATTCCAAATTAGAATTTGTCGCTAAATTGTTTCTGAGAGTTCCAACTAATTGCTCATTCTGATAAGCAACAAATATATTAGCAGAATCATCTAATGGGTCTTCTAATCTTTTATATTTGTGATCTGCATAGTGTGATGGTCTTCCCTGTTCTTCTATATAGACTTGATAACGTAGATTGAAAACCTGCTCTTTTTCATCCGCAGTTTCGGCTATTTTTATTTTAAACAGATTACTTGATTGATAATAATTGTCAGCCTCCATCTGTATATCTCCTTCAGCACTTGATAATTTAAAGTTAATAGTCAAATTTGAACTAGTCGCATTGGAAAAAATATCAATGAAAAGCTAAGTGCGTTGCTAGCAAGGCAGGAGTGGGAAACCTCCAAATAATAGTTACGTCCAAAGAACGTTCCAGAAAATTTTCCAGAACTTGCAATAACTCCATAGTCATAACTGAATCTATACCATATTCAGCCAAAACTCTATCAGGAGAAATTGCTTTGGTTTCTAACTGCAATCGTTTAGCCAGCAAATCCACTATTAAGTCTTGAATTGCTTCAGGGGTATGAGTTGACATCTGCTGGGATTTAAGAACTCTCACTTCATTCTCCTATTACATTTAATCCAATGGTATTTTCCTCAGTCGTTAGCCTGCGTTGATTTTCTAATTCTGAAATTTTCGCAGTTGTAGCTAATTACGTAAAAAAATATTGTTGCCTAAAATACGGAGTCGTAAAAATTACATTTTGTAAATTCAGAATAAATGCTTATTTTGTATAGTGTTTATTTGCAGTGTTACTAAATATTTTTACTTAAATGAGCTTCTGATATCATGTTTAAACATTTTGGGAGTATTTAGGTCAATGGTCGCGTCCCCTTGGGGGGCGTAATTTTGATGATGCGGATTCTTCCTGCTTGTGAAACAGGGGAAACCGATTTGGGTAAACAAGTAGCTTTTGGTGAATTCATATACACAATTCCGCTCGATAATTAGTTAAAGAAACAGATATAGCTTCTGCTACTATTGGCGCCAAATAGCCCTCCCGCTTCTTCCATCGTAAAAACCCCGAAATGGAACAACCTAAATGGATGATAAATTTCGGTTATACAAATATCCAGTTAGAAATATTTGGGTATATATCCTCCTCCAGTAGTCCAATTTCGCTCTTGACGACTGAGTATCATACCCACCACCTCTTGAAGAGGCACCGGAGTTTCTTCACTTGTTATATCCTACGCTTGTAAATTATTTTGCTAGGTTTTTCCCGTCTGTTTTCTAGAGATAACAACTTCCACATAAGTAATACTTCAAACAACTATTAACTTCACTGTAGTTGGAACAATCTAACTGCGACTTCAGGACAATCCCGGAATTATTGCACTTATATTTCCTAAGTAAATTAACCCAATTTAAGTATAAGTACGTATAGATAGTTACATTGTTTTTGCACGCTTTGGTTTTAAATACCAAATAAACAACAGGTACGCTTAGTATTGGATGTTTCAGATATGCTAGATAATTCACTACAGTCGATGCGTTTGGTATTATAAACGAATGCCACTAAGATAAGCTGTACATCAACAGCTATAAAGGAATGACACGAAAAAAGGCAGAGGGTAGAAGCGAAAAGAAGGGGAAACAGGAAATATATCTGACTGCCTGACAGATTTATCTTGAAGATAGTGAAATCAAGGTTTATAGGCGCCTTATAGTCTTTAATTTCAGTAATAGTAGCCAAAAATACAGATAGCAATAGCTGTTATGTTTGTCCAGCAAGGGTTTTAAACTAATTTTGAAAATAATTTAGCACGCTAAATACGCAAAAACCATAAAAATTCATGACCACACAGGGATGTCGATGGCATCGTTCATTTAATTGATTGGAGGTCAATCGCCGAAGCATAAGTCTGCCCTATATTTGCCCCTAATAATAGTAAATTTACTGAAGACACTAAGAATAGCATAAAGCTAGATTTAATTTGTTATATATACCAATTCATTTCCACACATAAATTACATGAAAAACAAAATCGTTGTTTTGAGTAATGTTCACTATCTATACATTAATTGGCAAAATTTTTCAATATCAGGAGCAATCATATTTTCTAGTTTACCTAAAAATTATTTAAAGTTCATTAAACAAAGATAACATTATCAAAAAATATTCAATTTACTATAAATAGCTGATTAATTTAATTTTATGTTGGTAATTTATTAAATAAAATAAATTTGACTGGGTACTTATTTATGAAAGATTGTTGCAACCAAATAATTAGAGAAATATTGGAGATTAAAACATTGCTCACACCTAGTAATAAGCTATTAGTATGGGCATTAATTCCTTATCGCATGACGGAACAAGGGTTAATTCAAGAATTTTTCAACACATTAGTGCTACATCAAGAACTGGAAAATGTTTTTGCAGAGCTTGGCTTGAAGTGGAAGTGGCAACCAATCACCCTAGAAAATATGGATATAGTTATTGAAGAAGTTGCTACTTCTATGAGTGACCATATCCCAGTAATATTGAACTATTGTATTGGAGATGAGATTCTAACTTACCCTGGAACTCGTGTTTACGAACTTTTAGAAGCTAGAAATATTCCATGCACAGGAGCAGATTCTGCCTCTATGAAGCTATCCACTTCCAAAATTAGAATGAAGCGTGCTTTTATTAAAGCAGACATACCGACTGCTCGCTATGAAGTTATTTCGGATATAAATTGCCTTCAGGGAATTTGTGAGCGTCTTGAAACTCCCTTATTCGTAAAACCGGATATGTCTTTTAGTAGTCGGGGTCTTTCTTTGCAATCAGTCATATACAATGATGAACAGGCTATCTCACAAGTCCAGCGTTTGCTCCAAGGGCAACATGGAATGCAGTGCTTATACAACGAAATTTTTGTCGAAAGGTTTATTACCGGACGTGAGTTTACAGTTTTCCTAATCGGTTCTTTCAAGCAGCCGGATAAGATTATAGTCTACCCTCCGGTGGAAGTTGTATTTCACTCTAAATTACCTGAAACTGAAAAGTTTTTATCCTATGGCAGATATCACGAAAAGTACGAAGAAGAAATGCCGCTTTCACCGGAAGAACCATTTGTACGTAGTCAACTTGTCTCTACTAACTTGCAAGAAAGGCTTTGCGAGTTAGCTAAAAGAGCTTACTGTGCAGTTGGTGGAAATGGATTTGGAAGGGTGGATATACGGATGGAAAAAGCATCCCAAGAACTCTTTGTTCTGGAGGTTAACCCTAACTGCCTTATTGCTCCAAGCGAAACTTTTGTTGGTGAAATATTAAATCTTACTGACATCCCGTTCGCACAATTGATATCAGAAATTATGACAGAAGCTTTAACTAGAAATAATATAAAGTTTTAATTATTTAAATTAGCTAAAAAGGTAAATACAATGATTGAATCTATCAAGGAAAGCATCGATGTGGTAAAATATCATAATCAACGGATTAAAAATGTCAAAACCCCTATTAGTCAGTTAACTCCTACGATTTCTTACAAGGCTATTGATAAATCTATAAAAGCTACTCAAAATATTACTAACTTTTTTTTCCCACTGCTAAGTATCTCTGAAAACATATATCCTCAATTGATGCCCATACTTGTGTTTGTTGAGGCTACAATTTATCAAATTGATGAGGAATATGAGAATAATCTCAACAATCCTAAATTTATTTCCAAGCACATGTATTAAGCCCACATTCCGCACCCCAGGTGTCACAAAAGTATTTTTACTGATTATTTTCTCCACAAAAAGAGTAAAATAATACTTTCATTATCTGCATAGCTATATTATTTACCTATCTTGGATAAAATTTATATTCTCAATAAATATCAATAAATATTCATGTAAAATTGATAGATATGAACTTATGCTTATTGAATAAATATCTGTATAAAACCTATGATTTATCAATTATAACTTACCAAAATTTATGACTATCAATCTTAATTAATAGCCTCTGTAATAAATAAATTTTTGTTATAAAATTAACATTTATAATAGGAACGGCAATTTTCTGGCAGGAGGCTCAAAATGTACTCTCTTTCCACAGTCATATTTGATATTAGTGTTTCGTTATCAACCTGAACTAAATGTATAGATTGAAAACATTGAAATATCCATCGTATAGTCGGATTATTTATAGATTTACCTAATTGATTTTTTATAGTAGATTTAGCTGCTGACAAAGCTTTTCTTATTTGTCTTTGAGCCAAAGTGTATACTAGTAAACATAATCCCATTATCATAGCCATAGCTTCAATTCTTTCTGGAGATTTCAGAAAAATACTGTCTGCAAAAAATAAAGCATCTTTAATAAATCCAAAGCCTCGTTCACAACATTGCTGTGCTTTATATTTGGAAATCATATCATCATTGCTAAGAAATGCTTCATCTAAAACATTTGTTGCAAGAACATTTACGAAGTATGCCGAAGGCGAAACGTCCAGCGCTTTGATGAGCCTTTTTTATTGCACTTATATCTTCAGATAATGAAGCATTTACTTGATAAAATGTTGTTTTTTCTTTGTTATTTTTTACTTGCTTTTCTAAATATTCGATGTTATCGATTTGATGATATTTTAACTGTTTATTTAAATTATCTGCAGCTTGAACAGCCTCTTGATAAGAATCAAATTTTGAGTTTATTAGTTTTTTCAGCTTATCTAATGAACTAATTTTTAGCCGAGATATTCTTTTCTCTAATTGACGCAAATCAGATTTTTTTCTTTCTACACTCTCTACAACTAGCCATCTCTGTTCAACTCCACCGTAATTACTTTTAACTACAGAATAATAATATCCTGGCAAAGAACTACTAATAAAATCTGTTGACAGTAATGTTGATACTAATCCTTTCGCCATTCCAACAGTCATCGGTACTCTAGATAACCATCGAACGGAAGATAATAAATTAATATTTCCCGCATTATACAAAGCTCCATCTGCAACCATTAAATCATCTTCGTTTTCTGCTTTATCTTTTCTTTCTTTTTTTAGATATTCTTTGTATTCTAAAAAGATTTGAGCAAAACTTGAAGAATCAGATTTATTTCCAGATTCGGATTTAAAAAATATTGGTATATCTCCATCGGATGATGATATTAATTCTATAATAAATTGCTTTAAATCAGGTCTATGGTCGCGAGAGTAACCATAAGCTAGTTCAATAGCTTGTGGCGCCTTGATTTCAATACCTGATGAATGACTAAAAATCACCGAAGGTAATTTAGTATTATATTCACCATGTAAGTGCATTGAAGTCGAATCTAAGTGTGACGATTTTAAACTAATGTTAAATTTTTTTATCACAGTTATACTAATTGCTAAAAATACATTCGTCAACCCTTTAATAAATAATTTATCCATAACTCTACCTAATTTATCATCATTTAAATATTCTGCCTTAACTCCTTCTCCTATTAGATGCTCACAAGGTTTATCTTTAAAAAATTCTGGAAACAAATATAAAGGACTACTAACAAAACCCAACCCATTCAATATCATCGCTTTAACTACGTGTCCTGGGCTAACTTTTTCTCCTGATTCTTGCCCAACTATTTCATTAATAATTTCTACTAAACCCATTGAGTCTATAATTCCTGCGATTATACCCAAATGGTCTATACTTTGAATTTCAATATCTCTATAATTAGACATGGCACGAAAACAGAATAAACGACATCTGTTAAAATTTTCACACTTTATGTACCATTACTACCCAACAATTTATTTTTAATGTCCAAAACGTCAATTTTAACTCTAAACGTGTATATATACACGCTCGAATGACCCCAATTTGACGCAAAAAGAGAGTAATCAGACTTATTCTCATTAAGCTTTAAAATTTGGATGAGTATTACTCTATTTTCTAGTTATTAAATACTATTTAGCAAAAATTTTAGTAGTGCTAATGAACTTGTGACAGTTAGGGTGCGGAATGTGGGTTAAGAGATGTATTGGCAGAATTAAAGCTATTAGACGACAAGTTGGAAAATGAGCTTAATAACGGATTACGACTTTACCAACTAGAGCGAAATTTTTGTTTGGGCGGAAAAACAGAACAAGAAGATATTGACTTGGTTGTTCATTGTAGATCTTATGATGTTAGGATTTTAGCTTCTATTTCATGTCAATTAAGTAACCAATATTATTATGATGAAGAAATTTTAGAAGCTTTACAAATTGCAGCCAAAATTTTTGAAATATATGATGATTTAGAGGATTATCACAAAGATATAAATCATAATACTATAAACATTTATAGAATGTTTGTACGTCTTCATGGTTTATCTTCCCCTCAAAAATTGCGAGACTATGTGGAAGTTTTAAATACTGAGCTACAGTATCGATTAAAGTTAATAGAAAAAACTCGACAAAATATGGCTAAAAAATTTATTGAATCATGGAATACGTATTTAGAGAAGTATCCAATACCAGAAGTTCCCGAACCAATCTTAGAAAATTGAAAATAAATGTAATATCAGTTTTTACCTAATAAGTAGGTAGGAGTAATTAAACGTAAAATGGAGGGGTAGTCTCTGTTATCTGTAGTGTAGTCTATGCCTGCGCCCTCACGAGTAATATTGGACGGAGAATCAGATCGCACGCTTGCGGAATCACGAGTAGCAAAGACAGTGGCGCAACATATTAAAGATTGCGCCCAGATGGTACGATATAATAAAACGCAGGCGATTGTGAGTCAGAGTATGGAACGGTTGAAGGTAACAAGGATTGCCATTGTGTTTTGGAGGCTTCCATGTTCTCCTTCTCGTTTCTCTTTTACCCTAATTTTATTGTCAATTCGCTTTTCTTCTTGCCTAACCCTGTTTTTGTATAATTATCCGGGTATCCATGATAGATTATTTGGTTTTTCTCATCATCATATTCTAATTGAACCGTGAATGCATTATTATCTTTTGGTATGTGACATTTCATCTGTTTGTCTGTGTTGGCATCTCCTACATAATAAAAGGTAAATGGCTTTTTCGCGCCTTGTTTTTTCTCTTCCGAGACGCTTTGTATCATCGGTCTTTTGAGTTTTTCTATTATTATTGACTCTAACTTGCTATTTACTTCAAACTTCTCTCCTTTCCACGTCGTACCTCCACCGTTAAAGTGCTTGTCCCCGTGGCTGTCATATACTGGACGTTTGTTTTCTATTGTTTCCATTTAGATTCTCCTTATTTATTTTTGAGTGTTCACTTTTAAGACGATCTCAGAAAGCATTTTGTGATTTTTTTGAGGCTCTTTTCTTAGTTAATGCAGCAAAGGAAACCCTAAATTTACCCTCTTGTTTATAGTCCTACTGATGAAAGAAAAAGAAGGGCGATTGCTTGGGTAAGTTTTGAGTGATTTTGATCGCCCTTAAGTGGTTTTAGATTTGAACTAAGTTGTTCAACATAATCCTCAGTTGCTCATTGTCGAGATTTTAAATTGTGGTGATGCACACATAAATCAATAAGTCCAAAGTGGTTCAATTATGGTTTGAGTATTTGGGTTTCTAGGTTTAGTTCTGTCGAACTCATCATATTGGTAAATGGCTGAAAATGTTTAGTAAAAATTTTGATATTATCACTAAAACCGTAAATTTTCGGCGCCGCGTAACTGGTTTCAGATAAGACCATTTTATTGTCAAAGTTGCAGCCATCAGTGCTAGAAATGATATTAAGCAATCGCTCGTCATCTGTACCAGTCCAGGCTAAATACAAGCGAATACCGCCAAAGCTTGCATCTGTAACACACGCCGTTAAAGCTGGTGCATTTTTGCTGGTTTCTGGCAATGTTACTTTACCCTCAAAATTAACCCCGTCAGCGCTAGAAGCTACGTTGAGCGAGTTAACTTCATCAGTACCGCTCCAAGCCAGATACAAACGCTTGCCAAACATTGCCAAAGCTGGACCGTCTACACTGGTTTCTTCTAGGGTAACTTTGTTATCAAAGTTAACTCCATCAACCGTAGAAATTAGGTTGAGTGATTTAATTTCATCCGTACCAGTCCAAGCCAAATACAAGCGTTCGCTAAATGTTGCTAAAGCTGGCGCAACTTTACTGGTTTCTGGCAATGTTACTTTGCCAGTAAAGTTAACGCCATCATCTGTAGAAATTAGGTTGAGTGAGTTAACTTCATCCTTACCAGTCCAAGCCAAATACAAGCGCTCACCGAATACTGCTAGAGCGGGACTGTTGATACTGGTTTCCGGTAAAGTAACTTTGCCCTCAAAGTTAACGCCGTCAGCAGTAGAAATAATGTTGAGTGAGTTATTTTCATCTGTACCAGTCCAAGCCAGATACAAGCGATTTTGGAATACTACTGTAGCAATGCCGTGAATAGTAGTTTCTGGCAAAGTTGCCTTATTGGCGATTGTGTTAACATCAATCGAACACATTCCAAAGTTGAGAGACCGCACTTCATCGGTGCCGCTCCAAGTCAAATAAATACCCGAAGTAAACTGACAAGTAGAATCGAATGCAGACATAGTTTTATCCTGAAAAGTAGTTAAGTGAGTTAATGTGTGCGTTTTAGATTGCACCAATGTTGAAACTTACAACCAAACTTTTAAGAGAAAGTGGGTTACTTGTTGTAAGTTTCCATACAATTTATTCTTTCAATAACTAGACGATTGCGGAAGTCAGTTTGTGAATTTTTAAGTTTACATGCCTATCTACTCACCAGATTATAAAAATAAAAGAGTAAAGTTTTATTAGTAGAAGCGCAAATAGCAATAGACATCTCCAAAAAAGAAGAAGACCCCTCTCCAAACCTCTCCCCGACGCGGGGAGAGGCTTTAAAATCCCCCTTCCCTGCTAGGGAAGGGGGGTAGGGGGTTAGGTCTGCATATGAATTTATAGTCTCAAAATGTTTTCTGGAAATGTCTAATTAGTTATTTGGAATTGCTGGAAAATTACAGTGATTGTATCTCTGCAAAGCTAATTCAAGCGTATTATGCTTATACTCAGTAATGTATAAAGGTTTCGTCCATATCGACGCTTGTCCAGGCGCCACTTGTAAGTTTACTTAGGGACTTCCATACAAAATCTGCAAAATTTTCTTGTGGAGCAGGCATCCTTGCCTGCCCACGTATAAAGCGGGTAAGGATAGCCACTCCACAACATAAAGAATTTAATTTTTGGAAGTTTCTTAAAGGTTTTTACTATATTAGCTTTCTGAAATAAGTAGAGATTGAGCCGGGATGCACTTTATATTGCACATCTCGGCTTAAATCTAGAGATTAAATTTACTATTTTTCTTGACTTTTGCCATTGCTACGTTTACTTGCTGTAATAAATCTATAGCATCTTGTGACTTAGCTCTATCTACCCTGATTTCTAAAAGGCAAGATGGACATGTAAAAGATGGCTGAAACAGAATATTTTGAATAGACATTTCAATGAAGAAATTACATTCTGGGCAAGGAAGACCTGGACGACGTTGCTCTTGATTATTAAACATGTGCAATATTTATTGTTGTTGATTGTTGTTGGTTAACGGTAATTAGGATACTGATTAATCGAACTTGGAGTAATCAATCAGTAGCTGATGCTGTTTTGCTTTCTACGTTTGCAGGTAGCGGAACAGGTTCTTGAGGAGACTTTTCTAATTCACGACGGTGAGGAATAATAGATGTGCTGTCATTAAAGACAGTAATTAAGTTTGCGATGCCAGCAGGCAAGTCTGCTTGTCGCATCACAACTTTCACTTTCATGTTTGCATCAACGGTAGGCGCCATTTCACCATCTTTTTGCCCCATTGCAGGTGACAATCGAGCTTTAAATCCCTGTGGTGACTGTTGTTGTTGCTGTTGTTCTTTTAATTCTCTCTCTTTTTCTACATTATTAAAACCTCTCTTTAAAGCACCTTTTTCTGCCTCTACACTGCGTTGGTATTCCATTTCAGCGTAAACGCGAATATTGAATTCAAACTCTGCATAGTCGATTTGTAACATAGGCAGAGGAATGAGCGATAAAGCTGGAACTTGAAGACGAAATTCTTCTTCCTGGGCTGTTTGCGGATTATAACGACTGTACACAAAAGTTATCATCCGCAGTTTACTCAAAGCATCACTCGCTTCCGTCTCTGCTGTTTGGTTTTTCTCAAAGCCGTATTCAGTTATGAATTCCATAAACTGTTTTGCGGTTGTAAAGTCGGCGTGAATAGTAGCTAGTAACGGTCCTGCTAACAGTTCACGAAAATCAACTAGTTTATTTTCTTCTATGTCTGCCATAGTATCTTAGATTTATGAGTAATAATCAATTTCACATTCGGCTCATACCAATCAGTGAACCTGCTGTAAACTTTCTGATGCTTCAGAAATTGTCCATTGATAGTTCGATAATTCTGCTTTGATCCGAATAGATGAGATGGCGTCCTTTGGTAAATCTCTCAAAATATTTTGAGCAACTATCACATCAACGCTGGAACACACATCGCTTTTTACTTCTTTTACCAGTGTTTCTAGCTCTTCATCAGTGAATAGTTGATTTGTAATTTCATCAAACTTTTTCCGTAGCTCTTGATCTGCCTCCTTGCTGAGAAGCTCCTTAATATCAGGATGTTCAAGAAGAGTATTATCTAACGTATCGTTAACCAACTTGTTAATATCTTTGGGGTTAATGTTTTCACGGAACAAACGGTTACTTTGCTGGACCAGTACTCTAGTAACTCTACTCTTCAGAAAATTGATAAAACGTTTTTTGTTAACATTCTCTATTACCTTATTCCAATTATTCTTAATGTCTTGTCCAGCTAGTTTTGTATTGTCTTTAACATAAGCAGTTAGTTGAGCAACAGCTTTTTTCACACTTCTATCAGCCACAACATGACAAATTTCATTTATAGATTCCATATCTAAATTATCTAATGGCGTTTCTAAATTGTTAATTATAAATTTGAGATCGAGTTCAATCTCTTTGAGTAAACCATTAGGAACAGAAAAACTGCTGAGAGGATTGTTCTCATCATCTGCGTATTGCTTATATTTAAAACTAAGTTGACTTGAATAGACATTGGCAGCATCTTGCGCTGCTGCTATGTCTGTGAGAATTGCAGTAACAAGACGGTTAAGTAACATTGTGGTTTATTCCTCCTTAAAATTCAATGTCATAGTTTAATCAAATTACTCAACATAATTATGAATAATGAAAAAGCTTATATAACAGCTTTAAATAGTCATAATTTTCTGATATTTCAAGAAAATCAACTATTTAAAGCTGTAAACAAATGTTTCTAAATCATCTGATATTTGTTGACATTTAGCACAACAATAAATTACAATGATTTATAGTTATACCAATTTAAGATGAAGCTGCAACTAATTAAATCCCCCCAACCCCCTTAATAAGGGGGCTAAGAAAATTAATGTGCCTCTTCACATAAAAATGGTATTATGCATTTGTTGTTTGCTACTCGGTGTTTTTTCCGACTTGCAATTAAGCAGCTGTAGTAGCAGCAGATGGCACATATTCTGGAAGTAGGAGAGCGACTTTAGCTGTAGCTTTAAATGCATTTTTATCTCCCTCTTTCTTCGTCGCTGTGAAGTTGAGAGAGATATTTTGTGCTATTTGCGGTGTTTGACTGCTCAAAGCTGGTATTTTAACTACAAAATCAATACTTCCATTCTCATCTGTTGTACCATCAACAGGTTCAAAAGTTATTTGGTTGGTATTTTGTGCTGGATCAGTCACTTCAGGCTTAATTGTAACACCTTGGACACGCATACCCTTATCATCAAAGGCTGTGACAGTGACTTTCAGTTTTTGCTCCTGACTGCGATCACCAGCATTTAAAGGATTAGGCGAAATCACCAAATGAGGCTTGGCTTGAGTTGGGGTAATACTGGATTCCAATATGTTGAGAACTTTAGCCAAACCTGCTGGCATCGAATCCTGACCAGCACGAACGTGGACATCCATTGTATACTCGACTGAGTATTTAGATTCCTGCGTTGACTTAGAGTCTTTTTTACTGGAATAACTTGCATTAAAGTTTGCTTTGCCAGAAACAGGTCCCCATCCAAAACCTACTTCTGCACTACCACCCGCTTTTGTTTCTTCCTGGGTTGCAGTTTCTTGGTAATTTGATGCTGAGGCATTAATACTTGCCTTAAAATCAATGGCAATCTCGTTAACAGCAATATAAGGGATAGGAACGATTGTTAGTAGGGGAACAACCAGCTTTGCTTCTCTACCATTGACGTAATATATAAAGTCAACATTGACTGTTTTTCTGTTGTCTGCTGGTCCAGTCAATCCCACATTCTTAATAAATTCCCAAGTAGTCATTGCTGCTTGAGACTGAGCATTTACTGCTGCGGATAAAGGGCCGCCTATCAGCGAATCAAATGGAATGCCCTGTAAGGCATTAGTTGCTACCGTTGAAGGAGTAGTATCTATTGGCATATTTTGGAATTCTTTTTAGCCTTTACATTTTAAAGACGGTTGAAAAAGATGATTTGTGAATTTTTCAAGTTCAGATTTTTTTTGCTCGATGTACCAGGTAAAACAGCCTCAAAAATCTACTCTTTTCAAAAAGAAATTTACGATTATTTCAGGACTTTTTCCGCTTAGACATCACCAGGGTAGATTTGCTTTTAATTTGGAGCAATTTAGCAAGTCTGCATGATGGTACGTCATCTACCCCTGTAAAATATTCCTTCAATGACTTTCGCAGTTTTGATCGCGCTTGTGAGATACGTTGGCGAGTATTGTCATAAGAAATAGCAAGCTCTTGGGCAATATCTTTATGAGACTTCTCCAGAATAAAGTAGAGAACAGATGGTTCACGCAGCTTCAATGGCAAATCATCAATAGCATCGCGGATGACAGTATCCAACTCTTTACGCATTAGTTTGGCTTCAGGAGTATCAAAGGTCGAGGTCGGCAGAAAGTTTTCTTTAACATCCATTGCTTCCAGACTTTCCATTTTCTTTGGATTTTTGTTAAGCTGCCGGTATATATCTATACATACATTACGAGTCAATGTAGTCAACCAAGCTTTATAGTTGGAGATGGGAGTAGTATAATTTTGTAACTTCTCCCTAGCTTTAAGCATCGCATGACTGAGAGCATCTTCAGCTTCGGTAGGATTTCCACCCATCAATCTCAAACAGTAGCGATAAAGATCATCCTGATACTCTTGCCAAAGATGCCAAAACTTGGAATCTATATCTTGAAATCTGTCGAATTTATTACTTGCCATCACTTTTTCCCTAATAACTAAAACTGCACCGAAGTCTTACGTAAGCCAAAAGGTCGTATTCTTACTATCAACCAAGCAATGCCCTGTTGATAGTCGATTCGCATGAAAAGCTTTTATCAGATAAAATGTCTGATTCGAGAATATAGGTAGCTTGCTGGAGTTCGTAGAAGTATTAGCTTTTTTTAGGCACTGTACAAGTTATCCAAAGTGTGCATAATAAGTAATGAAACAGAATTAATTGCATACGAGTTTTACACGATACATAAATTAAACCCGAATTTTGCGTAATTAATTGCGTTCAAATAATTATGATTTATTTGCTTCAGACGCTTGTGCCAAACCCTGATGTGTTTGCTTGCTTTATTATGTAGAGTGCAAGACTTGCGTAAACAATAGCTGAAGTACCCAATTTTTTCAGTACATATCTATGCTGATTAAATCTATTCGCAGTAAAAGTATCAGTTACTTAACACCCTGAACCTATATGTCTCTATTTGCGTTTAATCGAACTTAGATAATAACTGTGTACAATTGGCGCCGCTTCAGCATAGTTTTTAGATGCACCAACCTTGATTTATCAAGCATAAATCATGTTAATAGCTGGTTCTAGCGTAGATTTACTGATTTAATAAACTTGACATTTATTCATCCCTGTATATTTACGTAAATGATAGATACTGAAGAAGTGAATATTATTTCTCGAAAAGTAATACTACTTAAAAATTTTACTTTTTGGAGTAGATTTTTCAGAACTTGGTGCTTGTATTTATGTTGTATTTTTATACCAATAATTAATAAACTTTTTAAAAAGTAAGACAGATGTAACAAAAATAAGGCAATGAGCATAATTTAAATAAGTCAGATGCATTCAAAACCTCTAATCACGTCAGAGCAAGGGCTTGAATGCTAAAGTTATAAATTTTTTACGTAACAAAGTGTCAGATAGGTTGTTTCTGCCGTAAATCTACAGCCACAAATTAAAAATTTAATTACTCACTTCAGTATATATACGGAACTATCGCGCGAGTTTTTAGATTAAAACTAGATATGTGGAGGGTAGCAATACTGACAGCGCTGAAATAACTGCAATTGTCTGCGGGTTAAAGCTAATATCTGTGGGGAAGCTTCATCATAATCAGCTTAAGAAATGCTCAATGCCACAAAAAATAGTTGAAAAATAGGAGAAGCAAATGGTAAATATTATAAGATTAATTGCGAACCTTTATATACTACAAAGAAATAAATATAAAATTAATCAATTTACTAAAACACTATGCTATTCTATAATCTTCTAGATTTAAATTTGATAGCATATAGTCATTTTTCTATACATTCGGCATGAGTACACGAGGTAATAAAATGCAGAAATTTAGCGAGTCAGAAAAACACACAGTCTCAATTGTTAAGCAATCACAAAATGGAATGCAGTCGTCAAGTGCGACCAAGCTTGCCGAAACAAAATCACTCTATTATGATGGTAGGCATTACGATTTATATTTTATATTATGATAATTTTTATCCGATACCTAATGTGACTAAGTTAGACCTTTCTTTCTTAAGTGACATAGGTTGACAGTATGGGGAATCGATTTTGGAAGTATGCTGCGGTAATGGGAGAATAGCTATTCCTATAGCAGAGAAAGGTTACGAGATAACGGGAGTGATATTTCCCAATCAATGATAGAGGAAGCCAAAAGAATAAAATCCAAAGTTCCTTGTTCAATAAAGATTTGAGCTATTTTTAACGTAATTTGAGAGCCGGAAGAGAGTATCTGACGAAAGCTCTTAAAATTATCTTGATAGTAGGCTGAAAATACTAATTGTTGTTATGATAAAGGATAGAAACAAAGATGAATAGTAATTTAGAGAAACAGATTAATCTAACAGATTCTAGCTTAAATAATTTGTTATATAATGACAATATTAATACTCTTTCCAAGCTAGAGTCTATTTATTATGATGGAAGGCACTACGAACTAATTTATAAAAATAGTTATATTGATCCCGATTTCTTAAGTTCTGATACTCCTTTTTGGATTGATATGGCAAATCAGTATGGTGATTCAGTTTTAGAGCTATGTTGTGGTAGTGGAAGAATTTCCATTCCTTTAGCACAAGGAGGTAAATTAGTTACTGGAATTGATATTTTAGACTCAATGCTATCGTCAGCTAGGGAAAAATGTTGTCAAGCAGAATGGATAAAAGCTGATGTACGGAACTTTGATTTAGGTAAAAAGTTTTCCTTAATTATATTTCCTTTTAACTCCCTCGGTCATTTGTTAGATATAAAAGCAATTGAAGATTGTTTTAGGTGTGTTCGGAAACATTTAAAGCCAGAGGGCAGGTTTATTATAGATTTGGAAAATTCTTGTAACCAAGAGAACTTAGAATTCTATTTTTCAAAAGCGCGAGTATTGTTTTCTGCGTATCCAGACCCTGATGGGAAGGGTACATTTGTAGTAACTTACCAAAACGAAGTTGATTTAAGCAGGCAGATTAATAACGCAAAACTGTTTTTTCAGTTAATCGAACAGAAAAAAGAGATTATCCAAGAAGTGCCATATCGCCTATTTTTTCCACAAGAACTTGAGGCGTTGCTTAAGTACAATGGGTTTACAGTTGAAAGTAAGTTTGGCTCTTACAATAAAGAACCTTTCACGTCACAATCACCTAATCATATAGTAATTAGCAAGTTACAGGGATGATGGCGGGCAAATCTCCTTGAATTTGCCTGATGTCTACCTTTCTTATTTTTCTACTGTCAATTAATAAAATACATTGAGAAGCACGACAGATGTAACTGGGAATACCAATACACAAACTTTCCTATTACAAGTTGTCTCTACGGGGTAAATTGAAATCACTACTGCGAATTATTGATGGATCACATATGGATCATACACTGACTAATCATTCACAAACTTTCTTAGACAATCAAGAAGAAAAACTTTTAACAGAGACAGAACAATATAAGTTATTAGTCGAGTGGAATAATACTCAAAGTGGTTATCCTATAGATAAGTGTATTCATCAATTGTTTGAAGAGCAGGTAAAGCGATCTCCCAACTCAATAGCAGTAATTTTTGAAGGGAAACAACTGACCTACGAAAAACTAAATGCAAAAGCGAATCAGCTAGCACACTACCTTCAAGCTCTAGGCGTAGGATCGGAAGTTTTAGTGGGCATCTGCGTGGAGCGTTCCCTAGAAATGGTGGTGGGATTACTGGGTATCCTTAAAGCAGGTGGCGCCTACGTACCTTTAGACCCAGCATACCCAAAACAGCGTCTAGCTTTCATACTAGAAGACTCAAGAGTGCCAGTGTTGTTAACTGGGGCACAACTTCTTTCCAAGATTCCTCAACCAGAAGCACGTGTCATTTGTTTGGATAAAGACTGGTCAGAAATTGCCCAATGTAGCTCGGAAAATCCAAAGAGCGAAGTGGCGCCTGACAACTTAGTTTATGCAATTTATACCTCTGGCTCTACAGGAAACCCGAAAGGGGTTCTAATTGAACATCGAGGTTTGTTAAATCTCGTCAAATGGCATCAACAAACTTTTGCTGTGTTGCCAACAGATCGAGCAACCCAGTTAGCATCACCTGCATTCGATGCTTCAGTGTGGGAATTGTGGCCTTACCTAACAGCAGGAGCGAGTATTTATATTGCAAATGAAGAAACTCGCGTTTTCCCTCAACTGCTTCAAGATTGGCTGTTAAAAAATGCAATCACTATTTGTTTTTTACCAACACCATTGGCAGAAAGTATTTTGCTATTGGATTGGCCAAGGGAAGTGGCTTTGCGAATTTTGCTAACTGGGGGGGACAAACTTCATAATTACCCTTTGCCCTCAATCCCGTTTGAGTTGGTAAATAATTACGGACCGACTGAAAACACTATCGTCACAACTTCCGGTTTCATTCCATCTGGGCAGCAAACCGACACAGCACCTCCAATTGGGCGACCCATCGCCAATACGCAGGTTTACATTCTAAACAACGATAGAAAGCCTATTCCCATCGGCGTTCCGGGAGAATTGTACATTGGTGGTGATGGACTAGCGCGGGGCTACCTTAACCGTCCCGATTTGACTGCTGAAAAATTTATTCCCAACCCCTTTAGCAATCCATTAGGTTCGCGCCTCTACAAAACTGGCGATTTAGCCCGTTATTTATCAGATGGTAACATTGAGTTTTTGGGTCGCGTTGACGAGCAGGTGAAGATTCGTGGTTTCCGCATCGAATTGGGCGAAATTGAAGCGTTACTGAGGCAACATCCAGACGTGCGGGAGGCCGTTGTTATAGTCAGAGAGGATACCTATGGCGATAAGCGTATACTGGCTTATGTGGTTGGTCAGCTACAAAATTCGTCAGCACCAGTATTGGAGGGGGATAAGTATGCTGAGTACATCTGGCAGTGGCAAACACTATATGAAAAGGTTTATAGCCAGACCCCTACCCATCAAAACCAAACGTTCAACATTATTGGTTGGAACAGTAGCTATACAGGTGAGCTTATCCCAGAACAGCAGATGCGTGAGTGGGTAGAGTATACCGTTGAGCGGATCCTTGAGTTGCAACCCAAGCACGTGCTAGAGATCGGTTGCGGAACAGGACTATTACTATCTCAAATTGCACCCCACTGCACCCAGTACTGGGCTACGGACTTCTCGCAACAAGCGCTAAAGCATATTGAACAACTTAAGATTGAGGCGCCTGGATTGGAGAAAATAACGCTCTTAAACAGGATGGCAGATAATTTTGAAGGCATAGAGGCGAACAGCTTTGATACAATTATTCTCAACTCAGTGATTCAGTATTTCCCCAGCATTGACTATCTACTAAAAGTTTTAGAAGGAGCCATGCGCTCAGTACGCAGTGGAGGCTTTATCTTTGTAGGAGATGTTCGCAGCCTGCCCCTACTAGAAGCTTACCACGCTTCTATACAATTGTATCATGCAACTGATGAACTATCGCAATCGCAACTGCTTTCAATAGTGAGATCACGCATGGCTTCTGAAAAAGAACTGGTGATCGATCCAGCTTTCTTCATTGCCTTACAGCAGTATTTCCCTCAGATTGGGCACGTTCAAATTCTGCCCAAGCGTGGCGTTTACCACAATGAGCTAACTAGATTTCGCTACGATGTGGTTATTTATGTGGGAGAACGAGTTCCTTCCAGCAAAAATATTCAATGGTTGGATTGGCAACCGAGTTGGACAAGTGCATCCATTCGCCAGTTGCTGCAAGCAACCGAGCCTAAAATAATTGGGTGGCGACGTGTACCCAATGCACGTCTTGAAGCAGAAATCAAAACTCTTAAATGGCTTGCCAGTAACGAAAAGCCAGAAACTGTAGGAGAATGGCGCTCCACCTTAAAGCAACAATCGGTAGTTGGAATAGACCCAGAGGAGTTGTGGTCTTTAAATCACGACTTACCTTACACCATTGATATTCGCTGGTTTCATGATAGTTATGATGGTAGTTATGATGTTATTTTTCGACATAATTCTATAAAAGAAATAGCATTTCAAGAGGTAGTATTTAAAGAAAAAGCTACAATTGAGCGAAAACCTTGGAGCAGCTACGCTAATCAACCGCTACATAGGAAAGTCGCCCAAAAGCTGATACCACATATACGCAGTTTTCTACAAGAAAAATTGCCAGACTATATGGTGCCAAGTGCTTTTGTAACACTCGATGCATTACCACTGACAGCAAATGGTAAAGTAGACCGTCGCGCTTTACCAGAACCAGAATTGCAACCCGAACTTGAACTTAGCTTTGTCGCTCCTCGCACTCCAATTGAGGAGATACTAGCCAATATTTGGGCTTTGGTACTAGCAATTAAACAAATAGGTATTTACGATAACTTTTTTGAACTAGGAGGACATTCCTTGCTAGCGACTCAAGTTATTTCAAGAATACGCGATGCTTTCAATGTTGAAGTACCCATACGCAGCCACTTTGAAGCTCCTACTATCGCACAACTACAAGAGTATATTCAAGCAGCACTAACAAGTGGACAATCAAAACTTGCTCCACCTTTAGTACCAATTCAACGACCAGCGCAAATTCCATTATCGTTTGCACAAGCAAGATTGTGGTTCCTTGACCAATTACAATCAGAAAATGCGTTCTACAATATTCCACTCGTTTTACGCTTGAGCGGTCAACTCAACGTTGCTGCTTTAGAACAAAGCATAAATGAAATTATCTGCCGTCATGAAAGTTTACGCACAAACTTTACTATCAAACAGGGACAACCTTTTCAAATTATTGCTACAAATCTGAATTTGAAGCTGGTTGTTGTGGACTTAGAAAATTTACCTGCTTGCGAGCAAGAAATTGAAACGCAACGATTAGTTAATCAATTGGCAGTACAACACTTTGACCTCGAACAAGAGGCTTTACTAAGAGCAAACGTCCTTAAACTCAGTCCAAATGAGAATGTTTTTGTATTAGTTTTACACCACATTATTGCAGATGGCTGGTCGCTAGGCGTACTTGAACGAGAGCTAGCAACATGTTACGAAGCATTCTGTAATGGCTTGACTCTAGTATTGCCAGAATTACCCTTACAGTATGCTGATTTTGCCCTTTGGCAACGCAACTGGTTAACAGGTGAAGTTCTGCAAACACAGCTTAATTATTGGCAACAACAACTCAAAGGTATTCCTACTTTACTCCAATTACCCGCAGACAGACCGAGACCTGCTATTCAAAGTTACAGAGGCGCCCAAAAATCAATTCCACTTTCTTTTCAGTTAAGTGAGGAACTTGTGTTGCTCTCGAAGCGCATGGGAGTTACCCTGTTTATGACGCTATGTGCAGCATTTCAAATCTTGCTTTACCGCTATACAGGTTCTGATGATATTGTAGTAGGTACACCAATTGCCAACCGCAATCGACAAGAAATAGAAGGGCTAATTGGCTTTTTTGTCAATACTTTAGTGCTGCGAACTGATTTGTCAGGCGACCCCAGTTTTGAGCAGTTATTAGGTCGGATACGTGAAGTGACTTTGGGAGCATACGCGCATCAAGACCTACCGTTTGAAGAGTTGGTGGAGGCATTGCAACCAGAGCGTTCTTTAAGTCACTCACCGCTGTTTCAGGTAATGTTTACACTTGAAAATACACCTAAGTCTTGCTTCGATTTGCACGAGCTAACGGTGAGTTCATTACCCGTAGAAACCCCAACGGCAAAGTTTGATTTGACCCTATCAATGCAAGATACTGCTTCGGGGCTGATTGGGGTTTGGGAATACAACACCGATTTGTTTGATGCTAACACTATCGCTCGGATGGCTCTTCATTTGCAGACAATACTTGAAGCAATTGTAGCTAATCCCAAAGCGCAAATTTCCAAATTGGCAATGCTTACAGAAGCCGAGCGGCAGCAGTTGTTGGTGGAATGGAATAATACTCAAACACAATATCCCCAAGATAAGTGTATCCACCAATTATTTGAGGCACAGGTGGAGCTAACACCTAACGCTGTCGCTGTAGTATTTGAAGGTAAGCAACTGACCTACCGAGAGTTGAATGTAAAAGCGAATCAGCTGGCGCACTACTTGCAAGCAATGGGCGTTGAACCAGAAACATTGATAGGTATTTGCGTAGAGCGTTCCTTGGAAATGGTGGTGGGATTGCTTGGTATTCTCAAAGCTGGTGGCGCCTACGTTCCGCTCGACCCGGAATATCCGTCTGAGCGCTTGGCTTTCATGTTAGAAGACTCGGAAGTGCAAGTGTTGCTAGCCGAGACTCAGTTAATGGAGAAACTTCCTCAATACTCGGAATGTATCATTTGCTTGGATTCCAACTGGGAAGATATTGCCCAACATAGTGAGGAAAATCCTTATAGCGAAACGGCATCCAATAATTTGGCTTATGTCATTTATACTTCCGGGTCA
>ERZ1066118.111-NODE-111-length-88375-cov-12.320392_pt1 | contig 88375 bp, 92 predicted proteins | sample MGYA00382765_ERZ1066118 | MGnify/ENA primary metagenome ERZ1066118 (study PRJEB33369, sample SAMEA5778348) | biofilm metagenome | biome: Industrial cooling water; feature: Water cooling tower basin; material: Biofilm | place: United Arab Emirates | collected...
CGGAGGCAGTTTTACACTAACAAATCACACGGACCACTCGGTGGGGGCCGGTCAATTCGTGCCGACCAATCCAGCACGTTTCGCGCGGCCCTCCTCGATCATGACCCGAGCATTTTCGAACCAGAAGCAGACCAAGTCCGTGAAGGCCGGCAAACGCCCCTTGTAGACACCCCTGATACGGGCAGTTTCCTCCGCTCCCAACCGACGCTTCATGAATTTCGCGCCCATGTACGGCGGGTTCCCGACGATCACATCGGCATCGGGCCAGAAAGCCGCGTTTCCGTCAGCGTCGACAAGGGCGTTCTTGTTCTCAATCGTGTCGAGGGGTTTCAAGACAGGCGCACGATTAAGATCGAAACCATTGCGCAGCATCCACTGAATCTCACCAATCCAGACAGAAACTCGCGCAAGCTCGGCCGCGTAGGGGTTGAGTTCGATACCCAAGACCGCTTCCGGTCCGATCGATGGAAAAGCGCGTTCAAATCCCAGAGCTTCTCCCTCGACCATGATCCGCCATTCGAGCGTCTTGAGCTCGTCGAGCGCGAGATAGAGAAAATTGCCGGATCCGCAGGCGGGGTCGAGCACGCGCAACGCGCGAAGACTTTCCAGAAACGTTTTATAGGAGGCCTCGCCCTCTTCGAGCGCCTGGCGATAAGCACGGTCGGCGCCGCGAAGGCCGCGGCGGACCTGGTCCAGTTGGCGATGCTTTCGCAGCTTTGGAAGTTCGTCGAATAGAGCCAGCTGCGGCCCGCCGGTCAGGCTGCTTCGCACCTCGCGAATTTCTTCCGCCAATTCAGGGTACTGGCTGGCCGCTTCGAGTTCGGCCGACAGCGCCTTTGCCGCTGGTTCGATAAGAGCCTCGATCTCGGATTTGGTCTTGGCCCAATCGGCGAGCACCGGATCGCTCAGCACGGGACGGATGATCGTCATGATCGTCTCCCGGCTAGTGTATTCGGCACCAAGTTCCTCGCGCTTCGACGGATCGAGTCCGCGAACGAACAACGTACCGAGGATCGATGGGTCGATCTGACTCCAATCCAAGCTCGCAGCAGCAAGGCACCTCTGCACCTGGTCGCTTGATAGGGGCAGCGCCTTTGCGTCTCGATCCGCAAACAAACCCCCGTTGAAGTGGGGGACCTTCTCCAAGCCGAGACGGCCGCCGGCGTGCATCTTCGAGAAGAGATCGCTCGCCAACTCTTCGAAGCTATCGGACCCCGAAAGGGCTGTCTCCAAGACACGAGTGAACATCTTGTCTTTCAGGAGGTTCGCGTCCTCGGCGAACATGCAAAAGACCATCTGGTTGATGAAGTGAGCGACCACGAGCGGTTCGTGACCATTTCTGCGCAGTTCGTCGGCAAGCTCGGCGAACGAGCCCGCGACGTCCTGCGTCACCGCCTCGCGTGTGACAGTAGGTTTATACCGCTCAGGCTCGACGAACAGCCATCGCAGCTTCTGCAGTGTCTCGGGGATAGCAATGTCAGCCAGTTCGAATGTGTGAACCTCGCTGACGGTATTGGTCCAGTTCGTCCGGACCACGATTCTCCGCGTATCGGAAACGACCAGAAGTGGTGGATTGCCAAGGGCCGGCGCATACTGCTGGAGCTGCGCATATGCGGCGTCCAAATCGCGTCCTGGACCTTTGTACTCCCATGCGAAAGCGCCTTGCTTCCAGACATCGGCGTAGCCGCTTCGCCCGGTTGTTTTCTGAGCGCCCTTCTCGAAGGCATAAGTTTCACCGCTGGTATCAGCGTCCGCAGGACCCTCGACTTCCAGCAATCTGCACAGGTCGAGGAAATGCGATTGCGCTGCCTGGCGCTCGCCAAGGGTGCTCTCGCTCCATTTGGTAATGAATTCGCGCGGACTCAAACTCAAAGGGCTCCCTGGGTCAGGGAACCTCTACCAAATGACAACGCCCCAACCTCCATGCCTACTATGCGCATCATGCTGGGAATGCCAGACTGATAAGATGACAAACGACGATACTGGAACGCCGGACTCCGAAATGGCGCCGCCCTCGCTTTCCACGAAGGGACAATCACACCAAGAATTCCTACAATCTGCGGCTGCCATAGTGATTTACACCGCGTTGATGGTCCTGCTGCTCGCCACCTCATATCTGCTATTTTGGATTGTTGGCTTACCATTCGTTGCTCGGACGGTTGATGGAGCTGTTGTCTTCAATCGCCCATTCGGAGCCATGTTGTTATCGATACCCCTTCTTCTAGCGGCTCTTTTCTCTTGGCTGGCCGGCGCATTCGCGCGCGCACGATTTAACACGATTGATGGGGGAACACTGGCCATTCTTGGAATTATCTACGTGGTAATGTTTACGTCGATAGGAGCCTTTTCCGGCAGAGCGCTCCGTTCATTCGACATTGATCGAGGAGATAACGGCGCACTCGCGATCCTATTAGCTATCTGGCTTCTGCTTTTTGGCTACGCCGTTAAGGCATTTTACGATGAAGGACGTGACCGAATGGCCAGATGGCTCGACCGACACCTACAACGTTTCAAGCTATAGTCCGCAGATAACGACCCCCCGCAAGTTTGAAGGGGCTATACCAATCTCTCGATTTTACTCCCGAGACCTATTCAGAAGACGGTCGGCCATTGCCATAGCTTCATCAAATTCCTGAATGACGTCGTCCTCGCGGACTTGGTTATTCTTTCTTTCTTTGAACGCCCTCTTTTCCGATGGCCAGGATCGAAGACCTCGTTCAGCACAATGAGCTACGCCTAGCTTGTCGAGTTGGCGAACGACGACCGTCGTCCCCGATTCCGAAAGTTCCCAACCACGCTTGATATGTGATCGTCGCAAAGTATCGAGCGCCGCCAATGCCCCCGCAATGTCCGGTGCTCGCGAGCTCTTCGATAACTTGCTCAAGGCAACCTCTGCCCCCCCGAGACGATCTGCAATTGTCCGCACGCGCTCATAAACGGAGCGTGCCGTCATTCCCCAGTCTTTCAGTACAGAATCGCGCGAAACGGCGCGATCGATGCGAAGTGCCTTCCGTGCAACTATCCCCGGCAGCGGCGCCTGTGCTGGCAAGGTAATCAAAGCGAGATTGATCGCCCATGCCCCACCACGCTCAGCTGACTGTGCAGGCCGTGCAGATGCAAAGCGCGGGTCTTCGCGAAGGTTCGTTAGCGCGGTCACGAGGTTGTCCACCGGTGGAGCAGCAATTAGCTGCACTCCAGCCTCTTTGAGCGTGTTCCCAGCATCGATGAGCATTTCATGATCTGCCGAGGTAAATTGGATGTCGTCAGCTCCACGCGCTCTCTGCAATCGCAGTGCGGCCTGACGCAGCGGGCCGTCCCTAGAGGCTAGATAAGCTAGGACTGAGCCTATGCGAGGATCCTCAGTGAGAAGGACGTAGTCCGAATAACGCCACCCTGAGAATAAGGGGCCCGTGTCTCCCGGCCCTGCGTCTCTAATGAAGGCTTTCCACGCCATATCGACCAAGGCGAGATCAACCGCCGCCCTGACTGGATCGGAAAGCAGCGGCATTCGACCGTGCAGTGAGCCAGCGATCCAAAACAGGTCGACATCTTCCATCGCATCATTCTATGCCAGCGATTCTCCAATCACTAGCATAGAAAAATGGGCAATCGCGGCAATTTTCTATAATTGCGGTTTATAGCAAGTGCGCTCTTGTGGGGTGGGGCATTTTTTTGCCATAGCTATCCGGCAATCACGAGAAATCCGCACCGATGCCCGAGCGCCCCACTTCCGAAATCATCGTTCACGACCAGTCGCGCAAAGTGCCTCAGCCGCGTGGCAAGGACCAGAAGATCGACCGCGAGCTGCAGGCGGAACTGCGGATCGCACAGGCGCTGGCGGCCGGCGCCGACGGCACCCTCGACAATATCAGCCAGGACCGCTTCGAACCTGAGTTCAAGGCGATGGCATTGAACAGCAAGATTGCGGCCGCGGCCGATCTCGACTGCTATGTCGACTGGTGCCTTGCCGAAAGCCGGGCGGCGTTCCCGGCCGACCCGGTGACGCTTGTGCGCTACATAGAGGCCAAGGTGAAGGCCAAGGCGAAGCCGGCGACGATCGTGCGGCGAATCTCAAGCATCGCCAAGGCGCATCATATGCTCGGCCTGGCACCGGAGGGTCCGCGCGACCGGATGGTCCGCCAGACCCTGGTCGCGATCGGCAAGAAGAAGAAGCAGCGCCAAGCCGCCGCGATCCGCGTCGGAGAAAGCCGTACCGGCACCAGCTCGCCGATCACCCTCGAAGCACTGCTCCAGTGCTGCGACAGCACGCTTCCGGGCCTGCGCGGTGCGGCACTCCTCTCGGTCGGCTACTACGGCGGTCTGCGCGTCAGCGAGCTGACAGCGGCCGAAGTCGAGCATCTCGCGGTCGATACCGATGGAAGCGGCACGCTGACCGTGCCTTTCTCCAAGACCGATCAGGAAGGTGAAGGCGCGGAAGTGTGGATGCCGGCCGATACGGTCCGGCGTGTGCGGGCTTGGTTGGAGGCGGCGGAGATCGAGGAAGGGGTGATGTTCAGGCGGATTCATGTCACGCGCAAGAAGGCCAAGGATTCGGTCGCCCCTCAAGAGTGGGAAAGCATTCCTGGACACACGCGGCACTATCAGGAGCGGCTTAAAGGCCAGGCCGCGACGCCGGCGATTACCGTCTACACGGTCGGCCCCAATCCGCTGACGACGCAAGGGGTCAACGCAATCTACAAGCGCCTGGTCGAGCGCGCGTGGCTCGATGGGTTGATCGAGGTCGGAAAGGACAGCATCGACAAGACGCTGAAGGCAATATCCTCGCATTCGCTCAGGGTCGGCCTGACACACGATCTGATCGCTCTGGGCGCCGACGGGGTCGCGATCACGAATGCGATGCGTTGGACGTCCCCGGGAACCATTTTACGCTACGGAAAGAAGCTGCGCGCGAAATCGAGCGCGACGGCCCGCTTTCTCGGCGGCGAGACAGAATAGAACAGGGGTCTGAAATCGAACAAGAAGTCTCGACACTGACATCTTTTTAAGCAAGGTTCTTCGAGAGAAAGTTCCAAGGGGGCGCATTCCGTGGAGCATTACGCCGATCTGCAGAGGCTGCTCCATGCGGTCCACAAGTATCGTCAGGAAGGCAAACTTCCGGACGATCCTGCAGAGCTGGACAAGGTCTGCGCCCGTGTTCTCGACTACGATCGTTTCGATGAGACGGCAATCGACTGGAAGCGCATAGCCGAATACGAGAAGGAACTTAACGGCGGCACGTGGCCACGGGACGATTGAAGCGCAGGCACAAATTGATATAGTCCCGCGATGGAGCGAGGAGTAAGCCACCTATATCGCGCAGCCATCGAGAAGATGGCAAAAAGCGCAGATCACGAAGTTGAAAAGCTTCGCAGGGCGATCGCGCGTGGGGAACGACCTTCGCCGTTACCGGATCCAGAAGCTCTAGCCCGCATCACGAACAACTCCAAGGACTGGGGCGAGTATGCTTTCGCGGACCTGCGCGGCGCGGGTTTCGTCCGGAATGAACTGCTGCAATTCGACTGGGTCCAGATCGACCCAAGCCGTGTCGGCGATGAGCTCGCCGCCGTTGCCGGCATTGAAGCTCGGAGCATCATTCGCCTGAGTCTCATGAACTGCGCCAATGCGATGCCGGAGATCGAACGTCGGCTGCAGTCGTTTGTCCAGGCAGCAGCTGGCGGAAAGCCGCTCGCTTCGCTGCTCGTTCACCAGAAACTGATGTTCGCCGTCGTCGCCGCGACTGGCGAAGTGAACCTGCTTGAGGAGTACGCTAAGCGGGCGAGCGTGGCACTGGTCTACATCCGTTCGCTTTCAATCGAGCGCGAGGATCTCGAAGGCATGAGTGCCTCTGCCCAGGCCATGGTCTCGAAGCTCTGCGACGGGAATGCAAGAGATTGCGCGGCGGATGCCACATCGATGCGACTGCACCCGCGTCGGCCGGCGCTTGTCTGATTTTGCGGCGTTACAGGGCGTAGGTCATCCGATCAATCTCCGTTACTGGTCGCAGCATCGGGATTGTGGCACGGGCACTGCCTGCATAGGTCGGCATCCCGCTGATATGAGGCTCGATCGCCTGGAATCCACCAACCTTGAACTTTTCCGGGTAAGCCCTCGCCTCCATCTTTTCGATCAGGGTGAAGAGCGAGGAAGCCGTGCTATCGAAGAAGAAGCGACACGCCTTTCGGACGCCTTCGAGATCACCCGACCGGGCCGCAGTGAGAAACTTGTCGGCCGCCTCGACGAAGAATCCGGTACGATCGGCATAGGCATCGGAGAGCCACAGAAGCCGAAAGAACGCCTGCGGTATGAACTGCTCGACGAGCTGGGCAAGCGTGCTTCTCGGCCCTCCCAGAACGACGGTGGTGAGCGCCATTGCGCCGATGAAAAAAGCCTCGTTGTGGACGTCCACGTCCCTTACTCTGGAATCGAGAAACTGCTCGGCCGCGCGCAGCTTCTCTTCGCCATCGAGCGCGAGGCGCAAGGCTCCGATCTCCACGATCGCACACAAGGCAAGCCGCCACTCCTCGACCTGTTCTTTGGTGAACGTCGATACGACATAGGACCGCCCGCGCCTGGTCAGATAGCCGGTCGACCCAAGCGCGAGAAGAAGCTGCCGGGCCATGTTGAGGGTCACCCCCAGGTCGGCGACGACATCTTCCGCGGTCAGCGACGAGCCGCCCGGGAGCTCGCCAAAAAGAATGCGCTCCCGCAGATCGACGAAACCCTGTTCGACTTTAGAATTCATCCCTCTCGATGCGCAGTTGGACTCGCACCGCTCCCTCGAAACTTTCGCGCGATCCCTACTGCTTAACCGCCTTGGGGATCAACTGCGGCGACCTCCTAGTTTGACCACAGCATTCCGCCAGCAATTGTGTTGGGCGTCCTCAAATGCTATGGTCAAACTAGGAGAAAGCCAGTGCCCGATGATCTTTTCCCGAGAAGCCCAATAAACCCAGGGGATCCGCTCCATTACGCGTCCGGTCGGCATCTTGCCGACCTCGATGTTGACTATGGGAATGGCGGTTCCGAGGCTTGGAAGAGGTTCTTCTTCTATCTGGCAGTCCTTCTCATTTCCGGTTTGGTGTTTTCCTTGATCTAAGCATCATTGAAACCCAAAGCGGCGCGGATCGACTGGACGACCGTCTTTCCACAATTCGTAATGCAGGTGCGGCCCGGTCGAACGCCCGGTGCTGCCCACTTGGCCGATCTGCTGCCCTGCCGACACGCTCTGTCCTTCCTCTAGAGGTGACCGCGATTGCATATGGAAGTACTTGCTTTGCGTGCCGTCCGGATGGTCGATGACGACATAATTGCCAGCTCCGCCAGCCTGGAACTCCACCTTTGACACGACGCCGGCGCCCCTTGCAATGATCGGGGTACCAGCGGCGGCCGGGATGTCGAGGCCGTTGTGCTGGCGGCGCCCACCGGAGATTGGATCGACCCGCGTTCCCAACCCTGAACCTGCAGCGCCGGCGACGGGAAGCAGAGGTTGCTGACCTCTCGGCAATTCCACCAGCGATGACGCGCCCGTCCCGGGCTGACCTCCAGAACCGAAGCTGCCAGTGAACTCATCGATCTTGTCCATCAAGGGCGAGACGATGGGCATGGTACGGCCAAGGCTTGCGTGATTGCGCTCGTCGACGGTCTCACGGAGTGATCCAGCGCCGCGATAAGAGTCGACCCCCTCATTCCTGAGCTCTCGCCCGCCGTCGAGGATGCGCTGGTCGCCGTATTCTATTCGCCCACCAACATCGTCAGCCAAGGCGCCGTCCCGCGAGCTCGGCCGGACATTGACGTCAGGAGCACGACCTTCGAGACGCGCCTGGTTGGCATCGCCCCATGCGCGCACTCCATTGGCTGATGAAATCGCAGGACCCTCGATCCCGAGGTTGGCAGGGGCGTCGGGGACGATGCCCAGCTCGTCGCGCATCCGGTCGATACGAGAGTCCATATAACGGCCAAGCATGATGTCGCGGACGCCTTCCTGCTGAGCGCTGGGAGATACCATGTTGGGTCTCCAACCGATATCGCGAAGAACGGCGTTCTCCGGCTTCTGCAGCTCGTCCTCGGCGTAGCGGACGAACTCCTGAGTCTCGTTGTAGTTGAGGTTGAAGCCGCGGCTTTCTGCGTTGCTGACATCGCGGGAGATACGCCGCCAGGTGTCTTCGGTCTGCGAGGCTTCGAGCGATGCCGAGCGGGAATCGGTGATCGATGCACCAAGCCGCTGAGACAGGCCGCGTGTCTCGGAGTCCTGCGAGGTGCTGGTCTCGCGCATGAAATCTTCCCGCGCCTGACGAGCCTGAACCGAACTCGTTTGTCGTTCGACATACCCGCGGAGCTCGCTCCAAGCCTGATCGGTAGTCAGATTCTGCCCGGTTTCAAGCTGGGCGTTTGAAGAAATCTGCGCTGCAATCCTAGCTTGGGCTGGGCTTAAGCGCCCGCCGGGAGTTCCCAAAGCCGCGTCTGCTGTCCCTGTCATCAATGACAGACGAGAAATGCGCTCTGCGTCAGTTTGAGTCATGCCAAAGCGCGACTGCAAGTCGTTAGACATCGCGTTGCTGGCCTCGTACATATTAGTGAGGCTGTTGTTGAGCCCAGAACCGGTCTGTGTCGAAGAAGAGGCCGAGCGCTCCGCCGAATTGAAAAGCTCAGTCGCGGTACTGGCCGTCGCGCTCCAAGATTCGGCCGCGCTCTGGCGGGCCTGCTCCACCCTGCCCCAACCTTCCGAGAGCACGCCCCGCGCTTCGGCGGCGAATCCTGCGGTCCGCGTGGGCCGGAACGCGAGATTTGAGATTGCATCGCTCGTATCGAAGGCGCTGCTACCGTCGGCAAAACCCTTGGTGACGGCGCCATCGGCCTCTCGATACGACGTGCGCGCCATCCCGCCCTGGTAGTTCGGTGCGGTGTTCCACTGATCCGACTGGCGATTGAACCCGCTCAGGTTCATGAAGTTCTCGTTGCCGTAGGAGTAGTTTCCGGTGGTCCGCTCGACCGCCGCCGCTTCTGCTGCCGATTGCGCCGGTGCCAGCATCGAGGTCGCCTGAGAGGACACAGCCATCGCACCGCGCGCCATGCCGGCGGCAAGGAACGGGATCGACATCATCAGGAAACCGGCGATCGTCGCCGTATCGGCATTGACCGCATCGATGCCGGCCATACCTGCCATCGTGATTCCACCCGGCGAGGTCGCATTCAGCGCATCCGACGCGCGGTCCATGATGAACATATGGAGGACGACGTAGAGCGGTCCCCATGCGGCGAGATAGAAGAAGCCGGTGAAATAGCCCTTCAGCGCGGACACACCGGTTCGCGGAATGAGGAAGAGCGGGAAGATGACCGGAAACATCGCGTAGAACACAACGGTCAGCACGATGTTGAGGAGCGGCACCCAAGTCATCGCCTGTTGGGCGATCGAGGTGTAGGTGTTGCGCGCCTGTTCCTGCGCGCGGAGCATGGCGAAGGTGTCGCCATCGGCCGCCCCGAGATTGGCGCGCGCTTCAAGGAAAGCGCTTACGAGCGAGCGCTGGTGGAAGATCTGTTGGGCCGTCTGCGAGCTGCCGTGGAACTGGTTGGCGATGACCGGCAGGTCCGCGACGAGCTTGGCTCGTGCCGCGGCCGGGGTCAGTCCCGGGAACATCTTGCGGCCCTCTTCCTCGAGCTGGGTGTCGGCGTAAGTGACGAGGCCCGTCTGCAGGTTGGTATAGCCAGCCCGGCAGGTCACGATGGTCGGAGCACCGGCATCGGGGATCCATTTCATCCCTCGCGCGAGCGAGCCAGGCCCCATGTCGGTCAGGATGTCGTTGGAGGTCGCGATCGCGTCGAACGATTCGAACCCGAGCAGGATGTCATAGAACAGACACTGCTTGTAGTATTCCTCGAGATTGGCGCTGATGCGGGGATCCCGGATCTTGAACTCGCGTGTCCGGTCCCACAGGCGCGCGCCGTAGATCATACCGTTGTTGGACATCTGAAGGGAGCCGGGCATCACGAAGACGGTTTCGGCCGTCTCGGTCAGCCAGTCACCCGTCCGCGAGCTGACCGAGGCGATGAGCGCCAGCCCTACAGGCACGTTGGCGACCGTCGCGGGGGCAAGGCCCGGATTTAGGCGGTCGGTCACCTTGACCGTGGTGGTCGGCACGATAAGCGCGCCGTACATAAGCGTCGCGCCGAGGAACCAGTTGAGCCAGGCGCGCCAGTTGAGACTGAAGGCCACAACGAGAAGGCTGTAGATCAGGCCCATCACCATGACGACGCGGATAAGGGAGCGGAAGCCCCCTCCCCCGGTCCACGCACTGACGGCGTTGAACACGTTGACGATGTATTCGCCGCCGCCGATCGTCCAGATCTCCATCATGGCCTTGGGTCCTTACTGAATGCCCTGGTTCGAGAGCGACGTGCTGAAGGACAGCGCCGCCGACATTTGCGGGGAGAGATTGTTGCGCAGCGTCCCTTCGAGGAAGACGGCGCGCTCGACGACATGCTGGGTGCGCTGCAGGCGCAGGTTCATGCCCTGCGAATAGGTGTCGAGGACCTGCCGCACCGAGGCGATTTGCTCGCGCCACTGCGACAGGGCCGCCTCGTTGGCGTTCTGAAAGGTCCCCACCCCGCGCGAGGCGTAGCCGTAGTATTGCTGTGCGATCGCATCGAGGAGATCCATCGCCACAACTTCGGCAAGGTCGTTCATGTCGTTCGACGTCATGCCGCCCAGCGTCGCGGCCGCATTGACCGAGATGATCTTGTAGAGCGGAATCGTGGTCGCGCCGAGCAGACCGATCTCATCGGTCGAGAGCGCCGCGTTGGTGCGGACCTTGCCGTTCATGCTCTCGATCATCGCGCGCACGCGAGGCTTCAGCGCCTGTGCGCTCGAGATCGACATGGTCTGCGTAGTAGGGTTGAGGCACTTCTCGGACGTGTCGCACTTGAGCATCGTCACGGAGCTCGTCCCATCGAGCAGCGCGGTCAGAAGCGCCCGATCGCCCTGCCCCACGAACTGGAAACCACGTTTCCCGCTGGCGTCGCCGTCCTGGTAGAAGATCACCGTCCCGACGAACGTCATCAGGTATTCGCGGAACTCCGTCGAGAAGCTCGGGTAGCTCTGCTTCAGCATATCCCATGTGAAGTTGTAGCTCTCAGCGGGGATCGCGGGATCGCTGTTCGCCGCGATGGTCGACTCGCGCTGACCTCCCGTCCCGCATTCGTGGCGGCCTTTCGCCCAATCCGAGAACAGGCCCTGACTGTTGCCGATCGACTTGCAGATCTCCGAGGACATGCGGTCGGACTTGCCCCACAGTCCGCTGACGAGGTTCTGCGCGGCCTCGCAGCTGTTCATGTTGAACTGGTTCATCTGCTGCGCCTTCTGCGAGATCTCCTCGATGGTCGAGGCAATCTGCGGACTGATCGACTTGATCGCGAGCTGGAAGGCGAAGCCGAGCGCATTGTTCGCCGTCGCCTTGAGCATGGCGATGATCTCGTCGGAATTGACGAACGAGAACGAGCCGGAGAAGACATCAATGCCGCCGCACCCGGCCTTGATAGACGGCAGCTGCAGATTGACCGGATTGACGCTCTTCTGCGGGAAGCGGGTCCAGATGTTGCCTCCCGAATAATACCCCGCTGACTGGCCCTGATAGGCCGTGGGCCCGGTCGCGTTGGCCGAGGCACCCATGTCATTGAAGAAATCGTTGAGTTCCGAACCGACCTGGGCGCTGACAGGCGTTGCCACCATGCAGGCAGCGGCAAGGGCCGATAGCGCGACGCCGGCGCGCTTCAAGAGGCGAGCGGAGCGGTCGCGATGAAATTGCCTGTCCATCAGTAGTCGCTCCCTGGTTCAACCTGCGTGAGGTGGAAGATGCGCTGCATGACCTCGTCGGCGGCCATGACACCGTAGCCGATGGGGATCGGTTGCTTGGTGACGGTGTCGAACAGGACGAGGGCCGGCACGGTCCCGCCCTGCAGACCCATGCGCTGGTACTGCCCGCTGTCGATCACATGATTCGGGAAGGCTTCATTCGGCCCCCCGTCCATCGACACCGCGAGAACCTCGAGTCCGTAATTGTCCGACAGCGCGCGGATGACCGGCGAGAAGATGCGACAAGCACCGCAGGTCGACGAATAGAAGTAGAACAGGCCATAACGCTCGCTGAGCGCAGCCATGGAGCCCTCACGCTGCGACTTGCGCTCCTCGAGCCAGGTCTGCTTGGCCAGCGTGCCCACCGGGCGTTCGAGCGTGTAGTCGAGTTCGGGTGTCTGCCAGATGGCCCTCCCCCACACATCCGCGAAGGTCGAGGCCCGGTCGAGCTGCTCGCGCTGGAAGCGGATATAGTTGACGATATTCTCCTGGGTCGGCTCAAGCACCGCGAGCGCCTTCAGCTCGTCCAGCTGGCGCGTGATCGCTGCCATGCGCTCGACCGCCGGCACGGAAGGAGCCGGCTGCTGCTGCTTGGCGCGTTCGCGCGCCTTCCGCTTGGCTTCCTCCGAATTGCAGTAAAACCAGGTGCCGAGCTTGCGCTCGTCGCAATAGAACGCATCGCGCGCCGTTGGCTGCTCGCTCTGCGCAAGAACGGGGCCCGTCGCGGCGGCGAGGACCGCGGCAAGGCTCGAGGCAGTGAGCATTTTCATGGGCATTTTCCTTGTGCAAGGTCCAGCGACTGGAGGAGAAAGGAGGTCTGGATCAGGCCGCGGCCGCGATCGATCATGCGGATCATCCCGCCCGATAGCGTCGTCGCGGCTTCCACGCCGGCGTCGGTGAGGCATAAATCGAAATCGTCGTCGTCGTTCGAGCGGTGGATCCATCCCCGGTCGATCAGGCGCGACACCGATGCCTTGAGTTCCGCGCGCGTCGCGGGACGAAGGAACCAGTCCTCGATCCGTTCGAACATCTCGGATTCGCTCGCGGCAAGCTCACGGCCGATCGCCACGCTTACCGCCAGATCGAGCACCTGGGCGGGCGGAAACGGATCGTCTCTCTGCAAAGCCACGACATCTGCGCCCGACATGCTCAGTTCACTCCATTGTTGTAGTAGGTCTCGATTTTCTTCTGGATCTGCAGCGACATCTCGATCTCGTCGGGAAGCTTCGCAGCATCGACGAACTCGGCGTAGACCTCGCTGAAATCCATCCGGCTGAGGTCGAGCTGTTGGAACTGCGCAATCAGGAAGCCTTCGCAGTCTGGGGTTTTTGGAGTGCCCCACTGCATCCCGAGCTGCGCTTTGCCCTGCTCGTTGAGGATTCGGACCAGCTTGCTGCCGTAACAACAATACGACTGCTTGCGGGTGACGCAGACGCCGAGGATCTTGTCCGAACAATAGGTGCCGACATAGTGGCACAGACCCGCGTCATCCTTCTTGTCGACGTCGCGGTCCTGGCTGTTGCACAACCACGGCGTGAGGAGCGGCACGCCCTTCCCACTGCAGCAGTTCGACAAGCCGAAGATCTTCTTCGTGCATTTGAGGTTCTCGCCGCTGAAAATCTTCAGTTCGTTGGGATTGAAGCCATCGCGCAGCTCGCCCATCACGTTCATGGCGACCATCGCGTCCTTGAACTCGGTGGACGCCTCGCGCGAGACCGACGTGCATTCGCCATCGATGCAATAGAGATCGCCGGCGCAGACATAGGCAGGCGGTGGCGGCGGTCCGCTGGGCGTTGTCGTACACTTGAACCAGCGATCGTAGACGTTGCAGAGGCCATTTGCGTCGGTGCTCAGGCACTCGTCGTGATCGAAAGTGCATTCCGCGCGCGCCTCGAGCGCGGAGCAGTCATTGGCAGGCGCCACCCCCTGACATTGGAAAGTGCGCTCCCACTCCCAGCACGGGCGGGTAACGGATAGTCCGTTGATGACCCGAGTCTCGTTCGGAGCAGTGCAAACCTCCGACTGCTGGCTGCAGGTAGCGCCGCCAGTCGTTGCTTGACATTGCGTTTGGTCGACGGTCTCGCTGACGACGCTGATGGTGTTGCGCTCGATCCCGCCGGCGATCGAAAGCTGGTTTGGGCAGCTCCAAGTTTCGCGATAGACGGGATCGCCTGGTTCGGTGCACCACCGCCCATCCCTACCGCCCCACTGAAGACAGGTCTCGCCGATACGCTCCCGGTCAATGAGGCGACAACTGCCGCCATCCAAGTCGGGCTGGATGATGTCGCAATAAGGCCCGCTGGTCTGATATTTGATGAAGCCTGTCGAACACTGATATTCCCAATAGCGGGTGCCTTGGGTCTGAATTACCAACGGTGCCCGGCATGTCCGCGTTTCGTCAAAAGGCTGCGACCCCTCGTTGCAGCTTTCCAAGTAGGTAGTCGCGCCGCCGCCACCGGGCGGGAGCGGGTTGCAGGTTCCTGTCGCACCACCCGGGCCCACGCCAGGTCCGAGGTAGGTGTCCGGGTCCTTCTCGATCGCACTCGCGGACGAAAGGTCGATCGTCGCGGGGTCGACCACCTTGCGGTAGGGATCGACGACGGTCTTGTAATCCTGCTGATAGCGGGCCGCTTCGCCCGCCGTGGTGAGCCCCGTTGGATCGTCGACGTAGTCGAGTGTCGGGAAAGTGGTGCCAGCAAAGGTGGGCACATTGGCTTCAGCGCCATTGGCGAGGATCGTCCCATTGGTGGTGTCACGCACACCGGTGCCGATCGCTTCGCCCTCGGTGCGGGCGTCCTGCGCGGTCATCTGAGCGTGCGCGAGTCCGCCGCTCACCCCGAGCGCGAGAACCGCAACGAACAGGCGCAGGCGATTCATCGGGCGCCCTTCATGTTGCGCAGCGCGAGACGAGAGACGGGCGCACCAGGTCCGTTGGCGTTGGCGAAGGTCTCAAGAACATAGGACACGCTGACATTACCGGCGATCCGATCATGCGGCGGCGGAGCGGTCACGCAGTCGAGCTGGTCACACGGCTCGAAGTCACTCGAGAGGGCGACATAGGTCGGGACCCGATCAACCCCGAAGGAACGGAACAGCCGCGGGTCGATCGCGACATTGCTCGCACCCGCCTGGTCGACCACCTTGCGGATGCCCTGGATGAACCCTTGCGGGTTTCCTGCCGAGAAGCCGCGGAAGACCACTACGCCGCCGGCCTTCGTGGTATCCTCGATCATCTTCGACAGCGCTTCTTCGGGCATCGACAGGCTGGCAAAGGCAATGAACAGCGGTGCGCCTTCGGGCTTCGCCATCCCCGCCTTTGCGCCGGCGACCATCTCGTCGAAATCGAACGGTCCCTGCCCTCCCGCGATCTGGGAGACGTCGAGACCCTCGATCGACTGCTGGCCCTGCTGAACCACGGCCTGCGCCTCTTCGGTGTGCGTCTCCGCGTTGGTGGTCGCGTATTCGAAGAGCGCCTGGGCATCCTCGCGGAACTGATCCGCACGCGCCTCGATGGCGTCCGGATCAAAGCCGTCCATGCTCTGGGCGAACACCGCCGTCATGCCGCTCAAGAGTCCGGCGCCGGCGAGAAGCACTGCGATCTTGCGGTTCATTCCCGTCTCTCCCCTTACAGCACGCAGCAATTGCGCTTGCGCCAAACAAGGAAGCCCACGTCCTCTCCCTTGACCGGATAGACCTGTCCGGATTTCGGCAGGATGGTGGTGGCACCGATCGGCGAGCAGCTCTCGCGCCCGCTCACCATCGGCGTCGGGTTGACCTGCTGCAGCCGGTACTGGCTCTTCTTGAGGACCGGCATGAGGTACTTGGAGCACAGCGCTTTCGAGCCGCTGGTGCCCCAGGCAAGGCCCTGACGGTGCATCTTGTAGATCATCCGCTCGGCCGCGAGCCGCGCCGACTGCTTGATGCCGATATTGGCGCCGATATTGCCGTTCATCGGATACATCGGGCCCTGGCATCCCGAGCACCAGAACAGCTCGTCGATCGGGAGCTTGGCAGTGGCGGCGATGCAGTCGGCCGAGCAGGCGGCCTGCGCGAGCGGCGAGGTGAACAGCGCCGCTTCGGGGTTGAGCAGCGTGGTGAGTTCATCGTCCTGCCACAGCGGGTCGATCTCGCTCATGTAGGCGACGTCGAACGAGCTCGCCTCGAGACACAGGAAATCGGTGACGATCTCGAGCCAGTAGAGCAGCGGATAGATGTAGTAGTGAACGTGGTATTTGGCAGTGTTCTGCGACTTCCCACCGATCTGGGAGGAATCATTCGCATAGCCGTTACCGATGGCAAAGCCGGGATCGAGCTTGATGCCGCCGAGGTTCGGAAAGCACCACGGCTTTGTCGACACATCAATCAGGCGAACCGGCTCCCAAAAGCCCATCGCGAGACCGATACGCGGCACCGGCGTTCCGCAGGCGCAAATCGGAAGATCGGGGTTCTTGGTATCCGCACGCGAGGACGGCCAGATCTTGAGCGAGCCGAGCGAGAGGGGAAACATGCAGCCCCAGCACACATCGGTGACCGGGTTGACGAAACTGCCCGAGCACCGGCCCGGACCCGTGGGGAGCCCTTGCGCGGCGGCGGGAACCGCCAACGCGAAGGCGGCCAGCGCCGCGATCGAGGCGAACAGCCTACGCAACATCGTCGCTGTCCCTGAACAACCAAGCATCGTCGGCTGCGTTCTTCTCCTGGACCCAGAGCCATCCCTGAATGCCGACATAGGTGCCAACCGCCACGAACAGAGCGAGAGCACGAGAGCCCACAAGCGCCCGCAGTGGGCCGAAGAACAGGATCATGATGGCAAGGACCGCGCAGCCGGCGATCACGCGGTACCGCGCGGCACGCCGCTCGCGGGTCTCGGGTGCGGCGAGCGGGGCCGGGACAAGGTCGCGCCACCCGCTCACGAGGCACCGCCGCGGCGAGCGATCGCCTGTTCGGTAACCATCAGGATCTCGCCCCTCTGCTCGACGAGCGCCGGGGTATGGCGGATACCGAAGTGCCCGGTCAGCTTGCCGCCCTGGTCGAAGTAGAAGCGCCGCTGGTGCGTCTTCATCAGCTCGAAGGGCGAACCATCGACAAAGATGATCTTCGCTTTCTGATCGCTGCCGAAGCGCATTGCCCATGCGACTTCCGCGGGATCGTCACCATCGACGAAGACGAGCTTCTTGGAGAGTCCGGAAGCGGCGAGAGGGTTGACCCGCTGTCCTGCCACGGCGATCAGATTGCCCTTGTGATCGCGAATGTCGTTGTCGACGACAATGGCCGGATCGAATTCCCAGCTGCGCGTCTCGAGCGCGGGGCCGATGCCGGCGACAGGAACGGGCCGGTTGACCCGCTGCTTGACCCGGTCGGCGAAACGCTGGTTCAGCTCGTCGAGCTTGCCGGTGGCCTTGGCATCGTCGAGCCGCGCCTTGATGACCGAAAGCAGATCGGGTTCGATGACCGGCCATGTCTGGCCCATCTGTCCATGATCCACCGCGCGGCCAGGATCGACCGCTGGCGCGCTCGAGGCACCGACGAGGACCGGGAGGGCGGCAAGGAGAGCGACGCGCCTCACAGGATCGCCTGCCCGGTGCCGACAAGCCGGTCGCGGCATACGAACCCGATGTGCGCGTAGCGGCTGTCGAAGCCGTCCTTATGGTGGGTGGCAGCGAACACGCAGCCCTCGGGAACGACGCCGAGCGGCCCTTCGGTAAGCGGATCACCCCGCTTTGTGAGCGGCTTGGTCGCGGCGATCCGCGTCCCGTTGACGAAGACGTCGCGACCCTCGCGGGTAACCACATCGCCCGGAAGACCGTAGGCGACCTTGGCGAAAGGCTCAGGCTGGGCGCCGAAGTACTTCTCGGTGACCGCATCATGGCCCGGGTGGAAGATCACATAGTCGCCCCGGGCCGGGAAGCGCCCGGTCTCGACGAGGAACGCCCAGTTGGGAAGCGAATCCGTCGCGTTGACCATGAAGGCGTGGGTCTCGCTCCACTTCTGCAGCGAAGTAACGGCCGTGCCGATCGCGAACATCGCGGCAATGGCAAGCAGCTTGCCCTTCGTGGAGAGCCGCCGGGTCTTAGCGCTGGACACCGCCCTGGCCTCCCCCGTTCGAGGCCATGAAGGCCTGCATCTCGTTCTGGACACGGACGGCCTGCGCCGGCTGCGGCCGGGGAACCTTTGCGTAGACGGCCGCCTTCACACTCTCGGTCACGTCGGGGACATCGCCGCCGATGATCGCCTCGTGAACGACGACGATCTTCCCATCCTTCGACAGCCCCTCGACGGTCTGGTCGAGGGCGGCCATGAACACCGCCGTTTCCTTGGCAGCGGTCTGCTCGTCCGAGGCGGAGCGCGCCTGGGCCTGCAGATAGTCTCCGATGATCCCCTGCAGTTGCAGCTGGACGAGGTCCTGTCGGCCATCGTCCCCCGCGACGAGGTTTTTAGTGACCCACGCCCCCCAGATGAACATCGCGATCGCGGCAACCAGGACGATGAGCTCGCGCGGCGAGAGACCGGCAAAGCCCTTGGCGCGTTGCTGAGGGATAGCGGCCTTGAACGAGCTCCGCTCAGCGACTTGGTCGGCGTTTTCGAACAGATCCGTCATGCGTCATCTCCGGTAAGACGGAAGGCTGCGCGCAGGGACGAGCGGCGGAAGACGCCGATCAGCGCGAAGGCGATCCCGAGGGTCGAAAAGAGGATGGTCTGAAACTGCGCCTGCCGCGCGCCGTCGGCAGCGACGTAGCGAGAGGCAAGATTGTTAAGCTGGAGCATCGTCCCGTCGATCGAGAAGCTGCCCAGCACGAAGAAGAACAGCGTCACGACACCGAGTGTCGCCATCAGCGTGGTCGCGCTCCAGCCTGCAACCCGGAGACCGATCGCGAGCGTGTCCTGTCCGCGCACGATCAGGCGCGCCGCGGAGGGATTTGCAGCCAGCGCGCTCATTCCGCCGCCTCCAGGAGCTCAAACTCCTCGGGGAAGGCAACCGCCTCGATCGCGTCCTGCATCGCGAAGCCACGATGAACGTAGCTCTCGATATCGGCGAAGACGCCGGGGCTCGAAGAATAGAGCGTGGCTGAAAAGCGATCGAGGACAAGGCGGCCGATGCTTTCGGTGTCGGGTCCGCGGATGAAGATGTCCGAGTAATCGACGCCGTTGCGCTTCAGGCTGCGCAGAAGCGCCTCGGTCATGTTGTCCATCTCGAACCGGTCCGAATTGCGGAAGTCCGAGATCGTCTCCCCCTTCTGTTGGAGGATCAGGAACCAGTCCGAGTTTTCGAGCGCGGCGCGCGAACCTTCGGACTTGTAGTAGTCGTGGATGGATTGCGTGGCGGTGATGAGCGAGCCGCCATACTTGCGACAGGTGCGAGAGTAGGTCTCGACGAAGTCGGCCATCGCCCCGCCCTTCAGCATCTGCCAGGCCTCATCGATGATGAGCGGCTTGGGAATCGAGCGGTCCATCCGGCGCATGACCTGCGAGGCGATGAACATGATCGAGGTCAGGACGACGCCGCGCAGTTCCTCGCGGGTGGCGAGGTCGGAAAGCTCGAAAACGGTCAGGTCGGCCGAGAGGTCGAGATTGGCATCGCCGAGGAAGAAACGACCGAAGGTGCCGCGCGCTGCAAACGGCAGCAGCGAGGTCGCCAGATCGAAAGCGAACGGATGCTCGGCCTGCTTGAGCGCGTCGATGATGTGGTCGACAGTGCCGTCGCGGCCGTGCTCATTCCACACCGCGTTCACCGCCTGGTCGATCAGGCCGCGCTCGGTATCGTTCAGGCGGGTCTCGTTGCGCGCCATCTGTGAAATGATCGACTTCAGCATCGCCAGGCAGTCGACCAGATAATCGTCGTCGCCACCGGCGAGGTCCTCGTCGATCATCCGGAACGGGTTGATCGAGATGCCCGAAGAGAGCTTGAACTCGGTGAAGGTGCCGCCGAGCGCCTTCGCCATGTGCTCGAAGCTACGGCCGTCGTCGATGACGATGGTCTTCGCGCCGACGCCGGCAAAGCTCGCGGTCAGGTCCTGCAGAAGCACCGACTTGCCCGAGCCCGACTTGCCGGCGATCGCGACGTTATGGTTGCCCGCGCCGTTCTGGAACGGCGACCAGAACTGTGGCTGACCGCGCCGCCCGATGAACAGCAGGTGCGGGATGTTCCCGCCGACGAACTCGCCCTGGATGGGCGCGATCGCCGCGACGTTGGCGGAACGCATGGTGCGCAGCCGCTTCATCCGCTTGTAGTCGCCATCGAGGCCGTCGGCGAGCATCAGCGGGAAATGCGCCATGAAAGCGGGAAGCTGGATGTGGGTCTCGTCGATCAGGTCCCACCCGCTCGCCTTGTAGAGCGCCTTCAGCGTCCGTTCGCACGGTTCGCCGCGGCCCTTCGGGGCGATGATCGAGACCGCGTAGTAGCAGGAGACGAGTTTCTCGCCCTGCTTGACCCGGTCCTGCACGAACTGCCATTCGGCAGCCTCGGTGCGAAGCTTGGGGACCAGCTTGACACCCTTGCCTTCGGCCAGCGAGCTGGTGCGCGCGAACTTGTAGCCTGCCTTGCTTTCCGAGGTCTCCTGACCGGGAATGATGCCGCAGACGGTTTGAAGCACGGGGCACGGCAGGTTGAGCTTGGCGTTGAAGATATCGCCGATGATCTTCTGCGTGTCCCACGGGGCCCAGCGATCGGGGAAGTTGCGCACTGCCATCGTGCGGATGTCGAAACGCTCCGGCACGAAATCCTTCATCTCGGGAACGCCTTCGACGCTCGAGCCGGTCGGCCGCAGCGACTGTGCATGAACGATGATCCGGTCCTTCTCGACGTGCGTCACGAGATCGCGCCGGACGCATTGCTCGTTGATCGGATCGAAGCGGTTATAACCCGGGACCTCGTCGCCAGCGCCGGTCGAGGGCGCGAGGAACTCGTCGAACAGGCGGATGAGATCGGTCGGCTCGAAATCGCGCACCGGCACGTCGATCGACTCGAGCGCTGACACGATGCCGTCGCGCATCGTGACGAGATCGTCGGTCGAGAGGCCCGAACCCTGCGAAATCCCCACAGCCATCACGACGCGGAAATTGCGCACGAAGAACGGACCGTCGCTTGCCAGCGTCGACCAGACACCGTTGCGTAGCTTGTCGATGCGGTGGCGCGCAAGCGTCTGGAAGACGCCCGATGCCTTGTAGCGCGGAAGCGCCCAGTCCTGCAGCTTCTCGGCGACGCGCGGGCTCGAATAGTTCGTCACGCTGAACTTGGTGCCGGGCAGCAGGATATCCGAGAACAGCGACCCGATGACGTCGTTCACGCGGTCGTTGGCGCCGACCAGCGGCGCAAGCTCGAGGATGAAGCCCTTCGAGCGGACCTGGTGGAAGATGCGCTTGTCTTCATCGAAGGAGCGGTAGCCGAGAAAATGCGAGAGCATCGGCACTGCGGGGGGTCGCGAACGCTGCTCGGGCTTGCGACTGTCACCAACGACGAGGTCGACGATATTGCTGAAGGCCTGCCACATTGCGGGTTACTCCTCGACGGTGCCCGGGAAGCTCGCAGCCTGTCGGCGGGCCTTCGGCTGCTGGGCTTCAAGGCGCTCCGACACCTGCGACTGGATCTGCGCGATCGGATTGGGCGTCTGCGCCGAGGCGACCTGCGCCTGCCCCTCGGTGGAGCCGGAAGGAGCGGCATCCATCACGCCCGGCGCGATCGCGAGAAACGGCGGAGCGCTCTCGGCCGCAGCGAGCAAGCCCTGCGAGCGCCCGCGCGAAGGTCCGCGCAGCGCCATCGCTTCCATCGCATCCCCACGACCGGGGAGGAGAGCGGCGGTCCTGACGACGCGTCGTTCATACGAGGCCCCGGTTACGTCGGTGTAACCGGGAAATACAACGGCGAGCTCGTAGGTCGGCGCGGAGGTGGCGACCGGCGCGGCTGCGACCTCCAGCCCCTGGACCGGTACGCCGATACCGTCGTCCATCCGGTAGGGACCGGCGGGATTGAGGAGATCGGTCGAGCTGGTCTCCTCGATGCGCGCAAGCGCGCTGTCGTCGATCACACTCGAGGGCGCACAGACACCATCGGGCGCTGAACAGCGGAAGCTTCCGGCAACATTGGTGCCGAGCGTGGTGCAGCCGCCGAGAGCCGTCCCGAGAAGGGCGAGCGAGATAAGGGCCTTCTGGTTCATGATGCGCTCCCTTCGAGCCAGCTTTCGAGGAATTCGCGCGGGCGGTACCCGCGGACCACGGCTCCATCCTCGCGCACGATCACAGGGGTGCCGTTGAAGGCGTGCTTGCGCGCAAACGCCTCGTTGGCATCGAGCCCGGTGGTGTCGCACTTTGCGCCGCTCGTTATGGCACCGCCGTCGTAGGCCTGCTCAACCGCGCGGCGCTTGTCGGGCGCGCAGATGACCGCTTCGGAAATCGGCCGGGTGCCAAGGACCGAGATTGGGCGCTCGACGACCTTCACATTGAGGGTCGCCAGCGTCTCGTGCAGCCGCTTGCAGTAGCCGCAGCGGAAGTCGCTGAAGACTGTGAGCGTTTTCGCGCCGCGGCCCATGACGACCGCTCCGCTCTTGGGCAACGCGGCCAGCGCGGCGGGATCGATCTGGCCGTCGTTACCGGAAGGGTTGCCCGGCGCCGCGGCACGGGCCTGCTGCGAAGCGTCGTCGCCTTCGCTCTGCGATCCCCCTCCCCCGACCAGCATGTCGGGGTTCATCTCGAGCAGGCGCGCCGCAGTCAGATCCTGCTTGGTCTCCATATCGTAGACGCGGCCGATGATGAGGTAGCGCGCGCCATGATCAATGTAGAACAGGTTCTGCCTCGCCTGGACTTCGCACACGCCTTCGATCTTCTCGCAATCGATCGCGGTGATCTCGGTCTTGGGCAGGCGCTCGCTGAGGGCGGCCTTGACCAGTTCCGGATCGTTCGTGCCGGCGGCTTGTGCGACTGCGGCGATAGCGGCGGCAGAGCTGATGAGGAGGCCCGCAACGAGCGCGACCTGCCAAGCTTTTCCCTTGAGTTCCATGTCGAGCCTCAATTCCTGATGAAGGTGCCGTCGAGGAACACGACCTCGACCTGCGCACCGGTGGGCATCTCGACGACCGGCTGATATTGCTCGGCACGTTCGATGAGATAATCGGACAGAGTGGTTCCAGCGGTAGCGGCGCCACCTCCGATGGCCTGAATTCCAACCTCTTCTGCTGATGGAAGGACCGGATCTTGGGCAATTCGCGGAATCTTCGTCGCGGTCGAAAACGCGTTCCCGACGCCGCTAAACAGGCCGGCGATGAAGGCTTGGGTAGTTAAGCCGCCTTCTCGGCTCACGACCCTTCCACGAATTCCGACCTTGCCGCCAAAAGCGATGAAGCCCTTGACCTCGGAGACCGCGAACCGGCCACCTGGTTGCGGGCAAGTCATGCGCTGCAGCTTGACATAGACCTTCTCGCTCGAGAGATCGCCATAGGCCGCACCGTTGACCATGCAGCCCTGAACGCGCGTGGCGAGCAGCTTGCCGTCGCCATAGACAGAGCGCGCGGGTCCAGTGACACGTAGCAGAACGGGCAGCGGGTCGCTCTGGCTGCGAGTGTTGGTGGTCGCATCGACACCGACCACCACCGTCGCCTTAGCCATTGAATTCGGCGGCAAATAGTTCGGAGAGTCGGTGTAAATAGCAGGAGCGCTCGATGGGTCGATCCGCGATGCCGTCCCCGACGCTGTGGTGAACGACACCATCTTGACGTCGTTGCTGCGACGCATCGGCTGTGCCGCCGCCGCGGCAGCGCCCTGACCGGTCCCGGGGACAGAGGACACGCCCAAAGCCTGCGCGGCGGCGACCGGCCCGGGGGCGGTCGGGCGAGCGTTCCCGCGCGACGCCTGCTGACGCAGCTGCTGGTTCTCGCGTTCGAACGCCTCGAGCACGCGCTGGCCGTCTCGGGCCATGGCGGCGTTCTCGCTGCGGAGGGTCTCGATCTCGCTCTGGAGCTGCTGTACCTGCCCGCCCTGGGCTTCGAGACCCTTCAGGCGCTGGTCCTGCGTGTTGATCTGGCCCTCGTACATCGCGACCCATTCCTGGTCGACGCGCTGGCGGTTCATGAGGGCATCGGTCGAGACCACGGTCTCGGTCCCGCTTCCGGTCGCCTGCTCGATCTCGTCGTCGGTATCGAGGACGTACATGGCACCGAAAATCGCGATCGCGCCGCCAAGCCCGAACATGAGCATCTTCTGGCGCTTCTGCGTCTGCGAGTTCTCGGCGATCGTGCCACTGGCATCGAGCGCGTCGTGCTCGTCCATCTCGGCGGCATCGAGATCCTTGGGTTTGCGCTTGAGGAAATCCATGATGCTTACCTTCCTGCAGGGACGACGACGTAGGCGGCGGTGGCCTGGCCCTTTGCGAGGTCGCGATTGGAGATGCTGACGGCGATTGCACCGTCACCGGCGATGAGTTCTTCCTGCAGCGAGATCGGCGCATCGCCGGTGTTCTCGATCCGGAGGACCTTTCCGGTCATCGTCGGGCTGCGATATTCGCTGAGCAGCTGGACCTTGATCGCGCCCACGTTGACCGGCGCGCGAGCCGCATCGCTGATCTCGAAACCGCTGACGGAACGCTGTTCGAACATCGCCCGGACCAGGCCGACCGCGCGATCGTCGAGCGAGGCGTTGGCCTGCAGCGTCTCGGGGCGGGCCTGCGGCCGCTCGACATCGGCGTTGGCGACGAACACTTGCACCGCCGCCTCCACCGCCACCTGGCAGTCGAACTTGTAGACGAAGCCTTTCTGCGTCGTGCCGAAGAACGAGATGTTCGGCTTCGCGTAGCCTTGCGGGACCGAGATATAGATGTCGCCGCGGGTCGGCTCGTGGACGATCGAGAAGTCCTCGCTCTCGATGCCGCTCTGGACCCGTGAAACCGAAACGAACTGGTCGTCCTTCAGCGAAATGCGCGTCAGGTCGGACTTCGAGGCCTGGCACCGGACTTCCCCGTTATCCGCGACGAGGATCGTCTCGTCGGCGAGAGCCGGGCTGGCTGTCAGGACAAGCCCGCCGGCGATAAGGGCCGCACCAGTCAGGCGCGAGAGGTGACACAGTCGCGAAGCCAGGACCGACCCCGATGCGAACATGAGCGCGGAAACGAGCGGGTTCATTCGCCGTCCTCCTTCTTGACGACGACGCCGAAGCCCTTGAGGCGGAGCGAAACGCCAGTGTATTTCCAGTTGAACTGGAAGATCTTGTGTTCGCGGCGGACGTCGCGCGAACCGACGATGGTGTGGAGCACCCCGCCAACCTGGCTGGTCAGGGACTCGGGGTCGGTGCGGATCCAGTCGATCGTGACGAACTGGGTGACCTGCGAACCTTCCTGCTCACCGACGATCTTCATGAGGTCGGCCTTGAGCGCACCGCGTGCCTCGGGTGCAGCGATCTTCACAATTCCGTCGAGCCAGTATTGCATGGTCTCGGGCGACCGGTTGAGCGCGAGCTGCGCGGTGTCGCGGGTGACGGCCTCGAGATACTCCGGGGTGACCCCGGACGAGCTCAGTGTCATTTCGCTGGGCAGGATAGGCTGAAGGATGACCTCGCGGTCGCGCGTCGAGGCAGCGGTGAACATGACGACCACCAGGATGCCGAGCACGATGCAGATGAGCGCCAGCAGATTGCGTTGTTTGAGGGTCCGCTGCGACGCCTCGTGAGCAATAGAGATGTCCATGTCAGCCCGCCATCACTCGAAGATGAGACGGCGGGGCGACTTTCAGACCGAAGAATTCACCCGGCAAATGCCAATAGGCAAAATGCAGGATCCAATACATCGAACGCCCGGCCTTCAGTTTGCGATAACCGAACCATGCAGCGATGGCCCCTACGAGGCCGATGACTACGTGCTGCGCGAGAATTCCCCAGGCGAATGGGATCACCATCACGAGGAACTCATCAAGCGTCCAGAACCCGATCAGCTCGGGGTCGTCGAGATGCTTTGGGATGGAATACTGGTCCAAAAGTCGCCTCCGCCCAATTGGGTGGCGCCTTAAAACTGCAGTGCAGCCCTGGGGTCGCCACCCTTCGGATCAGTCCGATCTTGCGATCAGATCGTACCGGTGACCGTCGAGGTGACGATCGGCACACCGGTGCCGGCACCCACGCCGACGCCGACGGGGATCGCGACCTGGCCGAGGGAGAAACGGCCGGAAGCCAGCGCCACGATGCCGCCGGCGAGCGACAGCACGGTGATGATCTTACCGCCCGAACCTTCGAGAAAGTCGGTGAATGCGGTGAGCGCGGTATCGAACGTGGTGTCGGTACCGGCCATGGCGGCGTCGATCCCGAGCACGCTCATTCCGGCCACGGCAGCCACCGCGACGGCGAGGCTGCTGCCTGCCTGCTTCAGATTGAGAGCTTTCATGATGTTTCCCTTCTGGTTTCACGAATGACGCTATGCGCCACGACCAAAGGGGCACCGGTGGGAACCTTTTCTCAACCTATGCATTCGATGATGTTGGCGATTCCTGCCCGAATCATGGAAAATCACGACCCTTGTCCCGTTCACAGGACGAGGTTGCCCGCAAACGGGACGGCGTGTCCCGTATGCGGGACGTGCCTGCCTGTATCCGGGACAGGACATCCTGTGAGCGGGCCACCCCGTCCTGTTTTCAGCACCACAGGCTTGCGCTAATCGGTCTCCGCGAGATTCTCGGCAAATCGAAAGGTGACTCGGCGCCCAGGCGACGGAAGCTCATCGGGGAAGAGAGCAATGAGCACCGATCAAACCGTCGTTCACGAACTTCTTGTCAGCGAAGAGGCCTTTGCGATCATCGCCGAAGCGATCCGCGTTTTATCCATAGAAACACTGAAGTTTCAGAAGCTGAGGGACGTAGTCACCCATTGCCTCGAACGACTGCCGGCATTCACCGACGAGGCGGCCGCTCTCTACGAGGAACACCTCCCCTTCGACGGCCGTGTGCGGATCTATCTCAGACTCGATCAGCCTTCCAACCTGAAATTCGACAGGCTGAGAATCGCTCTTTGCGAGCGGATCGGAGATCATTGCGGCGTCCGGGAGGCCGTAATATTTTGTGCATTTGCGGTCTCACGGCCAAAATTATTCTCTTGCGAATAAGAGGCTCCATGATCCACAGTATGCAAATGCATAGGGCGGGATTGTTGGAGGGAATATGGAGACGGGGTCGCAAGCTGTCGCCAAACTGACGTGCGAGCAGCGACAGCAGGAGTTCGCTATCCTCATCAGGGGCCAAATGAAGCGGCAGGGGGTGAGCATCCGCCAGCTTTACTTGGAAGGCCTGATACGCCCCCACCATCGAAATGATTTTTACGTCCGCATTGCCGACGGGAGGCTCACCCAAGCCGAATTCAATCAGGTGACAGATCGCCTCGGGATCGACCCCGTCCGGGCTGCGCTCACCGTTCACTGTTTCGCTAGCGCCTTGGCGTACGACGACCCGTGCTGTGAAACGTCGGCCGAAGTTGCAAAGGCCATCGCGGTGCAACTCCCCGAAGAAATTGCGGCTTGCGAAGGCGAATTCGAACCGATCCGCGAGGCCCTCTGCCGTGGGATTGGCAAACGGACGTCGAATGCGATAGCCCGCTATCATAAGGCTGTAGCCCAGCGCGACGATGCGGCGTTGCTTGATCGCGCGTTCGGCTAAGGCTCATCCAACGCGGTCCACGAACCCAAAACGTTGGAGCAGGCATCGGCTAGAATAAGGAACTCTCATCGATCCTACGAGAACAGGAGCCAGCGCCAACACCACCACCAAGCAATCCTGATTGACCCCATGCGTCCGTCGAAGCAGGGGCACAGAAGCGGCGCAGACTTGGGCACTCCTGCCGATCGGAGAATTGGCAAAGGCAGACGTCGCAGGAGAAAAACTCAGGCTTCGAAAGTTGCCAGGTCGAGAACGGGGAGGGCCTTTCCGGACGGAGCCATCAGGGTTTGCCTCATCGGCTTCCTCTAGCCTCATGCCATTTCTCCCGGGATCGATTGATCTCCCCAAGCGGGCAGGGGCTCGACGACCTTGTCCGATCGCTCCGAAGCGATCACTGGACACATGGAAACGAATGCAATTGCCGGGGTTGCTGCTATGGCAAGAGCGAACCATCAGGCAGGTAACTATGAAGCGTGAAGCCCTCATCGCCTGGACATCGCTCTACATTGCCGTAGGCATTATGGCCTTCATCTGCGCGGTGCTGGCAGTCGCAGTGACCGCTGAAGACTGGCGCACCAAGCGCTGGCGACCAGCGGTTGCGAGCAGGCTCGACAAGGCGCTTTTCGTGCCCAGGATCTGGCTGCGCTGGCAAATCAATTATCTGAAAGGCGCTCCGGTCATATTGGCCATCGCGCTCTACTACGCCTGGAGCGTAGGATTCTCAGTATTCTGGGATTTGTGACGCTGTCGAGAACGAGGCGAGCTGGACGCGCCGGAACGGGTTGGCAGCGAGGCGGACCGTCTGCGCAGGACGCGTACCTGAACCATCGAGCGTCGCCATGATGGTCCGCACGTAGGCCCGGGTTTCGCTGAATGGCGGTATTCCGCCGTGTTTCTGGACGTTGCCCGGACCGGCGTTATAAGCGGCGAGCGCAAGTTCCCAAGATCCGAAGCGGTCAAGCTGCTCCTTTAGATAGCGCGCGCCGCCCCGTAGATTCTCTCGCAGATCCCAGGGATTGCCGACCGCAAGATACCGCGCCGTGCCCGGCATGAGCTGGGCCATGCCCATAGCCCCAGCGCTGCTGCGTGCATATGGTTGGTATCGGCTTTCCTGCGATACGAGAGCGTCGAAAAGGGCGACCGGAACGCCCGCCTCGCAGGCGGCTATCAGGATATCGCTGAAGTACAACCGCCGCCGCGCCTGTGCCTGCTCGCTGATCCCGAAACGGGGAAAGTACCACCTTGTGAGACAGTCCGGGTCGGCAAAGGTGGGAGCGCCGTAACCCGCCTGGGCCACTAACTGAGATCGTCCTCCCCTCATCCAGGCCGGTATACTCGGCAAATCGGAAAACTGGTCGACCACATCCGGCTCGTTTCCTATTGCTTCGAACTCCGCAAGCAGGTCCGTCCGATACTCCACTAGCGGGACTGTTGGCGCACTTACCGCAGTTCCCGGTACTAGAACCGAAAACTTCTCTTCGCGATCGAGGGAAAACTTATCGAGCTTGGCTTGCTGTGCGCTCGCCTGCGAGGCGATTAATGCCAGAACGGCAATGGCAATCTTCTTCATAACCACACCTCATGGCGTGGTTCGGTTATCGCGCGATCAGCATATGCCGATCAAGAAACGAGGGCAAGAGTTTTAGGTCAGTTGCTCGTCGACACTCATATGAGGCAGCCCTATGGTCAGCAGCAGCTCAAATACTTCGACGTTAGCCCTGCCGCCCATTGCATGCCGAAACGCGCAATTGGGTTCGCAGACCTGCAGACGCCAGCATGACGACTAAGCCAAATCCTGACACGCCATTCCGGCTAGATTGCTGGCCCTTTGCATGTTGAGTTCATGGGAGTTAGGCTATGTTCCTTTTTCCGTCGGGTGTTTTCTCGTCCCAATAGGAAGATGGCATCTAACGGCGAATTCTGGGCCGTTGCACGAACCCGCTTCGCGGGAGGGGTGCTGGCGGCGCGGGTGACGCCAGAGCAAGAACGTAGCGAGTAGATCGAACAAGGCCGACCATTCCGGCTCCTTCAACCGAGGAGTCGAGAGATGAACGATCTTGTACCTGTTTCGCCCATCAGCCCGCTGCGCCAGCGGCTGATCGAGGATATGACCATGCGCCGGTTCAGCCCGGAGACGCAGCGCAACTATCTGCGCGATGTCGGGCGGTTCTCGACCTGGCTGGGGCGCTCGCCCCACACCGCGACCGCCGAGGATGTCCGCCGCTTCCAGATCGAACAGCAGGAAGCCGGCGTTCCGGCGCCGACCATGAACAGCATTGTCGCGGCGCTGCGTTTCCTCTTCACCCACACCCTCGACCGGCCCGGGCTTGCCCGCAAGCTGGTCCGCACCGCTCATGCTCGCAAGATCCCGGTTGTGCTGACCCAGAGCGAGGTGAAGCGGCTCCTCGACGCCACGACCTGCCTCAAGCACCAGGCCGCGCTGTCGGTGGCCTACGGTGCGGAGCTGCGGGTCGGCGAGGTCTCGGCGCTCAAGGTGTGCGATATCGACAGCAAGCGCATGCTGCTCAGGATCGAACGCGGCAAGGGTGGACGCTATCGCAACGCCATGCTGCCCGAAGGTCTGCTTGTGCTGCTGCGGGAGTGGTGGCGCGCGGGGCGGCAACAGGGTGTGCTTCATGCCGATGGCTGGCTCTTCCCAGGTCAGAACGCGACGGTGCCGATCAGCACCCGCCAGCTCTACCGGGTCGTCGTTCAAGCGGCAGAGGCAGCCGATATCGCCAAGCGGGTCGGACCGCACACCCTACGGCACAGTTTTGCGACGCATCTGCTCGAGGACGGCGTCGATATCCGCGTTATCCAGGCACTGCTCGGCCATGCCAAGCTCAACACCACGGCCTTCTACACCAAGGTGGCAACGAAGACGATGCGGGCAGTTGTCAGCCCGCTCGACCGACTGGCCTTGGCGGCACCGGATAACGAGGTGCCGAGCGGCTGAGAGCCGGTGCGCACCTCGCTCGAGGTTGCCGACGTCTTCCGTGCTGCCGGGCCTGCTTATCGGGCCGCCCATGCCGGGCACCTGAGCCTGCATCAGCTCAAGGTCATGTCGGCGATCGAGCACTGTCGCACCGCCGCGCTGGGCGGGCACGTCGAGGCCTGCACCGACTGCGGCCATTGGCGGATCGCCTACAACTCCTGCCGCAACCGCCACTGCCCCAAGTGCCAGGGCGCCGCCGCGCGGACCTGGCTCGCCGCGCGCGAGGCCGACCTGCTGCCGGTCGGCTATTTCCACCTCGTGTTCACGCTGCCCGCCGAGATCGCCGCCATCGCGTTCCACAACAAGGCTCTGCTCTACGACCTGCTGTTCAAGACCGCCTCGCAGACCATGCTGACCATCGCTGCCGATCCCAAGCATCTGGGTGCGCGCATCGGCATCACCGCCGTGCTCCACACCTGGGGCTCGGCCATCACCCATCATCCGCACATCCACATGATCGTGCCGGGCGGCGGTATCGCGCTGGACGGGGACCGATGGATATCGTCCCGCCCGGCCTTCCTCCTGCCGGTGCGCGTGCTGGGCGCTTTGTTCCGCCGTCTGTTCCTGACACGGCTGCTGGCGCTTCACGATGCCGGCAAGCTCGCCTTCTTCGGTAAGCTGGCGGAGTTGGCCGACCGCCGTGCGTTGCTGCGCCATCTGTCACCGGTGAGGAAGAAGCGCTGGGTGGTATATGCCAAGCCGCCGTTCGCCGGTCCCGAGGCCGTGCTCGCCTATCTGTCGCGCTACACCCACCGGATCGCCATCTCGAACAGCCGTCTCCTCCGGTTCGGCGAGAGCGGCGTCACGTTCCGCTACAAGGATTATCGTCGCTCTGCCCCAGACCGGCAGCAGATCATGACGCTCGGCGCCGACGAGTTCATCCGCCGCTTCCTGCTGCACTGCCTGCCTCGCGGGTTCCACCGCATCCGCCACTACGGCCTGCTCGCCGGAAGCACTCGCAAGGCCCGTCTCGAACGCGCCCGCCAGCTGCTCGCGGTCGCACCGCCTGTCGTCGATGAGGCGCCCGTCGAACCGCCCGATCCGCGTCCGGCATGCCCTTGCTGCGGCGGGCACATGGTCATCATCGAGACCTTCCAGCGCTGCCATCCGCCACGCGGTCCGCCGAGCGCAGCCGCTCCATCCGGGCAACCTGCGCCGTGACCCGGCTCGGCATGACACTGTTCCACCCCGCCGCAGCCACGCTTCCGGCGGCGATGACGTCCGCAAATTACCCGCCCAAAAGCAGCAGTCGCATCACCAAAATCGGACGAACCGGCGTCCTACGGCTGCTTTGTCATCGAAAAATCGGACCGGCTGCTATCGGACCCTTCCGCTTATCGGCACCGTCAGCAGCCGTCGGGATCAGTGCAAAGTCGAAATCCCCATAGCGCACCGCGTGCGGCCCGCGGGTTCGGGCACCGTCGACTTTCCGACGCCTCGCGGCGTCCGAAACTCTAAACGGTAGCGGACGGTCCGCATTTCGGCACTGATTCCAAGAATCGGACATTGGTCCAGTTAGCTAAGTAAGCCGCCGGATGCGGGATCTCGGTCGCATGGAGCCCACTCACCTCGCTGACGTCAATCCAATGCGTTGCGACCAACCCTGCCCGCACCAATGTTTTTTGTTTTTGTCATTGCCTCGCTTGAACGGGGCAAGTGGGGCACAATATAAAATTTTGTGACCCATGGAGGCGTATATGGAGAAGACGAAAATTTTGAAGGCGCGCGTGAGTGAATGCCTCCAGCATGACTTTCTCGAAATCTGTGTCGCGACGGGCAAGACGCCCGCCGCGCAGCTGCGCGCGCTTATCGATGATTTCGTTGCCGAAAGGCGCAATCTGCTGGAGGATGATGTGAAGGTCCATCTCGACCAACCCGACACCTATATGCACGGCGCTTACCGCGCCCGCGTCACGCTGGCCGCGGCCGACAATGCCGCGTTCAAAGGCGTGCCGATCGCGTTTCCGCTACCCAGGCTGCCCAACCGCCGCGTTCATGCCGATGACGGTTTCTTCGTTGCAGCCAGCAATTGGGACGGGACCGGATCGGGGTTCGACGGTGTGCTAGTCGATGGCGTCTGGCAGGGCCATATCTACACCAACGGGATCGACGAGGACGCAAACCCGACGCCGATCGCCGACGTGGTCGCCGCGCTCAAGGCAGCGGTGACCGAGCGCGTCACCTTTATGCGCCGCGCGAGCGGGCTGCCTTTGGCGCACTGATTATGACGATAGATGCTTTAGCGCCCGACGACTCGGGGGCAATGCTGCCGGTGCCACGCGGGCTTTTCGACGTCTACGCGCTGGCGCTGCCGCACGGCCATGGCTTTGGCGAGCGCTTGCCGTTCGAAGCCTGGCAGAGTCCGGATGACCATGGTTGCGCGATGCTGACACGGCACGCGGAGGACGGCAGCATCGGACTGATCGTGATGCGTCGGCGCGAGGACATGGTTTGGACGGTCATTTCCGAAGATCATGCGTTGGAAAGCATCGAGGCAGCGCGGGCGCGGGCGCAGGCCGCGCTTGTGAACGGTGCGCCGCTCGAGCCGGTGCCGCCCGGGGTGCAGCGCCGCACCCCGTTGCACGATCTCGAAGGCCGCGAACCGAGCAAGATCTTCAGCATGCTGTTCCAGCCGTCGCACCAGAATGTCGCTTGGCTGCTCAACCAGCTCTATCTCTCGCTGCCTCACCCTGACCGCAATTGGGCGGCCGACTGCCAAACCGAGAACTTTCATACTCGGCTATGGGAAGCGCAGCTGCTGGCGAGCTTTCGCGAACAAGGCATCCTAGTCACCCAGCCGGTCGAATCGCCCGACTTCCGGATTGAGAACCGCAAGGGCGGCGCGGCTTGGGTCGAGGCGGTGACCGCGAACCCGCCGGTCCGCTTCGAACCGGTCGGCGCGCGCCCGACCCGCCAGCCCGCTGAATCCGCCGAACTGTTCTTTGGCTCCGCCGCGCTCCGCTTCGCCAAGACGATTGGTAACAAGCTCCAGCGGGGCTATGCCGATCTGCCGCATGTTGCGGGCATGCCGTTCGCGATCGCGATCGCCGATTTCCACGCGCCTGCCTCGATGATGTGGAGCCGCGAAGCACTGATGGGCTATCTCTACGGGATCAGCGCCGAGGCACTCGAGATTAATGGCGAGCGCATCGCTGTCGGCAACGAAGCGACTCAGCTTCTCGGCGCCTCGGGTTTTCCGGCAGGGCTGTTCCGCGACGACGCCCATAGCGAGCTCTCGGCGATCATCTTCACCAATGCATGCACGTTGAGCAAGTTCAACCGCGCCGCGATCACAGCCGGTATGCCGACCCGCGGCCGGCGCTATGTCCGTTACGGCAAGATGTTCGATCCCCGGCCGCACGCGCTCGACGGTCGCCCCTTCTGCCTCGATGTGAGCAGTGAGGAATATCGCGGCCTTTGGCCGCAAGGCTATGAGCCCTGGTGCGCCGAGCTGGAGGTGTTCCACAATCCGTTCGCGCGCTATTCGCTGCCGCATGCCCTGTTGCCCGAGGCAACCCATTGGTTCGAGCAGGACGGCGCGATCGACAATCGCGCATATTACCCCAACTCGATCCTGTGGTCGGGCACACTCGTCCTCGATCCCGAGGACCCGATGCCGACCTATGAAACGATCCCGGCCTTTCTCGAGGATCTCGCACGGCGCCGCATGGCGAAACGGAAGAAGACCGGCTGAACGTCTTGGCCGGTTCGGTCCGGTTTCGTTTCGGAGGCGCAGCGTCTGTGCCGTGATCGGCTGGGGGAGGACTGCACGATGCTGCTCAATACCGCATTGCTGCATTTCAATGAAGATTTCGGGCGCGCGACAGCGCTCCATGCCCATGCCGCGCCGATGGCGGCGGGGACTGTCCCCAACGACATTTTGCGCGCAGCCTGAATGATAGCGGTCGGAGCCTGCGACGCTTTTTTCTCTCTTTTTGCAGAGCAGGCCTTCGCCTTGGTCTCCTTGTCCGCCGTCTGGTGCCCTGCCATACGTTTTTGTCAGGTCACTTTCAGTTTATTAGCGATTTCGACAATCCGTTGAAAATGCTTTTTGGATGAAAGTGGCTTGCATTTTTCACCAGATGACCTATTTCAACGTTTCGATGAATAGGCGCGAATCAGTGAAAATGGAGAACGAGGCCGCCCGCGTCTTCGAAAAGCTCCTCCGGGACATTCCGCGCCTCGAAATGATGCAGGTGGAGCGGGAAGCGGCCATCGGGCGAGACGAGCACGTCGATATCATCGTTACGGCTCACTACGCTGACAAGCCATTGACCTTCGTGATCGAGGTCAAATCCAACGGGCAGCCTCGCATGATGCAGAGCGCCGCCTTACAACTGAAACATTACATTGATGGCCAAGACGATGACTTCGTGCCCGTTGTAATGGCCCCTTACATGTCCGCGCTAGCCCGTGACGTGTGCCGCCGTGAGGGGGTGGGATATGTCGACTTTCTCGGCAACGCCCATATCGCGGTCGATACGATCTTCATCGACCGCCAAGTGGCCGAACGGCCCAAACCCGAGCGGCGCGCCTTGCGGTCCTTGTTCAAACCCAAATCGGCTCGGATATTGCGCACGCTCCTGCACGACCCGCACCGCAGCTGGCGGGTCGCCGAGCTTGCCGAAGAGGCCAAGGTCAGCATCGGACACGTGAGCACGGTGGGCTCAGCTCTGCGCGAACGGGGCTGGGCCGAAATGAGGGGCGCGGGTTTGACGCTCACCGATCCCGACGACCTGCTGGAAAGCTGGGCGGATTCCTACGAGCCGCCAAAGGGAGAAGAGATCCGTCGATACTCCCACCTGCAAGGCAAGGCTCTCGCCGATCGCCTCCGCTCTCTTCCGATGGGTGGGGGACGGGCGGTTCTGGCGTCCTACTCTGCAGCGGATTGGCTCGCGCCGTACGTGCGTCAGCAGACGACCTATCTCTACGCCGACGAAGCGGGGTTCAACGCACTCGCTAGCGGGCTGGATCTGGCGCCGGCAGCAAAGGGTGCCAACGTCGTCGTACGCATTCCCGACGAGGATGGCGTGCTCGACGATGTTGTCGAGGTGTCCGACGGCATTTTCGCGACCAGCCCGGTCCAGACCTATCTCGACCTGATGAGCGCCGGCGAGCGAGGCCAGGAGGGGGCGCAACACCTGCGCGCCAAACTTCTCGAGTGGAAAGCATGAACGAGGAACCGCAAGTCGCCGGTCAGTACGACGACCGGACCACCTCCGCCATTCGCTCGGTTCTGGTGGAAATCGGCCAGACCTTGGGGAGCTACCGCGGCAAGTTCGCGGTGGTGGGCGGCGCGGTCCCCTGGCTGCTTCTCGAAGAGAGCGAAATGCGCCACGTAGGCACTGCCGATATCGATCTCAGTCTCGATGCCGAAGCGCTTGCCGAAGACGAGCAATATGCGGGGTTGGTCGAGGCGCTACGCGATCAGGGTTACGAGACCCGCGAAGAGCTTCGCAATTTCCGCATGGTGCGGACCGTCGAGGCGAAGGATGGCGGCGCGGCGATCGAGGTGGTAGTCGATTTCCTGCGGCCGTTCGATGCCGTCATTGCCAAGACCAAGCCGCCGATAACGACCGATTTCGCGACCCAGCGCGCCTATGGCGCCGATCTGGCAGCGCACTTCTACAAACTCGTGGCGATCGAGGGCGACATGCCCGATGGCGGTCGCAACACGGTCCAGATCGCGGTCGCCTCGATCCCGGCCCTGCTGGCGATGAAAGGCTATGCGCTCGACGGCCGAACCAAGCAGAAGGATGCCTACGACGTCTATTTCTCGATCCGGAATTATCCGGGCGGCGTCGAGGCTCTGGTCGAGGAGTGCAAGCCGCTGCTCGAATACGACAGCGGCCAGGAAGGTTTCCGGCACGTTGCTGCGAAGTTCAAGGATGTCGACGATTTCGGCCCGACCTGCGTCCGCAGGTTCGTAGAAGATTCCGATGTTCTCGGCGAGCGCAGTCTCGACGAGTGGCAGCAGGATGCCTTCGGCCAAGTCGATGCCTGGGCGCGAATGATGGGCCTCAGGTAAGCGTGTGCGATGAGCAGCCTGCGGCCGATCGATTTCCGAACCATTGAGGAGCTCGTCGAGTTCGTCCGCGGACGCGGCTACGTGCTCGACTTCTCGGACGCGACATTTTCCGAATTCTTCGCCGTCGAACTCGACGTCGATATCGATGACCCAGTCTATGCCGGAGGCGGAACTTCGAAAGGCAAACGCCTGCGGTGCTTTTTGTCCAAGGTCGACAACGCGACTGCGGCGCGCACCTTGCAGGCGCTTAGCGAGTATCGCCGCGAGCATCTCTACTCGACCGGGAACGAAGATCCTGTTGCGAACGCCGAGGGCCGCTTGCTCGGCATCATCCAGCGCCTGAATGGCGAGACGTCCGGCGTGGCGGACGAACAGCCCAAGCGGGCGTTCAACACCGCGCAGCTCGCCGACCTGCGGCGCGAGCTCTATGGTCTTCGCGATCTGGCTCCGCAACCGCGCGGCTATGCGTTCGAGGACTTTCTCAAGCGCGCGTTCGATCTGTTCGGCCTCAAGGCGCGCGAACCGTTCCGAAATATCGGGGAACAAATCGACGGCAGCTTCCTGCTCGATGATCAGATCTATCTGCTCGAAGCCAAGTGGACGCGCGATCCGATCGGCGTCGCCGACCTCCACGCGTTTCACGGCAAGCTCGACAAGGCGGCATGGACCCGGGGCGTGTTTGTCAGTTACGGGGGCTTCACTAGCGAAGGTCTGACTGCGTTCGGCTCCGCGAAGCGGATGATCTGCGTGGAGGGGCGGGACATCTACGATGCGCTCGAGAAGCAAATCCCGATCGTCGATCTCCTGCGCGCCAAGGTTAGGCGTGCCGCCGAAACGGGCCATCCTTTCGTTCCCATCGCGCAGCTCTTTTTCTGAAAGAAAAGCCAGAAAGAGTGGCGAGGTCGGATGGATCAGGAAATGCTGGGTCCGGAGCGGCCTCGCCCCGATACTCGAGCTGACGCCGTCGCCGCGGGATACTGGCTACTATTCTGTTCAGATGCCGGGCGGGTACGGGACGCCACGCACGAGGTTGGACTCCCGCGATTTCTCAACGAGGCCGAACCGCCCGCTCACTGTGTCGATCGGGCGGCGATATAAGTCGCCGGGAACGGCGGAGTTGTCTGGGCCGGATCGCGGCCGAACTGACCAACCAAATGAATGACCGTTTCCGGGATCGCCAAGATTGCCGCGGAACGTCTTGGACTGGGGCGCGAAGCAGACAGCGTCACGTCGAAAACCGACGTGCCAAACGCGCGCTTGCCCCGCTTTGAACCGCGAGTTGGCTGCCGTACCGCATCACTGTCGCAGCATCTCGCCAACGGTAGGCCTGCATGATTGCCGGCAAGCCTTCGCCCGCCGCGAGATTGTCCTGCGCCACCCCAACCCGGACCGAGTGTGACGAAACCGCCCTCACCCACTGCTCGAGCCGCTCGTCACTCATTTGCCCAAGCAACCCTTTGGCGTGGGCAGCACGGATCAGTCGGCGGTAAATCAGCGTCACGCTGTTGGGATGGAGCGGTCTAGTGCCGACCGTTCGGACGGTGCCATCGAAATGCAACTCGACCCGGCGCAGCAGCGGCCCTGACCGGATGTCCACGGCTTTCTTCCAGGCTCGGATAGCGTTCATGCTCGCTGGCGAGAGATAGGCATAGGCCCCCTCCCCCTCGGCATCGGTCTTGCTCGACGGAATGTATAGCGCTCCGCCCTCTGCTCCATCACCGCTGATGTGCTCGATCTCGATCGCTACCAGTTCGGATCGCCGGCAACCGGTGTCGTAGGCGACGCGCAAGAGAACCTGATCGCGCAGGCCCAGCCAATCGCGTCGGCATGCCTTGAGCAGATTCGCCAGGCACACCCCGCTTGCAGGTCCGTCGAGATCGGCGACCTCGCCCTTGAAGCGGATCGCTCTCGCTTGTCGCTGACGCACTCCGCGTGCGCGGCGCATCGCTTTCATTTCGAGGCGCACCAGAGGGGCTGTGGTCGGATCGGCCATGCCCGCCATCCGGTAGGCCATGCCGATGTGGACGAGATAGCGTGCTATTGTCGCCGCCGCGCGGCGCTTCCATTTCTTCCCGCCGTCCCCTTCTTCGCATTCGGCGGTTCTGGAGAGGACCTGCACCCATTGCGCGACAAAGTCGGGTGTGGCCTCGGCCGCGGGGACGCGCTGCTCGCGACACCAGCGGGCCCATAGTGCGAGATCGGACATAAATGCCCGGCGGGTGTTGGCAGACCAAGCCCTCGAAGCCGCATCAATGACGGCCGGATCGACCGCTCCGTGTGTATCGGCGAGTTCTACGACCGTCGTGACCACCGGATTATCCGGCAAGCGAGCAAGCGCAGCGCTCGGGTGCTGGACGGTTTGCAGGGCCATGGCGCCGCTCCTGAACGGAAATCGCCCCTGTGTCTAGTGGTGATAAGCAGCCATTATCAACACTGAGCGTCGAGGCGGGTAGACTGAAATGCGTGATTCAGTCTATTATTGGGTTATGACTCGGCCGGTCCGCCCGTTCACCGCCCTCCCCTGGACATCGGATCTGGTTGCCGTGCTGGGCGATACAATGGCGGCCATCGGAGCGCTTGATGCGCGGATTTCCGCGAGTTCGGTAGCTTCGGCATGGCGGATCCGGGCGAGTTGGGCGGGCTATGCAACAGCGCTCCGGCTGCAGCGCTTCGAAATCGATGAAATCGATGTTTTTTCTGCCCTCGTGGGCCTTCCCATTCCCCATCGCCCACCGGTTGCTACAATGGGTGAGCCGTTCGCCACCTACTCCGGGTGGCTGCGATCCCTCGGCGATCGCTCCGAACATCACTGGCGCGAGGCCCTGCCCTTCAGTTTCGAAGAGCCCGAGGGCTGGAGTTCGGCTCCCACGCTCCTCCGCGCGCTCGGCGTGCTCGATCTCTGGTCGAGAAGGGATGCGACGATCAATGTCTGGCTCGCGTTTCCGGCACTCTGTGCGCGCATGGGTCTGACTAGCTCCCCCTTGCCCTCGCTCGCGCTCGGCGACCCGGCACTGCGTACGTTGCATGGCCCGCGGGTCGCGCAATTGCGGCGCCTCCTGAAGACGATACGGGAGAATTGCGAAGATGGGCTTGCACGCCTCGACCGGCTCGAAAAATGGCGCCGGGACTTTGCCGCCGTCATTGCCGGAGAATTTCGGCCGGGGCAGCTTGAGGACCTCGGGAAGCTTGCCCTGACCACGCCGGCCGTCTCGGCCCGCGGCGTCAGTAATCGCCTGGGCATGACGGTATCGGGTGCGGGCAAGCTGCTGGCCCGCGCCGCCGAGCGCGGACTCTTCGTGGAAGTCTCGGGACGCACGAGCTGGCGGGTCTACATCACAAGCGAGGCCGGGATCGCACTCGGGATTCTTGCGGCACCGCGGGGTCGGCCACCCTCCCCTCCCCCGCCCTCGCCCGGTCTGGACGCCGTCCTCTGCGCTTTTGACCGCGAGATGGAAGCGATCGACCGGCTCCTCGAGAAGGGTTAAACGTGACCCCTACGCGAGGAGCTTTTCGATCGCGCTCATGAGCTCGCTCTTGGACGCGCCCGAGCCGGGATGCACCTTGATCGTCACTCCCTCGCCTCGTGCAGGACGCGTGACCGTGAGCATCGGCTTCCCCGTCTTGGCTTTGAGCAATGTCGTATTCGCCTTCGCGGACCGACTGGCCGGGGCCGTGGTGGCGCGCAGCAGACGCTTGGCCGTTTCCGGACCCGACAGCGCATCTTCACCGGCCGCCCGTGCCGATATGATCACTTGCGCTTCCTCTTCCATGCTCTGGCGCGCGCGTGCGTCCTTCACCAAGGGCTTCAGATCGCGCGCTATTCGCACCGTAATATCGTGCCGATCGGCGAACGCCTCAACCAGCGGCGCGGGCAACCGGGCAACGTTGAGCATGCGATTTAGCCAAGAGGAAGAAATGTTGAGATGCTCGGCCATTTGCGCGAGCGAGCCTTCGTAGAACTCCGCCAGCGCGGTTTCGTACTCATGGGCGCGCTCCCAGTCGGTGATGTCCTTGCGGGACCGGTTCTCAACATCAGAAACCCGGAAGGCTTCCTCGTCCGTGAGCTGCTGAACAGTGACGAGATATTCGAACTCAGGGTGATTGTGTTCGCGCAGCCAGCGCACCGTCCACCAGCGGCGCACGCCCGCTATGATCTCGTAGTCGAAATCAGGATCATCGCGCAGGCGCCGCACGATGGCGGGGATTCGCTGCTTCTTGGCCGAGAGGAATGCGTCGATGAGGTCGCGGCAGCTTTCCTCCGTGAGATGGTCAAGGTCGCGGTTGTGCAGGCGCCAGGGCCTGCAACGGGCCGGGTCGACGAACTCTGTCCGGTCGGTCACGACCTTGCCCGAGGCCAAGCGGTTGAGCGCCTCGCTGCGGCTCGCCATGACGCTCCGCGCCGGCGCGGCCTCATCATCTGTCAGGTCTTCATCAAGTGAATCCGTAAGCAGCGAACTGAAGCCTTTGTTGCCGTTAGCCATGGTTCAAACCCTTCCTTATTTCCTGCGTTCCGGAGCGAAATTGCCACGTGGCAATTTCACCGGCAGGGGTCGCTTGGCCCGCGCGATCTGCGCGCCCCCGCGTGGCCTCCGACGCCGGCGTGAAAATGCATATCTCTCTGATTCTACGCGAGGAAAACCGACAATTGCCACGTGGCAATTTCATGATCCGCCCTCCCCTTGCCTCCTACTCCAAGACGCGACGACGTCAGTTTCGATCTCTTCGCACACGGCGTTCAGATACTTAAGGCAGCGCACGTGAACATCGCGCGATGTTACGGGCCGGTCGAGTTCAAACACCGTCTTGAGCCTCGAACTGGCGTTATCGATCTCTGCGCTGGTCGGCATGATTGAGGTGAGAAGCGAGCCGCCGAACACGTCGCGCATCATCGCCAGCAGCTCGCGGTGCATCGACTTGTTCTCGTCCACCCGGCTCGCCACCACGCGGATGAAATTGTACGCCGGGCGCGCCCTCCCCCCAAGCTGTTCGAGCTGCTCCATGGTGGTCCGGGCCATGTCGACGAACGATACGGTCGAGGAAAAGTCGATGACGCTGGGCGGCATCGGAATGACCATGGCATTGGCCGCCTGCAACACCGCCATGGACACCATGCCAAGCGCTGGCGGCGGGTCCATGATGACGACATCGTAGTCGTGGACCACCTCGTCAATCGCTTGCGAAATGAGGTCGATCACGTCGAAGCTGCGTGTCTGAGCCAAGTGAGCGGCAATCTCGTACTCGAGGTTGTAGAGCTTCAGGTTCGACGGGATGAGATCCAGGCCGTGGAAATGCGTCTTGCGGATAATTGAGCGGACACCGAGCAATTCAGGGTCGTGGAAGTGCCCGTAGAGCGTATCGTTCTCGGTGAGATCGATGTCGGGGCGGTAGCCGAACATCATCGTAGAACTCGCCTGGCTGTCGCAATCGACGAGCAGGGTGCGATACCCCTTGATCGCGAAGTGCTGCGCGAGATGGACCGCAATCGTCGATTTGCCGACGCCGCCCTTGAAGTTCGACACCGAGATGATCGCCGGCGTGTCGGCCGTATCGCGCCAGCGACGAGTCCCAAAAACCTTGCGCATATGGTCGAGTTCGGTGAGGTTATAGGGCAGGCGATGACCCGATGGGGTGCGACCGCGCTCAGGCAGCCTGCCGTCGCGTTCGGCCTCGCGGATGGCCGAGGCAGTCCGATCGACAAGCTCGGCGGCCTTGGAAATGGGGAAGGTGGGTCCAGCCTTCTCTCCAGTCTCAGGATCCATGGCGTGGGTCTGCAACCGCTTAAGGATCGCCAGCGATTTGCGGTGAAGGGAACGGAGATCATCGGTTGCTGTGCTGGCTTCGAGCCCATCGGTCGAAATCTGGATCGCCATGTGAGGTCCTCGTTGGAAGTTTGGCGACCGGAATAGCGATAGTTGAAGCTTTCATCAATGATTTGGCCCCAAAACTTCCAAGAGGACCGATGATCTCGGAGCCCTTTTCGCTCCCTCGCGATCGGAAGCGCGCCCAGAACCGATGATCTTCGTGCCGTTGAGGTCATTCTAGGCCAGCAACTTGGCCGGATAGGGGGTGCTGTGGACAACAACCGATGATCAGCGAGCGCGACCGATGGCCTTGGTGCGCTTTTGCTATGATCTCGGTGCGGCCAAACCGATGATGTCGGAGCACATACCTACTATAACAGAATCTCCTTCTACGAATCCGATTCGCGAATCGGTTTTATTTGGATTTTTTGGTTTTGGAGCCGCTGGTGTGCGGAAGGGACCGGAGATCATCGGTGATTTTGCAGGTTTTCGACTGGAAAACCCTCCAAAATCGCCAAAAGGGTTGATTTGGGCCACGAACCCTGTTGTCCATTCCGGGACAAGACATCACCCGGCAAGACGGGGAAGGGGACGATGAGACAAGATGATCGCGCACCGCTAGGCCACCAATACGCGCTTGCCATGCTTTCCGGCGGCGAGGAAGAAGTGCGCGGACTGGCCGAGCAGGCGGGCAGCCAGTTGACGTTGGATGCTTTCCTACGCGTGCAGGACGAGGAGCCTGTCCCGGCTTTCCTTCATTCGGCGCTTTGCGCAATGTCACTGCCGACCAAGCGCCCCAAGGACGAGTTTGAACCGATAATTCGCGAGGATGGCCGGTACGCTCTCGCGATCAATCCCCGGCCGGTACTGCAGGAGATCGATGGGAAGCGGGTGATGAAGAGCCTCGGCGTGCCGTTCGGCTCCTATCCCCGCGTCGCGCTGATCTACATTCTCTCGCAGGCGGTGCAGCAGCGATCGCGCGATGTGTTTCTAGGGCGTAATTTCACCGACTGGATGCGCCGTCTCGGTTACCAGACGATTTCCTATGGGCCCCGCGGCACCGCCAATCTGATGAAACAGCAGGTGGACCGGTTGCTCGCCTGTGAATGGCAGATTCGCTGGGACGGGGCCGACGCGGACCAGAACGCGTTTGCGGTCCGCGACGTGAAGATTTCGAATGAATACGCCGGATCGCTCGACAAGGACGGCGCCTTCGCTCGCGAGATCCGTATGTCGGAGGTGTTCTACCAGCATCTGGTCGAACATGCGGTCCCGCTCAACGAGGTCGCGATCCGCGAGCTCAAGGGGACGCCGACGGCGCTCGATCTGTATACATATCTTGCCTACCGTCTGCCGCGGGTGAGCGCCGAAAGGGGGCAGGCCATCTCCTGGGACCAGCTCGCGAAGCACCTGGGTAATGCCGCCGACAGCAAACGCTTCCGACAGACCGTCCGCGAGACCATGCAACTCGTCTCGTCGGTCTATCCCAACGCCAACGTCGATGTCTCGGGCCGAAAGGTCTTGCTCTACCCGTCGCCGGCGCCGCTCGAGAAGAAGCTCGTGGGCGCGCACCTGCGGCTCGTGGGCGTCGAACCGCGCAGGAAGAAACCAGTTGCCGGGCACTCGGACGCAGCTTCGGGGGAGGGCAGGGCGGTGCAGAAGCCTGCGGCGGACCTGCTGGCCTTTCCCGCGGGAAGCCTGCAGTACGGCTCCCGCGAGGCGGCCTTTCTCGCCATCGGCCGGGACAAGGGCGCCCCGTGGGATGTCGACATGATGGCTGGCGAATTCCGCCGCGGATGTCCCGACATCGATCGCAGGCGGACCGAGAAGGAATGGCTGCGTATGTGGGAAAGCTTCGTCACCGCCTTCGCCAAACGCCGACGCCAGTCGCAAGCCTGAAGGTCGGCTTTGGGACCTTGAGCCTGGCCGGGATCCGCCGAGCGGACTCTCGGGGTGGACTCAGCGTGCATCATAGGGAGTACGGCGAGTTGCCGGTTGAGCAAGTGGAATGGTAGCGACCATTTACGTGCACCGGGGGAAACCAAACCCAAGTGGAAGTTTTTCCTTGCGGCAGCCTTTCCCGGAGTTTGACAGCGCATGAAACACGAAGTGCTCATAGCTTGGACGTCGCTGTATATCGGCGTCGGTTGCATGGCGCTAATCTGCGCCGCGCTGGCAATCGCGGTCACGGCCGACGAATTGCTAAGTGGCCGTTGGCGCGTCGCAACATCGAGCTGGAGTGAGAAAGCACTGCTCCTCCCCAAGTCATTGATCCGTTGGCAAATCAATTACCTTAAGGGCGCTCCCGTGATCCTGGTGATCGCTCTTTACTACGCATGGAGCGTAGGTTTTTCAGTTTTCTGGGATTTGTGACGCCGGGGAGAACAGGGCCAACTGAACTCTCCGGAACGGATTGGCAGCCAACATCGAAACCGGGGTCGATCGGAAGATTGCTCGACCATCGAGCGTCGCCATGATCGTTCGAACGTATGTGCGGGTTTCGCTGAACGGCGGGAGACCGCCAAATTTCTGCACGTTGCCAGGTCCAGCATTATACGCGGCGAGCGCGAGCTCCCACGAACCGAAACGGTCAAGCTGCTCCCTTAGGTAGCGCGCTCCTCCTCGCAGATTTCCCTGTGCGTTCCATGGATCGCGCACGCCAACGTAATGCGCGGTTCCCGGCATCAGTTGGGTCAGACCCATCGCGCCCGCAGAACTGCGTGCATAGGGGCGGTACCGACTCTCCTGCGCGACAAGGGCGTCGAAAAGTCGGAACGGGATGCCTGCTTCGCAGGCAGCCAGCATGATATCGTCGAAATAGATCAACCGTCTGGCTTGGGCTTCCCCGCTAATTCCCGGAACGCGGGAAGTATCCGTCTGTCATACAGTCCGGATCGCCCGGAGCGTTCTCGTCTTGTCCAGTGCGCGACATGAACGGCGACCGACCGTTCCTCATCCATGAGGGCACATAATGGCTGCCGGAGTAGCCAGTTCCTTCTGCCGATGAGGACCTGAGAACCTCGAAGTCGGCCTCCAAGTCTATTTTAGACTCTTGTACCGCGACAGGCTCGGGAGAGGCCGAAACCGGCGCCGAACCAGGGATCAAAATCGCGAAGCTTTGGGCGGCTTCCGTTTGGAAGACATCAAGCCGTGTCTGCTGGGCAGACGCCTGTGAGGCTGTCAGGACCAATGCAGCGAGGACTATTCTTTTCATAACCATACCTTTCGGCATGGGTCGATTATCGCAGTGAAATTCCTATGCGCGATCGGATGGTGAAGCAAGGCCTTCATTCAGGTGCCGAAGCTACGCACAAAAAAGCATCCTGCCTCGGAATGCGAGCAGGACTGGGGGGAGGCGAGGGGGAGGGGGGTTAGGAAGGATGAGCGATGCTGACCGCTTTGAAGCCCGAACAAGGAACTCTGGACATCGTTGCCGGCCTCAAGGGTCGCTGGCACGGATCCTACGCCATGTGCATATGCCCAGCTCATGCCGACGGACGCGCATCGCTCTCTATCAGGCAGGGGCAGCAAGGCATTCTCGTCCATTGTTTCGCCGGCTGCCGGAACGAAGACGTTCTTCGCACCATCGCTCGCACACGACCCATTCCAAATTCACCAGCACCGGCGTTGCAGAACCATCCTGGGGCGGCGAACGCCGCTCGCCTGTGGGACAAGGCCAGCGCGATCGAGAGGACCTTGGCTGAAGAGTACCTGCGATACCGCGAGATTGACGGGAATGCGGCCGGTCTGCGCTATCTCCACGCATGTCCATTCGGCCGAAAGCCCGACACGGTGTTTCGACCAGCCATTCTTGTGCCAGTCCGAACCGGGATAAAGCTCGTCGCGATCCAGCGCATCGCGCTCGGGCCAAAGGGCAGGAGCCATAAAGGCAAGTACATGCTTGGTCGGCCGGGGGAGGGGGCATGGTCGCCAGACTTCAAGGGCTCCGTCCTGGCTCTCGCCGAAAGCATGGAAGATGCCGCCGCCTACGCCAAGCTCAAGGGTATCCCGTGTTGGAGTTCGCTTGGTGCGGAACGCTTGCCATTGGTCCGGATCCCCGACCGGGTTTCGACGCTCATCATCGCCGAGGACAACAACAGGGCGGGGCGGCTTGGCGCGCTGGCGGCGATTGAGGCGCTCACGACCGACACTCGAACGGTGACGAGAGACCCGCCACCGCGGGGCTTCACCGACTGGGCCGAATTCAACGAGCATCGGGGAGGCTGAACCACCTGAAAAAGGGGAGGGGGCGGACTGGTTGCGGATCAGCATCAGGAGCAGACCGTGACCGACCTTTTCGATCAATCCGACGATCGCCTGCGCGCAGCGATCACCGACGTCGCGCAAGACATCGCGTGCGGCACTCTCACCAAGAAATATCTCTTCGGGGCGATGGAAACCCTGCATGGTTGTTCCTCGGCGCAGGGAGTTTGGACGCAGCGCGACGCTTACGACCTGCTCGAAGCAGCGCTCACGCAGCATCTTCGGGACGCTGAGAAGCCGACACTTGCGACGATCGCTTCGCTGTCGCGCCTCGTCGAGACCCTCCCCACACACACCGTGAGAAGCGAGGACCAGATCAGGTTCCAGCAGTTCTCGACGCCTGCGGACCTGGCGGCGCTGGTCGCGATCGCCGCGCAAGCGCGCCAGTCCGACGTCCTTCTCGAGCCGAGTGCCGGACACGGATCACTAGTGAGCATGTTGCCACCGGTCGCGGCGCTTCACCTCAACGAGCTCGATCCCAAGCGCCGGGCCAAGCTCGCGCTGCTTTTCCCCAAAGCGCAGATAACGGGCTTCGACGGCGCGATGCTGACGTCGCTCGCCGACCATGCCCTGCGCCCCACGCTGATCGTCATGAATCCGCCCTTCTCGCGATCGCAGGGCAGGGGGGCCGACGCGTTGGCGGCCGTCCGGCATTTGCGCGCGGCGATTGCCAAGCTCCCTCCCGGAGGACGCGTGGTCGCCATCATGCCAGACTGGTTCACGACCAGCGCCAAGATGCTCCGGATCTACGAGGACACCTTCGCGAATTGCACGGTACACACCTCCTGCAGACTCGCACGATGCTATCATAAGCAGGGGACCAGCGTTGCCGTTCGCCTGTTCGTCGTCGACAAGGTGCCGGGCAATATCAAACCCTCCATCCTGGCGCGCGATACGGTCGAAGCCCTCGCGGCCGAGTTCCGCATCGTCAAACGGCCAGAAATCGCACCACCGCCGTCGAAGGCCGGTCCCATCGCGCAGCGGCCCAAGGCGACCAGCCTCTTCCGCGCCATGCGCAAAACGCCTCGAACTGCGCCGCAGTTCGAGCGCAAGGTGGTCTCACGCGAGATCGCTCCGGTCGTTTACACGACCCTCGCCACGCCGCGCGCACTCGGAACGCAGGCCGGCGTCTACGTGCCCTACCGCCTGAGCCGCATCGACATCGCCGGCTCGCGCGAGCATCCCACACCGCTCGTCGAAAGCGTCGCGATGGGATCGATTCCGGCGCCGGTGCCCGACTATACGCCGCGGCTTCACGAGCGGATCGTCAGCGAGTCCCAGCTTTCCGAAGCCCAGCTCGAGACCGTCATCTACGCGGGAGCCGCCTGGGGCCAATACCTCCCAGGCAAGTTCAAGCCCAACGAGGAAGGGGTGGGTCTGTCGCTCGCAGAGGATGGCCGCGCTTACCGCAAGGGCTATTTTCTTGGCGACGGCACGGGTGCGGGGAAGGGCAGGCAGATCGCCGCCTGCATCCTCGACAACTGGCTTGCCGGACGCCGGCAGGCAATCTGGGTGTCAAAGAACGAATGCCTGCTCGAGGACGCGCGCCGCGACTGGTCGGCGATCGGCGGATTGCCCGCCGACATCCAACCGCTGTCGAGCTGGAAGATCGACGAGGACCTACCGTTTCGCGAAGGCATCGTGTTCGTCACCTATCCGACGCTGCGTAGCCAGCGCCAGGACGCAACGCGGCTCAAGCAGCTGCTCGATTGGGCAGGGCCCGATTACGAGGGCGTGATCGCCTTCGACGAGAGCCATGAGATGGGCGGCGTGGCCGGCGGGGAAGGCGCCCGCGGCGCCAAGGCGGGCTCGCTGCAGGGCATCGCCGGAGTGCTCCTGCAGAACCATCTTCCCGATGCGCGCGTACTCTACGCCTCCGCCACCGGTGCATCGGACGTCAACAACCTCGCCTATGCCGTCCGGCTCGGCCTGTGGGGTCCGGGAACCGCCTTCTCGAGCCGCGAGGACTTCATCAGCCAGATCCGCTCGGGCGGCATCGCGGCGATGGAACTGGTCTCGCGCGACCTGAAGGCACTCGGACTCTACCAGGCCCGCGCGCTCAGCTTCGCGGGTGTCGAATACGAGGTGCTGAAGCACGATCTGACGGACGACCAGATTCGTATCTACGACACCTATGCCGACGCGTGGGCGATCATTCACCAGAACATGGAAGAGGCGCTGGCGCTGACCAACGTGGTCGACGAGCTCGAGGGCGACACGCTCAACAGCGGCGCCAAGGCAGCTGCGCGCTCGAGGTTCGAAGGTGCCAAGCAGCGGTTCTTCAACCAGGTTCTGCTCTCGATGAAGCTGCCGACGCTGATCGCCGCCATCAACGATCATATTGACGACGACAAGGCGGTTGTCGTGCAGCTCGTCTCCACCGCCGAGAGCATCCTCGATCGTCGCCTCGACAGCCTCTCGCCCGAGGAGCGCGCCGAGCTGGACCTGGACCTGAGCCCGCGCGAAAACGTGATTGACTATCTCGAACGCGCGTTCCCGACCCAACAAATGCAGGTCTTCGTCGACGACACCGGCGAGGAACGCTCGATGCCGATGTTCGACGACGAGGGCCGACCGGTCCACAACGCACTCGCGGTCGAGAAAAAGCAGCGCCTGATCGAACATCTGTGCGCCTTGCCGCCGATCAAGCCGGCGCTCGACGGCATAATCGAGCACTACGGCACCGAGCGCGTGGCAGAAGTGACCGGTCGCACGAAGCGTCTCATCACCCAGAGCGACGGCAGCCAGAAGCTGGAAACACGCTCGGCGCGGACCAACCAGTCCGAAACCGACCACTTCATGGACGGTCGCAAGACCATCCTCGTTTTCAGCGACGCAGGCGGCACCGGCCGCTCCTACCACGCCAGCCTCGACGCCGAGAACCAGCGCCAGCGCGTCCACTTTCTGCTCGAGCCGGGTTGGCGCGCGGATCGCGCGATCCAGGGGCTGGGCCGCACGCACCGGACCCATCAGGCCGCGACGCCGCTCTTCCGCCCCGTGACCACCAACTGCAAGGGGGAGCTGCGCTTCACCAGTACGATCGCGCGGCGTCTCGACAGCCTCGGTGCGCTGACCCGGGGCCAGCGCCAGACCGGCGGACAGAACCTGTTCGATCCCGCAGACAATCTCGAAAGCGAATACGGCAAGGCAGCGCTCGTGACGTGGTTCGGACTGCTCGCCGAGGGCAAGCTCACCAGCGCCACCTTACTCGACTTTCAGAAGAGGAGCGGGCTCAAGATCGCGTCGGCCGACGGCATCCTCGAAGAGGACCTGCCGCCGATCCAGCGCTGGCTCAATCGCATCCTCGCGCTGCCGATCGCAATGCAGAACGCGATCTTCGAAGAGTTCCTCGCGCTCGTCGAGGCCAGGGTGTCGGCCGCGCGCGACGCCGGCACTCTCGATCTCGGAGTGGAGACAATCCAGGTGGAATCGGCCAGCGTCGCCGAGGATATCGTCCTCCGCACTGACGACCGCACTGGCGCCACCTCGCACCTTCTGAGGCTCGATCTTACCACCCGCTGTCAGCCGACCTCGCTCGAGCGGGTGCTCGAACGCCGGGAATGGTCGGACGGCTGCACCCTTATGCGGAACACGAAGAGCGACAAGGCGGCGCTTTGCGAACCGTCCAGGCACTTCATGACCGAGAAGGGCGAGCTCATCCAGCGGGTGATCCTGCACCGCCCGCTGCGCCGCGAGTACCACCAGCTGCGCGATCTCGAGGAAAGTGCATGGACTCCCTGCAGCGAAGCCGACTTCGCGCGTCTGTGGACTGCCGAGGCCGAAGACAGCGCGTCGCGCCTACACACCGAGACGGTCCACCTCGCGACCGGATTGCTGCTGCCGATCTGGTCGAACCTTCCGCGCGACTATCTCGAGGTCAACCGGATCGTCGATCTCGAAGGGCGCAGCTGGCTCGGCCGCATCGTCTACGACACCGATGTTGCCGACGTGCTGAAGGCCTTCGGAGCCAACTCGACGGCGGTGCTGACCGAGGATGCCGTGGTCAAGGCGCTGCGCGAAAACCGCAGCGTCACGATCGAACAGCCTTTCAGCGCGGTACTGAAGCGCTCGCGCGTCGCTGGCGAACTGCGCATCGAAATCGCAGGAGCACCCGCAGATCAGGTGGAATGGCTGAAGAGCATCGGGTGCTTCACCGAGATCATCGCCTACCGCACCAGGCTGTTCATCCCGAAGGACAACCCCGAACCCGTCGTCAAGGCGCTCCTGACGCCGCTCTGACGACTCGGGACAGCGGCAAGGGGAGGGGGAGGGGATGGGGTGGCCGGTAATTGGCCGGTCGGTCATCAGGAGTCAGACCAATGCAACTTATCCCGTTGAGCAAGCTCGACCAGAGCGAAGACAACGTCTGCAAGCGCCCCAATCCCGAATTCGAGGAACGCCTGTCCTTTGACATCGAGGCGCGGGGCGTGCTGCAGAACCTCATCGTCGCCAAGGCTAAGAAGCGCGGTCGTTTCGAGGTCATCGGTGGCGGCAAGCGGATGCGCGCCATGCACCGGATCGTCGAGCGCGGCGCGATGGACGCCGAGTTCGAGGTTCCGTGCCTCGTCATCGACCGGCGCGAACACAACGCCAGCGAAGTCTCGCTTGCCGAGAACTTCCAGCGCCTGCAGATGACGCCGGCCGAGGAATGCCAGGCCTTCCAGCACTTCATCAAGGAAGACGGCGACACCGCCGCCGTCGCCAAGCGTTTCGGGCTGACCCAGCGGTTCGTCGAAGGGCGCCTGCGGCTCGCCAACCTTGCAGGCCCGATCTTCGAGGCGCTTGCTGCCGGCGACATCACCCTCGATCTCGCCAAGGCCTATGCCGCGACCGATCAGCACGAGGTGCAAATCCGCGTTTTCGAGCAGATGCGCCACGCCTGGAATCCCAGCGCCGACGCGATCCGCCGGATGATTGCCGATGGCTCGCTGCGCGGCAACGATCCGATCGCGCTTCTCGTGGGCGAAGACGCCTATGTGGCCGCGGGCGGCAAGATCGAACGCGACCTGTTTAGCGAAGCCGCCGACGACCGCTGGGTCGATGTCGAAATCGCCCACCAGCTCGCGGGCGCGAAAATGGAAGCCGAAGCCGAACGGCTCGCGGCGGAAACGGGCCTCGCCTGGATCAATCCTGTCGCGTCGACCAACAGCTGGCACGCGCGCAGCGAGTTGAACGTCGGGCCGGTCCGGCTTCCGGCAGCGCCGCTTTCGGAAGAAGCACGCGCCCGCATCGACACGATCGACGCGCGGATCGACGAGATCAACGAGATCTTCGAAGACGAGAGCGCGCAGGAAGACGAAAGCGTCGACCTCGACAAGCTCGAGACCGAGTACGACACGCTCTCGACCGAGCGCGACGAGCTCAACAACCCGGTTCGCGAACTTCCCGAGGAATGGCGCGGCGAAGTCGGCCGCTTCCTGATCCTCACCAACAAGGGCGAAATGGTCCTCGAGAGCGACTACTACAGCGAGAAGCGCCTCAGCTTTGAGCAGGACGAGGACGGCAACGTCACCGCCACCTCCGAGGAACGCCCCACCGGAAACACGAGCTCGACTCCTCCGCGGCCGGCGACACCCGAAGCGGTCGCGCCGGGCGGCGACAAGCCGATCAGCGCGAAGCTGTTCGACGAGCTGTCGGTCCAGCGCCGCAACATCCTCGCAGCCTCACTCCTGGGCGATCCTGGCCTCGCGCTCGACTACGCGATCTTCGCGCTGTGCGATGATCGCAGCTACGAGAGCAAGGGCACCTCGCTGAAGGCGGGCAAGCCGCAGGATCCTGCCTATGGCGACATTCCCCAGTCCGCGGCCGAAGGCATCCTCGCAGCCGCAGCGGACGCGCTCGACAAGAGCTGGCACGAGCCCAAGATGGTGACCGATCGTTTCCTCGCCTTCCGCGAGCTCGACGACGAGGCCAAGGCCGCCTGGCTCTCCTACGTCGTCGCCGTCTCGCTGGAAGCGAAGAAGGGCTACAATTCGGAATATCATCCGATCCACGCCGTGCTCGGCTCGATCCTCGATGTCGATGTCGCCGCGATGTGGCGACCGACGTCGGAAAACCTGTTCGACCGGATCAACAAGACGTCGTGTCTTGCGGCCCTGACCGACATCGGCGGAAGCGAGCTCGCAGCGCGTTACGCAGCCTCGAAGAAGGCCGACCTGTCGAAGACGTGCGAGAAGATCTTCTCCGGCGATGCGATCGTCGAGGAAGAGGTGAAGGAACGCGCCCTCGCATGGCTGCCCGAGGCCATGAAATTCGAGGTTCCCGTCACGGCCGGCGCTGACGAGCCGGAGGAACAGGTCGAGGACCACGAAAACGAAGCCGACGACGACACCACGTCCGAGGATCTCGAAGACGTCGACGAAGAAGCGGCGGTGGACGCCTGACGGCGCCGCAACCCTCTTGATGCAACTGGCCCGGTCGCTCACGCAGCGGCCGGGCCTTTTTTTCCCGACCGGAGAGCCGCCATGAAACACAGCCCCAAGCGCGACGTCGCGCAGGACATCACCAACCTCATCATCCGAAAGATCGAGGAAGGCACCCTTCCGTGGCGCCGCCCGTGGAAGAAGACCGGAGCAGGCGGTGCCCCGCTGCGGGCCAACGGGGTGCCCTATACGGGCATCAACCGGCTTTATCTCTGGGCGGTCGCAGACACGATGGGGTATCAGTCCCGCTACTGGATGACCTATCGCCAGGCGCAGGAACTCGGCGGACAGGTACGCCGCGGCGAAAGCGCCGAGCCGAGCATCTACTTCAACTCGACGAAGAAAACCGACGTCGACCAGGTGACGGGCGAGGAATCCTCGCGAACGATCAGGTTCATGCGCGCCTATTCGGTCTTCAATGCCTCGCAGATCGACGGCTTGCCGACCCATTTCTATCCCGACCCGGTCCCCGAGACTCCGCCGACAGCGTCCGAGAAGGCCGCTGCGATCGCGGCGTTCTTCGCACCGATCCCGAGCGAGGTACGCTATGGCGGTGACCGTGCCTTCTATTCCCCGGGGGGCGACTTCATCCAGATGCCGCACCGCAACGCCTTCATCGACGAGGACGGGATTGCCGCCACGCTCGCCCACGAGACCGGCCACTGGACCGGCCATCCGACACGTATGGCGCGCGAATTCGGGAAGCGCTTCGGAGACAAGGCCTATGCCTTCGAAGAGCTGGTTGCGGAGCAGATCTCGGCGCGCATCTGCTACGAGCTGGGCTTGCCTGCGGATCTCCACGAGAGCCACGCGAGCTATATCGGCCACTGGCTCGACATCCTCAAATCGGACAAGAGTGCGATCATCACCGCGGCAGCCAAGGCAGACCAGGCCTTCACCTACCTCGCCGCATTCTCCGGGTACGACAGCGAAGCGCAGGAGGAAGACCATGATACGGTCGAACTTCAGGCTTGCGCTTGAGCCGGGTCTGGACGGGGTAGTACGCCTCGCCCAGCTCCACCAGTACGCGACCGACCTGGTCGACGGGAAGCGGGTGTTGATCGGACCGGCTCTGCGCGAACGGATCTCGCTGACATTCCCGCGCCGCAGACCGGAAGCCGTCCTGGACGCGCTTCTGGGCAAGGGGCTTCCGAGCTGGGATCTCGTTGGCAGCGACGACGGGAGCGAGGTCCTGACGATCATCACCCATCCGGAAGGTGTGGCGCTATCCGCGATCGTCCGGATCATCGAACACGTCGCGCCGGAGGCTCTACGTCGGCCGATCAGTTACGAGCCGGTTGCCGGTGCTCCGCTGCCGCCGCCATCGCGCTTCCTGCATTGAGGGGAGGGGGAGGGTGTCCGTTGCATCACCAACGGAGACAAGGCCCATGACCTGCGACATCGACTACCGCTACCGGCGCGCGCTCGAGCCCGATGGCCTGACAACATTCGAAAACGCCTTGCGAGCGCTCAACGAAGCTGTGAACGACGCAAGACTGGCCGCGCTCGATCCCGCGCTCTGTCCGGCGATCAAACTGCTCACCCGCCATCTCGGGCGTATCTCGAACGGCGAATCCCTCTGTCACACCGCGCTTGACGACAATCTGCGCCGCCAATGCATCGAGAGGATCGCAGAACTGAAACGCGCGCCGGCGATCGTCGCTCTCGTTCGGCGCGGTCTCGACTACCGCCCGCAGGAGCTGCGGCATTATCGCCGTGAAGGGAGCCGGGCCCTTCGCGCAATCGCTTTCCAGCTCGGCCTCGAACACACCGATTACCGGCTAGGCTATACGACCCCGCAGGAATCGCTCGCCGGCGATCACACGCTGGAAGCGAAGCAGCTCTACCTTCGCATCTCTCCCGAGCGCTACGGGGAGCCCGGCGTTGCATGGCGAAACCCCCACTGGAAACCCCCGGGTGCCGCCATGCGCAAGGCGCCGATCACCGTGCTGCGCGACATCCCGGCGCTCGCCGCACGGATCGCGCGCGAACTCAAACTGCCTTCGCCGGCACAGCCCGGCCTCATCTGAAGGAAACGATCATGGGATGGCTTACGATGACGCGCCTCGGCATGGCGCCTTACGAGACGCCAAAAGCCTATCTGGACGCCCAGCTGACCTACGAGCGCCCGGCCACTGGAGAAACGCCGTTCCGGGCACTACGGGTACTGAAAAGCGTCTATTCCGGCAGCGCCTACTATGCCGCCGTCGAACGATACGATGAAAGCGGCGCCCTGCTCTACGTCACCGCCATCATCTGTCTGGTGCGCTGGAATCCGAAAGCCGCCGACGGTCACATCTTCGGATACAAGGACATGGATGAGGATATGGGCCCATGCGAGGCTGGGTGTCCTCGTAGTGTCCTCGAGCTCCTGACCAGCAGTACCCATCCCTATGCCCTCGACTGGCGACGACGCTGCTACCGGCTGCTTGAGCTCACCGAACGCACGATCGCCGATGGCGACCTCATCCGTTTCCCCGAACCGATGCAGTTCACCGATGGAAGCAGGCACGCCGATTTCAAGGTTCGACGCGAAGGCCGGAAACTGACGCTGACCTTGCCCGACGGCCGAGGCCGCTTCAAGATATCCCGCCTGCTCGAACGAAGCTTCGAGATCATCCGTCAACCCAAAGTCGCCAGGACCATCTTTCCGGCAGCCTGATAGATTGGACCCATTATGTCGGGCACATCGCTAGACCGCCGGCGACAGCAGCTCTGCGGCCGAATGAACGCGGAACGCATAGCCATCAGGTTGAGCGAAATCACCGGCGAGGACCATGCCGTCGTCCGGACGGATTGCGAGCTCCAACCGTATCGCGTCATCCCTGCCGCAGAAGGGCGTCCGGCGGACGTCGAACTCCAGGTAGTGCTGCTCTGAACAAGGACCTCAGCTCAAGACTTTTAGGAAACGTCCGCAATGGGGTGGTTAGCGGAATGTCGGCTTCTCAAGGACGCGTCGGGCTGGATTAGCGTTTCGAGCTTGCCCGACCGTAGAGCACAAGACGATATAGGATGGGTCAGCCCCCCGAGTCCCTAGCGCTATGGTTCAACACCGCGAGATACCTAAGCAACCTCAGTGTCCTGCCTTAGATACAGCCGATGAGGAAAGCTCACTCATTTATGTTTCGGCCAGACTGCGGTCGACGCCGCCGATCTAATCTTCGTTTTCGGAAACAACGTTCAGCACGATCAGCAAGCGAAGCTAACCGCAGCTCTTTGCCAACAGCATCCTGAGGCACCGCTTGTGTTGACAGGCGGGGCGCCGAACTACTCGGATAGCTTGGGTGAGAAACGACATGGCGGTGTCCGAGAGCGATGCGCTCCACCGGTCACTCGTGCAAGTAGTTGAGTTGGGAAACCGCCAAGTTTTCATCGAGCGAGAATCGCGCAACACGCTCGAGAACGTGGCCTTCTCCGCGAACTACATCCGATCAATCAGCCCTAGTAAGATGGTCTACCTGAGCCAGTCATTCGCTTTGGGGCGATCCGCGATGACGATCCGCGCTGTGCTGCCAGAGATAACCGTTCTCGGGTCGTTGGGTATGGATCGCTATGTTGAAGGCGAGCTTCTAACGAGCGCCACTTGGACCGAAAGCCCTAAACTGCGAGAGATAGTATGGGGCGAGTTTCTCCGTATCGTCGCATATTCGGCTCGCGGCGACATCGACGCTGGATCGCATACCCCAATCATCGCAAGTCTTGCCGCGAAATACCTTCATTGACGACTTTCAACGGTGACCGCTCAGGCAGATAAATTCGAAGCCAAGCCCATTTCGATCGGCCTTGTAGTTTTCCGGACGTTCTTTAACATATTCAACGATGTCTTCTGATGCCGATCCTTATCCTCGATGCATTTTGCTGAACGGCACGAGCAGTTCAGGCAAAACATCGCTGGCAAAGGCATTACAAGAGCTTTTCCCCGTGATGTTTCTAAACTTCAGCATCGACAGCATTCTTTATGCGCTGCCGCAGTCTGACCTTGCAGCCATGATCAATGGTGCCCCTATCAGGCGCATTGAATTTCGGTATGACCGCTTGGTCGATGGCTTCCATGCTGCGGTGGCTGGGCTTCTGGCATCCGGTAATCGCCTGATCGTTGATAATGCCATGACCCGCCCAGAGTGGAAGGCCGCGTTTGACGAAGCTGTGGCAGGGCATAGGACCTTTAGGATTGGCGTGACGTGTGACCCAGAGGAAGCAAGGAAACGAGAATTAAAGAGGGGAGACCGCGCGATCGGCACCGTTGATCGTGAATTGCCGCTGGTCCATGAGGGAATGGCTTACGATCTTGTTGTGGACACAACTCAAACACCCGCCAGTGCTATCGCTGATTTGATCATCAGGCAAATCGTGGTGGCCCCGACGTGATCGGGCCATCCACCGCCTTGTTCTGTCCACACCAAAGGCGCTGGATCAGATTGATCGATAGCTCTCGTGAAACACCGTCTGCTTTCGGACTGCGGGGACGGTATTTCCCAATGTCTTGAACGGGGTCGGAAGCTGCCGCGACGAGCGACATGCCAATCACACACCCGAACTGGACTACTCGTCGATGTGACCGCCGAGCGCCGGATCGAGAAACCACGACGCGCCCTGCTCAAAATCGCTTCCGCGCGCAGGCACCGGACCATCAGGCTCGGCCGAGACATAGGGATTTACCTGAACCTGCGGGAGCGAACCTGCCCGGAACAATGATGCCGAAATCTCGCACCGCGCCTTGAGCAAGTCGAGCAGCCATTCGAGATCGTCCAGCATCTGCAGCACGCCGCGGCCAGCGAGCGTATAGTAGAGGCATCGCTGGTAATCGTCGCAGCCGCAGGAAAGTACCTGCGTGAGCTTGCGCTTCGCGCCGCGTTCGCCCTCATGAAGGGCTTCCAGCGTCTCGAACAATTCGCGAGCGGAATGATAGGCATCGAACGCCTCGACGCCGATCGAGGCATTCGCGAGCGATCGGCGGGTAGGGCGATTCATCTCGTCCACGCCGGCATCGCGAAGCGCAATGTCGAGATCGAACTGGCCGACGGCGAAAACCTTGTTCATGTTGCAAAACTCCCTTATGTGATGAACATAGAGTGAACAAAAAGGCGCGTCAACAGGTCCGATCATGTGGCTCATACCCAAGGACACTACCGGCCAGACCGGCAGGGTCGCCATCAGCGGCGGCCTCAGGGATGCGCTGGTTCGCTGGTATACAGGTAAGGGCAGCGACGCCGACCACCGGGCATCCGTGTCGCTGGTGGTGACCTCCCGGGAAAATACGAAATGGCTCGCCTGCGATTGCCTGGGCGAGGATCGCCCGCCGCCGCTGATGAGCCCGGCGTACCTCAGCTTCCAGGAGACCTACTACCTGAGACGCCTTACGTCGCGGCCGAGCCACGACCCAAAGTGCCCCTTCTACATGCCCCAAGCGCCACAGCGCATCCGCGAGACGAGCAAGGACACGCTCTACGAGATCGATGTGCCCAAAGGATTGTTCAACGCCCATCAGAAGGCCCCTGAGAAGCTCGCACAGAAACCCGACGCGACCGAACCGGACGATCGCTCCCGCGGAGTCGCCATTCCGCGGCTCGGCAAACTGCTCTGGCTGCTGCTGGAGCGGGCGCGCTCCAACATCCTGCGCGAGCTGCCGCCCCAAGGGCCGCGCGAAGGCTCGATCAGCGCCGAGATGAAGCGTCTGCGCGACATCGCAAGCCAGTTCGAAATTGCGCCCGGCATCTCGCTTGCGCGGCATTTCTACACCACCGCAATCGACTACGAAACAAAACGCGTTCACGCCCGCCTGCGCGAAGCCGAAGGAACGTGGCCCGCCGATTTCGCGCCGCAAGCCTTCCTGCTGCTCGAGGCGAGCGAGATCACCGGGAGCGAGATCGTCACCGGTCTCGGCACCGTTCAGGTCCGCAACCGCATCCAGCACACCGGCATCATCCGGGCGGAGGTCCAACCTCCCTTTCTTGTCCTCGCCGTTGTCGGCGAACACAGCAAGCGGGAAGGCTATCGCGCGCTTCGCGCCTATGCGCAGCCCGTCTTCAGCGGCAACCAGTTCGTGCCGGCCGAGCGCGACCATGATCGAACAATCCTCCAGGAGCTGCAGTGCGCACAGTACGAGCTGCGACGCGCCCGTGTTCGGATGTCGGTCAAGAAGATCCTCTTCGACTTAGAGACCGAGCACGGTTCGGCGCGTCCCGATTTCCTCATCGCCGTGAAGGACACACAAACCCAGCAGCAGGTGATCTTCGCCCTGCAGGTGCTCCAGTCGAACGATCCTGGATATCTCGAACTCCGCGCGATCGAATACGAACGGCTACGCGAGATCGGACCCGTGTTCGCCTTGCCGATCCCTGAAGTCACCGCCGAGGCGATCACGGAAAGAGCGCTGTCGGTGATTGGCTGAAGGGAAGGGGGAGGGGTGGAGCGAACCGTCAGGAGGTCTCGCTCATGCCCAGCTTTCCGCTTTCACCCCGTCCGGATCAATCGCCCTGGGGCGCAGTCCAGCAGGCCGATCAGATTGCCCCTGGAATCTGGTCGGTAACAACCGCCTCGCACGGCGGATTGCTCCTCTCCGAGGCCAGATCCGCAGCCATGCCTGACGCGCTGCGTTTGTCGGGCGACGCCTACGAGGAGGATTGCGACTGGTCGCTGGTCTACCTCGCCTTCGAGAGCGAGCCTGCACTCCAGAAAACCTCCACTGCAGGTTTTCTCCAGCTTGCCCGAGACACGGTCCGCTGCTGGCACCCCGACCGCTACGCCGCTCATACAGGCGAGAGGGTAGCACCCAATCAGTCGTCCGTTCTGCGCACGCGCGAGGCCTACCGCGCCGCCATCGGCGAATTCTGCACCACCACGGCCTGGGGTGACTGGGCCGACTGGGTCCCAGAAGGAAAAGTGGGCGTGATCGCCCGCAAGGTCATATCCGTGAACCACCTCGGTCGGCCCACCTATGCGGACGACGAAGTCTGCGCGCTCGTCGACAAGAACGCCTATCGCGAACGGGGCGAGGTCACTGTCCTTTCGGACATCGCGCACACGATCATCGATCCCCCGGAAACCATCCGGCCCAAGAGGATCGCATGAGCAACTTCGAGCCACCGATCGCGCTCGACCCGGAGGTGAACACGGCGCTCCGGCAAGGAGCCCACGTCGTTTTCAGCCTCTCGGGCGGGAAGGACTCCAGCGCGGCCGCCTTCGCCGTCAACGCCCACCTCGACATGATCGGTCACCCCAGAGACAGGCGCCACGCGATCCACGCCGACCTGGGCAGCATCGAATGGCTCTCCACGCCGGCGATGGTCGAGCGGATCGCGGACATGCTTGGTGTTGAGCTGACAGTGGTGCGGCGCAAGGCCGGAGGGTTAATCGAACGCTGGGAACAGCGCTGGGCGAGCTCGCTGCGTCGTTACGAGAACCTCGAGACCTACCAGCTCGTCTCACCCTTCTCGTCTGCCCGCCTGCGCTTCTGCACCGGCGAGACGAAGGTACAGCCCATCGGATCGTTCCTGCGCGCCAGAATGGCCGGAGAGACGGTCATTTCGGTCGTCGGGATACGCCGCGAAGAAAGTCACGCGCGCGCCGCGGCACCCGTCAGCAAGCGCGACACGCGATTTGCGCCGGACGGCAACCGTGCAGGAACCCGGATGCTGACCTGGCATCCAATCGTGGATTGGACCGCCGGGGAGGTGTTCGCCTACCATTCAGCGCACGCCATACCACTCCATGAAGCGTACGATCGTGGCGCCGATCGCCTGAGCTGCAGCTACTGCGTCCTCGCGGGCCTCAACAACCTCATGGTTTCCGCACAGTGCGAGGGAAACCATCCGGCCTACCGGTCGATCGTGGAGATCGAGATCAACTCCGGATTTTCGTTCCAACCCGGCCGGTGGCTCGGCGACATCCGACCGGAAATTCTCGGCAGCGGCCAAAGGCGAAGCCTGGCAGCAGCAAAGCAGCTCGCGAACGAGCGACGCATCTTGGAAAGCAGCCTTCCCGCCGACCTGCGATTCACAAAGGGCTGGCCCCCGCGGATACCGGCGCATGACGAGGCCGCGACGATCTGCAGCGTGCGCGGAACACTCACATCGCGACTTCGGATATCGAACCGATGGCCGACCGCCCGGGCAGTGCGTGAACGATTTGCCGAGCTGCACGCGGCCAGGGCTGCGTGACGCTGGAAACCATCGCCAGGCATTCGCGAAGTTTTCGGCAAAGATTTGCCGAGCAATTGCCGAAAAACCCACCGCGCAAGCGGCTTCAGATCTTCACGAAAGGAGATCCTCATGGACATGGAGACACCGCCCGAGCGGAACTGCGTCCCGATCGGGCGCCATTATACCGGCCCCCTCAACGTCGATCTCGACAAGCTCCTCGCAGGCCGTCTCCTGATCCAGGGGACGAGCGGCGCCGGCAAGAGCGCAACCCTTCGCCGCATCATCGAAGAAGCCTTCGAGTATATGACTACGGTGATAGTCGATCCCGAGGCGGAATTCGCCAATCTGGCAGCCCACATTGGGGCGACGACGATCAAAGCCACGGAAATCACCGCCGACGGGCTCAGTGCCGCGGCCCTGCGCGCGCGCGAACACCGGATTCCGCTGCATATCGACCTGTCCGATCTCGATCCCGAGCAACGGATCATCAAGGCCGCGGCCTTCTTTTCAGGGCTGATGAGCGCGCCTGCCGAGCTATGGGCGAACACGATGCTCGTCTGCATCGACGAGGGTCACTTGCTCGCACCGCATCTCGCGGGCCGCGCTCAGGACGCCGAAACCAGGCGGCTCGGCGTAGCGACCCTGACAGACCTGTGCAGCCGCGGCCGCAAGCGAGGCCTCGCCACCATCGTCGCCACCCAGAGACTGGCAAAACTCAGCGCGTCGGTCACCAGCGAGCTGCTGAACTTTCTCATCGGCCTCAATGTGTTCGACCGGGACGTGAAGCGCGCAGCCGACTTTCTAGGATTCTCGGCCAAGGACGCCGAGAAGCTGCGGACGCTCGCCCCCGGGGAATTCTACGCGATGGGCCCGGCGCTCGAGAGCGGCGCTACCCTGGCCAAGATCGATCCGACGATCACCCGCCACATCGGCGCGACACCCGAACTGATCGGTTCGGCCGACCACACTGCAGCGGAAGCCGAAGCCCTATTGGCGCTCGATGCCATGCGGGCACTCCCGCAGCCCGACCGGGGGCGGCTGACTGTCAAAGGGACCCGCGCACTCGACGCGTTCCTCCTCGATCCCAGTGCGACGCTCGCAATCGCAACGGTCCAGGCGCTCGCTCGCATTTCGCCGAACGCCACCACCTGCAGCGAACTCTCCGCACACACCGGCCGAGAGCGCACCGACGTCCACGACGCACTCGATACGCTTACCGCGATCGGGGCGATCGAGACGACGCACCGCGAGGATACGCGCATCGCCCGGCTGTCCGCCCGCCTTAGGCAAAAGAACGCCCATGTCGATCTCGTCGCACTCGCCTGACGAATTCGAAGTCGTCCAGCTAACTTGCCACGTCCCCGAGCCATGCGGGCAACAGGGAAGGCCGCTTCGCGAAATGCCCTTCAGGCACGACGCCTGGTCTCCCGGAGAATTGGCCGATCTCGCACGAATGTTTGCCGATGATGCCGCAATCGCGGACATCGGAGAGCACCTCGATCGAAAGCTGCACGCCGTTCGCTAGAAGATCCACGAGCTCGGCCTGAGACGGAACTCCGTTCGCGAATGGACGCCGCTCGACGATGGCGAGCTCGCCAGACGTTACGGGATCGATGCCACCGCGTCGATCGCCGGGGACCTCGGCCGCAGCTGCAGCGCGATATACGCCCGCGCGCAATGCCTGGATCTCACCGAAGCCAATCCTCCTGAGTGGACCGCGTGGGAAGACGCGCAGCTCCGCGCAGGCTACGCCGAAGCGATCGACGTCGCGCGTATCGCCGCCATCATCGGCCGCCCCGTCAGCGGAACCGCGTCCCGCGCCTCGAAACTCGGGCTGCGCCATCCAAACACTCCCGATGGATGGACCGACAAGGAGATCTTCCGCGCCCTCGAATTGCTCGAAACGGGTATCCTCTACACCGAGGCAATCGATATCCTCGCTACCGAGGGGTTTCCGCGCCGATCCAAGGCCGGCTTCGGCCCGAAGATACGCGCTGCGGGCTACACCAGAGGTTGGGGGAGGGCGTGGCTACCGGAAGAAGACGCGCTTCTTCGCAAGGCCTACGAGCGCGGAAGCAGCCTCACGCCATTGAGAACCCGGCTCGGCAGAACCCGCCACTCGATCAAATGGCGGGCCGAGCATCTCGGACTTAACGGCACCCACAAGCACGAGAACGGATTTCGCGGCGGGCCTGACTGGAGCGAGGCCGACATCGCTTATCTCCGCGCACACTATGGCTCCATGCCGAACGCGGCGCTCGCTAAGAAGCTCGGCCGAAGCAAGCTCGCGGTCTCCACCCGCGCGAATGTCCTGGGCCTAGTCCACGGCTACATCAAGCCGTGGAGCGAAGAGGAACTGGCCGCGCTCGAGATTGCCTATCGCTGCGATATCGCGATTGCCGACCTTGCTCTGGCGCTGGGCCGAAAGGCCATGTCGGTGTCGAAATTCGCGACGAAGCGCGACTTTCAATTCGGGCGCCGCGCGCGCCTCGAACAACCGCCGACACTCGGCGACATTCTCGCATTGGAAAGGGGAGGGGGAAGGGAAACCGGGAACAGATCCATGAAGGAGGACACCGGTGAAACACGACACGATCAGGGCGACAGTCAGCCCGGAAACGATCTCGAAAGTGACGCGCCTGTTCAACGGGACGATCGGCGACATCCTGAACGAGCTCCTGCAGAACGCCCGTCGCGCTGGCGCGAGCGGAGTCGACGTCGACGCGATGCCCGTCGAGAACGGCTTGCGGGTTACCATCGCCGACGACGGCTGCGGGATCGATGATCCGGCCCGCGTGCTTGCCCTGGGCGCTTCGCGATGGGACGCGGCCGTGGCGAACGGCGAGGATCCTGCCGGGATGGGGATCTTCAGCCTGGCGGGCAAGCCAGCGAGAATCGAAAGCCGGACAGAGAATGCGATCACAGGTTGGTCGATCGAAATCCCGGCAGACGCCTGGACCGGCGAACGCGATATCGCCGTTCGGACCACAGAGATCTCACACGGGACCTCGATCCAGTTCGACGTCGAGGGAATCCACGACGGCACGCTGGAGCATGAGCTTGCCGAGGCGGCGAAGTTCTTTCCGTTGCCGGTCCGATTCCGGGGCAGAGAAAAGCCCCGGCAGGACTTCCTCACGGGCGCCCATCACATCGAGACCTGGAACGGAAGTCGGATCGGCATCTTCAAGGGTCGCCCCTATCACCGAACCCCGACCGTCAACTTCCACGGACTGACGCTTTTCGCCAACCTGTTCATCGTCTCGCAGAACGGCGGCGAACAGCTCCATGCCAAGGTCGACATCGGAGCCACGCCGGAACTCCAGCTCGTCCTGCCCGCGCGCAAGGAATTCGTCGACAACGCAGGCCTGGCGGCGCTGAAAAAGGCCTGCGAAATCGCGTGCTACCGGGCCCTCGCGCACGACGGCAAGCACAGCCTCGCCTTCGAGGATTACGAACGGGCCCGCAAACTCGGTGTCGAGCTGCCCGAGGCCGAGGCCTGCCTCAATGGCTGGGAACCCGACATCGCCGATGGCGACACCGGAGCCGAGGCCGGAGAGCGTCGGGAAATCACCGGCGACGAATTCCTGATGGACGACCATGACGCGCACTTCGGCCAGGCCATCGCGCGTGCATTGGCCGGCAATCCCATCCGCGACAAACTCGTCTCGCGGAAACGCGGGTTCGAAGGCTACAGCTGGTACGACGAGCTGAGAGAATTCAGCGAACCGATCTTCCTGGTGACAGCCGGCGGGATCACACATCGCATCGACGCAGTCGCAGCAGATCCGCCTCTCGCGACAGTGACCGAAGCCGAGACCATCCATCTCGAATTCGCAATCGACGAACAGGGAGGCCGAACGGCCCAGCGGCAACGCGTGGATGTCGACCTAGTCTTCACCTTCCCCGACGGGTGCTGCTCGGACGGGCTCGACGATATCACGATCGCGTTCGTTCGGTCCGAAACGCTCACTCCCGACACTCTGGTCGACATCCTTGACAATGCATGCTTCTCACCGTGGAACGACAGCGAAGCCGACAGCTGGGACACCCAGCACGACCGGTTCCTGCGCGATGCCCGCGAGCTCGCCTATCGCATCCTGATCGACGAGAACGCGGCGATCGCGTCCCAATTCCGAGACGCGGTCGCACGGATCATGTGGGCGCTGCCCAAGGGCAAACGCGTCGAGATCGCATTCACCCACAACAGCCCAATCGCAGTCGAGGTCTCTGACCTGCCGGAGACCAAGTGATGCCGCCGCGGGTCCTGTGTTACGGCGTCGGTGTCGATAGCACAGCCTTGCTTGTCGAGCTGGAAGCCAGGGACGAAGCGCCGGACCTCGTACTGACTGCCGACACGGGCGCCGAGAAGACCGAAACCTACGAATTCCAGCGGCTGATGCGCGCCTGGATGGAGGAGCGGTCCATCCCCTACGAAGTCGTCCGCTACGAAACGAAGCGCTTCAAGAACTGGCCGCCCTATCGGGACCTGACCGAGTCGTTGCTCACCAACGGGTGCCTCCCGTCCATCGCATTCGGGCGCCACAGCTGCTCGCTCAAATACAAGGCGGCACCCCAAGAGGCGTTCCTGAAAGCATGGCAACCCGCGATCGAGGCCTGGGCGGGAGGTGAAAAGGTCATACGCTACATCGGCTACGATGCATCGCCGCGCGACGGGCAACGCTACGCCCACGCGAGGACGATCGACGATCCCCTCTTCGACAATCGCTATCCCTTGCGCGACTGGGGATGGGATCGCGAGCGCTGCAAGGCCCGCATCGTCGAGGCCGGCCTGCCTGTCCCACCCAAGTCGTCCTGCGTCTTCTGCACGGCGATGAAACCCGACGAGGTGAGATCACTGTCACCCGAATGGCTGAGGACGATCGTGCTGATCGAGGCCCGCGCAGCTCCGCGCCTCAAGACGGTCGAGGGGCTCTGGCGGCGCTCGACGCGCACGAGGCCGGGGCGGATGACGGACTTCATCCGCAACGAAGGTTTGCTGCCCGACGAGGAGATCGCTCGCATAATCGAAAGCGCGCCGGCGGATCTCGTCGCGTTCCAAACCCGCGCAGCTTCGCAGCCGCTCGAAGAGCGAACGCCGATGGCGAGCTGGCTCGAGCGCTTCCACGCAGGAGAAACTCACCATGCTTGACGCACGGACGACGACGTCACCAAAAACGAGGACGGAGCGGATCGCCGAACTCAACGACCGAGCCCGGCAGGGGCTCGATCGGACCGCGCGGACGATCTTCACGATCGGGCTCCTTGACGAATTAAGCGACGGTTCGCGGGCCAGTGACATCCTCGCACAGGCGCGGATCATGAAAGCCATGCGCGAATGCAATTTCGGAGAAGACTCTCCGGAGCGCGACATGGCCTGGTTCGAGGCGGACGGTATTCGCATGATGATGAAGATCGACTATTTCGACGCCGACTTCGAATGGGGATCGGAAGATCCGGCCAGCGCGGCCGAAACGCGGCGGGTCATCACGATCATGAGACCGGAGGATTACTGAAAATGGGTATTAGACCTGCAGGGCCCTCGACCCGGGAAAGTATCGAGACCGCCATCTCGCGTCTTCAGCGCGCCCGCAGCACCTTGCGCGAGGCCGATTGCCCGAAGTCGCTCGCGAAGGTGCGATCCGCGCTGGCAAGCACGCAAGGCCCGCTGCGCCACGCCGACCATCGCATCACGCGAGGCGCAGCGTGAGCCGGCATCAGCTCCCGCTGCGCGAGGGCGTCGAAGCCTCGTCCGCCTGGATCGGTTGGGACAGGCCGCTTCTGACCTTCTTCGCGCAGGTCTTCGTCACCGATCCCGCGGACCCAGGCGAAGAGGTCGAACTCCTCTGGCGCGGCACAAGCGAGCGAGAACTCCCGAGGCCGGTCGACGCCATCAGGCTCCTCGAACCCTACTGCGACATCCCCGCCGAGATTGCCGTCTCACTGGAGGTCGACCGGATGAAGACGCTGGCGACGATCGACGGGCCGAACCAGCAGGAAGCGAAGGCCTTCCTAGCCCGACTCGAGGCTCGGGGCTCACGCTCCGAATAACCTCGAAAATCCGCTGAGCACCTGACGCACGTGCCCCTGCCGGGGCTTCGTGCGGATTGGCGCGCGTGCGCGCGCTGCCGGGCTGCGCCCCGGGGGGGGAGGGAGGGATGAAGGGAAGTGGTCCGGACAAGGGGTTCGGGCAAGCATCAGGAGACTTCCCATGAACATCGGTACCCTCAAGGCCAACGGCGACGGCGTCCACATCGGCCGCATCGTGACGATGGCATTCGCCGCGACCATCGCCCTGCGCGAGTTCGTCTCGACCAACGAGCGGGCCCCCGCCTTCGACGTGATGGCGCTCTCGGCCGACCGCCGCAGCTGGGTGAAGGTCGGCGCCCTCTGGGAATACACGTCGAACGAGACCGGCGAGGTGTTCCTCTCGGGCCGGATCGACGATCCGAGCCTCGACAAGCCGATCGACGTCGCGCTCTTCCGACAGAACGACGACAGCTACAACGTCGCCTGGCGCCGGCCGCAGCGCAAGCGCACCCTGCCCGGCATGGTCAGCGAGAGCGACGGCGAGCTGCCGCCGCTGACCGCGACCGCAACCGGCGGCGAGCCCGAGCAGGCCGGTGGCACCACCGGCGGCGACGGCCTCGGCGAGAGCACCGCGCCCGCCCCGAAGGGCAAGGCCAAGGCGAAGGAGACCGCCGACGCCTGACGACAGCGTCCCCCGGGCCGATGCGACCCCTCCCGCACCGGCCACTCACGAGGCCCGTCCGCGCGACCCCCGCGGGCGGGCCTTTTTACTGCCGTCTGCTCCTGCGCCCCGAAACCGCCAGCGAAGGAAAAGGGGGTGGGGGCGATCGAGCAACAGGAGGCCGAAATGACCAGCAAAACCTTCACGATCGATCTCGGCGCGTCGCCCTGGGGCGAGGACTGCGCCCAGCTCGGACACACGCCCCATTTCGAGCAGGTGAACCGCATCGAAATCGCGCTCTACCGCGCCGCGCTCATAGCGCTCTATGGACCGCCGCCACCGGGAATCACTCTTCGCTCTGCGACGAATTATCACGACTTCGGCACCTACCGCACACTCGAAGCCGTCATCGACCCGCTGCAAGACGACGGCACACAGAGCGCGTACACCGAAAAGCTCGAGACCGGGATCGAGCGGTGGTTCCACGCCGGCTTCTCACGTCCGGAGCCAGAAGGCGTGTCGAATGCCACCCAGGGGGCGCGATACTGCGAGCAGGCAATTCGCGGAGCGATTACCACGACCCGTCCGCTAAGCGACGGCACGTTCTTCCCCGCAGAGTTCCAGACCCTCAACGCCAATCTGCGCGCAGCCTACCCGGCCGCCGCGGAACTCGCGATCGCCTGAAAGGATCGAGCATGGCCGACCATTACACCAAGACCGCGTTCACTATCGAAGCAGACGCGGCGGACATCGTCTTCCTCTCAGAGATAATCGACCTCCACCTGTCGATCGTTCCGGAAGAGGAATGGCGCCAGCAGTTCGAGAACCGATCGGCCCGCTTCAAAAACGCCTTCACCGGATCGGACGAGGATCCATTCGAAGCCTACCGCGCGCTCTTCAGCGACGGCGACTATCCCGAACCGGGCTTCGACATTCACCGCTGCGGCCAGACCGATTCGGGGCGCGAGCGCATCATAATCTCGGGCGATCAGATTGACCCCGAAACTCTCGCCAACATCGTCCAGGCGGCTTGTCCCTCAGCCCTCCCGACGGGCTTCTGCTACAGCTATGGCTGCAGCAAGCTGCGGCCCGACGAATTCGGCGGCGGATTCGTCCTTATCACCGAGAACGACATCGTCTTTCGCGGCACCCAGGAGGGGCTTGCGTCCGCACTCGCCCAGCTCGACGATGAGGATGCCCGCTCGCTTGTCCTGACCACCAGGCATCCCGAACACGGGCTGTCCTACTGGAACAGCGAACGCGGTTTCGGTCGCCTCGCGGACGCCACCGTATTCAGTCCGAGCGAGGCCGCCCGCCACGATCCTGTCATCGCCAATGACGAACCCGAATGGGCGACGATGCCGCGGTGGCCGCAATGAGCAGCACAGACCTGCGCAGGATGCGCGAGCGGCGCGACGACACCCAGCGACTGCTCCTCACGATCCGGCAGAAGGTGAACCGGGACGCCGAAGCTGCGGTCAGGGCATCCCATTCGCTTCCGTATACGCACGGTCGGCATTCGGCGAGCTGGACGCGCCACCACGAAGCCGCTTTCCGCCGCAACCAGGGTGCGCTTCTGAGCGATCGAAGAAAGGAGATCGGCGCGCTGGAAGCCAAACTCGCGCGGCAGAACAGAGCAATCAGCGATCACCACCTGCGCAGCGCGCGCACCAGTGCAAATGCTTGACGGCGCCATACGCGCGGCACAGCATGGCGGAATGCCGACGAAGGAAACCATCGACACGAGCCACGGCAAGGTGTGGATCACACACTTCGACAATGGCGATGCGTCGATCTGGACGCCGCCAGGCTCCAAACAGAGCGATTTCGTAGCCGATATCGTCGATGGACGTGCAGCTTGGAAGCCCAAGTACCGCGCATGGATCGCTCCGGCAGTTCACGCCCAGCAACTGATCGAAGAACTCCAGCAAAGCTGACGAGGAGCCTCCCCAGGGGGCAGCTCGCAACCTGACGCACGTGCCCCTGCCGGGGCTTCGTGCGGATTGGCGCGCGTGCGCGCGCTGCCGGGCTGCGCCCCGGGGGGGGAGGGAGGGATGAAGGGAAGTGGTCCGGACAAGGGGTTCGGGCAAGCATCAGGAGACTTCCCATGAACATCGGTACCCTCAAGGCCAACGGCGACGGCGTCCACATCGGCCGCATCGTGACGATGGCATTCGCCGCGACCATCGCCCTGCGCGAGTTCGTCTCGACCAACGAGCGGGCCCCCGCCTTCGACGTGATGGCGCTCTCGGCCGACCGCCGCAGCTGGGTGAAGGTCGGCGCCCTCTGGGAATACACGTCGAACGAGACCGGCGAGGTGTTCCTCTCGGGCCGGATCGACGATCCGAGCCTCGACAAGCCGATCGACGTCGCGCTCTTCCGACAGAACGACGACAGCTACAACGTCGCCTGGCGCCGGCCGCAGCGCAAGCGCACCCTGCCCGGCATGGTCAGCGAGAGCGACGGCGAGCTGCCGCCGCTGACCGCGACCGCAACCGGCGGCGAGCCCGAGCAGGCCGGTGGCACCACCGGCGGCGACGGCCTCGGCGAGAGCACCGCGCCCGCCCCGAAGGGCAAGGCCAAGGCGAAGGAGACCGCCGACGCCTGACGACAGCGTCCCCCGGGCCGATGCGACCCCTCCCGCACCGGCCACTCACGAGGCCCGTCCGCGCGACCCTGCGCGGGCGGGCCTTTTTACTGCCGACTGCTCCTGCGACGCGGACACCGCCAGCGAAGGAAAAGGGGGTGGGGTGCGGCAGACCAGTGGAAGAGCCAGACCATGCCCCAGCAACCCAGGACGCAGCGCCTGCCGAACTTCATCATCATCGGGCGAATCCGCGACGGCGAACTCGATTGCATCTCCGCGATCAACGGAGCACCGATCGCCGACCCGCACGTCTGGAACACACTGCTGGTCGAAACACACCGCTGCCTCTCGATCGCCGTTGGCGAGGACCTGACGGTATGGAGCGTGCATGACATCAACGCCGTGCTGCTGCCTGACGCCAACGCCATCGGTTTTGCAGCGCGCATCCATCTCGCCAGCGTCGCTTGAAAGTCCGGACATTCCGGATTATACGGATTGTTATCCGCATGACGGTAATGACGACGACGATGATGACGGGCGTGACCCGCTGGTAACTTGGCGATGATGAAGGCGGAGACGAACATGAAACAAGCTTACGGAGAAACCGTCACCACGACCGCTTTTTCGAAGAAGGTCGGCTACTATTACGACGAGGCGATCCGCAGACCCATCGGTCTCGAGCGCCACGGAGAGGTCCGCGTCGTCATGGTGCCGGTCGACGAGTACAACTCGCTTCGAAAGCTGTTCGCGCGTGCCCTGCAATCGGAGCAGCTGAAGGATGTCATCGGAGAAATCACCACCGCGCCGCCGGCGTTCCACCCTGACGCCCCGGACAGCTACGAAGACGAACCCCACGCCGGCGCCGAGCGGCCCCGCCAAACCCGCAAGCGGGCAGAACGCGAGACCGCGCCCGCCTGAACCCGCCGCCATCATCGATTACGGCTATCTCTGGGCCCGCGAAGACGCGAAGGGGCAGGAGAACGCCACGAAGATGCGCCCGTGCTACATCTACGGCGTCAAGCCCATCGACGGGCTCACCATCGTCTCCGTCATGGCCATATCGAGCTCGTCGACCGGAGCGCGCGTGCCCGTTCATCCGCGCGAACGCGCAGCGCTGGGGCTTCCCGACGACTGCGACGTCGTGATCGAGGAGATGAACGTCTTCCAGTGGTCCGGTCCCGACATCGTCCCGCAAGCCGACGGATCCCTGATGCGGGCAAACCCCGCATCGAAGAAGCTCACAGCGGCGATCGGCGCCGCCATGGTCGGACGGACGCCGACAATCGTGTTCCGATCTCCCTGACGCAAGCAGCCTCCAGCACGCCAGCGGCGTGAAGCGTCCGGATAGGCAGGACGCCCGCCTGTCCGGGCGGAAATGCCTCGCGACGAACGTGGAAGGCGAGGAATCGTAGCGGCAAGAATCCCGCCACCGGCCGCTCCCGAAAACGGGGTCATCACCTGACAGCGCGACAAATCCCGCTTCCGCAGGCAATCGGTACGGCGTGACCTCCGAGGCGATGTTCAGCACTTCAGGGCCCCTCAACGCCAAGTGCATGTCCGCCGTCCAGTGCCCCTGCCCCTCCGGTCGGGCTTAGGGCCAACCTGCGAAAATACGAGCCGTGTTGCTCGCTTCGCGAGCTGCCCGCTCCACCTCGATTTTCGAGGTTTCCCGCGCACGAATGCGCGGTGTCCCATCCCTCCCTCCGGGGCTCGATAAGGGCACCGGCGGACAAGCCGTCGGCTCAGAAGGAGGCTTTTGAAATGAACACCGTCAACCTCGTCGGCCGACTGGCCAAGGACCCGATCGCCCGCGACGGCAGCAAGACCAAGGTCACAGAGCTGCTCCTGGTCACCGAACGCCCCGTCATCCGCGACGGCCGCGTCCAGAAGGATCCGGAAACCGGCTACACGAAGACCGACGCCGAGTTCCACAAGATCATCGTCTTCAACGGCATGGGTCTTCCGCTCCGCGACCACAAGGCGAAGGGCGACCAGCTCGCGGTCACCGGACGCATCCACTACACCCGCTGGCAGGATGCCGATGGCAACGACCGCTACGGCTGCGAGATCATCGCCGAGAACGTCGAGTTCCTCTGACCGACCCCGATCGGGCGGCGCGCAAGCGCCGCCCTTTCACCATCTCACCCAGGAGAATTGCCATGAAGGACTTCGGCCTCTTCGCCGAGCGAGACGCCGCACGCGCGGAACGCAAGCTCAGCGAACTCAACCGCTTCGCTGCCCGGCGCGAAATCATGCTCGAGACCATCGACCTCGACGCCCTCGACCGGAACGCCGCATTTGACATCCTCGAAACAGATGAAGACCTGGCAGAGACGCTCACCTTCGGGCCAATCTACGTCCATCATCTCGCGACGCTCGAGGCACAACGTGCCGAGATCGCCGCAACGCTACCGCGCGCGGCCTGAAAGGACCGACCAATGGCAACCCTTCCCGCAAATACGCGACACCGCCACGTCCATCACCGCCGTCGACCTCTCCACTCCTTATCGCTCCAGCCAAATACGCGGCGGCGCAGCTCCGTGTAATGTAATCTTTGCCACTCATCTTCCGTAATTGAGGGTTTCACTTTGGGTGGGGATGCGATCGCGCGTCGCGGCGGCAAGCTCTGAGGATTTTCCGGCGTCGCCTCATTTGAAGCGCTGCGTACCCTGCGATCGGGATGACGAGCATTAAAGATCCAATCACGATCATGGGCAGCGGTCATGGCATGAACGATTTCGTGGTCCGCGCGATTGCGATAGGCCGTCAGATCAATCCACATCGCAGACTTTTTCACGGCTTCGAAATGAGCCTTTGACGGCCGTTGCCGACCACGTCTTACAACAAGCAAGACCGCAATATCACTGCGCTTTTCTCCCCTTACTGTCGTGATCCAGACACCCGCGCATTGCCCGAAAATCTCATTGCGGATGTCATCGACCGTTACGGTCAACCGCCGTCCCCCAATGGGCGGCAGAATGAGCTGTCCCGCCTGCAGGAAGGTTTTGCGAGCGAACTGACCAAGCGCTTTCAATTGGGCCTGTTCGCAAGCCTTAACGGTGCCCGCCTTATGGGCAAAGTGGTGAACCCGAATCTTGCCTTTGCGCGCAACAAGCGGCGCACCGCAAGCACATTTGAGACCATCGGCCAGCCCTGCGGCGGCGTCGTCAATATGCACAAGCACCCCGTTCGGCTTCTCACCCCATGCGATCATGGCCTGGGAGGACGCACGCTCAGTGGCGCTGCCTGCGATTACATAGCCGAGACTGTTTAAGTGCCTTGGACGCTCCATGATCGTCGTCAGGATAATGAGACTCTTATGCAGGCGACACAAAAATCGTTGCCGCCTCCCGTCCTCCGGCCGGACCGCGCTCTATTGCGCTAGCTTCCTTGCGGCCCTGGCTTCGCTAGGGCTCGCCGCGTCACCAAGCTCCACCGAGCCCCTGCGGGTCTCGGCCCATCCGGGTCACGATCGCATGGCGGGATAGCCGCGCACCGCGCTATCGCGCTGCGGCCTTTAGAGCGGGGCTGTCTGTATCGGCTCGACCTTCGGCAGACGAGGTCATGCCCGATGCCTACCCGGCAGATTCCAGGCATCCCATCAACGCCGTACAAGCCTTCGGTCGGGCCTCCGAATTTTCATTGGCCCCGCGGGCTCTCGATCCCGCCGCTCGCGTCCGGGCGGCCGCGTGAGGACGGCGACCCCTGGCGCCGCCCCACACGCGAGAGGCACCGGCCTGTCTTGCCACGGCTCCTGCGGGAGCCCGATGGGTGTGAAGAAAAGAAGAGGGGAGAGAGGAGGGTGGGTTTGATTGCATCCTCGTATGATGGGGTCCGAAGGATACTTGCGGCAAAGATCCGGTCAAGGATCTGCGGTCCCCCCAATTTTTTCCCGGCTTTTGTCTGCTTGCAGCAGACGGGAAAAAATCGGCTCCCCCGCAGCCCGTAGGCGTTAACCGGGGTCCGGCCCTGACGTGCCGGCTTCCCGGTTAACGTCCCTGACCTCGTTTGCCCGCTGCGCACCATTGGACCCGTCATCACGAGATGACGCGATCAAACCAATGGAGGCTTCCAATGCAGACTTTCAACTCTTTCGCCGATCTCGCCAACGCCCGGATCGAGCTGGCCGACAGCCGGGGCACGGTTACAGAAGCATACGACGGCGCATTCCTCGAGCACAGCGATATGGCGAAGCTCAGCGTGGTCGACGAACCGATCACCGCCGACATGCCCGACGCCGACATGGCGCGGCGCGCGGTGGAGATGGCGATCGGCACGATCTTCGACGTCCTGAAGGACACCCGCATGGAGGAATTCGCCCAGCAGCTCGCCTGGGGGATGGTCAACTCCTTCCACATGACCGCCCGACTGGTCGAGGGACGCGAGGACGATGCGGCGAAGAAGCTCGGTGAGCTTGCCCGTCACTTCGATCCTTCCGAGATCTACGCCGTCGAGCTCGAAGAGACCCAGCTTCTGGTCCAGACGCTTCAAGGTTGCCGCGAAGCGCTGGAGGCGATGCGCGACCATGCCTCGGACGTCTACCGGGTCGAGACCGGACGGCCGTTCACCGCCACGCGCGGATCGCAGGTCAGCAAGAACGGCGTCACCGCCTCGCAGATCCAGGCACGCGACTTCCTCGCAGCCCGGGCGAAGGATCGCAGGGCCCAGTTCCAGCCCGAAGGGCCGCTGGTCGTGGTCTCGGGCGGCATGAAGGACTGGCACGACTTCGAGATGATCTGGGACATCCTCGACGACATCAAGGAGCGCGTCCCGAACATGGTCCTCGGCACGACCGGAATGCGCAAGGGTGTCGACGCGATGGCGAACGCATGGGCCCAGAAGAACGGCGTGCAGACGATCCTCTTCATGCCCGACCGGCGGCACGGCAACCGCGCACCGTTCCTGCGCAACGAGAACATGGTCAAGCTCGGGCCGGTGGAAGCGATCATCGGCGAAGGTTCGGGCATCCAGTCGAACCTCGCACAGCGGCTGCGGCAAGCAGGCGTGCCCGTTCACATCCGGCGGATCGCCGATCAGCGGCAGCAGAAGGTCGGCGCGTCCACCTTCGGGTGAGCGCCTCTCGGGAGGCTCCGGCATACGCCGGGGCCTCCCTTTCCTTTTCGTCTCGGCAAGACGGGCTCTGGGGGCATCGAGCCCCCGTCGCCCGTGCGGGACATCGATTTCATCGAAAGGGATGGGGGACGAACAATGAAGATCGAGGGAGCAGATTACGATGAAAACCCTGTTCGTCCACAAGACGCGAGGAACGAACCTTACATGGTGGACGCTCGAAGGGTGGGTTCGGGCTGCAAACGAGCTCGACGCGCGCCGGAGCTGCGATGCCCGCAACAAGGCGCTGGAAGCCCACACCCTCTCGCTCACCCGTTCGGTCATCAACGCCGCCCGCAATCCGCTCACGATCGAACAGGCACTCGCGCTCCTCAAATGGGGCCCCCCTCATCTCAGACGGCCGCAGAAGGGCGAGCGCGCAGGTGCGCCCCACACCGCGCTGATCGAGGACCTGATGAACCGAAAGCGGATGCTCTCACGCGAGGGTGACATTCCGACCGGCGATAACTGGCGCACCATGCACCCCGACATCACGGACCCGACACAAGCAGCGGTTGCACGCCAATGACCGACCATGCGACTTTCCACCTCCTCGGTCTCCTCGATCCCCGCTTTGCCACATCTCCCGCGATCGGCGTCGAGACGCGGCGGTCCCCCCAATTTTCTCGTACCTCGAAAATCGGCTCCCCCGCTCGCCCGCTCCGCGGCCGCAAGCGGGTCCCGACCCCTGCGGGCAACATGGCTGCACGGTCTCATCGTCAACACGAAGGAGGTTATCATGGGAATGCAGGTCACGTTGTTTCGGGCGCTGCGAAATGCTAAGGTCGGGAACGACGACGCGCAGGCGGTCGTTGAAGAGCTCGAAGGACACATCGCCGTGAAGATCACCGAAGCCAACCAGCAGCTCGTCACCGAGCTTCGCATCCAGCGTTGGGCCCTGGGCTTCCTCGCGATCGTCACCACGATTTCCGCAGGCATCGGCGGCTACGTCGCCTCGGTCATTCACTGACCGCGGGGCTTCTGCCCCGTTTCCCAGATCATCGCTCGACCTCCCGCTGCGGCGCTGCGCGCGGGCCCGTCGCATGTGCGACTGACGCCCGCTTCGCCGCCGCAGCTCCCGTTCCGATTGACGCACTGCACGACCGGCCGACGTCGGCCGGATAAGCGGCACCCGTCGCGCGCGGTCGCCGGCAGTCCCTTGCTTGCTGGCGGACATGCGTCCGCCTGCGCATCGCGCGGTCTGCCGTGCGCCCGAAACTGGGCCACCTTGCTCGCTCCCGCAGCGGCGCTGAATGCGCCTGGCGGAGCTTCGCTCGGCGGCCCTACCGAAGCCTCGATCCGAGCCGTCGGAGCGGCCGATGTCGGCCGCGTGAGAAACGCAACCGTGGCAGTCGCGGCGGACCCTTGCTCGCTGGGGGACATTCGTCCGCCTGCGCATCGCAACGGCCGCCTGCGATGGCGAGCGTCAGGAATAACGAAGTGGATGACCCGGCTCGCTGGCGACCGTGCGGTCGCCCGCGCATCGCCGGCCTTCCTTCTCGGAACGCGGCCCCTTGCCGGAGCGGGCCTGCGCCCGCTGAATGCCGAGGGCGATGCCAAAATGCGAGACCTTCGACGACCGGACCCGTCGCACATCAAAGGGGAGGGGGAGGGGAGAGACGAGCCATCATAGGAGGCAAAGATGCTCGTCACCTTCCGCGTCAAGGACACGCATACCAGGCTGCATTCGCGCCCTGCAGAAATTACCGCGCTCGAGCTCGCCGCGCTAACGCGCCGACTCCACTCGAGCAACGCCACGCTGGACGTGGACGAGGGCGAATTCGGGGTCGCCCCGCTCAACTTCGAGATCAACGCCAACGCCATGTCGATGGCCTCCTTCACCGCCTGCTTCGATCACCGCGCGGAGATCATCGCGGTCGTCGAGGAAGCCCAGTTCCTCGGGCGAACGCTACGCGTGACGCACCGCGGGCGCCTGTCCCCGATCACGATCGAGGTCTCCGAGCATATCGCGCTCGCGCGTGACCTCATGATGGGGCCGGACCTTGCGGCCAAGCTGCTCTTCGCGCTTGGCCGCGACAATGCGGAGAACGGCGAGATCGCGCTCGAAACCTTGCGCGAATTGCTCCAGGAACCGCGCATCTACGATGCCTTCGCCGCGGCGAGGATCGCACCGCTCTACGACTCCCTGACCTACCTCGCGTTCACCGATTGCGGCGAGCAGGCGCCGGTGCTGGAGCGGGCTCAGTGAACGCCCCCACGACACCGCCTGCGACCCCGCGTCCACGGATCCGGATGCGCTGCCCGAATTGCGGTTCGGAAGCCATCTGCAAGGACGCCTGGGCCGCATGGGACGAGACGAACCAGAGGTGCGAGCTGGGCGGCGTCTACGATAACGAGACCTGCATCGGATGCGAACGTGATGGCGATGAACTGTTCGAGCGAATAGACATCGCCACCGGCCTCTCGGTCGGGTCCGCAATCGATGAAGGGATGCCCGTCAACTGCGCAAGCGGACAGGGTCATACCATGCAGCCGCACCCGGTCACCGGCGCGCCATATTGCAGCGCCTGTTGCCCTGTGCAGGACGACACGGTCCCAACCAAGATCGCATCGACCGGCGACTAGCCTCCCGCCGAATCGATGACACGGGGAAGGGTGCCCGGCCACGTGCCGCGGCACCCTTTTTCGTGCAGGGAATCGTGCGTGCCTGGCGGACAATGGCGACGCCTCGACCATGCGGTTCAGACTGGACTTCAGCCTCCCGCCGATGGCCCGTCCGCCACCATCGCCATGAGCACTCCGGCCATGCACGGGTCAATGAAAAATGGACCGACCGTGAAGCCGCAAGCGGCTTCCGCACCACTCGATCAATTTTTCATCAAGCCTCCGCTTCGCTCCGGTGACCCGCGCAGCTCCGGAGCGCTGGTTCATGGCATGGCGGACGAGCCGCCAACGACAGGAGGCTACCATGTGCTACACCACGGAAACGATCGAGGCTGACACCTCACTCATCCGCCAGATCAATAGCGACACGATCGCGCTCGACGAAAAGACGCTCGAAGCGGAACGCCGGTCCTACCACACATTCTTCGACGTCCACGTCGTCCAGACCCAAGACGGCTACATCCTCATCGAGGAAGGTGATTACGGCGAGGTTCCGATGCACCTCATCGACGACATCGTCTACACCGCCACCGGCAAAATGGACGACGAATACTGACCGGGGTTCGGGCGGCGCAACGCGCCGCCCTCAGGCACCCTAAGCGGGTGCCTTCGGCGCGATCTTTTCGAGCGCTTCAATGGCGCTCTTCGGCTTCACCTTGACCGACAGGTCGAGCAGCCTGATCGCACGCTCGTGACCGACCTTTTTCACGAGCCGCGCAACCTCCTTTTCAGCCTCTTCCTTCTCCATCTCGGCAAGCCTCTTGCGGCGGTCCGCCAGATCCTGTTCGGCTGCTTCGAGGGCCGCGCGTTCGCGCTCCACTTTCGACACCATTTTCATCGCTCCTTGCGTCTCGTTCCGATCGCCGTTTGATGGACCAAACGGCGATCGGATTCGAGACGTTTTTTTGCCTGATGCTTTTGCGTTCTCCGCTGACGGTGAAGGAAAGGTCTGGGCCATCCTTCGCGGCCTCGGGCGCTCAGGACCGCGCTCTATTGCGCTAGGTTCCTCGCTGCCCTGGCTGCGCTAGGGCGGCTTCGTCACCAAGCTCCACCGAGCCGGCCTTGCAGTCCGTCTCGGCCCTGCGGGTGACGATCGACGTGGCGCGCTTCACGCGCCACTCTTGTCCACCCGGGGATCGGAAGCTTCGCTCCACAGCAATCAGTCTGCTCGACGCGTGCGGCCATTCGGCCGCCGCTTGCCCTCGGAAATCCAGCTCCTCTACGAATCCTCAAGAAGAGACAGGCAGGGACAGGACCACCAGTCCCTGATTTTTTGCACACCCTATGCGGCTGCGCCGCGGTCTTCTGCATCGCAGATGTGATGTTGATTCAGTAGCTTAGAGCCAATCTGCCAGCTTCCTGCGGAACTGCAGCCCGGTGCATCCATTCGCGGCTTGGTACGAAAGCAGGAGATATCAGCAAGTTAGAACTGCAGCGCGCTGCATCCGCAAAAAGCCTTTCTTTTCCGCTGCAGCCGGATATACTGGCGGTCGCGATAACCGGACCATGCATAACTCAGGTGAGTTTGCATGGAACGAAAACTACAAAGCGTCGGCGTGACGCTCAGTCCTCAAATGGTCGACAAACTCGACCATTTGGCTTCGAGCAGGGGAGTATCCCGCTCTGAGGCTATTCGGGTTTCGCTGGAACTTGGCGTTCCGCTCCTACACCTTGGCATTGCGATCAATGGCCAACGCGCGCTGACGATCCTCGAGCATACTCAGCTCGCGCTCTCACTACTCGTCCAGAAACAATACCCCGAAGACAGCGACGAACTCATCGAGATCGCCATGCGCAACGTGCGAGAGCACCATGCGTGAGGACATCCGCTTCAGCAAACAAGCGGCGACGCTGACGCACGACTCTGCACGTGGAAAAGTGAAGCGAAACGCGGGCAACTTCACCCGTGGATCGCAGCTATTTCACCACGAAGTTTTGATGACTTGGGCGGGCGTCAAACTGCCGCTCTACACGTGGCTCGCAACAACCATCGTTCTACTCTTCGCGCTCGGGTTCTTCACCTTCAAGAACCACGAGGTACACCTCGTGATTATGCGCGGCCTGGCGACCGTCTGGAACTGGGTCTCGCTCAACCCAGAAAAGGCGGTAAACCTCACGCTACCCAGCGGCCAGATAGTTCAGGGACAGATGGCCATGGTGCCCTACCATCCTGCCGTCCATGCAGCATGGGCAACGGCCATCCGCGTCACCGTATCCTCGATGCTGGGAGCAGCATTCATCTGCGTCCCGCTGACGGTATGGTTCGTCGACTTTTCCCGCCGCCGCGGGTCCGCAATCCTGACCGAAAGACATGAGCGCGGCGCGGTCATGGTCGACCGGCAAACCCTCGCCGACGCGATCCGCGCGCACAACTGGCGCGAGCACGAAAAGGAATGCCTGCAGCGTGACCCGGCCGAAGATCCAAGGGCGGTCCTCAAGGAGGACCTCAAGAGCCGCGTCCGGCGAGGAATTCATCATCCCTACATGCTTGCCGGCCTGCCGGTTCCGTGGCGCCTCGAACAGAGCCACGCCATGTTCATCGGCACGACCGGCGCAGGTAAGACAACGGAGCTCAAGAAGCTCGTCACACAGGCCCGCGCCCGGGGCCATCGCTGTGTCATTTTCGATCTCACCGGAACCTTCGTCGAGAACTTCTTCAACGCCGAGACCGACGTCATCCTGAACCCAATGGACCGGCGTTGCGAGCCGTGGTCGATCTTCAACGATTGCGACAACTATGCGGAGTTCATGAGCGCGGCCACCGCGCTCGTGCCGAGCGGACAAAATGTCGAGGACGATTTCTGGCAGAAGTCAGCCCGCACGCTGATGGTCGAAATGTGCGTCAAGCTGGTCCAGATGGGTGTGCGCACCAATGGTGGGCTCGCCTATTATCTGATGCAATCCGACCTCAAGACGATCCACGCGCAGCTCGAAGGAACGGTCGCCGGACCCATGATGTCGCCGTCGGCCGCAAAGATGGCGGAATCGATCCGCACCACCTTTATCGCGAATGCGAACGCGTTCCGCTTTCTGCCAGACCCGAAGCCCGGAGAGGAAGGCTTCTCGATCAAGCGCTGGATGACCACTGACGTGAAGGAGGGGTCGATCCTGTTCATCACCTCCACACATCCCGATCTCACCCTCAATCGACCGCTGCTGACGCTCTGGATGGACCTCGCGGTCAACGCTTTGTTTCAGATGGGCCGGAGCCGGTCGCTGCGTACCTGGTTCCTGATCGACGAGGTCCATGCGCTCCATCGGCTGCCGGCGATCGATCACGGTCTCCAGACCGCGCGAGCGTTCGGCGGTGCTTTCGTTCTGGGGATGCACTCCTTCGACAAGCTCGAGGAAACCTACGGGGAGCACGGGGCGACCAATCTCGCCTCTCTCGCGGGGACCAAGCTAATCCTCAAGACGGCCGACCCGGAGACCTCGCGCCGCTGCTCCGAATTCATTGGCAACCGGCAGGTCCGGCAGATGGATGAAGCCTACTCCTATGGCTACAACAACAGCCGCGACGCCTCGACCATCACCCCGCGCACCAATGTCGAAGAGCTGGTGATGCCCGACGACATCGGAAACCTTCCGAGTATGCACGGCTTCATCAAGTTTCCGGACGGGTTCCCCGCCGCGCGAATCCGCCTGTCGTGGAAGGACTATCCGGTGTGCGCCGAAGGATTTCAGCGCGTCACCGACATGCGCGCGGCCGAGTATATCCCGAGCACCGAGGAAGCCGCGGAAATGGGTGTCGAGGGGCGGGAGGGGGATGGTCCGCTCTTCCAGCCAACCGAGAGCCGCGAGGAAGCCAATCTCGAGCTGAGCGAGGCGGAACGTGAAGCCGAGAGGTTGCGCGAGCAGGTGGAGGGATCAGTTGCTCGCCAGACGGACGAGGCACGTTCCCAGATCGACAAGACGAATACCATGAAAGAGGCAGAGGAAGCTGCCAGTGAACAGCGAGATCCGAAAGAGACTCTCACCTGGAAACCTTCGGGTCAGCGGGATCAACGAGAGCGTCAACGCCATGCGCAACGCGATGTCGAGGAACGCGCTGCGCACGGGAAGCACGGACAAGATGCCCTGCGCGACCAGCGCGCACGAGCGGACAATCAGGAGAGCGAGCTGGCCCGCGAGAACATGCGTGGATTCGGTGCAGAGAAGGTGCAGCGCGACGATCACGGGATCGACGACGACCAGGAGATGGGCCGGTGAGCCGCCTGTCCACGATCAGCCATATCGACCCGAAGAACAGAGCCGAGATCGGCCGACGGCTGAAGGCTGTCAGGAAAAGCGGCGGCGAGGTCGGTGAAACGTTTGCCCAGGCGATCGGGACCTCTCAGGCATCATTGTCGGGATATGAGAATGGCAAGAACGCCGTTCCGATCCGGATCGTCCTGTACGTGTGCGAAACCTATCGCGTAGACGCGAACTGGTTGCTGCTCGGCAGGGGCCAAATGTTCCGCGTTCTGCGACAGGCGGAAGCGGCCTGATATGCTCTCGGTCGCATCGGTTTCATCGGCGGGCGGCGCGGCGAGTTACTTCGCGAAAGACGACTACTATGTCGGGGATGGTCCCGCGGAACTGAGCGAATGGGGCGGGAAGGGCGCCGAAGTCCTCGGTCTGAGCGGGCCGGTCAGCAAGGAGGACTTCGAAAAGGTCCTCGACGGCAAATTGCCCGATGGCACTGTCGTCAACGGTCACGAGAAGCGGCAAAGCGGGACCGATCTCACCTTCTCGATGCCGAAATCGGCCAGCCTCCTCGCCCAGCTTGGAGGCGATCAGCGGATCCTCGCGGCGCAGCACGACGCCGTCAAAGCGACGATGGCATATCTGGAAAAGCGTTTCGCGGAGACGCGTGATTATTCGCGGAATTCGAAGGGTGAGCCGGTCATCACAGGCAAACTCGTCTATGCCCTCTTCCAGCACGATACGAGTCGCAAGCTCGATCCCCAGAATCACACGCACGCCGTCATCGCGGCACTCACCCAGACAAAGGACGGCAAGTGGCAGGCGCTCCACAATGTGGAGATCTGGAAGAACAACTCGGTCCTTGGCTCAATCTACAATGCCGCCCTGCGCACTGGCCTCGAGAGGCTAGGTTACCAGACGGAGCTCACCGGAAAGCATGGGCAGTTCGAGATCAAGGGTGTTTCGCGCGAGGTGGTGCAGGCATTCAGCCAGCGCAGCCTGGAAATCGACGCCAAGGCAAAGGAGTTGGGCGTCTCGACGCCGCAGGAACGCGATGCCGTCGTGGTCAACACACGAGATCCCAAGCTCAATCCGGACGACAAACAGGCGCTCCGCACCGAATGGGCAGACCGCGCAAGGGGCCTGGGTTTCGATGCCAAGGCGATCGTCGACCAGGCGCGGGCCCGGGCCAATCATGGCCGCGAAACGCCGCTGGGCACGCCAGAGCGGGTTCAGGCAGCGCTTGGCGAGCTCCGCGAGACGGCCAAGATCTACACGCGCCCTGCAGACGAGCTGACCACCAACGGCCTCAAGCGGGTAACGCTGACACCGACGCAATTGCGGACCGAGATGGCCACCGCGTCCGCCGTTCGCGTCATAGGCGAGCGAGAGACGTCATGGACCCGGGGCGAACTGGTCAAGACAGCACTCGATCTCGGCCTCAAGGGCGTAACCGCTGAAGGCGTCGAAGCCCGGATGGATGCCCTCGTCGCCAGCGGTCGTATGCTCGAAGGCGAAAGCACGCGTCTCGACAAGGCGATCGACAAGTACACGACCCCCGAACACGCCGCGATCGAGCGGGCCACCCTCGCCAACGTGGCTTCCGGTAAGGGGCAAAGCCCCGGCATAATCGACGCCGGAGAGGCCCCGGCTCGGCTGCGCGAGGTCGCAGGCCCGCACGACCTCAATGCCGAGCAGATCGCGGCCGGCGTCCTCGCCTTGTCGAGCGACGATCGCACAGTCGTCATCCAGGGCGTCGCCGGCGCGGGCAAGACCACGCTCATCTCCGCGATCGCCAGCGTCGCCCATCAGGAGGGCCGCGAAGTCATGGGCCTCGCTTTCGCGAACAAGATGGTCAACGACCTTCGCAACGATACCGAGTTGCGCAAGCCCGGGGGCGAGCTCGTCCAGGGCGGCATCGAGGAGAAGACGGTCTCATCCTTCGTCAACCAGCACCTGCGCGCAGCGCTTCATGGCTCAGGACCTGCATTCGAGGCCTCGCGCGAGGCGCTCCAGGGCCGGGTCCTCGTGCTCGACGAAGCCTCACTCGTTGCGAACAAGCCGATGAACGATCTCCTTACGATCGCGAACCGGCTCGGTGTCGAGAAACTCGTCATGATCGGCGACAAGGCACAGCTGCAGCCGATCGAGGCGGGCAAGAGCTTCTCGCTGATTCAATCCGACGGGCCAGCCCTCGCACGGCTCGACACCAGCCTCCGTCAGCGCACAGACCACATGAAGGAGGCGGCGGGGCTCGCCCGCGCAGGCAAGTTCCGCGAGAGCTTCGCATCGCTGGGCGAAAAGGTGGTCGAGGCGGGCAAGGACCATCTCGCGGTCGCAGCCAAGACCTGGCTCGATCTTTCGCCGGAGGATCGCGAGCGCACCGCGATCTACTCCTCCGGTCGCGATGCACGAATGTCGCTCAACCGCATGGTCCAGGACGGGCTGCGCGCCGAAGGTGTGTTGAAGGGCGAGGGTATCGAGCTGAGCACGCTGCGGCCGGCTCACGCAACCCGTGAGGAGCTCCGCTACACCGCGACCTATGCCAAGGGCCAGATGCTCGAGGTTACGCGCCACAACGCCCCTGGCGGGCTTCCGAGGGGCCGCTACGACGTCGAGGGTCTCGACGACAAGGGCAGGGTGCTGCTGCGCGACGAGAACGGCAAGCTGAAGCGCTTCGATCCGACCCGGATCGATCCCGCCGACAAGCGCGACGCCTTACGTCTTTCGGAGAAGACCAAGGAAACCATTCACGAAGGCGACAAGATCCGCTGGACCGAGAAGGACGACGCCCGAAAGCTGATGAAATCCGAGGAGGCGAAGATCCTCGCCATCAAGGACGGCACAGTCACGGTCGAAAACCGGCACGGCGAGACGGTCGAACTCAAGCAGAACGACAAGATGCTCGAACGCATGGGGCTCGCCTACGCGATCAACATGCATCAGGCGCAGGGCGACACACGCGACATGGCGATCGGGGAGATGCACTCATCCGCGCGTCATCTCTCGAACCAGCGCCTCGGGCTCGTGATGATGACCCGCGTGCGCGACGACATCACGATCGTCACCAACGACAAGGACCGTCTGCTTTCCCAGATCGGCCGGAACCCGGGCGACAAGAGCAGCGCGCTCGAGACCCTCGGCGAGAAGCACCTAGACGGCGCGGCCCAAGAGCGAAGTCAGCCCGACTTCAACCCGCGCATTCCCAAACACCTGCTTCCTGCAGGCGCGAAGGACGAGCCGCTCCCAGCGGTCGACAAGGACAGCCTGCGCGCCGTCCCGCAGATCGATCTCCCCGAACGAACCATCGAACGCAGCCGATAGGAGGAACGCCATGTACGCCAAGGAAAATTACATCGCAAAGGCAGAGCCGGGCGACAGCCTGGCCCAGATCCTCGCCCACCGGCCGACGATGCACAATTTCTCGGTCGCCACCGGCCTCGAGCCGGTGGCGAAGAAGCTGGAGGGGGACACGTATTTTGTGTGCGACCTGCAGGTTCACGGAGTCCAGGGCTGCGCGGACCTGCGCAACGACATCGCCCGGGAGCATTTTGCGGCCGAGGTGATCGCGCTCGGCCTCGCCCTGTTCGTCGCCGTCATCGTAGGCTCGATCGCGGTGGGTTTCGTCAGCATCGTGACGAAGCTCGCAAAGCCGGTCGGCGAGCACCGCGTCTACGCGCTGTTCCCGCGGCGCGTGTCGGAATTCTGGAAAGGCAGGACCACATGAACGACGTTTTCACGGCCCCATGGGGCCTGTTCAGCGCGACACCGCAGGAACTGGTCGAGCTTGGCGTAATGATCGGGGTCTCGATCGCCCTCACGATCCTCATCCACTGGCGCACGCCCTTCTCGGAAGGGGGGGACTAGACGATGGACGGCCAGTATCTCGTTTATCTCATTGTCGCGGGTGCAATGATCGCGGCGATCGCGCTCCTGCAAACCCTGCCGCGCGGCGCGCTCTCGCGCCTCAAGGTCCAGCCCAAGCCGCTCATGACGCCGGCGGAACGGCGCGTCTGCCTGATGATCGAGCGCGCGCTGCCTGGCGCCCGTATTCATGCGCAGGTTTCGATGGGGGCCATCATGAACCCCGCCAAGGGCCTGTCGAAATCGGAGTGGTGGACCACCTTCAACAAATTCAGTTCCAAGCGGGTCGACTTCGTGGCGGAGGATCCGGCGACCGGACAAATCATCCTCCTCGTCGAGCTCGACGACAGGAGCCACAAGGCGCGGCTCGACAAGGACCGCGACGAACTCACGCGCCACGCCGGTTACACCACCGTCCGCCTGCCTGCTGGCGAGCGGCCCACCCAGCAGAGCGTCACCGCCCGGATCGAGGCGGCGCTCGGCCTTCCCGCACCCTTGCCCGGACAGCGTTTGTCCGCGCCCATCAGAGCCTGAAGGAGGATACGTCATGGCTTACGATTACGAAGACGTCGGTACATTCGGCAGCAAGCGTGCCGCCGAGGACTGGGCCCACCGAAACAAGGTCGACCTGCGCGATCTCCATATCCGCAACCTGGGCGGAGATCGTGTCGAGGTCGGTATCCGCAAGAGCGGATACGATTTCCGCGAAAACTACGACAACCGACATGGCGAGAGGCGAGACGGCTTCTGGCGCTGACCGAATTCCCGCGGGAGCGGGGATGGCACCCACAAGGTGCCTCAACCCACGCCGGATGAACCGGCAATCGAAGAAGGATGACCATCATGAAGTATCTGTTCTCGACCCTGGCGCTCGCTTGCGCGCTCGCCGCGAGCCCCGCCGCAGCCCAGGAGGCTGCTCCAGAAGCGGCCGCCGCACCCATTCACAAGGAAGTGAATCCCGGCATGGCCGCGGCGATCAAGAAGATCGCCAATGGCACGAGCCCCGCGACGGACGAACGCGCGGCAAAGCTGAAACTCCTCGCCTACCTCGAAAAGCACAAGCTCGAGCGCAATCATGCAGCGCATCAGCATGGTACCACCGAATGCACCAAGTGCGAGAAGACCGAATGCGAGAGTGACGATTGCGATCGGGCAAAGCCTCGGCCGAAGTGCGACGCCGGGCAGAAGTGCTGAGAACGACGAACTCAGACCCGTCTGACAGCCGACTGCGGCACGCCACCGGGAGAGGGGACGATATGATCGAGGAACAGCCACAGTGCCCGTTCTGCAGGCGCTTCATGCCGGAGTGGGGCACCCCGCTCCCGGTGAAGGCTTGCGACATCTGCGATCGCCCCCTCTTCCTTTTCCCCTCGCTCCTGCGGAAGCGCAGGCTTCACATCCTGTCGGCCATCGACGTCGCCAAGGTGGCCATGCTTCCGATCGTCGGAGGAGCGACGATCTCCTTCGGTATGGGTGGGCTCGATCCTGACCAGTTCGCTACCGTCGTCGCCGGAGCACTCCTTGCCTGGGGAATGATCGACGTCTGGGACGGCACTGCAGGGATCAAGACCGATTTCGACCGGGTAAAAAAGCAGGTCAAGCGCGGCAGCGCGGCGCGCAAGATGTTGATCGCCAAGACCATTTTCGGCCTTTCCTCGATCGTCCTCGGGTCGGTCGGCTTGTTGATGGTGGGCTGACCATGGGCATGGACGACCGGGACTACATGCGCGAGCGATACCGCGAACGCGGCGGCGCGCGGTCGCTCCCGATCTGGCGCGAGCGCCACGCACGCCTTGAGTTCGACGAAGCGGACATGGCCCCGGGGAGATACGCACGGGGGCGGTTCTCCGGCGACGGCAGCAATCCGGGAAAGACCTACGCTAGACCCAAAAAGAATATCGTGGCGGCGGCGGGCCTCGCGGCGATCGCACTGGTCTATACGATCATTGCTGCACCCTTTGGTGCACTCTTCAGCGGGCTCCCTAAAAGCGGCGAATTCCGCGTCCGCGCGGAGCTACAGGACGCCGAGACCGCTACCCTCACATTCACGGCCGACACCGAGCCGGTGGCGCTTCACCTTCTCGACAGTAAAGATCGTGAAGTCTTCGTTGGATTTATCCGAGCCGAGAAAACGGCGAAGCTCAAAGTCCCGGTGACCGGCCCCCACCGAGTGGTCCGTGTGATTTGTTAGTGTAAAACTGCCTCCGG
>ERZ1066118.113-NODE-113-length-87978-cov-15.519750_pt1 | contig 87978 bp, 63 predicted proteins | sample MGYA00382765_ERZ1066118 | MGnify/ENA primary metagenome ERZ1066118 (study PRJEB33369, sample SAMEA5778348) | biofilm metagenome | biome: Industrial cooling water; feature: Water cooling tower basin; material: Biofilm | place: United Arab Emirates | collected...
TCAATGCTCAATGCTCAATGCTCAATGCTCAATGCTCAATGCTCAATGCTCAATGCTCAATGGAATGAAAGACAGTAAGTTAATCAATTTTGTAATTGAACATTGAACATTGAGCATTGAACATTCTGCTTTTCAGCGAAAAGCCCACCCCAATCGCTCGGGGTGGGCTTTTTTCGTGAAAAACCACTTCGTCAGCGTTTCAGCAGTTTCTGCCTTGAAACGCCCTGGCTGGTTTCGGTGCTGAGGATGTACACCCCGGCGGGCAGGTCGCCCAGCGAAAGCATCCGGCTTCGTTCGGGTCCGGTGGCTTCCCAACGGAACACCCGTTGCCCGAGGGTGTTGAGTACCTCGACGGCCCGGAGGTGGGTTTTTGGGTCTTCGGCCTCGACGAGCACCTCGTTTTCAACCGGGTTGGGCTGCACCCGCACGCGGCTCAGGCTGGCGACCGGCTCCAGGCCGGTGGCCACGGTGCTGCGCTCGACGACGTTGGAGTACCCCGACGGCCCGGCTTTGTTGATGCCCCGCACCCGGTAGGCGTACCGGAACCCGGCCTGGATGCCGACCACGATGGTGGAGTCGGCGCTGCTGGGCAGGCTCTGGATGCGGCGGAACGCGGCCCCGTCGATGCTCTGCTCGACGTCGATGGAATCGGTGGCCCGCCGGTTGGGGATGGTCCATTTCAGCCCAAACTGCGACGACGACCGCAGGCCGGTGAATTGCAGGTTGACGGGCGCATCGGGCGGGCCGAGGGGGGTGGTGATGGTCAGTTCGTTGGTGTAGGCCGAAACCCCCGTGCGGTTGCTGGCCCGCACCCGGAACCGGTACTCGGTCTGGTCGGTGAGGCCCGTCAGCAGGAACGTGTCGGCGTTGGCAACGGCGTTGGCGATGCGCTCGAACTTGTTGACCCGCCATTGTTCGATTTCAAACCGCGCTTCGTTGTCCGACCGGTCGTCCCACCGCAGGCGTACCGACCGGGGGCGCAGATTTTCGGCCCGCAGGTTGACCGGGGCCGCCGGGATGGTGCCGAACGTGGTGTCGCTGACGACGGCCGAGTACGGCGACACCCCGCCCCGGTTGACGTGCTGGAGGCGGAAGTAGTACACGGTGTTCATCCTCAGGTTTTCGACGTTGGTGCCGTCCACCGTGGCGGCCAGGGTCTGGGCCAGGGCGAAGGTTCTGCCGTCGGTCGATTGCTCCACGCGGGTTTGGGTGAGCGTACCCGCCGTGTTGCGCCAGCGCAGGCGGATGGCCGTCTGGCTGATGGTCTGGGCCACCACCAGCGTGGGGGCTTCGGGCGGGAAAGGCAGGGTCTGGACGGAAATTTCGTTCGAGAATTGCCCGGCCCCGCCCCCGTTGACCATCCGCACCCGGAAGCGGTACATCTTGTTGACCAGCAGCGTGGGCACGAGGTGCGTCGTGCTGTTGGCGGGCAGCACGGCAATGCGCCGGAAACTGCCGTTGGCGCTGTCGGCCTGGAATACCTCGACCGACGTTTCGTCGTTGGCGTTGTCCTGCCAGGTCAGCACGAGGGTGGTCTGGGTGGTGTCTTTGGCGGCCAGGTTGCTCGGGGCCACGGGCGCGTCGGGCAGGGTGGTGGCTTCGGCCACGTTGGAGTAGCCCGAAGCGCCGCCCGCATTGACGGCCCGTAGGCGGAAAAAGTACCGCGTGCCGGCCCGCAGCCCCGTGGCCTGGGCCTGGGTGCTGTTGGCCCCCGGCGAACCGATGCCCACGAAGTTGATGCCGTCTTCGGAGCGTTCGAGTTCAAAGCGGTCTTCGTTGTTCGAGTTGTCGCTCCAAGTCAGGCGAACCTCCGTCTGTCCCGTTGCCTGGGCCGAAAGCGACGATGGGGTCTGGGGCGGGAAGGGCAGGGTAGTTACCTGCACGACGTTGGAATAGCCCGACCCGCCGCTGGGGTTGACCGCCCGCACCCGGAACGAGTACCCGGTGGCGGAACTAAGGCTGGCCACGGTGAACGAGGTGGTGTTGGCCCCCAACTGCGCCACGCGGCTGAAGTTGGTGCCGTCGGTCGAAAACTCGACTTCGTAGCCCGTTTCGTTGCCCGCGTTGTCCTGCCATGAGAGTTCGACGGTGGTTTGGCCCACGCCCCCGCTTTGCAGGTTGCTCGGTGCGCCGGGCGGGGCGAAGGGCGTCGTGGCCGGGGCCGTGTTGGAGTAGGCCGAGGTGCCCGAGGCGTTGAAGGCCCGCACCCGGAAGGAATATTCCGTGTTTTCGCTCAGGCTACTGACGGTGAAGCTCGTCGTGTTGGCCCCCACTTCGGCAATTTGCGCAAACGACCCGCCGCCCGTGGCCTGCTCGATGTAGAAGCCCGATTCGGTGCCGGCGTTGTCGGCCCACTGCAACTGAATCTGGCTCGACGAGGTGGCGTTGGCCGCGAGGTTCGAGGGCGCGGCGGGCGGGTTGAGCAGGGTCGTGGCCTGGGTCAGGGCGTAGTCGGAGAAGCCCCCGGCGTTCTGCCCGCGCAGGCGGAAGTAGTACGTTGTGTTTTCGGCCAGGCCCGTCACCGTCGCGCTGGTGGCGTCGGCGGCCACCGGCACGTTCTGCACGTTGGAGGCAAACGTCGAACTGGTCGAATACTGAAGCTCCAGGGCCGTTTGCCCGCCGCCGTTGGTCCAACTCAGGTTCATCTGCGACGACGACGCGGCCGAAGCGGCAAAGGCCGTCGGTACGCCCGGCAGGGTGGGCAGGGTCAGCACCTGAGCCGTGGCTTCGGGCGAGGTGCCCCCCGCGTTGGTGGCCTTCAGGCGGAAGTGGTAGGTCGTGTTGGCCGAAAGTCCGGTGATGGCCTGGCTGGTGGCGCTGCCCGCCGGGTTGAGCGTGGTCACGTTCGAGGCAAACGCCGGGTCGGTCGAATAGTCGAGCGTGTAGCTCGTCACCGGTCCGGCGGGAGCCGTCCAGTTCAGCGTCAGCGTCGTCTGGGCGACATCGCTGGCCGTCAGCGCCGTGGGGGCGGCGGGAGCATTGGGCAGGGTCGTGGCGTTGGTCACCGCGAAGGGCGACGGCCCGGTGGCGTTGAGCGCCCGCAGCCGGAAGAAGTACGTCGTGTTGGCCGCCAGCCCGCCCACGTCGGTGGTTGTGGGGGTTCCCGTCACGGGCACGGACGTCACGTTCACGGTGAAGCCTGCGTCGGTGGCCCGTTGCAGGTCGTAGCCGGTCAGGGTGCCGCCGGGGGCCGTCCAGGTCAGCGTCAGCGTCGTCTGGGCGATGTTGCCGACGGCCAGGCTCGTCGGGGCGTCGGGCAGGGTGGGCAGCGACAGCACCGCCGAATTGGGCGAGGTGCCGCCCGCGTTGGTGGCCCGCAGGCGGAAGTGGTAGGTCGTGTTGGCCGTCAGCCCGGTGATGGCCTGGCTGGTGGCGCTGCCCGCCGGGTTGAGCGTGGTCACGTTCGAGGCAAACGCCGGGTCGGTCGAATACTCCAGCGTGTAGCCGTCGATGGGACCGCCGGGGGGCGTCCAGGTCAGGGTCAGGCCCGTCTGACTGGGGCTAGTGGCGGCCAGGTTGGTGGGCGCGGCGGGGGCGTCGGGCAGGGTTTGCACCGACAACACGTTCGAGGGCAGCGAGGCACCCGTGCCGTTGAGCGCCGTCAACTGGAAGTAGTAGGTCGTGTTCTGCGAAAGGCCCGTCACGGCGAAACTCGTCGCGCCCGCGTCCACCGCCACGGGCGTGGCACCGCTGGGGTCGGGGTTGGTCGAGTAGCGGAGCTGGTAGCCGGTCAGGGTGCCGCCGGGGGCCGTCCAGTTCAGCGTCAGCGTCGTCTGGGCGATGGCCGTGGCCGGGAGCAGGGTGGGCGGACCGGGCAGGGTCGTCACCGGCGGGGCCAGCGTGGCGTAAGGCGATTCACCCCCCGCGTTGACGGCTTTCAGCCGGAAATGGTAGGTGGTGTTGGCCGAAAGTCCGGTGATGGCCTGGCTGGTGGCGCTGCCCGCCGGGTTGAGCGTGGTCACGCCCGTGGCGAACGTGTTGTCGGTCGAATACTCCAGCGTGTAGCTGGTAATCGGGCCGCCGGGAGCCGTCCAGGTCAGGGTCAGGCCGCCGGCCGTGACAGCGCTGGCCGTCAGGCCGGTCGGCGCGTCGGGGGCCACGGGCAGGGTCGAAACCGCCAGGGCGGGCGTCGAGAACGCGCCCTGCCCGCCGGTGTTGTTGGCCCGGACGCGGACGAAATAGGCCGTGTTCTGCGTCAGGCCCGTAATCGGGGCCGACGTGGCCGCCGCGTCCGGTGTGGCCGTTGCGACGAGGTTCGTGAAACCGGCGTCCGTCGCCACCTGCACGTCGTACCCCGTGATGGGTCCGGTCGGGGCCGTCCAATTCAGCGTGAAGCTCGTTTGGGTGATGGCCGAGGCGCTCAGGCCCGTGGGGGCGGCGGGCGGGTTGGGCAGGGTCGAAAAATTGGCCTCGGCGGGAATCGAACCGCCCCCGGCGTTGGTGGCCCGCAGCCGCAGGTAGTACGTCGTGAAGGGCTGCAAACCCGTCAGCGTGTAGGTCGTGGCATTCCCGGCGATGCTCACGCTGGGCGTGGTGCCCGAAAACGTCGGGTCGGTCGAGTAGAGCAGTTCGTAACCGGTCTGGTCGGCGGTGGCCGGGGGCACCCAACTCAGGCTGACGGTGGTCTGGGTGAAACTCAGCACCTGGAAGTTGGTCGGCTGCGTCGGCGGGTCGGGCAGGGTCTGCACCTGCTGCACGCTGCTGTACGGCGAGTGCCCGCCGGCGTTGAAGGCCCGGATGCGGACGTAGTAAATCGTTTTCGACGTCAGCCCCGTGATTTGCTGCTGCCCGGCACCGCCATTGTTGATGACGATGGAATCAACGGGGCTGAAATTCGCGAAGCGGGAATACTCCAGCGAATACCCGCTCACCGGCCCACCCGTGACGGGTGTCCAGTTGATGAACATCGAGGTTTGAGTCAGGCCGGTGGCCTGCCCGAACACCGGCGCGGCGGGCGGGTTGGGGGGCGTTGCCACGGTGATGACGTTCGAGTACTCGCCGTAGCCCGTTTCGTCCCCGGTGTTTTTGGCCCGGATGCGGAGGTAGTACGTTGTGTTCTGGGTCAACCCCGTCACGGTGAACGTGCTCGCGCCCCCGCCGGGCGTGGGGGTCTGCGCCACGCTGGCGAAGCCCTCGTCGGTGGCCACCTGCAACTGGTAGCCCGTCAGGCTGCCGCCGGGGGGCGTCCACTGCACCACGATGGTCGTTTGGTTGGCGTAAAGTTTCACCAGGTTGGTCGGGGCGGCCGGGCGGGTCAGCAACGTCAGCGTCGTTGAGTAGGCCGAAGTGCCGGTGGCGTTTTTGGCCCGCAGCCGGACATGGTAGGTGGTGTTGGCCGTCAGGCCGCCCACGTTGAAACTGCTGGCCCCGCCGTCGGGCGTCACCGTCGTCACGCCCGACCCGAAGGTGTTGTCGGTCGAGTAATCGAGGTCGTAGCCGGTCAGGCTGCCGCCGGGGGGCGTCCAGGCGATGGTCGCCGAGGTGGCCGTCACGCTGCTGGCCGAAAGCGCCGTGGGTGGGTCGGGCAGGGTGAGCTGCTGCACACTGGCCGGTGCCGACAGGCCCGTGGCGTTTTTCGCCCGGAGTTTAAAATAATACGTTGTGTTCTGCGAAAGACCCGTGATGGCCTGCGTGGCCGTGCCCGCCGCCGGGGCGGTGATGTTCACCAGGCTGCCGCCCTCGCCGTCGGGGTTGGTCGAGTACTTCAGTTCGTAGTCGATGCCGCCCAGGGCCGTCCATTGCAGGGTCAGGCCCGTGGTGGTCACGCTGCCCCCCTGCACGGCCAGACCCGTTGGAGTCGCCGGGAAGGTGAGTTGCTGAACGATGTTCGAGAACGTCGAGAAATCGGTGGCGTTTTTCGCCCGGAGTTTGAAAAAATACGTTGTGTTGGGCGACAGACCGTTGACCCCGGCGCTGCTCGCTCCGCCGTTCACGTCGGTTGTCGTTCCCCCCTCGGCGTTGGCATTGGTGGAGTAGTACAACTCGTATTTTTCCAGGCTCCCACCGGGGGGCGTCCACGTCAGCGTCAGGGCCTGGTCGGTTACGCTGCCCCCCTGCACGGCCAGGCCAGAAGGCGGATTGGGTTTGGTCAACTGCTGCACGCTGGCCGGAGCCGACAGGCCCGTGGCGTTTTTCGCCCGCAACTCAAAGGTGTAGGTGGTGTTCTGCGAAAGCCCCGTCACGTCGTAACTGGTGTCGCCGCCGCCCAGGGCGATGGGCAACGTCACGCCGGGGTTGGGCGAAATGCTCAGTTCGTAACCCGCCGGGTTTGAAGGCGGTGCCGCCGCCCAGGTGAGTTTCAGGCTAGTGGTCGTCACGTCAGAAACCGTCAGGCCCGTCGGCGCGGCCGGCAGGGTCAGTTGGCTGATGATGGCCGTGGCCTGCGAAGCCCCCGTGGCGTTGTTGGCCACCAACTGGAAATAGTACGTCGTGTTGGGCGTCAGACCCGAAACCGACTGGTTCGTGGCCCCACCTCCCGGCGTCAGGCTGGAGGCACCGGCCAGGCCGGGATCGGTCGAGTAGCGGAGGGTGTAATCATCCGGGTTCGGGCTGGTGCCGCTCCACTGCACCGTCACCTGCGTGGCCTGCACACTGCCCGGCTGGATGGCAAAGTCCTGGGGCTGGGCGGGCAGGGTCAGGGCGTTGATTGGCCCCGCCGCCGCCGACAGGCCGGTGGCGTTTCTGGCCCTCAACTGAAAATAGTACCGCGTGTTGGCCGACAGACCCGTCACCGTGTACGGGCTGCCGTTGTTGGCTACGGTCACCGCCGTGCCCCCGCTGGGGTCGGGGTTGGTCGAGTAGCGCAGTTCGTAATCGGTCACGGCGCTGCCCAGGGCCGTCCAGGCCAGGGTGATGGAATTGACCGTCGGCGTGCCTTGAACCACGAACCCGTCGGGTGCGGCGGGCAAGGTCAACTGGCTGGCCGCCGGGGCGCTGAAGGCCGACTCGCCTCCCGTGTTGATGGCTTTAATGCGGAAATAATACGTCGTGTTGGCGTTGAGCGAGCCAACGGGTTGGCTAGTGGCTCCACTGCCGGGAGTAAAACTCTGCACGATGGTGGCACCAAACCCATCGCTGGTGGCCACGTCGAGCGCGTAACCCGTCAGCGGGCCGCCGGGGGCAGTCCAGTTGATGGTAAACCCGTTGGCCGACACGTTGGTGGTGGCCTGGAGGGCGGGCACGGCGGGCGGGTTGGGCAGGGTGGTGGCCGAAACCTGGTTCGAGTTGGGCGAAGGTCCGGTGGCGTTCTTGGCCCGCAGCCGCAGGTGGTACGTCGTGTTTTGCGTCAGCCCTTCGAGCGTGAACGACGTGCCGACCGGCACCGCCGCCACGGTCGAGCCGGTGAAGCCCGCGTTGGTGGCGTATTCGAGGTCGTACCCACTGAGGGTGCCCGAAGGGGCGTTCCAGGTGAGCGAAAGTTTGGTGATGCCGTCGGGCGGAGCGGGGACGCTCACCGACAGGCTACCCGGCGCGTCGGGGATGGTCAGGGCCGAGGCTTCGTTGGAATAGCCCGATTCACCCCCCGTGTTTTTGGCCCGCACGCGGTAGAAATACGTGGTGTTGGAGGAAAGCTCGCCCGACGTGTACGACGAGGCGTTAGCACCCAGGTCGGCGATTTTCGCGAAACCCGAATTGTTGTTCGTCGAACGCTCCACTTCGTAGCCCGTTTCGTTGGTGGCCGCGTCGGTCCAGGTCAGGCTGACGTCGTTGGGCGAGGTGGTGGACGCCGTGGCTGAAAGCCCGGTGGGGTTGGCCGGGGGCGTGGGCAGGGTGGTGGCGTTGGCTGAACCGGAATTGGCCGATTCGCCCGAAGCATTCACGGCCCGCACCCGGAAAAAGTACTGCGTGTTGGCCGTCAACCCGGTGAGCGAGTGAGAAGTACCCGCCACGTCCACCGTCGTCACGGGTGAAAACCCGGCGCTGGTCGAGTAGTCGAGTTTGTACCCCGAAAGGGTGCCGGGTCCGCCCGGTGCCGACCACGAGAGGTTGATTTGGGTAATGCCCGTGGGCGGGCCGGGCACCGTGGCGGTCAGGCCGCCGGGGGCGTTGGGCAGGGTCAGGGCCGAGGGTTCGTTGGAATACGCCGACGGCCCGCCCGGGTTGACGGCCCGCACCCGGAAGGCGTACGGCGTGTTGGCGTTGAGGCCCGTGGCCGTGTAACCGGTGGTGTTGGCGGCCAGGCCGGTGGCGATGGCGCTCCAGCCCCCGCCGTTTTCCGACCGTTCCACCTCGTAGCTCACTTCGTTGGTGGCATTGTCGGTCCAGGTCAGAGCCAACTGCGAGGTGGATGTCACCGGCGTCGTGATGGTCAGGTCCGTGGGTGCGGCGGGCGGGTTGGGCAGGGTGGTGTTGCTGGCCACGTCCGAATCGGCCGACGAACCCGTGGCGTTTTTGGCCCGCACCCGGAAAAAGTACGCCGTGTTGGCCGTGAGGCCCGTGGCCGCGTAATTCGTCGCGGCCACGTCGGTGGCGATGGTCGTCCATGGCCCGGTGCCGGTGGTGGCCTGGTCCACGTCGTAGCCGCTCACCACACCGCCGGGGCTGGACCAACTGAGGTTCAGTTGGTTGATGCCCGTTGGGGCACCGGGTACGCTTACCTGGAGGTTGGTGGGCTTGCCCGGTTTGGTCAGGGCCGACGCGTTGGCGTAGTTGGACACGCCCCCGGCGTTCTGCGCCCGCACCTGAAAGTTGTAGTTGGTGCCCGGCGAAAGGCCCGTCACGTTGTACGTCGTGCCGGTCTGGGTGACGGTGCCGGGGGGCACGGGCAGCACGAGTTCGTAGTTGCTTACGGCCCCGCCCGTGACCGGCGCGCTCCAGGCCAGCGTCAGCGTGGTGGTTTCGACGGACGAGGCGGCGAAACCCTGCGGCTCGCCCGGTGGGTTGGGCAACGTGGTGGCGGTTTTCACGTTGGAAGCCGCCTCGCCGCTCGCATTTTTGGCCCGCACCCGGAACCAGTACGCGGTGTTGCCGCTCAGGCCCGTGGCCTGAAACGAAGTCTGGCTGGCCGCTACCGACGTCGTGGTGACGCCCCCCGAAAAATCAGCGGTGGTCGAAACGTCCACCTCGTTGCTGGCGGCGTTGGTGGCGGTGTTCGTCCAGGCCAGGTCGATGCGGGTGTTCGATTGCACCGTCGGGTCTTGCAGCGTCGGAGCCGTGGGCGGGTTCAGGATCGTCGTGGCGGACGCCGCGTTGGAATTGCCCGACGTCTCCGTGCCGTTTTTGGCCCGGAGGCGGAAGTGGTACGTCGTGTTTTCGGCCAAACCCGTCACACTGAAGCTGGTGCCCGCCGGGACGTTGACCGTCGAAAAATTTTGGGTAAATCCGGCGTCGTTGGCCCGGTCGAGGTCGTAGCCCGTTTCGCTGCCCGAGTTGTCGGTCCACGAAAGGTTGATCTGGCTGCTTGAAATGGCCGTGGCCGAAAGTCCGCTCGGCGGGTTGAGGGGCGTCGTCGCGCTGGGGATGTTGGAGGGGGTGTCGCCCGCGGCGTTTCTCGCCACGACCTGAAAATAGTACGTCGTGCCGTCGGTCAGGCCGGTGGCCGAATAGCTGGTCGTGCCCGCGGCGAGGTTGGTGGCGATGGGTGTCCACGGCCCGCCCGATGACGGAGCCTGCTGCACGTCGAAGTTGTCGGCGTTGGAGGAGTACCCCGCCCACGATAAATCAATCCGGCTGCTGTTGAACGCCGAAGCCGACACGTTGGGCGCGGCGGGGGGCAGGAGCAGGGTGGTCTGCGAACCCGCCCCCGAGTTGTCAGACGCGCCGGAGGCGTTGGTGGCCCGGAGGCGGAAGTGGTAGGTCGTGTTCTGCGAAAGTCCGCTGACGTTGGCGGTGGTGACATTGCCGAGGGCCGTCGTGCTGAAATTTTGCGTAAACCCTTCGTCGGTGGCCCGGTCGAGTTCAAACCCGCTTTGCCCGTTGGCGTCGGCCGTCCAGTTGACCGTCATCGACGTGGCCTGCACATTGGTGAACGCCCCCAACGTCGGCGGGCCGGGCCGGGTGAGCCGGGCGATGACTGCCGAATTGGGCGAAGGGCCGTCCCCGTTTTTCGCCCGCACCCGAAAGTGGTAGGTCGTGTTGGCCGTCAGGCCGGTGACGTTGCTGCTCGTGCCGGCGATGTCGGCCACGGTGGTGACCGAAGCCGAAAAATCCGCCACCGTCGAATAATCGAGGTCGTACCCCGTGGCTGTGGCGGAGGCGTCCCAACTGACGTTGATCTGCGAGGCCGACACGACCGTCCCCGCCAGGTTGCCCGGTGGCAGGGGTGGGGCCAGCGGATGCGTAGCGGTAGCGGGGTGCGCATGGCTCAGCAACCACACAAACGAAAACCAGACCAGGCGGGTAAAGCGTGCTTTCATCGGATGAAGGTTTGTTTGAAGCGGTAAACACAAAAAAACCGGCACGCACCGCGGCAGCGGGCATGTCGGCGTGTACTGATTTTAAAGGGACGGTTGAACGAACGGGCGGAGTGGCGGAACGGTGCCCTTGTTCGGAGTGCAAACGAACGGTTTCAACAACACGGTGGGCCGACGGGTTAGAGGATTATCGGCGAAAAGTAAGCAGAAGTTCCGACTTGCCCATCCCGCCCGCCCGGAAATTTATTAAACGGTCAACCGAACCGGCCCCGGCCGGTACCGGGTTGCAGACTCCGCCGCAACGCCTTAGTTTCAGGCCAAAATCTGCCTTCGCGCAGGCGCTTTTTTCGCCGCGCGTTGCTCGTTGTGGGCCTGTTCGTTCGGTCTGCTCGACGGGATGTCGGCCTTTCACGCCGACCGGTTCACCTATTTTCACGAAACCGGTAGGAAGTTGTTTGACTTATTTTTCAGACGGCAGCCCACCGCTGACAGGGTGGGTTGCCCCAACTCAACCAACTTCTAAAGCCACTTCCCCTCCAGCGCCATCCGCACGGCTTCGGTGCGGGTGCGGCAGTTGAGCCGGTCGAAGAGGCGGCGCACGTGCATGTCCACGGTGCGGGTGCTGAGGTCGAACTGGGCGGCGATTTCCTTGTTGGTTTGCCCGCCTGCCAGCGCCCGCAGGATTTCGACCTGACGCTGCGTCAGGCCGTGGGGCGCTTCGGCGGGTTCCCGGTCGGCGACGGGTTGGGTCGGCGGTTTTTCGGCCAGCAACGCCTCGATGGTTGAAGCGGCGGGCCGCGCCGCCAGCGCGCGGGCCAGCCGGAGGGCTTCCTCCAGCAGCGGTTTGGCGTCGCCGAACCGCCCGGCTGCCTGCCGCGCCCGGCTCTGGCTCGTCAGCGTCCCCAGCCGTTGCAGGGGCAGGTTCAACTCGGCGAACGCCTGCGCGGCGTGGGCGAAGTGCGCGTCGGCTTCGCCGAACGATTTTTCGGAAAAAGCCCGTTCGCCCAGGGCGTAGGCCAGCGTCGCCACGGCTTCGGCATTGCCGGTGGCGTTGGCGATGCGCGAGAGTACCTGCACGGTGCGGTGGCTTTCCTCGCGGAACCCGTTTTTGGCAAAAAACGCCATCGCGCTGCCCAAGCCGGGTAGCACGTCGTGGACATCGCCGGTTTTTTCCCCGAATCGCAGCAGCGCGGCGTAGTGCTCGCGGGCCACTTCGAGCTTGCCCTCGGCCTCGTCGGGCACGCCCAGCGCCCAGAGCGCGATGGGGTCCGCGAGCTGGAAATTGGCCCGCGCCGCCAGTGCCCGGCCTTCCTGGGCGGAACGCCGGGCCGATCTCACTTCGCCCCGGTACCCGCGCACGAGGCCGGTGATGAGGTGCCCCAACGCCCGCGAGGCGTCGTTTGATTGGGGCGTGTCGTACTCCCGGCACACCTCCAGGCTGCGCTTCCAGTCGCCCATCCAAAACAGAATCCACGACATGCAGCTCATGCAAAACAGGGCCTGCTGGTCGAGGTTGGCAGTGCGGCACACGGCCAGGGCCGTGTCGTAGGCCCGGAGTGAACCGTCGAAATCGGAAGCGTATTCGAGGGTGCCGGCCAGTTTGCGGTACGCGTAGGCCGAGGCTTCGGCGTGGTTTTCGGCCAGGGCCAGCGCCACGGCCTCCCGCGCCAGCCGCTCCCCCTCCGCCGTTTGCCCCTGAATCGACAGCACCTAGCCTTTGTTGCCCAGCGTTTTCGCCACCAACTCCGGTTGTTCTGATTGTTGCGCGCAGGCCACCGCCCGGTCGGCGGCGGCGAGGGCGGCGGCGAGCGCCAGTTCGTCGGTGTGCCGGTTGGCCAGCTCGTGCCAGTCGGCGGCGGCTTCGGCCCAGCGTTCGGCGGTTTCGTAAGCAACCGCCGCCGCTTGCCGGGCCTGCTTGTACTGATGCCAGGCCCCGGTCAGGGCGTGCGAAATGGCCAGCGCCCGGTGGGTTTCGCCCATTTTCTGAGCATCGTCGCGCACGAGCGGGCTTTCCAGGATTTCGCGCAGGGCCTGTACGGCGAGGTGAAACCGACCGCTGACGCGGGCGCACTGGGCCAGTTGACCGAGCAGGGCGAGCCGGGCCGGCTCGTCCTCGCCCTTCGGCCAGAGTTCAAGGGCTTCGTGGGCCGTGCGGGTGGCGTCGGCGTAGGCGTGGAGGCGGCAATAGTCCCCGGCAGCTTCGGCGAAGACCGCCCGCGCCCGCACCTTCGCGCCCGCGTCGAGCCAGTACCGCCCCACGGTTTCGGACGGTGCCCCTCGGGTTTCGAGGGCGGCGGCGATGCGGCCGTTGAGCAACCGCCGCTTCGACCAGGCGATGTCCTGCCGCACCACCTCGCGCACCAGCGCGTGGCTGAAGGTTCCCGTGTGGGCGTTTTTTCGGAGAAAAACCGACGCGCTGAACAACTCGTCCACGGCGCTTTCGGAGCCGCTGAGTTCGCCGAGCAACTCCAAATCAACTTCCTCGCCGAGCAGGGCGGCCAGGTCGAGGGCGTCGCGGGGTTCGCCCGTCAGGCCGTCGAGTTGCAGGGCCACCATGTCGCGGATGGTTTCGGGAATCGGCACGTCGCGGCGGCCTTCGGAGCCGGGTTCGCGCAAGGCCAGGCCGGTGGGCGTGGGCACGAGTTGGGCCTGGGTCAGCAGCGAGCGGGTCAGTTCGCGGACGAAAAACGGCAGACCCCCGGTTTGGGCGAAAATCAACTCCGTCAACGCCTCGCTGGCGGGTTCGGGCAGGGTTTCATTGACGAGTTCCGCCGTCTCGGCGAAGGGCAGCGATGCCAGCTTCACTTCGGAAAACTGCGGTTGCCGCCGCAACTGCCCGCGCAGTCTCACCAGCGGGTGTTCGCGCCCCAGCGCCTCGTCGCGGTGGGTCACGACGAAGGCCACGGGTGAGGCGGCCAGGCCCGCCACCAGCGCGGGCAGGCGTTCGAGTGTGGCGGCGTCGGCCCAGTGGGCATCTTCGAGCAGAAACAGCACCGGGTTTTCGGCGGAAACCGCCGCCAGCACTTCGCGCAGGGCGTCGGTCAGGGTGGCGAGGTCGGCGGTTGCCGTGGTGTTCAGCTCGGGCAGCAGCAAACCGAGGTTCGCGTAGCCGGGCAGGCGGCGGGCATCGAGGTCAAACCCGGTCCGTAGCGCCCGGAGCAAATGGGCGAGGGGCGCAAACGGCAGGTTGGGAGCCTCAAAGCAAGCGTATTCGACGGCGTGAAACCCCCGCGCCCGCCGCAGCGCCTCCCGCACCAGCGCCGACTTGCCGACGCCCGCCGGACCGGCCACAAAAATCGCCTGCGCCGAACCGGCCTGGCAGAGGGCCAGCCGGTCGGCGAGGTGTTGAAGGTGCGTGTCGCGGCCAATCATGGGAAAATTCGAAGTCAGGTTGGTAACGCGTAGTGTCCGAGTTGAATTAGCCCGTACAGGTTGTCGTATTCGACCCAACTTTCCTGAATACAGCCGTCCGCAACCCGGAAGATGCAGTTGAAGTCGGCGTTCAGGGTTCGGTTCGATGGCGGGAACGGGCCGAGTTTTCCGACCTGGGTGCCGTGGAAATTAATCCGGGCGGCCACGTACTCGCCTTCTTCGACCAGCAGGAGCACGGTTTCCCGCAGGTCGGGGAAGGTTTCCAATTCGGCTTGGTGGAACTGCTTCAATTTTTCCAACGAATCGACGCCCGGCGGCCCCGACGACGAATGCCGGACAAAATCGACGGCGACCAGCGCGTCCAACGCGCTCCAATCCCGGCGGTTCGTCGCTTCGACGAAGGATTTGACGAGGTCTTTGTTCGATGCCACGCTGGTTTTCATCAGTTGATGTCATGCGGGTGAATCCGCGGGAAGCTTCGGCCAAAGATAGCGGGAATCGCCTCACCGGCCGGAAGTTGGCGTATCGGCGGGTGCTAACCACGCTAGGAATTCCACCAAGTCGTTGGCAAACCGCTCCGGTTCTTCCCAGTGAAGCGCGTGGCCCGTGCCTTCGTAAACCAGCAGCTTGGAACCGGCCAGCGCGGCTTGCAGGCGCTGCTGGTCGTCCCGAAGGGCCATCGTGTCCCGGTCGCCCCACACGAGCAGCGCCGGGACGCGGAGGGCGGGCAGGCGTTTGGTGAAATCCGCGCGCAGCAATCCAGCCATCACGCCCTGCCAGACGCGGGCGGGGAGTTTACCCGATTCCTGCACCATCGTCTCGAAAAATGCCTCCGGAATCGGGCGATGCAGCGAGCTTCGCTGAAATTCCCGGCCAAAGCCTGCGTCCACGGGGTCGGTGAAGGTCGCCACCAACTTGCTCATTTCGTGCATGGATTCCTTGTTGAAATCGGCAAAACTGCCCGCGAGCACCAGGGCACTCACGCGCTCCGGATAGCGCAACGCGAACGCCTGCGCCACCGTGCCGCCCATCGAATGCCCGACGACGACCGCCTGACGAATCCCGAACCGGTTCAGGAACGCCGCCAGGTCGGCGGCGAAGTCGTCGGGGTGGTAGCCTGCGGCGGGTTTGGACGAATTGCCGTGGCCCCGCTGGGACAGCGCGTAGGCGTGAACCGAGGGCGGCAGGTGCGGCAGCACCGGCTCGTAGGAGTGCCAGGAATCCGAGTAGCCGTGCAAAAACACCACCGGCGTGCCCGTTGGGTCGCCCTGCTCGACGTAGTGCAGAGTCAGTTCGTCGGAGATTTTGACTTGTTTTTCGGCCCAGGTTGCCGGGCTGGGCTGGGCCTGGGCGGCGGGAGCGGCGGCGAGCAGGCTGGCCGCGAGGAGGAGGGATTTGGTGTTCATGGGGAGTTGATTGGGAGAAACGAGTTGATTTTTGGGGAGGCGTTTTTTGTTTCTGAAAAAAAACGGCTACCCCTTCCTCCACCACTTCTCGTGGTTCGCGTGGGTGTACAGGTACCCCGCGCCCGCCTGGTAGTTTTGGTTGTAAAAATCCAGGTCGAGGTGGTGGGCTTGCAGGTACATCAGGCAGTGCATGGAGGGCACCGAGCCGGGGAATTTGCCAAAGGTGTCGTAGATGTACTGGGCCTGGAGGGCCACGCAGGCCTGAAACTCGGCGTCGTGGACTTTGGCCGCACCCCGAATCCGGCTGCTTTCCTTCCAGTGGCGGCGGCCATGTCGGGGTAGGTGGGCGGGCAAAACGCCTCGAACACCCCCGGCAGGCCGGTGAAGTTGGGGAACAACGCGCCCTCGGGTTTGTCAAACCGGAAGCCGAGACCGGGTACCGCCGGGTCGCCGGAGCCGCCGAGCAGGCTGAACGGGTCAATGCCGTCGAACATCCAGCCGCCCAGGCCGAGGGCCTGGAGCATGAGCATTCCCGCGTAGCAGGCCGTGCTGAGTTCGACGGTCGCTTCGGTGAGCGACAATTGTTCGATGTAGCTGAGCGGGTAGGGGCTTTCGAGGTTGACGAGGTGGCCGAACTTTTCCATGCCCGGAATGGGCCGGTTGTTCCGGTCGTCGAACACGCAGTAGCCGTTTTGCGTGAGGTAGCACAGGCTGGCGAGCAGGTGCTGGGCTACGTCGGCCACGGGGATGAGCAGCGTGCTGCCCGGCACGTTGACGCACCAGGTGTTGTGGCCTTCGAGGTACGGCTCCTGCGCGGGCAGGTGGAGGCGGCCGTTTTGCAGCTTCACAATCCGCTTTTTGTGGGCCGAAAGCCAGTGGTCGAGGTCGAAGCCGCTGGCGTCGTTTTTCACCAGCGAACCGGCGTCGCGGGTGGGCAGGAAGTACACGCCCTCATCGTCGGTGAAGAAAAATTCGACCGTGTGAAAACCCGCCGACGAGGGGAACGTGCGCCCGCCCGCCGCCCCGGCGTAGTTGGCCAGGTGCGGGGCGTACTTCGCATTCCGGTAAATTAGGTGGTGGTAGCCCGTGTTGCCGGTGGCGGCGGCGAGCACCATCATCTGCTGCAATTCGGTGAGCGGCTCGGGCGCGTGGCGGGATTTGAACTTGAGCGGCCCGTCGGGGATTTCGGCCCCTTTCGAGAACCGCCGCGCCCGCCGCCCGTAGAGTGCTTCGAGGAGCGGAAACTTCACGGCTTCGGCCAGGCCGCGGGGCACGTGGTCGAGGCCGTCGAGGCGGGTGCGGCCCCGGTCTTTGAGCGTCTGGCCGGGACCGGTGAGGCCCACGCCCGCCAGCGCCGAGCCGGAGGCAATCATCAGGGCACCGAGCATGTCGCGGCGGTTGACCCCGTGGGAGGTTGGTTGAAGCATGAGGAGAGTTGATTGAGGGTTGCCGTGATTTTTTCGGAAAAAAACCACGCTGCAAAAGTACCGGGGCGGGTGTAGCCGGGGCAACGCGTAGATTGCCGTAGTGGGGGGAAATATTGCCGTAGGGGTAGGGAGCGGTGCTTGCTTTTGTGTCAATTTCGCACACTAATTTCGCTACCATTCGCCTGCTGTCCGTCAGCTAAAGCAGACAGACGGCAAGACGGGAAAGCCCCGCCGGGGCTAAAATTCAATTTTTACTCAGTCCCGGAGGGACTTTTCATCTACTTGCCGTCTGCTTTAGCTGACGGACAGCAGGCGATGACTTTCCGACGCTCACAAAACCATGCTCACCAAATCCCTCCTCCAGCAACTCGCCAACGCCAGCAGCTACCAGCGGGGCGAAGCGTACTTCCGCAGCGGGGCCGTGCGGCGCATCAAGCGGGAGGGCAATCGGTTCACGGGCAAGGTGGCGGGGTCGGAATTGTACCGGGTTTCGCTGTCGCTGGCCGGACGCGAACCCGACTTTGAATGCAGTTGTCCGTACGACTACGACGGCCTCTGCAAACACGCCGTGGCCTTCGGGTTAGCCGTGCTCGACCAGTTTGGGCCAAGCCTGAGCACCGTCGCTCCCCCGACAGCCGCCGTGCCCCAACCCGCTCCCGACCTGGCTCCGCTCTGGCAGCAGACCACCGTTGAGCAGAAACTGGCCTTTCTGCGCCAACTGCTCGACAAGCAACCCGACCTGCGGGTGCAACTGGCCCAGTTCGTGGGCGCAACCGCGACGAAGCCGACCGAAACCGATAACCTCGACACCATCAGCACGGCGGTGTTCGAGGCGCTCTCCGACTTGCGCTTCGACGACGAAGGGCTGGAGATGGACGAATACGACTACTACTCCGAAGAAGCCCCCGACGCCGAGCCGCTCATCGAGGAAGTGCTCAACCCCTACGCCGACCGCGTGACGACGGCCCTGCGCGAAGGCCGCCTGACCGACGCGATGACCGTGCTGCTGGGCGTGTACGAAGGGGTTTTCTCGGCCACCGAACCCGCAGCCGACGAGTACGGCGTCATCGGCGATTACCCGACCGAAACCTGGGCCGTGTGGAACCGCCTGCTTGCCGACGCCTACGCCCAACTCGCCGGGCGGGTGCTGCACCCCGACCAAATCGGCCTTGCTCTCGGCCAACTCGCCGACCGCATCCGGTTTTTCGATGAAACCGAAGCGAATCCCGAAGACCTGTACTACGACCTGAAGGAATTTGAGCCGCTGCTGCTGGCGCTCGTGACCGACCTGCCCTCCGCCCGAGCCGTGCAGAAGGCGGTGGAAGAAAATCAATGGCAAAAATTGAGTACGGAGTACGTGCAACTCCACGTCGCCGACGTGCTGCGCGATCCGGACTTGTGGCTCCAAACTGCCGACCGCTTCGCCGACCGCGACGTGGTGATTGCCCGGCAACTGCTCCAACGCCAACAGCAGGCGGGCGACGCACCGGCCTTGCTGAAAACCCTCCACCGGCTCGGCAAACGGTTCCCCAACGCCTTCGACGAGTTCATCCTCGCCCACCTCGACGCGGCCACCCTCGCCCCCGGCCCTGACCTCAACCTGTACCTGACCGCTCTCGAAAACCGGAGCCGGGGCAACGGCGACCTGGGTGATTACCGGAAACTGCGGGAGTATTTTTCGGAAAAAGACCGCCGCCGCTTCGCCGACAGCCTCAAGCCCACGGGCGGGTACGGCGCGGTGCATCACCCCCTGTTTTACGCCCAGGTGCTGCACCTCGAAGGCCGCCACGCCGACCTGCTGGCCTGGCTGGAAAAATCGGATTGGCTCCTGCTGCGGCAAACGCCCGAGATTCTGAAGCTGGCCGTCGGAACCCACCCCGGCGAATGCCTGACGATGACCATCCAGCGCAGCAACCGCCTGCTCGACGGCGGGGGACGGGGGCGGGAGTTGTACCAGGCGATTGCCGGTTGGCTGGCGGCGCTGCACGCGGTGCCGTCGCTCAAGCCGCAGGTGGCGGCTTTTGCCCAGCACCTTTACGCGACGCACAGCCGGTTGAACGCGCTGCGGGAGGAGTTGCGGGGGAAGGGGTTGGTGGTGGGGAGGAAGTGAAGCGGCGGTTAAAAAAAGCTCAACTGGCCGAAGAACGACTTCGATGCACCGTAGGAGCCAGTGGCTTCGGCCACCGCGCCGCCCGCGTCCAGGTCGGCGGCGGGAATCGTTTCGCCCGCGCAAATCCGGGCCAGCAGGTCGGCCTGGGCGGGTTGAAGCTGCACCAGCCGCCCCAGCACGTGGAGCAGGTTCAGCAGTTCGGTGGTGTACTCGGCCAGCCAGTGGTCGGGCTGAACCTTGCCCAGGTCGGAGTTGCGCCGGTCGCCGATGACGGGGCGCTCGCGGGTTTTGCGCCGGTAGCTGAACCACTGCCGCACGACGTGTTTTCCCGAAACTTCAAACTCCCAAACCTCCGGACTGACGTTTTCGACAAACCCAAGCCCCACGTGCAGCCGCCGCGCGGCGGGGTCGTAGTGGATTTCGTCGGGCATTTCTTCCGGAGACGTTGGAATCGTTCCTTCCACCGGAATGTGCGGCCCTTCGCCCGCCGGGAGGCGGGGGACGCTGGCCGGGCGGCCCGCCGAAGCGTCCACGAAGCGTTCCCCAAACGTGTGCAGCCAGACGACGGTGCGGCCCAACGCGACGGCTTCGGCGAACAAGTCGGCGCTGGCCGTGAGCGGCACCCGCAAACCCGGCTGCACGAGGTCGGCCCGGAAGCGCTCGGTGAAAGCTGGATGTGCCAGCACCGCCGCGAGGTAGGCCATCACGTCGGGGGCCGAAACGGGTTGCCCGTACACGTCGCCCAACCGCGCCAGGACGTTCGCCGAAACGTTGGGAATCGTTGCCGCCGCGTCCCTCCAGAGCGGAAAGGCGCGCCCGCCGAAGGAACCTTTGTAATGGTGCAAATCCGGAATCAATCCTGCGAACGAAACAGCCGGACCCGACGTGGGCGAATGCGCCATCAACGCCGTCAGGTACACCTGCTGCCTGGAGTGCATTTCCCACAAATCCGGATTGGGCTGGTTGATGAGCCGGTTGTCGGGAAGAATCCACTGCCGGTCAAACGAGCGGAACGCGTACCGGAGCGGCGGGTTTGGTGGCCCTTGTTCTTTGGCAATCGGCAAGGTACGGGGTTGATACCCGTGCAAGGCTTTGGCTACAACCTTGTTGACGTGCTTGTCGCCCACGTTGCCGCCCCGCAGGTGCGGTTGAAACAGTTCGTCCTTCCGGTCGGCGGGGGCTTGGAGCAGCGTTTCCCAGCGCCGCTTCAGCGAGTCGGCGTCGGGGGCGATGACCCAGGTGCGGCCGGGCATGACGCCGGAGCCGTGGTAGTCGAAGAGCGCGTCGAGGCCGGGGTAGGTGGCCCAATCGCCGGTGGCGTCGGGCAGGAACGGCGCCCGCCAATCGGTGGGACAGGTCACCCAGCCGTCCCCGTCGAGGGTGACGGCGTCGAGGGCGGCGAATTTTTCTTCCCGGCGGCCTTTCGGCAACGCCCGGAACCGCACCGTGGCGGGGCTACCGGTGCTTTCGGATTTCGCCCGCGAAGCCAGCACGACGCACACGGGCTGCTGCACGCCCTCGAACACGCGGGTGTTCACCTCCGGCTGATGGCCTTCGGGCGAGCAGTCGATGACCCAGATTTCGTCGGCCGTCCGGCGCAGGTAGTCGCGCATCCGCTGAAAGCCCGGCCCGTTCAGAAACCCCGCCACGGTGATGAAGCACACGATGCCCGTGTTGGCGGCGGGGTCGTCGAACACCTTGTAGGTGGCCCAGCGCCAGAAGTACACGTAGAGGTTGCGCAGGTGCTTGGCGTGCGCGCCCACGCCCCAGGCGGGGGGCGGCATCCAGGCCAGCAGGGGCGCGGGCACGGCGGAGTTCTTGCTGCCGTTTTCGACCCAACCCCCGCGCCCGAGGGCTTTTTCCTTGTACGGCGGGTTGCCGATGACCACCGTGATGGGTTCGCGCTTCACCCGGTTGGCCAGGCGGCGGGAGTCGGCGATGGGTTTGAGCACGCTCGGAATCCAGCCTTCGTCCTCGGCGGCGTCGCTGAGGGTGTCGGCCACGAACATCCGGGGCACGGCACCGGCGCTACCCGTGAGTTCGACCAGTTCGGCCAGGATGCGGAGTTGGGCCACGGCGAACGGCCCCAACTGGATTTCAAAACCCACCAGCCGGTTTACCGCGCTCCGCACCGCCGCCGGAACCGCACCGGGGCCTTCGTCTTCGGCGTAATGCCGGGCAATCTGCCGGATGACGCCGAGCAGAAACGTGCCCGTGCCCACGGCGGGGTCGGCGATGGTCACGTCGGGAGCGGCCAGGCCGGTGGGCCGCTCGAAGCGGCTGCGCAGGGTTTCGTCCACCAGCCGCACCATCGCCCCGACCACTTCGGGGGGCGTGTAGTACGAGCCGGTGAGTTTGCGCAGGCGGTTGTCGTACACCTGGAGGAAATCTTCGTAAAAATACAGCCAGGCGTCGGCCCTGCCTTTGCTGATGACCGACCAGTCGACGGCGTCGAGCACCCGCACGAGGGTTTCGAGGGAGGTTTTCAGCGAAGCCTGGTTCTGGGCGTCGTCGGTGAGCAGGCGGAGCGCCGCGCCGACGAGCGAACTGGTCTGGCCGAGGTCTTTGGCCACCCGGTCGAGGCCCTCGGCGAGGCGGATGTTTTTGGCGCGGGCCATGAGCAGGCCGAAGGTGACGGTCTGGGCGTAGCCGTCGGCGAATTGCTCGTCGGAGGCTTCGGGGAAAAGCAGTTTCCGCCAGTCCACGGCCAGGCTGGTGAGGGCGGCGTTTTTCAACCCCAACTGCTCGGTCACTTCGGCCCGTAGGAAGCCGCAGAGCCGGGCGCTGGTTTCGGCCAAGCTTTTCGCGTCGCGGGGCGGGATGGGTTCCCACTGAAAAAAATCGTTGAACAGGTTCAGAAGCCCCGGCGGGGCTTCGAGCCGGTCGCCTGCCGTTTCCACGTCGCCCAGCAGCCGCACCACCGACCCGACGGGTTCGCCGCTGTGCCAGAGGCTGAACGCGTTGCCGTCGGTGTAGAGCACGTTGGGCAGGGACTGGAGTTTTTCCCATTGCGCCTTGTCGTGGCCCCGGAAGCGGCGCGGGTCGGCTCCCTTGCCGGGGGCTTTCACCTCGACGAAACCCACGAGCCGGTTGCGCACCGCGACGGCGTAGTCGGGCCGGGTTTTCAAATCGCCCAGGGCCGTTTCGCCCACCACGACCACGTCGCTCCGCGACAGGCCGCAGGCTTCGGCCAAATCGGCGAGGAGCGTTTCGAGGGGTGCCCGGAGTTGGTCTTCGGGTTCGCCGGAGGCGGCGGGGTTGCTGAGTTTGGCTTTGGCTTGCGCGCCGAACTGCGAGACGGCGGCTGAGAGGGTGGGTTTCATCCGGCACGGGGTACGATGCGGATGCAAACTACGAAGTATTTGCCCCCTGCCCAAGCCCGAATTTTTCAGCGAAACGAACGTGGGGGAAACCAACGCCAATGGGCTGGTTTCGGGCAAATTTGCAATCCAAATGCACATTTGTCCAAAATCTACGTTCACACCGCCCGCCAAACCCCAATCAGCACCCGGTCGGGAAACCGGCTGCCCGTGGCCACGAACAGCGAGCGCGTGAGCCAGTCGTAGGCCGTGCCGGTCTTTAGTTCAAAGCGCGGCACGGTGCGGAAATAATATTCTTCGGGCTTCACCGGTTCGCCCGCAGCGAGGCGGCGCATCACCTCCGGCGGGCCGTGGCGCATGCCCACGTTGGTGATGTAAATCAGGGTGCCGTCGTGGGTCTGGAGCGTGTAGCGCGCCTCGATTTCGGCCAGTCCGTCCGGGCGGACCACCTGCCAGTCGGCCCCGCCGGGGAGGACGACACCAGCGATGTTCGGCCCCTCAAACCGGCCCCCCGTGATGGGAATGATGCGGCGCTTGCCGTGGGGCGTGTCGCCCACTTCCAGGGGCGGGCCAATGGTGACGGCGATTTCAAAGGAAAACTCGAGGGTCATCGGGTGGGCGAGAGAAAAGACCTTATAGGTTTTATTTCAAACCTATAAGGTCTTGGCTGTCAAGGTTAAGTAGTTTCGTTCAACGCCTCTTTCTCAAATCCTGCCACCTGCTTGTACCGTCGGGCGATGGCTTCGAGTTCTTCGCGCGAAATCACCGATTCCACGCGGTCGAAGCCGTTCGGGGCGCGTTCCTCGGCCAGTTGCATGACCTGCTCGGGGCCGTTCTGCCGGTTCGTGAGCACGATGCGGGACGTGGCCTCCCGGCGGACGGTTTCGTACTGCCGAAGGGCGGTTGGCGCATCGGGGGCGGAAGCGAAGGCTTCCGTCAGCGCGGCGGCGTCGAGGATGGCCTGCGACGCGCCGTTGGAACCAATTGGGTACATGGGGTGGGCCGCGTCGCCGAGGAGCGTGACCCGCCCGAAACTCCAACGGGGCAGGGGGTCGCGGTCCACCAACGGGTACTCAAACACGGTGTCGGTGGCGGCGATGAGCGCGGGCACGTCGAGCCAGTCGAAGCGCCAGGCGGCGAAGGGCGGGGCAAAATCGGCTTTGTCGGCCCGGCGGTTCCAGTCCCGTTTCATGGGCGGTTCGGTGCCGCCCACCGTGAGTTCGGCAATCCAGTTCACCACCGATTTCCCGTCGGGCGTCGTGCCAATCGGGTAGGCCACGAACTTCTGGTCGGCGTGGCCCAGCATCACCATTGAGCGGCCCGTCAGGAAAGGAGGGGCCTCGCTCACGGCCCGCCAGAGCACCCGCCCCGAGAACTTCGGTTCACCTTCGTTCGGGTAAAAATGCTTCCGCACCACCGAATGAATCCCGTCTGCCCCGACGAGTGCGTCGCCGGTTTCTTCGCGCACCAACGCGCCGGTTTCGCGGTCGATGAAGCGGGCCGTGACGCCGTCGGGCGTTTCCTCGAACGAATGGAGGTGGTGGCCCGTCAACACCCGCCCGGCACCGAGCCGGGCGATGGTTTCTTCGAGCAGCAGCATCTGCAACCGGCCCCGGTGGAGGGAGTACTGCGGCCAGCGGTAGCCGGCGGCCAGACCGCGGGGCTCGCCCCAAATGCGCTGCCCGAATTTGTTGAAATACACCAGTTCGGCGGTGGCCACGCCCACGTCGGCGAGCCGGTCGGCCAAGCCGAGGCCGGTCAGCACCTTCACGGCGTGGGGCAGTAGGTTGATGCCCACGCCCAGGGGGCGCAGGGCGGGTACGGACTCGAACACGCGCACGTCGTGCCCGGCTTCGTGAAGGCTCAGGGCCGCGACGAGGCCACCGATGCCGCCGCCGGTGATGAGGAGTTTCATTGAAAAAAGAGTTTAGCGTTTAGGGTTCAGGGTTGCATTTCCACTCTAAACCCTGAACCCTAAACGCTAAACTGGATAATGATATACCTTCAGCAACTTCACCAACTCCCGTTTCAGGTTCTGGAGGTGGTCTTTCATGGCCGTTTCGGCGGCGTCGGGGTCGCGGGCGAGGATGGCTTCGATGAACCGCTGGTGCTCGGCCACGGTGCGGTCGATGCGGCCTTCCATCGCCAGAATGCCCACCTTCAACCGGTGCCACTGTACGTTCAGGTTTTTGATGACGCCTTCCGAGCGGTGGTTTTCGGCCATTTTGAACAAGTGGGCGTGCAGGGTGCGGTCAAGGTCGAGCCACTTTTGCAACCAGGCCTCCTCGTCCTGCGGGTCGGCGGCGCGGGCCGTGAGGAAGAGTTTGATTTCTTCCTGAAGGATGCGCAATTCGGTGAAATCGTCGTCCTTACCCCGCTCCGTGGCCCAGCGGGCCACGCTGCCCTCGATGGCCGTTTTCAGGTCGAAAATCTCCTCGACTTCGCGAATGGAGAGGATGTACACCCGTTTCCGCTGGTTGTGCGTGACGATGAGGCCCTCCTGTTCGAGGCGTTTGAGGGCCTCGCGCACGGGGGTGCGGCCAATGCCGAGTTTGTCGGAAAGGGCGATTTCAGTCACGGCCTCGCCCGGCTTGATTTGCATCGTCAGGATTTGGTCCTGAATCACGTCGTAGGCTTCCTCCCAGGCTTTTTTCGACGAGGTACCGGCTTCGGGGGCTTCTTTCATGGGGGCGTTGGAATGGCGTAGTCTTCCCAAATGTAAAAATTCCCGTTGCGTTCCGGGTGGAATTGGAATCAATTTTCGGAAAATTTGTATGCGGGTTTTCCGAAAAAGAAATTCACAAACTCTTCAAATACGCCAAACTCACCGGAATCTGCCGTTCGGCGGCGGGATTTTCGTCTTCGATGTAGAAATACTTGATGCGCGTTTTTTTCGCCGCCTTCAGCACGGCCGGCAGGTCGATTTGGCCCGTACCGAGGGCCACGTCGTTCTCGGGCGGGGTGCCGCCGGTGAGGTCGCCCTTCACGCCCCGCTTCAAATCCTTCACGTGCATCAGCTTGAAGCGGGTTGGGTAGCGTTTCAAAAGGGCCACCGGGTCCTGGCCGGGGTGAAACACCCAGAGGATGTCCATCTCGTAGCTCACGTCCGCCGGATTCGTGTTCTGCACCATGTAATCGTAGTACGTCAACCCATCCTTCCAGGGCTGAAACTCGAATCCGTGGTTGTGGTACACGAACGTAAATCCAGCTTCGCGCAACGTTTTCCCAACCTGGTTGAACTCGGCGATGACCTTGTCGGCCTGGGCCTGGTCGAAGGGCGCTTTGCGCGGAAACGAGCCGAGGCGCACGAACTCCACGCCCAGCGTTTTGGCGTCGGCGATGACCTGGTCCGTGCGTTTCATCAAGGCGTCGTAGCCCACGCCGTAGCTGGTGCAGCGCATCCCACGGGCGTCGAGCAGGGCGCGGAGTTCGGCGGCGGGCCTGCCGAACAGGTTCGACATCTCCATGTTGGTGATGCCGATGGCCTTGATTTTGTCGAGCGTCGCGCCAACGTCTTTGGCGAAATCCTCGCGGAGGCTGTACGAGACGAGGCCCGGCGGTTCCTTGAGCAATTTGCCGAAGGGCTTTTGAGCGGAAACGGCCTGCGCGGCGAGGAGGCAGAAGAGAAAGAGGAATTTTTGCATGAAAATGGTTGAAAATGTTCAATACTCAATTTTCAATGTTCAACGCTCAATAAATTGAAAATCAAATAATTGAAAATTGAACATTGAAAATTGAGCATTGAACATTCGACTGTTTTTTAAACCACAACCTTCCACCCCTTCTCGTACTCCCGGCTCCAGAGTTTGGTGGCTTCCTTGTCGTTGAGGATGTGGCCGTTGGTCGGGTCGCAGTTCAGCACGCGGCCCACCCGGTAGGCGATGTTGCCGAGTTGGGGCAGGAGGGTGGTTTTGTGGCCTTCGGCGATGGGCGAGTTGAGCTTGGCCTGCTCGCGCACGGCATCCACGAAATTCAGGAGATGCAGGGCGTCAATGTCGCCAGTGGCGCTGACGGTGTTGGTTGCGTCGGCTTTAACCCCGGCCTTCACGTCCTTGACGAGCTTGTTTTTTTCGTCAAAAATTTTGTAGTCGGCCCCGCCGGGAATGACCATCGTACCCCGTTCGCCGTAGAACGTCGTGCCGCGTCCGCTGCCCTCGACGGGGTGGCCGTTGCAGCTTCGGCCTTCCCAGAGGATGGCGGTGTTGTTCGGAAATTCAAACGTAATCGTCTGCGTGTCGGGGGTCTCCCAGTCGTCTTTGTACGCGAAGCGCCCGCCCGCCGAGGTGACTTTGGTCGGCAACTCCACGCCCAAGCCCCAGCGCATCACGTCGATTTCGTGGGTGCCGTTGTTGAGGGCTTCGCCCGTGCCCCAGTGCCAGAACCAGTGCCAGTTGTAATGCACGAGGTTGTCTTTGAACTCCCGGCGCGGGGCCGGTCCCTGCCAGAGGTCGAAATCAAGACCGACGGGCACAGGCCCTTTTTTGCCCACGCCGATGGTGGGGCGGTTGTTGGCGTACCAGCCCTTGGCGAAGTACACCCGGCCAATCACGCCTTCGCGCAGCGACTGCATGGCCTCCATCAGCGAGGGAAACGAACGGCGCTGGTTGCCCATCTGCACGAGACGCTTGTACTTCTGGGCCGCATCGACCAGCATTTCGCCCTCGGCGGGGTTGTGGGCGCAGGGTTTTTCGACGTACGCGTGCTTGCCCGCCTGGCAGGCCATAATCGCGGCGGGCGCGTGCCAGTGGTCGGGGGCGGCGATGGCCAGGGCGTCGAGGTCTTTCACCTCAAGCAGTTGGCGCACGTCCTTGATGCCCTTCGGGCGCTTGCCGGTGGCTTTTTCAACGGCGGCAATGGCCTTGTTCATCGCCGCTTCGTCCACGTCGCAGATGAAGCCGACTTCGGCGTTTTTCAGCTTCGCAAACTGCTGGGCCAGGTACATCCCCCGGCTGTTGACACCCATCACGCCGAGGACGACTTTTTCATTCGGCGCGCCCGCGAAGGCGAAGGAGGGGGCAAAGGTCAGGCCCGTGCCCGCGAGGGCGGAGGTTTTGAGGAAATCGCGACGGGTTGTCATGAGGGCAAAAGTTTGTGGTTTGTGGTTTGTGGTTTGTAGTTGGAGGAGCAACGCACCCTGGGGCGGTCACTACAAACCACAAACTACAAACCACAAACTTTCCAGTTAATACCCAGGATTCTGGTTGTCCGGGTCGCTCGGGTTGGGCAGGCGGTCGATGTGGACGGTCTGCGGGATGGGCATCAGCTTGTGGAAGGGCTGGAGGCCCACGGCCTGGGGGTTGTACTTTTTCACCCAGTCGTAAAGCAGTTCGTTGCGGAGCAGGTCGTAGCGCTCGTGGCCTTCGCCGAGGAGTTCCCGCACGCGCTCGTTCATCACGAACGTGATCGTTTTCTGAACTGAATTGATCGAATCGACCGGAATCCGCAGTTGGGGCAGCGTGCTTTTCGTCAAATCGGCCAGTGCGCCCCGCTCCGTGGTCAGGAATTGGGCCGGTTTCACTTCGCCTTCCTTGTAGGCCGCCCGCTCGCGCAGTTTGTTGAGGTGGGCGATGGCCTTGTCGTAGCGGCCCATGCGCCCGTGAGCCTCGGCGGCGATGAGGTAGGTTTCGCCGAGGCGGGCGTACACCCAGTCGCGGCTCGACACGATGGTCAGGTCGGCCCGGCTGGGGTCGAGCGATTTCAGCAGCACGGGGTAACGCTTCTGGGTGCCCTGCACGAATTTGTTGCGCGGAATCCAGGTGTACGACTTGCGGGCAATCTGCGCGTCGGTGACGCCCCGGTCCATCGAGAGGTAGATGGCCGAGTCGCCTTCGGCGAATTTGGGTTTGCCCACCAGCGAGGGGTTGGGCGCGTTGGCGGCGGTCCACTTCGGAATCGTGGCGGCGTTGTTGGCGTAAAACGTCCACTTGAAGTTTTTGTAAAACCGCGAATCGTTCTTGCGGTCAAAAAGGTCGAGGGCGTAGTCGGTGGGCACGATGCGGAGGCCGGGGCGGCCGTTGGGAATGTCGCGCCTCATGCCCGCGATGAGGTCGTAGCCCCAGAGCCACACGACGTGGGTCCAGTTGCCGGTGCGGTCGAACCCGCCGAAGCGCACGTCGGGGTTGAACACAATCGAGAAAATTACCTCGCTGTTGCGCTGGTTGTTAAAATCCACGAGCCGGGCCACGTCGGGCACGAGCGAGTAGGCACCCGAATTGATGACGGCCTCGGCGAAGTGGGCCGCGCTGTCGAGGTCGGTCGGTTTTTGCCCGCGCTGGTCGGTCACGGCGCTGCCCCGCGTGAGGTACACTTTGGCCAGCAGGTGATTGGCGGCTCCCCGCGTGGCCCGGCCGTAGTTGCGGGCCGTGAGGGGCAGGGCGTTGGAGGCAAACCGCAAATCGGCGAGGATGGCTTCGTACACCGACGCCACCGGAGCGCGGGTGAATTCTTTTTTCGCCGTTAAATTTTCGTCAAGTTCCAGCGGAATTTTCCCGAACAACTGCACGAGGTGGAAGTAGTAAAACGCCCGCAGAAACCGCGCTTCGCCAATCCACACGTTGCGGTTAGCCTGGTTGGTCAGGAAAGCCCCGCCCGGCACGGTGGGCACGCGCTTGATCACCACGTTGGCCGAGTTGATGCCCCGGTAGTAGGCCGACCACACCGTGCTGAGGCTGCCGTTGGTCGCGTTGAGTGCGGCGCTGTACTCGTTGAAGGCCTTGCCCGCCGAGCCGTCGTTCCACACGTGGGTGCCCATCAGGTTGAGGTCGGAGCCGACGTTTTCGGTGGCGTGAAAATCGCGCAGGGCGGCGTAGGCCGAATTCAGGGCGTTGTTCATCCCGTCTTCCGTTTCGTAAAATTCGTAGGAAATGCCCGAGACCATCGGCTCGTCGAGGTAGTTTTTGCAGGAACTGGTCAGCAAGGCCAGCGCCGCGAGGAGGAGGTATTTGGGGTTCATGGAAATCTGAAGGTTTAGGGTTTAGCGTTCAGGGTTTAGCGTTCAGAGTGAATGACAACCCTGAACGCTAAACCCTAAACGCTAAACAGTTAGAGTCCGACATTCAGCCCGAACAGAATCGCCGTGCGGTTGGGGGTTTCGGCGGCACCGGCTCCTTCGGGGTCAAGAATGTTTTTGTCGCGGTTGAAAATAAACGGGTTGTCCGCCGTGACGTACATCCGCAGGCGGCTCATCTTCAGGCGCTCGGCGATGGCCTGCGGGAAGGTGTAGGCCAGCGTGGCCGTGCGGACGCGGACGAACGAGCCGTCCACGGCCTTCATCGAGTTGGAGTACAGCGGGAAGGTCCGCTCGCTGGGCCGGGGGTAGGTGCCGGTGGGGTTGGTGGGGGTCCAGTAATCGACCCGCACCTGGTTGACGTTGCCGGTCAGAAAATTGCTCAGGCCGTAAATGTCGGCGCTGGTGAGGAATTTCTGGCGGGTGTAGGCGAACACGCTGAACTCGAAGCCTTTGTAACCGAAGGTGTTGGTCATGCCTCCAATCCACGCCGGGCGGTCGGTGCCGAGGATGGTCCGGTCGGCGGGGTTGATGAGGCCGTCGCCGTTGACGTCCACGGGCTTGATGTCGCCGGGGCGGAAGCCGTTGTTGCCTTTTTTATTGAATTCGGCCAGCAGGGCCAGGTCTTCGGGGGTATTTTGCCAGATGCGGTCGATTTTGTAATCGAACACCACGCTGAGGGGCTGGCCGATGAACCAGCCGTTGCCCAGGTCGTCCACTTTTCCTTTGTAGAGTTCGGTGATGGCCTCGCGGTTGCGCGAAAACATCCAGTCGGTACTCCACTGGAAGCCCCCGGTGGTGCGGACGTTGTGGGTCGTCAGGGCTAGTTCCACGCCCGTGTTGCGGGTGGTGCCCACGTTGCGGAGGTAGTCGTTGAAGCCCCCGGCGGTGGGCAGTTGGTCGCGCAGGAGCAGGTCGTAGGTGTTGGAGCGGTACACGTTGACCGACCCTCCCACCCGGCCCCGCAGCAGGCTGAAATCCAGGCCCACGTTGAGCGCCGCCGTGCGTTCCCAGCGCAGGGCCGAGTTGACGATGCTGCCGGGCCGGTAGCCGAAGGCCGGAATCTCGTCCCAGGAGTAGACCGTCCGGGCCAGCGAACCCTGGGTTTGGTAGGGGCTGATCGAGGTATTGCCGGTTTCGCCGTAGCCCCCGCGCAGCTTGAGTTCGTCGATGAAACTCACGCTGCGCATGAACGGCTCCTCGGCGAGGTTGTAGGCCAGGGCCACCGAGGGGAAAAACGAAAACTTGTTGCCTTCGGCCAGGCGCGAGGAGCCGTCCACCCGGCCCGTCAGGGTGAGGTAGTACTTGTTTTTGAAGTTGTAATTCACCCGGCCCATGTAACTCAGCAGCCGCCAGCGCGAAAACCCGCTGCCGATGCCCGTGATGTTCTGCCCCGTGCCGAGGTTGTAAAACTGCTGGGCTTCGTAGGGCAGTTGGGTCACGGTGCCGGTCGAACTTTCCAGCCGCTCTTCCTGCACGCTTTGCAGCAGCGTCACGCCGAAGTCGTGTTTTTCCTGGAAACGCCGGTTGTAAAACAGCAGGTTTTCGAGGGTGTAGCTGAAGCGGTTGCTCTGGGCGTAGGAGGCCGTGGACGACCCGCCCTTGCCTTCCGACGACTGGGCGGCGAAAAACACCCCGTTACGCGTGAGGCTGAAATCCGGCCCGAAGTTGACCCGGAATTTCAGGCCCTTCAGCAGATCGACTTCCCCGTAAAAACTTCCGAAAAAGCGGGTGTTGCGCTCTTCGCGCTTCACGCCGTCGATGTCGAGCAGGGCGTTGTAAATGTTGGCGTCGTTGCCGGGATTCAGAATGTCCCGACCCAGCGAATCGACCGGCACCGTGAGCGGCGAAGCCCGGTGGGCCTGGTAGTACAAATTTTGCCCCCGGTTCTGAATCGAATACGCGAAGGTGTTGGAGAAACCCACCCGCACGCGCTTCGAAATGTCGTGGTCGATGTTGAAGCGGGTGGTGTAGCGGTTGAAATCCTTGCCTTTCATGATGCCCTTGTCGCTGAACAGGGCCGCCGAGAGCAGGAAGCGGGTTTTGTCGCCCCCGCCCGCCACGCTCACCTGGTGGCTTTGCAAGGCCGACGAGCGCAGTACCTGGTCGGGCCAGTTGGTGGTGCGCACGCGCTCGGGGTGGTAGGTGCCGTCGGGGTCGTAGGCTTGGCGCAGGCCCTGCCACATGTAAAAATCGCGGGGGGCGAACAGGGCCGAATCTTCCAGGAAATTGGGCGTGGCGGATTTGTAAATAAAACCCGTCAGGCGGTTGCGGAACGCTTCGCGGGTGAGTTCGGCGTGCCCGGCCCCGTCGTAGAGGTTCAGGCGCTGGGAGGGGAACTGTACCCCGTAAAACGCGTCGTAGGTGACGGTGGTTTTGCCCGCCTTGCCCCGTTTGGTGGTGATGAGAATCACGCCGTTGGCTCCCCGCGAACCGTATATCGCGGTGGCCGAGGCGTCCTTCAAAATTTCCATGCTCTCGATGTCGCCGGGGTTGAAGTCGTTGAGGTTGCCGCCCGCCAGGGGTACGCCGTCGACGACGTAGAGCGGTTCGTTGGAGGCCGTGAACGAGCGGTTGCCCCGGATGCGGATGGACGCGCTCTCGCCCGGCCCGTAGTCGGCGGTGGCCACGTCGACCCCCGCCGCCCGGCCCTGGAGTGCCTGCACGACGTTGGTCACGGGCACGGCCTGAATCTGCTTGCTGCTCACCGAGGCGACGGCCCCGGTCAGGTCGCGCTTTTTCTGCACGCCGTAGCCGACCACCACGACCTCTTCAAGGCCCTGACTTTCCTCCTGGAGCGTCAGGTTCAGTTCCGTCCGAGACCCGACGGTCATTTCCTGGGTCACGTACCCCACCGAACTGAACACCAGCACGGCGCTACTCCCGCTGACGGCGAGCCGGTAGCGGCCCTGCCCGTCGGTGGTGGTGCCGTTGCGGGTGCCTTTCTCGGCGACGTTCACGCCGGGCACTCCTTCGCCTTTGGGGTTGGTGACCTGCCCCGCCACCTGAACGGCGGGCAATAAACGCGGCGCGGTGCCAGGCCAGGCGTAACCGCCTAAGGGTAGTGCCAGCAGGCAACCGAGCGCCGCTAACCACCCGAAGTGTCCCAGTGGCCTTTGTAAAGCCTTTTTCATAATAGAAGTAGATTTAGTTATTGGAGACTGATAAGAGTTTATGGTGTAAATGCAAAAACTCAACACAGTTAACCAAAAAATTGTACACAATTTTTTGGTTAACTGTGTTGAGTTTTAGAAAATTTCGTTGAAGTGTGTCGAACTGAATGCGCTGACGTTTGAAGCAAAGACCCAACGCAAACTTGGAAACGCAGTCGCTTGCACGAAAAGGAGTACCTTTGAGAAAAATTGCTCGTTATGAACTGGACGGAATACATCCACGCCAATCCAGCCATTTTAGGCGGCAAACCAGTCATCAAAGGCACCCGCATTTCGGTGGAGCTACTCCTCGAACGCCTCGCGCAGGGTTGGACGGAAGAACAGATTTTTGAAAGCTATCCCCACCTGCCGAAAGAAAGCCTGAGGGCGGTGTACGCGTTTCTTCACGACACCGTCAAAGACGATGTTTTCTTCCTGCCTGGTTCGGAACTCCGGCAAGCTTCATGACCCAGGGTGCCCTCCGGTGGTTAGCCGATGAAAATTTCCCTGTTCCGGCGTACCGGGTACTCCGTGAAGCGGGTTGGGACGTCGAACACGTTGGATTGACCGAACCTGGTTTGCCGGACACCGAGGTAATGAACCGAGCCATTCGGCAGGGCCGCATCCTGCTCACGTTCGACAACGACCACGGCACGCTCGTGTTCCGACAGGGATACCGCCCTCCGGGGGTCGTTCATTTCCGCCTGATGGACTACTTGCCCGCGACACCCGCCAACACATTGTTGACGTTGGAAAAAGCGGGCTGGGCGTTTCAAGACCGCTTCACCGTCATCGACGACGCACAAATTCGTCAGCGCTCCATCCCGGCGTAACGTTCAGGGCAGTTGCGCATCCAACTCAATTCCCCAAATCCACCAGCCGCGCCCGCAAAAACTTCATCCCCGGAAACGCCGACTTGAATTCTTCGTCGACGCCGCCCACCCAGGCGTAGCGCAGGCCCGAAATGAGCACGTCCCGGCCCGCTTTCCCCGCCGTGCGGCAGGCGGCGCGGGTGCCGTCGGGCAGGTAGAGGCTGGCGATGCCGTCGTTCCACTCCATTTTCATGTGAATCACCCGCTTGCCGTCGGCGAGGGGTTTCCACCAGGCGTAGTCGCCCATCACCTGCTCGGTTTTTTCGGTGTCCACCACGTTGTTGGGGCCGAGCACCACGATTTTCGACCAGCCGTGGCCCACGCCCAGGCCCTCGCGCTGCTGCCCCAGGCGCAGGGCGAAGGTGTGCCGGGTCATCGGGGCCAAATCGGCGATGCCCGACACGCCCGCCCAATGCACGTCGGGGTGGTGGGTTTTGCCGCGAAATTCTTTCAGCGGCGAAGCGGGCGGCGCGTCGGCGGTGAGCCAGAACTCGAAGGTGCCGTTTTTCACGGCGTAGCCCGCATCCCACACGAGCCGCTGGTCGTTGCCGGTCACGCGCCAGCCGCCGTCCCAGGTGCCGCCGCGCACGGTGCCCCGGAACGCCTCCGGGCCACCGGTCAGGTCAGTGTCGAACACGACTTTCCCCCACTTCACCGCCACGGGCGGGCACCCGGCGGGTTTGTCCAAATCAACCACCACCGCCCGGAGCACGCGCAGGCCCACGAGCGAGCCGTGGTGCCAGCCTTTTTTCTCGCCCAAAATTCCGCCCACCGCCGCGTAGCGAAACTGCGTGACGGGCTGGGCCTCGCCGCCGCAGGCCGTTTGCCCCGTTTTTTCGCCCACCCGGTTCGACCAGGTCATCACGCCGTTGCGGATTTCAGCCCGGACAACGTGCTCGGTGCGGTCGTCCAGCATCCAGTCGGCGTACTCGCCGAAGGTTTTTTCGCAAATCGTGGCCGGTTGGTTGGCGGCGAAAATTTCGGCCTTCGAGAATTTGTAGCCTTCGCCCCCGGCGCGGGCGTAACCCCCTGGGCATTGGTTGAAGTCCTCGCAGGCGGCGAGGCCCAGCCAGTTTCGCTTGCGTTCGGCGAAGGTCACGCCGCCTTTCCGCGTCACGACCACCTCGAAGTAGCCGTTTTTGATTTGGTAGCCCGCGTCGAGCACGATGCGGTCGAGGTCGCCGCTGACGCGCCAGCCCCCGTCCCAGGTGCCGCCCTCGACGCGCACGCGGGCATCGGCCGGTTTGCGTTGGGTCAGGTCGAGGTCGATGACGCGACACTGGGCCGGAGCGGCTTGCCGGGCGAGCAGCAGGAGCAGGGCAGGGAGGAAAAACGAACGCGGGGTCATGGTGAAAAAAGGGGAGAGGGATGAACGGAAGAAGTTCGCGGTCAGCTACTGATTCACCCCCCGCGCCTTGAGCCGGTCCAACTCGGTGCGCAACCGCTGCACGTGCTCGGGGTGGCGGCTGGCCAGGTTGGTTTTTTCGCCCAAATCGGTCTGGAGGTCGTAAAGCTGGGGTTGGGGGTTGTTGCCGGTTTCGGTGTTGGTGTTTTGGTTGCGCGGGGCGCCGTCGTTGGGTTCGATGTACTTCCACCGACCGTCGGTGATGGCCCAGGTGCGAGCGTGTTCCACGAGCAGGGTCCGGCCCCTGGGGTCGTCGCCGAGCAGGGCGGACAGTTGGTTTTCCGAATCGGTGGCGTCGGCGGCGTTCACCGCTTGCCCCGTCAGCGCGGCGAAGTCGGCCAGAAAATCCACCTGACTCACCAGCGCGCCGGAAGTGCCCGGCTTCACGCGCCCCGGCCAGCGCACGAGCAGGGGCACCCGCGTGCCCGCCTCGAAAATGCCACCTTTGCCCCCGCGCAGCGGCCCGGCGGGGCGGTGGTTGCCCAGTTTCAGCACGGCATCGTCGTGGTAGCCGTCGTCCACCACGGGGCCGTTGTCGCTGCTGAGCAGCACGAGCGTGTTTTGGGTCAAGCCGAGGCTGTCGAGGGTTTTGAGTACCTCGCCCACCGACCAATCGAATTGGAGCAGGGCGTCGCCCCTCGGCCCCATGCCGCTTTTGCCCGCGAAGCGCGGGTGCGGTACGCGGGGCACGTGGACGTCGTGCGTGGCGAAGTAGAGAAAAAACGGCCGGGCGCGGTTGGCGCGGATGAATTCAACGGCCTTGCCCACGAAGCGGTCGGCCATGTCTTCGTCCGTCCAGCGGGCTGCATTTCCCCCCGTCATCCAGCCGATGCGGCTGACGCCGTTGACGATGGTCATGTCGTGGCCGTGGCTGGGTTTCATTTTCAACAGTTCCGGATTTTCGCGGCCCGTGGGGTCGCTGCCGATTTTCTCGGCGTAATTCACCCGAATCGGGTCGGCGGAGTCGAGGCCCACCACGCGGCGGTTTTCAACGTACACCGTCGGCACGCGGTCGCCGGTGGCGGCCATGATGAAGGCGTCGTCAAAACCCACCTCCTGGGGACCGGGGCGGATTTCGCCGTTCCAGTCGGGGCCGTTTGGCCCACCCAAGCCGAGGTGCCACTTGCCCACCACGCCCGTGCGGTAGCCCGCTTTCTGAAACACGGCGGGCAACGTCTGCCGACCGGGCCGGACGATGAGTGGCGCGTCGCCGGGCAAAATGCCCGTGCCCTTGCGCCGCCAGGCGTACTCGCCCGTCAGCAGCGAATACCGCGAGGGCGTGCAGGTGGACGCCGTGGTGTGGGCGTGGGTGAAACGCAGCCCCCCGGCGGCGAGGCGGTCCACGTTCGGGGTGTTGAGGGTGTTGCTGCCGTAGCAGGAAAAATCGCCAAAGCCGATGTCATCGGCGTAAATCAGCACCACGTTCGGGCGGGTCGGTGTGGGGCGGTTCTGCGCCCCGGCGGACGACGTCAGGATACAGGCGAGCAGCAACGGCAGGAGAAGCGGGCGAAAACGCATGGCGAAACGAGGGGAGATGAGGAAAAATGGAGTTGCAATTTCCCGATGAAATTCAATTTTTCCCGATAAAACTCACCCGTACCATCGGCCCGAACGCACCCCCGCGCAGAAGTGCCGCCGTCTCACCGCAAGGCCGCAAAAATCAATTCCGCCGCCCGCCCACGCGTGGCCACCCCCGGCGCGGCGTTCGGGGCTTGGGGCGGGCGACCCGTCGCGAGGTCGAGCACCGCCTCCAACTGCGCCTCGGTCACGGGGGCCTCCGGGTCAAACCGCGATTCGTTGACGTACCCCTCTTCGGTCATGGCGTACTGGTCGGTCTTCACGCCCAGGGCGGCGCACCACTCCCGGTCGTAGAACGTCTCGGCGTAGCGGAGCAGCGGGTGGGTGCGGGGCAGGTCCTTGAAGTGAAACGCCGTCACGCTGACGGGTACCTTCAGCGATTTCACCACCGCCTCGACCGCCTGCGCCCGCGTGACGGGCTGGGCGGGCCGAAAAGTGTAGTCCTCGTAGCCGGGAAAGCCGTCGGCCAGCGAGAGCTTCTGCACGGCGACGAACGCCGGGTCGCTCACGGGCACGTCCTTGAAAATGACCAGGATGGATTTTGCCGCCAGCATCCGGTCCTGCAACTCGGTCACGTTGACCTCGCGCAGGGGTTTTTTGTCGCGCAGGCTGAGCACCGCGGCCAGCCCGGCGGCCATGCCCATCTGCATCCGGGTGGTTTCGAGCCGCGTGCCCTGGTACCCGATGTGCGTCGACGACACGGCCTGCCCCACGAGCAGCCCCTCGACGCCCGTGGGCACCAGGCAGCGGTAGGGAATCAGGAAGGGCGCCACGGCGGGCATGAGCAGTTCGCCCTCGCCGCTGTCCATGTCCTGGGGCGTGCGCATGGGCCGCACGGGGTGGATGTCGATGACGTAGGTGCCGTGCGCGATGCCGTCGGCGTGCGTGGGCGGGCGGATGCCGTCGCCGGTGAGGAAGGGGTTGATGTCGGCTTCGTTGAGCAGGTAGTCGCCCAGGATGCGCCGCCCCTGCCGGACGTAGAGTTCAACGGGAAAGTTGCCGTTTTCGGGGTATTCGTCGTTGGCCAGGCCGAGGTTGGTTTTGCCTTCCTCCTGCTGGAGGTAGTACAGGTAGCCCAGCGCGTGCTGCTTGTGGGCGTCGATGATTTTCTGACGCTCCTCGTAACTCGCTTCGAGGTAGCCCCGGTTGCCGCCGGGGAGTTCGACGCCGTAGGGGTAGTTGTTGGTGTCGTGCTTGCCGTTCGGGATTTTTCCCGAAAAACTCGCCCACGAGTCTTCCCACTTCACGCCGTGGACGTACTTGGCCCGGTCGTAACCCGGCGGCGGCGATTTCAGCACGTGCGGGCGGGTTTTCGGGCCGGGGCCGTAGTCCTTGAGCGTCATTCGGAAGCTGTACCCCTGGAGGCCCGCGTCGGCCTCGCCCGTGCTTTCGGGCATGATGCGGTTGCGGTGGACGATGAACTTGCTGCTCGCGTTGACGCCCCCCCGGTCGTAGTAGATGATGCCCGCGTGCGGCTCCAGGGGCGAGCGGGCCTCGCGGGCGGTGCGGTACTGCGCCCCGGCCCAGGCGGCCACGTCGCCCTCGTCGGTGGCGTCGAGGGTGACGGGGGCCAGTAGGCGCGTCCGCTGGCCCCCTTTCCCGACCACCACCACGCCCAGCACCCGGTTGAGCGGGGTGCGCAGCACGCTCACCGGGCGGGTTTCAAACAGCGTCTCGACGTTGGCCTCGGCCCGGACCATCTCCTTGAAAATCCGGTTGGCCACCTCCGGCTCGTGCTTCAGGCCCTCGTCGCAGTCGGGGTGGTTGTTGTAATGCGCCCTGACTTTCTGGCGAAATTCTTCAAAAAGCCCCGACGACCCCGTGTTGTACCGGAAGTTGCGGTTGAGGTCGGTTTTGGAAACGCCGCTGCTCACCATGCCGCCCAGCCGGGTGGTGCGCTCCACGAGCGCCACCTTCAGGCCGTTGCGGGCCGCCATCACTGCCGCGCCCAGCCCCGACGAGGTGCCGCCGATGACGACGAGGTCGTACCGTTTTTCGGGCAAATCAGCGCTTTGCGCCCGACCGGACGCGGGGGCCAGCAGCGCGGCCACGCCCCAGAAAATGAGGATGCGAAAGGGTTGGGGTGTCATGGTTTCGAGGTTAATCCGGCAGGTGGACGGGTTACCAAACGTCCGGGGTTTGCACGAATTTATGGAACAAAGATGAAACCTAAATTTAATTTACTACACATTCATCAAAAAAATTGTACACAATTTTTTTGATGAATGTATTAAAAATTGCAAACTTCGTGCTTTCAATCCTCGAAAACCTCCTGAAACCATGCGCCTCCTCCGGCTTCCACTTCTGGGATTGTCCAGCCTTTGCCTTGTCGCTGCGACGACCAACGCGCAAACTGTTGCCGAAAAAACCGTCGTGCAGGATGCCCTGCGGAGCCAAAGCAGCGGCAAGGCCCAGGGCGCGGGCGAGTTTTTGCCCGAAGGCGGCTGGCGCAGCCGGGGCGGGCGGCTCGTGTACGACGCGGGCGAGGTGATTGAAAAAGGCAGTTTTGAAATCACGATGCGCGGCGTGACCCTGCCCGCCACGGGCGCGGCCAAGAGCAACGTGCTCACGGCCTGGGAAAGCGGCGAGCCGTTCAAGTCGGGCAAGGAGCCGGGGGCGTTCTGGATGCTCCGCATCGGCACCACCTGCCACGTGAAGGCCCTCGCCGCTTCCGATGGCTCCGACACCCGCTACGAGGCCGACATTCACCCGCCCCAGCCCGTGCAGGGCGAAGCCCACCGCTACCGCATCGAATGGGCGGCCGGCGTGGTGCGGTACTTCATGGACGGTACTCGCGTGTACGAGCACACGTTCCCGCGCATGGCCGTGCGTTACTTCGTGCTGGGGCTGGACAACTCGTTTTCGGCCAATGCCCTCACCGACCCGGCCCCGATTCTGAGCGACCTGAACATCGTGAACGGCGGCGCGGCCCTGCCCACTAGCCCCGTCGCCAGCGAAAACGTGGCGCGGTACTCGGTTTTCGAGAAAACCTTCGCCGCTTCCGGTCGGCAAACCAACCCCTACCGCGACGTGACCGCGACGGTGACGTTCCGTCGCCACATGGGCGCGACGAAAACGCTGCCCTTGTTTTTTTCGGGGAAAATGGGCTGGAAATTCCGCTTCTCGCCCGATTCCCCCGGCCGCTGGGATTGGAACGTTGAGTCGAACGACCCGGCGCTGAACGGGCAAACCGGGGCCTTCACCTGCGCGCCCTCCGACCTGCAAGGCGGAGTGGTGGTGAAAGGCAACGCCAGCACCCGCTCGATGACCTACGAAAATGGAGCCGAGTACTGGCTCTTCGGCGATACGAACTGGGCCGCGTTCGCCGCCGACAACACCGAGAAATTGAACCGGCAAACGGTTGCGAACTACGCCGAAGTCCGCGCCGGGCAGGGGTTCAATTTCGTGCAAACGGCCCTGCTGACGGGCAAACCCAACGAAGGCGGCGCACCGTTCCTGGATTTGAAAGCCGAAATTCCGAACGAAGCCTACTGGCGGGAGGTGGACGAGCGCGTGCGCGTTTTCAACGAAAAAGGAATTACGCCCCTGCTCACGCTGGCCTGGGGCGCGAAAAAAGCCCCGCTGTTCACCCAGTCCTGGGACGACTTTCCGGGCGACGCCGCCCGGCTGCGCTTCGCCCGCTACGCCGCGGCCCGGTACGGCGCCTTCAACGTGGCCTTCGCCCTCGCGGGGGAGTGGAACCGCGCCGACGCCTCGCCCGCGCGGGTGGCGCTGGTGAAAAAACTGGGCGAAACCGTGGCCGCCGCCGACCCCCACGACCGCTGGATTACCCTGACCGCCGACCCGGCGAAGGGCGGCTCGGTGGCCCAGTTCGCCGCCGAACCCTGGGCGACGTTCCACGACGTCCGCACCACGCCCCGCGACCGCTACGCGAGCCAGTTCGGGGTTAATTTTCCCGAAAAAATGACGGTGCAGGCCGGGTTGCCGGTGGTTGGGAAAACGACCCCGCCCGACGTCCTGCGCCACGCGGCCTACGACGGGCTGATGGCCGGAAACTACCTCGTCGTGGCCTTCGCCGGGAGCCAGTTCGGCGGTTTCGACCAGCCCGGCCCCTTCGACCCAACCGCCGAGGCCGAGAGCCTGCGCGCGTTGCAACGCGCCAAAACGCTGTTTCTCGACGAAGTCCCCCGCGACAACGGGCGCGGCGGCTGGAACTGGCTCCGGCCCTTCCGCGCCGGTACGTTCCGCTGCGACACCATGCTCATTTCGCCGGTGGCCCGGAGCGCCGACGGCCCGGCGGGCTTGCCGCCCACCCGCCAACACGCCGTGATGGCCAAAACGGGCAAGGGCTTCACCGCCGTGGTGTACGTGCGCGGCCAGGCCGGGGCGTACACGCTCAAACCCTCGCACGACCCCCTCGACCCGGCGCGGAAGGTGGCGGAGCGCACCCACACGATTCACCGTTTCGACCCCCGCACGGGCGAGTACACCCTGCTCGAAACCCGCACGGGCGAATCGCCGCTGATTCCGCTCACCGCGCCCGACGCCCGGGATTGGGTGTTCGTGGTGCGGCGGATGAACATGTTTGAGCCGGACGTGGCCGCCGCGAGTGGTAAGCCCTGAGGCGTCAGTTTGCGGCTTCCCCACCTCGGTCTGTGTGCCACAGACCGAGGTGGGGAAGCCGAGTGAAGCAGCCTAAACTTCAATCAACCCGATGCGCCGATGAAACCCCATTTTCACAAAGTGCCCGTCAACGGCGCGGATTCGTTTTCGGTGCGGCGCACGGTGCGCCCGCACTTCGGGACGGTGTGGCACTACCACCCCGAACTCGAACTGCACTACGTCGTGCAGGGCGAAGGGGTGCGGTTCATCGGCGACGACGTCAGCAATTTCAACGTCGGTGAATTGATTCTGCTCGGTGAAAACCTGCCCCACACCTGGCGGTGCAGCCCGGCGTATTTCGAGGAAAACTCCGGCAAGCAGGTGGAGAGCATCGTGGTGCATTTTCGCCCCGACTGCCTGGGCAGCGGGTTTCTGCACCTGCACGAAGCCGCCCCGATTCTGCGCCTCTACGACCGCGCCCGCCGGGGGTTGGTCATTGAAAGCGAGCGGAAAACGCGGGTGGTTGGGTTGATGGAACAAACGGTGCGGGCCACGCCCCTGCACCGGTTGGCGTTGCTGCTGGCCATCCTGCACGAGCTGGCCGAAGCCACCCCCGACGAGGTAAGCACGATTGCCTCGGCCCACGCCTTCTACCAGCCCAGCGAGCCGGAGACCGACCGCCTCAACGCAGTGTGCAACTACACGCTGGCGCACTACGCAAGCAACCTCTCGCTGGCCGAAGTGGCCGCCGTGGCCAACCTGAGCGTCACGTCGTTTTGCCGGTATTTCAAACTGATGACCCACAAAACGTACTTCGACTTTCTGACCGAGGTGCGCATCAGCCACGCTTGCCGGGCACTGGCCGAAAACCGGCTGCCCACCGAGGTGATTTGCTCGGAGAGCGGCTTCAACAATCTTTCCAACTTCTACCGGCATTTCAAGCGCATCAAGGGCACGTCGCCGGTCGAGTTCCGGCGCAGCTACCACGCCGTGGCGTGAGGGGAATCCGGCATCGGAAGCGGGCCTGCGCGGGCACGAAGCGAGCGGAACACACTCGCTAATTTTTTTCAAGAACCGGCTAACATCCTACAAAAGCCGGGGGAGGAATCGCCGGAATTTTGGGGTATAATTCAAAAATCGGGGCGGAAAGTCCAAGTTCGGCTTCCTGAGTTTGTAGCATTTTCCACCGCGGTAATTCCTGTTTCCCGTAAACCTTTAAACACCTATGAAACCAGTTCGACCCTTTTTTCAATGGTTCGGCAGCCTACCGTGCGGGGGCGGAACCGGGCGGGCGCTGGCCCTCTGTGCCTGGCTGCTGGGCACCGGCCTGACCCTCGCTACACCGGCGCGGGCCGACCAGCCCGTGAGCGGGCGCGTGACCGACGAATCGGGCGCAGCCCTGGCGGGCGTGAGCGTGGTCCTGAAAGGCACCACGCGGGGCACCACCACCAACGCCGAAGGGCGCTACAACCTGCTTGTGCCCGAGCGCGGAGCCACGCTCGTGTTTTCGTTCGTCGGCTACGCGCCGAAGGAAATTGCCGTGGGGAACCAAACCACCCTTAACGTCGCCCTGGCGGGCGATGCCCAGTCGCTGGGCGAAGTGGTGGTGGTGGGCTACGGCGAGCAAAGCCGCCGCGACGTGACCGGCTCGGTGGTGTCGGTGTCGGCCAAGCAAATTGAGAACGTGCCCGTAACGGGCCTCGACCAGGCCCTGACGGGTCAGCTTGCCGGGGTGCAGGTGCAGGAAACCACCGGCGCACCGGGGGGCACCATCAACGTGCGGGTGCGGGGCAGTGGCTCCATCGGGGCGGGCAACGAACCGCTGTACGTGGTCGACGGGTTTCCGGGCGTGACCAACCTCAACGCCATCAACCCCAACGACATCCAGAGCATCGAGGTGCTCAAGGATGCCTCGGCGGCGGCCATCTACGGCTCGCGGGGGGCCAACGGCGTGGTCATCATCACCACCAAGCGCGGGCGGGCGGGCAAGACGACGTTCAGACTCGACAGCTACACCGGTTTTCAGAACGTGCTGCGCAAAATTGACGTGCTCAACGCCACCGAGTACGCCGAGCATTTCATCGCTGCGAAAAACAACGTATTCCGCGACCTGGGCCGGGAGACGGATTTTACGAAACTGAAAAACTCCCAGCGGCCCATCGCCAACCAGATTCTGCCGATTTTTCTCACCAACGATTCGTCCAACGTCGTCAACCCGGCCCTGGGCGCAGGCACCGACTGGCAGGACGCCATCTACCGCACGGCCCCGGTGAGCAGCATCCAGCTCACCGCCACGGGCGGCAGCGAGCGGGTGCGGTTTGCGGTGACGGGGGGGTATTTCAACCAGCAGGGCATCATCATCAATTCGGGCTTCGACCGCTACTCGGTGCGCCTCAACCTCGACGCCGACCTGTCGCGCAAGCTCAAAATCGGCATCAACCTGGCCCCCTCGTACACCCGGCGGCGGATTGTCAACTCCGACGACACCTGGTCGCGGGAGGGCATCGTGCTGACGGCCCTGACCATTTCGCCCCACATTCCGGTGCAACTGCCCGACGGCACGTACCCCGGTCAATACCAACTCGGAACGCCCGGTTTCAACGCCATGATTAACCCCGTGGCCATCGCGACGCTGTTCAACCAGCGGGAAAAAGAATTCACGACCACGGGCCTAATGTACCTCGACTGGAATCCCCTGCCCGGCCTGACGGCGCGCAGTTCCATCGGCACGAGCGTGGTCACGTCGGCGTACGCGAGCTACTACCCCTCCACGCTGGGTCGGGGCGGGCAGGCCCCGCCGTCGCTGGCCCGGGCCGAAGCCCGCTCGTCGATGCTGCTCAACTGGGTCAACTCCAACACCCTGACCTACACCCGCACCCTGGCCGACAAGCACAACCTGCTGTTTCTGCTCGGCAACGAAACCCAGCGGCAGGACGTGGAAGACACCTACCTGCGGGGCGAGAAGTTTTCGTCCGACGCCGCGCCCTACGTTGGGGCGGCGGGGCTGATTACCGCCGGGTCGGGGGGGCTTTCGGAGTGGTCGCTGCTGTCGTTTTTCGGGCGCGTCACCTACGACTACGCCCGCAAGTACCTGCTGACGTTCAACATCCGCCGCGACGGTTCGAGCCGGTTTGGTCCCAACCGCAAGTGGGGCACGTTCCCCTCGGCCTCGGCGGGCTGGCAAGTACTCGACGAGCCGTTCATGCAGGCGGTCAAACCGACGGTTTCGACGCTGAAACTCCGGGCCAGCTACGGGCTGGGCGGCAACAACAACATCGGCAACTACGCCTACCAGGGCCTGCTTTCCGACCAGAACTACGTGCTGGGCAGCGGCCTGGGCGAACTCATGACGGGCCTGGCCCCGGCCAGCCTGGTGAACCCCGACCTGCGCTGGGAAACCTCCCGGCAGGCCGACCTCGGCGTGGACGCGGGCTTTTTCGACGACCGCCTCAACCTGACCGTCGATTACTACGACAAAGTAACCCAGGACCTGCTCCTCAACGTCAACGTGCCGCGCATCACCGGCTACCAGCGCATCCTGACCAACATTGGCAAAGTGCGCAACTGGGGCTGGGAAGTGGCCCTCACCTCGCGTAACCTGACCGGGGCGAGTTCGACCGGGGCGAGTTCGACCGGTGGCCGGGGCCTGGAGTGGACGACCAGCCTCAACCTGTCGTTCAACCGCAACCGGGTGCTGGCCCTGGGCTCCAGCGGCGACCGGATTCTGTCGGGCACGTCGCAAATCTTCGAGTCGCACGTGGTGGAGGTGGGGCAGCCGCTGGGCAATTTTTACGGCTACAAAATCCTGGGCGTGTTCAACTCCCAGGAGGAAATCAACGCCTGGGCCCGCTGGACCTCCGGCCCCGTGACCCGCCCCGGCGACTACCGCTTTCAGGACACCAACGGCGACGGCCTCATCAACGCCTCGGACCGGACCATTCTGGGCAACGCCTTCCCGAAGGTCATCTACGGCATGACCAACACCTTCCGGTACCGGGGCGTGGAATTCAACATTCTCGTGCAGGGTAACCAGGGCAACCAGGTCATCAACGGCACGCGGCGCTTCATGGGCATTCTGACCACGGGCAACAACCAGTACCGCGAAATTGTGGAGGGGGCCTGGCGCTCGCCCGAAAATCCGGGTACGGGCTACGCCCGGCAAGGCGGGTCGTCGAACAACAACATTAACATGAATTCGACCTGGGTCGAAGACGGCTCATTTTTCCGCATCCGCACCGTTTCGCTGGCGTACAACGTTCCCCAGACCCTGCTGAAAAACGTTGGCCTGCGCGGCCTGCGGGTGTACAGCCTCATGCAGAACCCGCTCATGGCGACCCGCTACCTCGGTTACAACCCCGACGTGAGCTTCAGCGGCCGGGCCGTGCTCAACCCCGGCGTTGATTACGGTACGTACCCGCTCGCCCGCACCACCACCTTTGGCGTCGTTCTGGATTTCTAAACCGCATGATTTCATGAAAACTACCCGTTTTTTCCGATATTCCTGGCTGGGCGCGCTGCTGGGCCTGACGGCGTGCAGCGAAGATTTCCTCGACCTGCAACCCAACACGCAGGTTTCGACCAGTTCGTTTTACGCCTCCACGTCTGATTTTCGCACGGCGGTCAACGCTGCCTACGCCGCCCTCCAGCCTGACGCCCTCTACGGCAGCACGTACAGCCACTTCACCGAAGTGCCCGCCGACAACGTGACCGTGCAAAACCCCAACGGTGCCGGGGGCATCGCTCAGAATGAATTCGATTTGTTTGTCGTCACCCCGACCAACCCGAGTCTGCTCACGTTTTACTCCGGGTCGTACACGGCCATTCAGCGGTGCAACATCGTGCTCAGCCGCATCGACGCTTCGGAGGTACCCGCCGCGCTCAAGGACCAATTCATCGGTGAAACCAAATTCATCCGGGCGCTGATGTTTTTCAACCTGGTCCGGTTTTTCGGCGACGTGCCCCTGGTGCTAACCGAAATCAACGCCGCCGAAGAAGGCTACGCCTTTGAGCGCGCCCCGGCGGCGAAGGTGTACGAGCAAATCCTGGCCGATCTCACCGACGCCGAAGCCAAACTGCCCGTGAGTTACACCGGCACCGACGTGGGCCGGGCCACGCGGGGAGCCGCCAAAACGCTGCTCGGCAAGGTGTACCTCACCCAGCAGAATTTCCCGCTGGCGGTTACGAAGCTCAAGGAAGTCATCGACCTGACCGGCCCGGGCGGACGGGTGTACGACCTGGCCCCGGCCTACCGCGACAACTTCGACCCGGCCAAATCGAACAACGCCGGGCACCGGGAATCCATCTTCGAGATTCAGTACAAAACCGGTGGCATCGGCGAAGGCAGTCCGTTCACCTCCGCCACGGCCCCACCCAACGGCCCGCTTTCGCTGACGGGCATCGGAAATGGCAACGGTGTGTTCATGTGGCCCACCGTGCAGGCCTTCAACGCCATGCCCCGCACCGACCCGCGTCGGGCGGCCACCGTCGATTCGCTCATCATCAACGGGCAGATGCAGCGGTTTGTCCGGAAATACCTCCAGCCCCAGTACGGCAGCATTCCGTTCAACGCCTTCGATTCGGACATGAATTTCCCCCTGCTCCGTTTCGCCGACGTGCTGCTGATGTACGCCGAAGCCCTCAACGAGGTCAACAACGGCCCCAATGCCGCCGCCTACGAGGCCATCAACCGGGTGCGCCGCCGGGGGCACGGCGTGACCACGGCGGCTTTTGACGTGCCACCGGGTTTGAGCAAAACCGCGTTTGCCCTGGCCGTGGAAGCCGAACGCCGCATCGAACTGGCCTTTGAAGGCCACCGCTGGCCCGACCTCGTGCGCACAGGCCGCGCCATCCCGGTGATGACGGCCCTGGGTTTCAACGTGAAACCGCACCACCTGCTGTTCCCGATTCCCCAGGCGGAAATCGACATCAACCCCACGAAAATGACGCAGAATCCGGGGTATTGAAAATTCATCGCAGGGGCAACTCTCTTGCGTTTGCCCCGGCGCTTGCTGGCTTCAAGCGACTATTTCATAGGTTTAATCCTTATCCTCCGGCGGCTTTGCTACCGGAGGATTTCTCCCCATTTTTTTAAAATCAACCCCATGCGTCAACTCGCCGTTTTCATGCTACTCTGCTCGCTCGTCGCCGTTTCCGTTCGGGCGCAGACCGCGCTCGACCTCTCGCGGGCGGTCATTTTTTCTCCGAAAAACGGCACCACGCCCGAACGCAAGGCCGCGCAGATGCTGGCGGAGGAAATCGAAAAGCGCACCCGGCTTCGGCTGAAAACCACCGACGTCTGGCCGACGGGCAGCGGGCCGGTGATTGCGGTGGGGCAGGAGGCGGGGTTGGCAAAATCGGGCCGGTTTAGCGGTTCGCGCGTCGGCGGACTAAAGTCCGCCGGTACCACAGCCGATGGCTACACCGTCCGCGTTGAGAAAAAAGCCCAGCCCGTCGTGTGGGTCGCGGGCAACGACCCGCGCGGCACCGTGTTCGGGGCGGGGTTTCTGCTCCGAAACCTGCGGATGGAGCGGGACAGGCTGACGGTTTCCGAAAACCTCAACGCCACCGAAGCCCCCAAAACCGCCCTCCGCGGCCACCAACTCGGCTACCGCCCCAAGCCCAATTCCTACGACGGCTGGGACCTTCGCCAGTGGGAGCAGTACATCCGCGACCTGGCCGTGTGGGGCACCAACGCCATCGAACTCCTCCCGCCCCGCACCGACGACGCGCTCGAAAGCGTGCATTTTCCGCTCCCGGCGGCGGAAATGATGGTCGGCATGGCGGGCCTCGCCGCCGACTACGGCCTCGACGTGTGGGTGTGGTACCCGGCCATCGAGGAAGATTACACCAAGCCGGGAATGGTAACGAAAGCGCTGGCCGAGTGGGGCGAGGTGCTGGGCCGACTGCCCCGCCTCGACGCCGTGCTGGTGCCCTGCGGCGACCCCGGCCACACGCCCCCGGAGGTGCTGTTTCCGATGCTCGAAAAGCAGGCCGCGCAACTCAAAAAGTGGCACCCGAACGCCACGTGGTGGGTCGCGCCGCAGGGGTTCAACGCTCCGAAACAGGCGACGTTCAAAACCCTCATCGCCCAAAACCCCGCCTGGCTGACGGGCGTGGCCTACGGGCCGTGGATGCTGATGGACTTGCCCGAATTCCGGAAGTGGATTCCCGCCCGCTACCCCGTCCGGCTTTACCCCGACATCACCCACTCGCACCGCTGCCAGTTTCCCGTGCCCGACTGGGATTTCCCCTTCGTCGTCACCCAGCACCGCGAACCCATCAACCCCCGCCCGACCGACATGGCGGCGGTGTTCCGCTACGCCCAGCCGCACACCATCGGATTCATCGCCTACTCGGAAGGCTGCAACGACGACGTGAACAAAATCATCTGGAGTGCCCTCGGCTGGAACCCCGACCGGCCCGTGCGCGACGTCGTGCGGGAGTACGCACGGTACTTCATCGGCCCGGCGTTCGAGGAGTCGTTCGCCGAAGGAATTTTTTCGTTGGAAAAAAACTGGCGGGGCCAAGTGGCCGAAAACAGCGGCATCGACAGCACACTGGCGTATTTTCAACGCCTCGAAAAAACCGCCCCGCCGCCCACGCACGCCAACTGGCGGTTTCAGCAGGCCCTGTTCCGGGCGTACTACGACGGCTGGCTGCGTCAACGCCTGCGCTACGAACAGAGCCTGGAAGCCGAAGCGCTGGCCGCGTTGACCAACGCAAAGCAAACCGGCTCGGTCAACGCCATTCGGCTGGCGAGTGAAATGCTGGCGAAAGCCGAAACCGCCCCCGTGGCGCTGGCCCTGAAGACCCGCCTGCTCGAACTGGGCGAGGCACTGTTCCAGAGCATCCGGATGCAGTTGTACCTGGGCCGCCACCACAAAGCCGACCGCTCCGACGGGGCCATGCTCGAACGCCTGGACACGCCCCTGAACAACCGACCCTGGCTGCTGGCGGAGTTTGCCCGGATTGAAAAATTAAGCGACGAAACCCAGCGCCTGGCTGAATTGGCCAAAATCGCCGCCGGTTCGGACCCCGGACCGGGCGGTTTTTACGACGATTTGGGAAATCCCGCCAAGCAACCGCACCTGCTACGGAGCCACTCCTACGAGTCGGACCCCGATTTCCTGCATTCACCGTTGCAAATCAGCGAACTGCGGATGAAAGACCGGGCGATTCCGATTGCCTGGCAAACCCACGTCATGGGCCTTTACGACCAGCCCATTCGCCTGCGCTACGACGGCCTCGACCCGGCGGCGCGGTACCGCGTGCGGGTGGTGTACGCCAGCGGGCCGGTGCGGCTGGTGGCCAACGAGAACCTGGAAATCCACCCGCTGCTGAAAAAGGATTACGAACCGATGGAATTCGACCTGCCCGCCGAGGCCACGCGTAGCGGCACGCTGACGCTGTCGTGGACGAAAACCCTGGGCGAAGGCGAGTCGGGGCGGGGGAATCAGGTGAGTGAGGTGTGGTTGCTGAAAAAGTAAGTTCACCGTTTTCGTGGTGTCGGTTTTGAGAAACCGACACCGGGTTCCTCAGAACCCAGTATTTTGCGCCCGATTGTGGCATTTACCCAACCCATGAACCTACCCCACGGCTTCATCCCCGTCATGCTCACGCCCTTCCACGAGGACGGGGCGGTGGATTTTGAAACCCTGACCCGCCTGACGGAATTTTACCTCGACGCGGGCGCGGCGGGCTTGTTCGCTACCTGCCTGTCGAGCGAGATGTACGAACTGACGCCCGACGAGCGGCTTGCCGTGACGGAGCATGTGGTACGAACGGCGGCAGGCCGGGTGCCGGTCGTGGCGACGGGAACGTTTGGCGGGACGATTTCCGAACAGGCCGATTTTGTCAAAAAAACCGCCGACATGGGCGTGCAGGCCGTCATCGTCATCAGCAGCCTGCTGGCTGAGGCCGACGAACCCGACGAGGTTTGGATGGAAAACGCCCACGACCTGCTGCGGCAAACCGAGGGCGTACCGCTGGGTTTTTACGAATGCCCGGTGCCGTACAAACGCCTGCTTTCGCCCGAAAGCTTGGGCGGACTCGCGGCCACGGGCCGGGTGGTGTACCACAAAGACACCAGCCTCGACCTTGACCAAGTGAAAGCGAAGTTGGCAGCGGCGCAGGGCCACACGTTCGGGCTGTACGACGCGTACATGGTCCACGCCGTGGACTCGCTGCGGGCGGGTGCGTCGGGGCTGTCGTGCATCCAGGGTAATTTTTTTCCGGAACTCGTTGACTGGCTTTGCCGCCATTTCGATGACCCGGCGCAGGCTGAAGCGGTGGAGGCGGTGCAGGCGTTTTTCACCAAAAACATGGACTTGATGCATTCGGCCTACCCGACGATTGCCAAATATGCGCTCCGCCAACGTGGGTTTCCGATTTCGGAGAAAACCCGCCGCAACGTGGGGCCGCTGACGGGGGACTTGCGGGGGCGGGTGGACGCGTTGCTGATTGAATACGAAGTGAATTTTAACCACAGAGTTCACGGAGTTTAAGCACAGAGTGCGCAGAGTCTCCGTGTCCTCTGTGCTTAAACTCCGTGAACTCTGTGGTTAAAAAAACCTCTACACCCATGTCCACTACCCTCACCGCCCAACCCCTCACCGCCATCGGCACCTTCCGCTGGCGGGTCTGCGCGCTGGTGTTTTTTGCCAACACCATCAACTACGTGGACCGGCAGGTGCTCGGTCTGCTCGCCCCGACGCTGGAAAAAACCTTCGGCTGGTCGGAGGTGCAGTACGGGTACATCGTCACAGCGTTTCAGGCCCTGTTCGCGCTGGGCTACCTCGGCTTTGGCTGGTTCGTGGACCGGTTCGGCACCCGGTTGGGATACGCCGTGGCCATCACCGTGTGGAGCCTGGCGGCCATCGGGCACGGCTGGGCGCGCAATGTGTTCCAATTCGGCCTGGCGCGGGCGTTTCTGGGTCTGGGCGAAGGCGGCAACACCCCGGCGGCGATAAAAACCTTCGCCGAGTATTTTCCAAAAAGCGAGCGGGCGCTGGTGACGGGCATTTTCAACGGTGGCGCAAGCCTGGGAGCCGTGCTCGCGCCGGTCGTCGTGCCGATGATTGCGTTGAATTGGGGCTGGCAGGCGGCGTTCATCGGCACGGGCGCGCTGGGGTTCGTGTGGCTGGCGGCCTGGCTGTGGTTGTACCAATCGCCCGAAAAACAGCCCCGGCTGTCGGAGGCCGAACGCCGGTACATCGAAAGCGACCGCGACAAAGCCCCCGTCGCCCGCGTGCCCTGGGGTCGGCTGCTTCGGTACCGTGCCACCTGGGCTTTCGTGCTGGTGAAATTTCTGACCGACCCGATTTTCTGGTTTTACCTCTACTGGCTGCCCAAGTTTCTGAACCGTCAGCACGGCCTCGACGTGACCGGTTCCATCCTGCCGCTGATGACGATTTACGGCATCATGGCCGTAGGCAGCACGTTCGGCGGCTACGTGTCGTCGGCGCTGCTGCAACGCGGGTTTAGCCTCGATCAAAGCCGGAAGGGCGTCATGCTGGGGGCGGCGTTGTTGATTCTACCGATTCTGCTGGCCGCCGTGACCAAAAACCTCTGGCTGGCCATCGGGCTGATTGGCCTCGCCACCGCCGCGCACCAGACCTGGTCGGCGGTGCTGTTCACGACCGTGTCCGACCAGTTTCCCAAACCCGCCGTGGCCTCGGTGGTGGGCATCGGCGGCACGGCGGGGGCCATCGGCGGGATGCTCATCGCCACGGCGACGGGTTTTTTGCTCGAAAAAACCGGCAGCTACGTGCCCATTTTCGCCCTCGCCGCGACGATTTACCTCGTCGCGCTGGGGCTGTTTCACCGGATGGTTCCGAAACTGAGCGAGTTGAGAGTTGAACATTGAAAATTTCAACTTCCAACGCACTGACGCTGGTTTCCCAGTTTAACATCACGCCATGCGCGTTTCCCCACTTTTCATCCTCTGGCTCCTGGCCACCGGTGCGCAGGCCCAGCCCACCCGCCCCAACATCATCCTGATTGTGGCCGACGACCTGGGTTACGGCCACCTGGGTTGTTACCACGCGGGGGCACGGGTGCCCACGCCCCACCTCGACGCGCTGGCGCGGCAGGGCACCCGGTTCACGCGGTTTTACGCGGGTAGCCCCGTGTGCGCGCCGTCGCGGTGCGCGCTGATGACCGGCAAGCACATGGGCCACGCCTACATCCGGCACAACGGCGACGTGCCGCTCCGCCCGCAGGACACCACCCTGACCGAACGGCTCAAAGCCGCCGGGTACGCCACGGGGATGTTCGGAAAGTGGGGGCTTGGCCCCGAAGAAACCACGGGTGCCCCCCAGCACAAAGGCTGGGACGAGTACCTCGGCTATCTGCACCACCGCCACGCCCACAACCACCAGACCGACCACCTCTGGCAGGTGCGGCGGGGGCAACTGACCCGCTTGCCCGTCGACAGCACCGTGTTCACGCAGGAACTGTTCACCACCGGCGCGCTGGATTTTCTGAACCGGCACCGGGCCGGGCCGTTTTTTCTCTACCTGCCCTTCACCCTCGTTCACGCCGAACTGGCGGCCCCGGAGGCCGACGTTGCCCCCTTCCGTCACCCGGACGGCAGCAGCAAGCTTGGTCCCGAAACGCCCTTCCGGCAACTCCCTCCGCCGAGCCTGTACCGCAGTCAGCCCCAACCCCACGCGACGTTTGCCGCCATGCTGACGCGGCTCGACCGGGACGTGGGTCGGCTGCTGGAGCGCCTGCGCGTTCTGGGCCTGGAGCGCAACACGCTGGTTATCTTCACGTCCGACAACGGCCCCGGCCCCGAAGGCGGCAGCGACCCGGCGTTTTTCGACGCCAACGGGCCACTGCGGGGCATCAAGCGCGATGTGTACGAGGGGGGCATCCGGGTGCCGATGCTGGTGCGGGGGCCGGGCGTACCCGCCGGACGGGTGAGCAGCGCCCCGTTTGCCCTCTGGGATTTGCCCGCCACGCTCTGCCAACTGGCGGGCACGACACCCCCGGCGGGCGACGGCCTGACGCAGGTGGGCCTGTGGCAGGGCCGCGCCAAGCCTGACCCCGACCGGATTTTTTTCTGGCAATACCGCGAAGGGCTGCTGCGGCAGGCCGTTACGCAGGGCAACTGGAAACTGGTCCGGCACAAATCGGCGGGCAAGCCCGAACAACTCGAACTGTTCGACCTGGCCCACGACGAGGGCGAAACCACCAACCTGGCCGACCAGCAACCGGAGCGGGTGATTCGTCTGAAAACCCTCCTGCTGGCCGCGCAACGCCCGCCCGAAAATCCGCAGTTCGACTGGAGCAGTTCCGAACGCTGACCCGATTCCGTTCAACCCAACTTTTCTTTTTTCCATGACCCACTCCGACCTCCTCAAGCTCAAGCGCTGGAACACCCCGACGGTGTACAACGGCTGGGAGCAAATCACCCAACGCGACCGCACGCGGGGTTTTTTCAACCTCGACGAAACCCGCGATTTCATGCCCCAGATGGGGCCGATGGTGGGCTACGCCGTCACGGTGGTGTGCGAGCCGAGCAACCCCGAACACCAGCGGGCCAACCCCAACGCCCTGGCCGAATACCGCGCCTATCTCGCCAGCGTGCCCGGCCCCAAAATCGTGGTCGTGCAGGATTTGGATTCGCCGCACATCGGGTCGTTCTGGGGGGAAGTCAACGCCAACGTCCACCGGAGCCTCGGCTGCGTGGGCACCATCACCCACGGCTGCATCCGCGACGTGGACGAAATGACCAACGCCGGCTTCAAGGCCCTCGCCAAACGCCTCTGCGTGGGTCACGCCTACAGTTGGCCCGTGCGCTGGGGCGTCGAGGTCGAGGCGTTTGGCTGTAAAATTCAGCCCGGCGCGCTGATTCACGCCGACAAGCACGGATTTCTGGTCATTCCCGAAGAAGACCAGGAGCGGATTTACGAAGCCACCTGCTTCATGGATGCCAATGAATGCAACACGGTGATCGCCGCCGCCCGCGACGTGGCCGGGAAGCCGATGGACGAAGTGCTGGCCGCGATGAACGCGGCGGGGGCGGCGTTCGGCAAAGCGGCGAAGGAGAAGTTTGGGCGGAAGGGCGAGTGGTAAACTGCCGGGTGGAATCCCGGCGGTGCGGCATCGGCAGAGGCTGCTTTTCCGAAAAAAACGTTTAGAAAAGCTTCATCACGGCGATCAGGAGCGAAACAAACCCCAGCATCAGCACGATGGTTCACTTGAGCTGGTCTTTGAAACCGGCTTCGATTTTCGCTTCGAGGCGAAGGGTATCTTTTTCCAATCGGGCAATTTGCTCAACCGTGTTTTTTTCCAAACGAGCGATTTGTTCAGCCGTGTTTTTCTCCAGGCGGGCGATTTGTTCAGCCGTGTTTTTTTCCAGGCGAAGAACTTGTTCGACCATTCGGGATTCCGACTGAAGCACATCTTTTTTTGTCGCCAACTCGACCGCGCTTTCGGAGAGACCGTTGCGGACGTATTCCACGAGGGCCTGGGTTTCTCGTTCCCCCAGTTTCCCTTTCAAAGTTTGGAACAATTCGATTTCGGAGACGGGCATGGCAGGTTTTGAAAGGCTTTCAAAGGAAACCGAAAAAACGTTGCCAATCAAGCGGTTGCGGCGGATTTCTTGGATGCTTCCGCCGCCGCGCAGGTGCCGCAGCCTTTGGGGCAACCCGCCGTTTTGGGGCTGAACGCCTTGCGGGCCAGGTTACCGAGGTACGCCAGCGCGCCGAGGAACAGGAGCAGGATGAGCAGATTTTCAACCATGATCTTCGCAGTTTGACGGTCTAACCAAACGGCTTTTCCGAAAAGTTCACCTCAATTCCCCATGTGCCGCACCACGAGCGCCCTCAATTCGTCGTGAACGCCCGCCGCCGCGCCAATCACGTTGCCGCCGAACAGGAAATTTTCACCCCCCGCGAAGTCCGTCACCACGCCACCGGCCTCGCGGATGAGCAGCACGCCCGCGGCCATGTCCCAGGAGTTGAGCTGGTACTCGAAAAACCCTTCGAACCAGCCCCGCGCCACGTAAGCCAAATCGATGGCCGCCGAGCCGAGCCGCCGGAAGCCGTGGGTGGTTTCCATGATTTCAACGAGCAAGTTGAGGTACGCCTGCCGCTGGGTGCCGGGTTTGTACGGAAAGCCGCAGGACAGCAGGCTTTCGCCCAGCGACGTGACCGCCGAGACGTGTAGGGGCAGGCCGTTGCAAAAAGCCCCGCCGCCCCGCCAGCCGTAAAACGCTTCCTCGTGGCTGGGGTCGTAAATCACGCCCAGCACGGGTACGCCGTTTTGCAAAAGCCCCACGCTGATGGTGAAATACGCGTAGCCGTGCATGAAATTGGTCGTGCCATCGAGGGGGTCGATGACCCAGACGAACTCCTGATTTTTGGCCTGCTCGACGGTGCCTTCTTCGGTGACGAACCCCGCTTCGGGCAGGAGTTCGCTCAGGCCCGCGACGAGCATCTTCTCGGATTCCTTGTCCACGAAACTGACCAGGTTATTGGGCGCGCCCTTGAATTCGGTCACGGTGCGGTCGAAGCGGGCCACTTCGAGGCGCTGAAACGCGCCGACTTCTTTGGTCAGGGCCACGACCTGGGGGCAGAGGGTACTAAGATTCATGAATCGATTGGGGTTGGGTGGTTTGCCGGACGTAAAACTGGTGCAACTGGAGCAGTCGCACGACTAGCAGCAATTCGAGCAGATAGGTCCGGCTTTCCCTGGCCAGAAAAAACACCGTGCCGACGGCGAGCAGGGCCGCCGTCAGCGTGTACCAGCGCAGCCAGCCGAAGTGGTGCTTCTTCGTCAATAAAAACGCTGCCAGCAGGTGCGTGGGCAGGTACACGAGCAGGGCGAGGTTGTTGGCCGTAACGCCGTGGTCAGTGCCAAACCAAAGGAAGAGCAACACGAAACCGATACTTCCGGTAAGACCCAGCAAAACTTTGTCGAACCAGAACGGAGCCAGGCGATCAGGGCGACGCGACAGCCAAAATAGCACCGGCAGACCCAGCGCCATCAGAATCAGTTGCAAGGTTGTCGCCGTCATGCCCTGCTCCTCGGGCTGCGCCACGTGCAATTTCTTCGTTTCGCCCACCAGCGGTTGGTCCCCGATTTTTGCCTTCTCCAACCCCTGCATCAAGTTTACGGGCAGGTACATGGCCTGTTCGCGGGTGGCTTCCTCGTCCGAGGGCAGGCCGATGCCGAGGTTCATGCCCAGCCGCGCCCAGGGCTGGTGGTCGAGGTTGTCGTTCATCCACCGGCGGAAACTCTTGCCGCCGAGTTTGGGCAGTTGGTCCCAGGGAAACGGGTCGCCCACCACCGAGCGAATCACGTCGCGGGGCCGGGTCGAGCAGTTGTCGAAAAAGAATTTGTAGAAATACTGCCGGTTTTCGGGCCGGTAGTTGATTTCCAGCAACTCAAACAGCCGCTGCTTCTGGGCGGGCGTGAGGTTGAGCACCTGCTCGGTGAGCCAGCGATTGTCGGTCTGGGCCTCGGCGATGGTGTAGCGGAACGGGTACACACTCAACTGGTAGGGCAAGGAGCCTCGGATGAATTTCCAGTAAAAACCCTCGGTCCGGAAGTCGAACGTGCCGTAATTGTACACGTTGTCGATGCCGGTGGCGGGGTCTTCAATCCAGATGGCCGTGTGGCCAAACGAGGAGTACAGTTCCTCGCCCGGCCCCATCGTCAGCACGCTGACTTTGGCCTGGGGGCTGAGGGTGAGTTGGGCGAGGAGCGAGGAGCAGGGGGCGAGGAGCAACAGCAAAAGCATTGCCCCACGCCCCACGCCCCACGCCCTACGCCCCCCCGACGACGACGACGATTTCGCCCCGCACGCTGGCGGGGTACTGGGTGTAGTGCGCATGGATTTGGGATAAACTGCCCCGGACGGTTTCTTCAAAAACCTTCGTCAACTCCCGCGACACCGACGCCGGGCGGCCGGGGCCAAAGGTTTCGCTGAATTGTTCGAGCGTTTTCAAAAGCCGGTGCGGCGATTCGTAAAAAACCATCGTGCGGCGTTCCTCCTGCAAACCCGCCAGCCGGGTTAGACGGCCTTTTTTCTGGGGCAGAAAGCCTTCAAACACGAACCGGTCCGTCGGCAGGCCCGAATTGACCAGCGCGGGCACGAAGGCCGTCGGGCCGGGCAGGCATTCCACCGGCACGCTGGCCTTCAGGCATTCGCGCACGAGCAGAAAACCGGGGTCGGAGATGCCCGGCGTGCCCGCGTCGGAGCAGAGGGCGATGGTTTTGCCTTCCTTAAGCAGCTTCACCACCCCCGCCGCCGAGGCGTGCTCATTGTGGGCGTGGTGAGCCATGAGGGGTTTCCTCAAACCGAGGTGCGCGAGCAAAATGCCCGTCGTGCGGGTGTCTTCGGCCAGCACGGCGTCCACGCTCTGGAGGGTTTTCACCGCCCGGAGCGTGATGTCATCGAGGTTGCCGATGGGGGTGGGGACAAGGTAAAGTTTCATTGCGGATTTAGGATTTGGGATTGCGGATGTAAAAGAGCCTAATCCGCATTCCGCAATCCTAAATCCGCAATTCGGTCAATCTCTCCCGCCAACTTCCAATCCTTCTCCGTCACCACGTTGCCCGCGTCGTGGGTGCTGAGGCGGAGCGTGACGCGGTTGTAGGTGTTTTCGAGGGTGGGGTGGTGGTCGGCTTTTTCGGCCAGGAAGGCCACGCGGGTCAGGAAGGCGAAGGCTTCCTGAAAGTCAGCAAACCGAAATTCGCGGACGAGTTGGTTGTTGGTTTCCTGCCACATCGGGTTAAAACGTTCAGCGTTGTGGTTTCACCCCCTGCCCCCCAAGAGGCAGGGCCGTTAAGTTCGACAACTACGATAGAGAATGTTCAATTTTCAATGCTCAATGCTCAATATTCAATGATTGAAAGTCAGAGAAATAACCCATTGAACATTGAGCATTGAAAATTGAACATTAGGTTCAAGCATTTGAGAACTTAACAGCCCTGCCCCCAAGGGGGGCTTCCGTGCTGACACTTTCAGTCAGGAGAACCCCCTTGAGGGGGCAGGGGGTGACGCCGCAAAAATACGCCTTTTTCCCGCCGCGCCCCCGCCCGTTTGGGAAAAGCCCGCCGACGCCTCCGCTGGCACGATTTTTAGCGGGAAAAACCAGTTTCGGTTCCCACCGACGTTTATTCTTCGTGAAGCGCCTCCTGAAGTACGTTTTTCTGGGCATTCTGGGTCTGCTGCTGCTCGTGGCGGTGGCGGTCGGTGTGATTGGCTTTACGCCGGTGGGGGAGCGGTTCGTCACGGCCCAGGTCAATTCGTTTCTGAAAAAGAAAATTAAAACGCCCTTCCGCATCGGGCGCATCAAGTACCGCCTGCCCGACTGGGTGCTCCTCGAAGACGTGTATGTGCAAACGCCGAAGGGCGATACGCTGCTCAGCGGCGGCCTGATGCGCGTGGACGTGGACATGCTCGATTTCCTCAGAAACCGGGTGACCATCAACCAGGTCGAACTGGCCCGGATGCGCGTCAACCTCCGCCGGACGCTCCCCGACACCACCTTCAATTTCCAGTTTCTCATCGATGCCTTCGCCGCCGGTGAACCCGGCGCGAAGCCCAAAACCAAAGCCGTGGACACCACCGCGGCCCCGCTCGACATCAACCTGACCGGCTTGGGCCTCAACGATGTGCGCATCACCTACCGTGACGACGTGGTGGGGGCCGACGTCAATGCCGCCGTGGACACGCTCGGCCTGCGTTTCGCCGAGGCCAACGTCAACCGCTCCCGCTACCACGTCGATTCGGTATTCCTTTCGGGCCTCACCGCCCGCGCCCGCATCTACGAGGGCCTGCCCACGCCGCCGTCGGCGTCCAGCAGCGACACCCTCGACCTGCGCATCGGCACCTGGCACGTGCGGCGTACCCAGTGGGACGTTGCCGTCGAAACGGCGGATTTCAAAACCCAGGGCCGCGTGCCCCACCTCGACCTCGTCGGGAGACAACTCTACCTCAACGCCCAGCAAGTTGCCCTCGACACCGTGAACCTGCGCAACGCCGACCTGGCGTTTGTAATGGGGGAAATGGCAGGGGGCATGGGGCAAGGAGCAGGGGGTAAAATGCAGGGGGCGGGGAGCGGGGGGCGAGGGGCAAAACCAGCCGTTTCCACCAACTCAAAAACTCCGAAGCCAGTACCAGCAAAAGCAACTGAAAAGCGGAACGCCGCCCGCCAAAAACTGGAAAGCGGTTCGTCGCCCGCTGAAAACTCCCCCGGCTGGTTGGCCACGCTCTCCCAGATTTTTCTCGAAAACAACCGCATCCGCTTCGACGACGCCACCCAGCCCCGGCAGCCGAAGGGCCTCGACTACGCCCACCTCGATTTGCGCGGTTTGGGCATTCGGGGTGAAGCGATTTCGTACCAACCCGACCGCATCGCGGCCCAGGTACGTCAGGGGGCCTTCCGGGCGTCGAGCGGGCTGACGCTACGGCGGCTGGACGCCGACGTGGTGTACACTGACCGGCAGGCCGCCGTGACGAACCTGCTCGTCCAAACCCCCCAAACCCTGCTCCGCGACGCCCTCGTGCTGCGCTATGATTCGCTGGGCCAACTCACGCGCCCCGCCGAAGCCGGGCGCGTGACGGTGGGCCTCAACCTGCGGCAAAGCCAGTTGGCCGTGGCCGACGTGCTGCAACTGGTGCCCGCGCTGGCCAACACGCCGCCGTTCGCGGGCAACGAAACCGGAATCATCCGCGCCAACACCCGCATCACCGGCACGCTGGCGGCGTTGAACATCCCCACGTTTGAACTGGCGATGTTGTCGGGAACCCGCCTCAAGGCCAGTGGCAAACTCACGAACGTGACCGACGTGGACCGACTCGGCCTGGATTTGACCATTCGCGAAGCCGTGACCCGCAAAACGGATTTGGTGAAACTGGTGCCGAAGGGCAGCCTGCCCAGCACCGTTGATTTGCCCTCCGACCTGCGCCTGACGGGCCGGGTGCGGGGGCAAGTGAACAACCTCAATTTGGACTTGAACCTGCGCAGCCCCTGGGGCGCGGCGGCCTTCGACGGGGCGCTGAAAAATTTCGTTTCCGGAAAAAACCAAAGCTACGCCGGGACGGCCCGGCTGACGGGTTTCGACGCGGGCAAGTGGCTCAAACAGCCCCAGCAGTTGGGCAAAATAACCGCCACGGCGACGGTGAACGGGCGCGGGCTGGATGTGAAAACCATGCAGACCGACTTCCGCCTGGCCGTGGCCGAGGCCACGCTCAACGGCTACCGGTATCAGAACTTCGCCGCCACGGGCACCCTTGCGGGCGGCACCCTCGACGTGAAAGGCGGCATCGACGATCCCAACGCCCGCGTCCGCCTCGATACCCGCCTCGGCCTGCTCGGCGAGTTTCCCAGCGTGACCGGCGACGTGGCGATTCGGGAATTGGATTTGCGAAAACTCGGTCTCTACCAAGATTCCCTCCAACTCCGCGGCGACATTGGCCTCGCCATGCAGTCCACCGACCCCACCCGGCCCGTGGGCACGGTCGTGGCGCAGAACGCGGTCGTGACGCTCAACGGCAAAACGTACCCGGTGGATTCGCTCTACCTCAAAGCCGACGCCCGCGACGGCCGCAAGCAGGTGGTGGCTGAGGTGCCCTTCGCCCAGCTTTCACTCACCGGGCAATTCGAGTACACCCGACTCTCCGACATCGTCGCCAGCGAAGTGCGCCGGTATTTCGACGTGCCCCAACTTCAGTTCAAGCAAGTGCCGCCGCCCTACGACTTTGACATCCGGGCGAAAGCCTACCACCACCCGCTGCTGCAAGCCTTCGTGCCCAACCTCACCCGCCTCGACACGGTGCGGCTGGCCGCTTCGCTCGACAACACCCGCGACACCACGCTCGCCGCCACGCTCACCACGGGCGTCATCGAGTACGACACCACGACGGTGACGGCCTCGAATTTCAGCCTCCGGGCGGTGAACAACCAGCTTTTCGTCAATGGCCGCGTGGCCCCGATTCGGACGAAATCCCTCCGCATCGGGCCGACGGAACTCACCGGCCTGGCCGCCGAAAACCGGTTCCGGTTCAACATCGCCAACAAAGATTCAGTCAACGAAAACCGCTACGCGATGGCGGGGGTGCTGAGCGTGTTGGGCGAAAACTACCGGCTGCAACTCGACCGCGAAGGGCTGATGACCAACTACCGCGGCTGGCTGGCCGACACGGCGGGCTTCGTGCAATACGGGCCGGGGGGCATCCAGGCCGAGCGCTTCACGCTGCGGTTGCAGGCCGACCCCGAAACCGAAAACCGCGTGGGCGGTGCGCAGGTGGTCACGCTCAACAGCACGGAGGCCCGTCCCGGCGGACCGCTGGAAGTGATTTTGCAAAACCTCCACCTCTCGGAACTCGCCGACCTGGCCGGGCAGGACACCACGCTCGCCTCCGGCACGCTCAACGGCACGGTGCTGCTGCGGAACGTGACGAGCAACCTCTCGTTCATCGGGCAAATCGCCGCCACCGACCTGCGGGTGATGCGCCAGCCCCTCGGCACGCTCGAAGGCACGTTTTACGACGAAGGCAACGGGCGCGTCAGCGTGGACGCGGCGCTGGTGGGCGAGTTCAACGACGCCCGCATCACGGGCAGCTACAATTCGGCCTCGGCGGCCGCGCCGCTCGACGTGGACATTGACTTGAAACGCCTCGACGCCCGCACGGTGGAAGCCTTCAGCTTCGGCCAACTCCGCGAAGCGCGGGGCAAACTCACCGGGCGCATCAAAGCCAGCGGCGCGACCTCCCGGCCCGATTTCAACGGCACGCTGGCCTTCGATTCGGTGGCCTTCACCGTCGCCCAAAACAACGCCCGCTACCGCATCGACCAGGAACGGTTGCGGTTTGAGGGTGCCACCGTCACCTTCGCCGATTTCAACGTCCGCGACACGCTGGGCCGTGCCCTGACCGTCAACGGCACCGTCAACGCCGCCAACCTCCCCGACGTGCGCTACGACCTGCGCGTGACGGCCGAAAACTTCATGGTGCTCAATGCGACCCGCCGCGATAATGATTACGCCTACGGCGATGCCGCCGTGACCGCCAACCTGCGCATCCGGGGCGTGGGCGGCAACCCGTCGGTCAACGGCACCGTGCGGCTCGACGAAGGCAGCAACGTGTCGGTGGTGCTGCCCGACGGGGGGCCGGGGGCCAACGAAGCCCGCAAGGTGGTGACGTTCATCGACCACCGCGACACGCTGGCCCTGCGGAAATACCTCGTGCCCCTCCGCCGCGACACGACCCTGCAACGCCTGACCTTCGAGGGCCTGACCAACTCGCAGATTTCGCTCACCCTCGAAGTGGACGACAAATCGGAACTCACGCTGGTGGTGGACGAACTCAACGGCGACAACCTCCGCGTGCGGGGCAACGCCAACCTCAACGTGAGCGTCAACGCCAGCGGCGAGGTGTCGGTGCTGGGCCGCTACGACGTGACCGAGGGCGAGTATTCGCTGACCTACCAGGTACTGCGGCGGACGTTTCAGATTCAGAAAGGCGGCTACATCCAGTTCACCGGCGACCCGCTCCGGGCCAACCTCAACCTGACCGCCGTGTACGAAACCAACGCCGCCCCGGCGGAACTGGTGCGGAACGAAGTGGCGGGCAATACCCGGAGCGAAAGGCAGGATGCCTACCGGGCCAGGCTGCCCTTCGACGTGCTGTTGACGATGAGCGGCAACCTGGCCGCGCCCAAACTCAGTTTTGACATTCAGGTGGACGAAAACCGGGGGCGTCTCAGCGCACCCCAGGTGGTCGCGCAGGTGAGGGCCAAGCTAAACCAAATCCGCCAGGACCCTTCGCAGATGAACAAGCAGGTGTTCGGCCTGCTGCTGCTCAACAGCTTTATCGCCGACGATCCCTCGTCGTTTTTTTCCGGCGGTGGGGGAGGGGGCACGATTGTCGCCGCCGAGAACATCGCCCGGAGCAGCGTGAGCAAATTGCTTTCGCAGCAGTTGGAGCGGTTCGCTTCCAACGTGCTGAAGGGTTTTGACGTGAACTTCGATTTGCAGTCGCAGAACGAGTACCAATCCGGGACCGTCAGCGGCACGCCCATCGGTCGGCGGGGCGGGCGCACCGACCTCAACGTGGGCCTGTCGAAAAGCTTCCTCGACGGGCGGCTCTCGGTGACGGTGGGGCGGAATTTCGTGCTGGAAAACAGCACCGGCCTGGGCCGCAACCCCCAGGAAGTGTTCGACAACGTGTCGTTGCAGTACAACCTCTCCCGCGACGGCCGCTACGCCCTGCGCGGCTACCGGCAGAACCGATTCGACAACCAAATCACCGCCGTGGTGGACGGCTACGTGATTGAAACCGGCGTGGCCTTCGTCATCACGGTGGATTACAGCTACCTCAAGGAACTGTTCCGGAAACGGCGGGAGGAAGAAAGGGGGGTGTTTTAGCGATGAAGACGAAACTGGTTTTTCAAGGAAAAATAAAAAATAAGGAATGTAAAATGAGGAAGGAAGACGGCCAGCAAAGGCCCTTTCGCCTTTCTTATTTTTCATTTCTTGTTTTTAATTTTTTAAAGGTGGAAATACCCAGCCGGGTAATCCAGGCCGCCTTCCACCTCACCCTGCTCGCCCTCGCTCTCACCGCCTGCAACGTCGCCAAGCGCCTGCCGGCGGGCGAAAAACTCTACGTCGGGGCGGAATTCAAGATGAACGCCGACCCCGGCGTGACCGGCGACCAGTTAAAGGCCGTCAAATCCGGGCTGGAGGACCTCGTCCGGCCCCGGCCGGTCAAAACCCTGTTCGGGTTTCCCTACAAAGTCTGGCTGTACTACCTGTTCAACGAAGAAAAAAAGCAGAACACCACGAAGCGCAAGTTTGGTGAGCCGCCCGTGTTCGCCTCGGCCCGCGCCCTGACGGCCAACGAAACCGTGTTCCGGGCCTTCATGGAAAATGAAGGGCATTTCCGTTCCGGCGTGAGCAGCGGGTTCCGCGAAAAGCGCGGCTACCAGGCCGTGGCCGAGTACACCGTGCAACTGGCCCCGCGTTACCGCTTCGACACCATCCAGTTTGTGATTGATTCCACCGCCGCGGGCAGGGCGTTGCGGCGGGCCGCCCGGCAAACCCTGCTCAACCCCGGCGACCCGTACCGGTTTGAGAACATCCAGTTGGAGCGCGAGCGCATCAGCCAGTTCATGAAACGGCAGGGATTTTACTACTTCCAGCCCGATTACCTGGCCGTTCTGGCCGACAGCGCCCTGGGCGGGCACCGCGTTAAGCCCTACGTGGCCTTCAAACCCGACATGCCCGCCGCCGCCCGCCTGCCGTACAAAATGCGGAACGTGTTCATCTACCCGAACTATTCCCTGGGCGGGTCGGGTGCCGACACCAGCCGGGCCAACGCCCACGTGGTGCCCACCGACACGGCCATGCGGCGGTTTTACATCGTCGATTCGGCCCGGCTGTACAAAGACCAGCTTTTCCGCGACGTGGTCAGCCTCCGGCCCGGTCGGCGGTACAATGCCCGCTCGCAGGACCTCACGCTGGCCCGGTTCATCAACCTCAACGTGTTCCGGTACGTGCGCAACCGCTTCGAACCCATCGGCGACACGACCGCCCGCCAACTCGACACGGCCAGCCTCGACGTGCATTACTACCTGACGCCGTACCCCAAAAAATCGGCCCGGCTCGAACTGGCGGCCACGACGAAATCAAACAACCTCACCGGCACCCAGCTCACGCTGAGTTGGCGCAACCGCAACACCTTCCGCCGGGCCGAACTGCTCACCATCAACGGCAACCTCGGCGTGGAGTGGCAACTCGGCGGGCGGGCGCTCGGCGGCGTGGCCAACTACCGCTACGGCGTGGACGCCAGCCTCTCGTTGCCCCGCTTGCTGGTGCCCTTCCGCATCAACTATGACCGGCGGCAGGATTTGCCCAAAACCAACATCACGCTGGGGGCCGAACTCCTCCGCCGCCAGAACCTCTACGACCTCAACTCCACCACGGCGGCCTTCGGCTACGCCTTCCGCACCAGCCAGCGCACCGAACACACCGTGACGCCCCTGGCCGCTACCTACTTGCGGGTGACCAACTTCAGCCAGGAATTCTTCAATCAAATTGACACCGCGGCGAAATACCAGCAAACCGGTCTTTTCAACCAGTTGACCTCGCTGCTCAACTCCGACCAGTTCATCCTCAACTCGCTCTACACGTTCACGCACAATTCTTCGCCCACCACCAACCCGCCCTACTCGTACCGGCTGCTGGGCAGTTTCGAACCGGCGGGCAACCTGGCCGGGCTGTTCGTGCAGAGCCGGAATGCCGACGGGCAGAAGACCATCCTCGGCCAGCCGTTTTCGCAGTACGTCCGCCTCGACTTCGACGCCCGGCAGTACTGGCGCATCGCCCCCCGGCTCACCTGGGCCACACGGCTGTTTGCGGGGGCCGGTTTTTCGTACGGAAATTTCCAGAAAATGCCTTTCGTGAAGCAGTACTTCGTGGGCGGGAGCAACAGCGTGCGGGCCTTCCGACCCCGCACCATCGGGCCGGGCACTTCCCAGCGCGTTTCCGATGGTCTGCCCGTGTTTTCCGACGGCGGCGGCGACATCAAGCTGGAAGGCAATACCGAACTCCGCAGCGTGTTCAACAAGTACCTGCAAGGGGCGCTCTTCGTCGATGCGGGGAACGTGTGGCTGCGCGAAGACGCCCCCAACGCGGGCACGGTGTTCACCCGCAACTTCCTTCGCGAACTGGCCGTGGGGGCGGGAATCGGCCTGCGCATCGACGTGCAGTATTTCCTCCTCCGCTTCGACCTGGCCACGCCCCTGCGCAAGCCCTACCTGCCCGAAGGGCGGGAGTGGGTCATCAACCAAATCAACTTCGGCGATGCGGCCTGGCGGCGGCAAAACCTGGTGCTGAGCATCGCGGTGGGGCACCCGTTTTGATGGGTTTTGAAAATGTTCAATGCCCGATGTTCAATTCTCAACGTCCAATGATTTTTTCATTGAAAATTGAGAATTGAACATCGGGCATTGAACATTTTCAACGCTCCGGCGAGAACCGCCGCCCGTTCAGCGTGGCGTATTTGAAATCGGTGGGGCCGTCGAAGACCGTGTTGTCGAAGTCGGAGCCGTTGGGGAGGTGGGTGTACTTAAAATCGGCCACGTTGTCGAAGCGGGCGCTGCGGAAACTTACCCGTTCGCCAAATTTCGTGTACTTGAAATCGGCGGTGCCGTCGAAGCGGCTGTTCTGGAAGGCCGTGCTTTCGTTGAAATTCGTGTACTTGAAATCGGCGTACGTGCGGAAGGCGCAGTTGCTGAAATCGGAAGCGTCTTTGAACTGGGTGTACTTGAAGTTGGCCGCTTCGCGGAACCGGCAGCCCGTGAACGTGGCCCGCTGGCGGACGCGGGAGTACTTGAAGGCCGCGTCGTCGTCGAAGGTGCAGTTTTCAAACGTCAGGGCCTCGTTGAAGTCGGCGTTGAAGAGTTTGCTCGTGGCGTTCACCAGCCCGCCCAGCCGCTGCTCGGTGCGGTAGCCCAGCACTTTTCCCCGAAACGTACAGTTCCGGAACGTCATCGGCACCTGCACCGTGGCGAGGTAGGTTTCGCTGCCGCCCCAGGCTCCTTCTTTGACCAATTCACGGTTCGAGAGGCTCGTGAAATCGAGGTCGCCCTCGACGGTCACGTTTTCGTAGGAAACCGCCTGTTTGCGTTCCACCTTGTCGAAAATTTCCTTCGCCTGAATCACCCGCTGGGCCAGGCCGAGGTTGACGATGAACAGAACGAAGAGGCTGGACGTGAGGAGCTTTTTCATGGGAAAAACGCCGGTTTGTTGGTTTTTGCCGGAAAGATGAAAAAGCGCGCCGACGGGTTGCACGGGGCGAAAAAAAGTGGGGAAAACGGCTCGAAAAGCGGTGGAAAGCTGACCGGAAAATCGTACATTGAAGCCTGAATCATCCCCCCAACTCATGCTGAATTTCAAGGCGCAAGAACGCATCGACGCCGTCCGGTCGGGAAGAACCGACGTGCTCGACCTGGGTGGTTTCGACCTGACCGAATTGCCCGAAGCCGTTTTTTCACTGACCCGATTGCGGGTGTTGAAGGTGGACAACGTGGAATACCGAAGCAACCGGAAGATGCTCAACATGCTCCGCAACGACCTGGACAAGTATCCCGAACTCCTCGAACAATTGGAGGAGGAAGAGCGCGACCGGCAAGCCGAACTCGCGCTCCCCCGGCAGTTGCGGTACCTCGACGAGCACATCGGCCAACTGATCGCGCTCGAAGTGCTCGACCTGAGTTGCAACCTGCTCACGGAATTGCCCGAAACCCTCGGAAACCTCCGCAACCTGCGCCTGCTCCAACTCGCCGACAACCGCTTGACGCACCTGCCCGCGTCGCTCACCCACCTGCCCCGCCTTCACGGGTTGGATGTTCGGGAAAATCCCCTGCGCAGCCTGCCTGATTTGCCCCAACTGGCCCGGTACGAGCCGTTCCGGGCGCATTTCCGCCAGCAAAAGGGCGAGGCAGCCCGCGCGCGGGATTACGTGCTGGCCGCCTGGTTTCGTGGGAAAGAAATCGAATTTGGGCTGACGAAGTAGGCGAGTTGTTTGACCAAAAAAGCCAAAGCGCCCGACAACGAACTCGCTGTCAGGCGCTTTGGCTTTTTTGCAGAGGGAGAGGGATTCGAACCCCCGGACCTTTGACAGTCAACGGTTTTCAAGACCGCCGCGATAGACCACTCCGCCATCCCTCTGTTTCGGAGGGCAAAAATAGGGAATCAGGAGCGAGGAGCGAGGAGTGAGGAGCGAGATTTTTTTCTACTCACTCCTCACTACTGACTACTCGCTCCTGGCTCAGAATGCCTCTGCTGCCTCGCGCACACGCACCTGGATGCGCGGGCGCTCGCCTTCGGGGATGATGACGATGAAGTTGCTCGTCACCGTTTCGCCGTTTCGCAGCATGTGGCCAGCTTCCACGTTGGTGGTCGTGGTCACCATCTTGCCCTCGGCGTTTTTCACCGACTGGCGGTAGGGCACCACGAAGGGCCGGGCGTCGAGGGTGGTGCCTTTGCTGGTCAGGCGCTTGCCGGTGGCGTTGAGGCAGTCGAACTGGGCCAGTTGGTTCTGCCGCTCCTCGCCGAACAGTGTCTGCTTCGGAAACATGATTTTCGTGCAGCCACTTTTGTTGGTCACGTAGGCCGTGATTTCGTAGCGGCTGTAATTTTCATCCTTCACGGCTTTCGCCTGCTGGTTGCGGATTTCGTAGCCGAATTCGACGCCATTGAGGGCGAGTGGTTTGCCGGGTTCGAGTTCGGCGGCCTGCTGGGCGAAGGCGGTCGTGGCGGTGAGCAGCGCGGCGAGGAAAAGTGTGGGTTTCATGCGGGGTTTGGGTTTTCGGCAAAACTAAATCGCCAAAGTTCCGCCGCCACGGCCGTCCCGCACGAACTGCATTTTTCTCCCGGTGAAAACCCGTAAAATCCGCGTCATCCGTGTTCCAACCCCACTCACGCCGTCAGCGCCGTCAGCAAATCGGCCTGGGTGATGATGTGAACCCGCTGGGCTTCGTCGCGCACGAGCAGGGCCTTGTTTTCGCGGTCGATGAACGAGGCCAGCACGTCGAGGGTGCTGTCGAGGGCCACGAATTTGAAAGGTTTTTCCATCACCTCCGCCACGGGCCGCTCGCGCAAATCAGGACTTTCGATGAGCAGCGACAGCACGGTCGAGTCGTTGAGGCTGCCCACGAAATGCCCCGTTTCGTCCACGACCGGAATCTGCGAAATGCCGCTTTGGTTGAGCAGCCGGATGGCCTCGCTCACCCGCGACTGGGGCGTGAGCGTGACCAGCCGCGAGGCCCCGTTGCGGCGCTGCACGATGTCGCGGGCCGTGGCGAAGGCGCGGCTTTCGAGGTAGCCGTGGTCTTTCATCCAGGCGTCGTTGTAGATTTTGCCGAGGTAGCGCGTGCCGTGATCGGGGAGGAGGATGACCATCACGTCGTCGTCCTGCAGGTGCTGCCGGGCGTACTCGAGCGCACCGTGAACGGCCGAGCCGCAGGACCAGCCCACGAACAGCCCCTCCTCGCGGGCCAGGCGGCGGGTCATCAGGGCGGCGTCTTTGTCGGTGACTTTGATGAACTGATCGATGAGCGTGAAGTCCACGTTTTGCGGCAAAATGTCTTCGCCGATGCCTTCGGTGAGGTAAGGGAAAATCTCGTTTTCGTCGAAAACGCCCGTTTCCTTGTACTTCTTGAACACCGAGCCGTAGGTGTCGATGCCCACGGCCACCACGTCGGCGCTTTGCTCCTTCAGGAATTTTGAGACCCCGCAAATCGTGCCGCCCGTGCCCACGCCTGCGGCGAAGTGGGTGATTTTGCCGTCGGTGTCCCGCCAGATTTCGGGGCCGGTGGTGTCGTAGTGCGCGGCGGTGTTCGAAAGGTTGTCGTACTGGTTGGGGTAATACGCACCGGGGATTTCGGCCGTCAGCCGCTTGGCCACCGAGTAGTAGCTGCGCGGGTCTTCGGGTTCGACATTGGTCGGGCACACCACCACCTCGGCCCCCACGGCCCGCAAAATGTTAATTTTTTCCTGCGACTGCTTGTCAGCCATCGTGAAAATGCAGCGGTAGCCCCGCGCGATGGCCGCCAGCGCCAGCCCCATGCCCGTGTTGCCCGACGTGCCCTCAATGAGCGTGCCGCCGGGTTTTAGCAAGCCCGCTTTTTCAGCGTCCTCAATCATCCGCACGGCGATGCGGTCCTTCACCGAATTGCCGGGGTTGAAGTACTCGACCTTCGCCAGAATCGTGCCCCGGATGCCCTGCGTGACTTTGTTCAATTTCACGAGCGGCGTGTTGCCGATGGTGTCGGTGATGTGGTGGTGGTAGTTCATGGATTTGCTGCGGTTTTTAGAAAGCTGATGACCTGCTCGTGAAAGTGTTTGAAACTGTGGGATTGGCGGGCGAGTTCGTCGAAGTCGGCTTTTTCGGCGATGGCACGGGTGATGCGGGTAATTTGTTTACGGTCTGGGGTTTTACTTCCGTAAACCAGTTGTTTGATTTCGTCTTTACTTTTCGATTCCAAGCTATTTGCTACCGAGGTAACCTGCTGGTATCTTATCCAATAATCGATGGCTTGAACCGGTACAAATAGTATGATTTGTTGCTTGAGTTTTGAATAAAAGTCACCAAGACTTTTTTCCAATTCAAGGGTTCGTTTTTTGTGATGCACCTGTTCATCGGTGGCATCAGCACGGTCTAAGTCGATGCCAATGATGAATAAATCGGCGGGAGAGGTTCCGTAAAAACTTTGTTCACAAAGAAATTCAGCGTTTTCAATGACACGCGAAACCCCACTTGGTCTCGACAAAGGTAGCCTGATTTTAGACTGGACGAATTTGATACCATGCCACTTGGAAATCCAGTTCAGGTATGAAGGAATAAATTCGTATTCGGCGAAACCTTCACCGATAAGGGTGTAACGCAGCGATTTCATAGGTTTTCCGGAACGCCACCCAAAATGCCGTAAAGCCAGTTGTCGCCCAGGTTACTTGTAAAATCAATGCCATTGAACCCAGCCTCCCTGCTCCGCGAATTTGAAGGTTCAATGATGTCTTTTTGGAGATTCCGGACTTCCGTCGCGCCTTCTTCGTTCTTGTCGAAAACAAAAACCGCCTCCGGACGGGTAGCGAAATCATTCAAAACGTGTTCGTTGTGCGTGGTCAGGATGATTTGCACGTCGTTGTTTTCGGCCAAATCGTAAATGAAATTCATCACTTCCGTGATTCTACGAGGATGAATGCCGCGTTCTGGTTCTTCCAGTAGTAAAAGTTTTGGAGGGTTGGGCTGGTAAACAATGCATAATAATCCGAGGAAGAGAGTTACGCCTTCCGATACCTCATCAATCCAATAGTCGTTCCCTTGTTTGTCGAGCAGCTTCAGTCGAAGCATTGCTCCTTCGCTCGTAACAACAGCAGGAGTTAATATTTTTGAGAATTCATTCGTGTATTTTTCCAGTTGTTTCTCGATTTCCTGAAAAGAATCCAGCTCATTTTGGCTTAAATTGAATAAGAAAGACGTAAAATTAGAACCATCATTTTCAATCCACATGCGTGGGTCAAGTTTGTTTGGTTGTGATAGTTTATGTGCATCCAACAAATGAATAGCAGGGATTCCGATAAACCCTCTGATTAGCATAAATTGAATTTGTCTATCATCTAATCGATTATGTTTTCGTTCTCTAAGTGTGTTGTCCGACAGGTCAAATCTCTCACGTTTTGAAATGAAATCGCTTTTGGGGGAAGATTCCCACATTTGAGCTTCGGATTCATTCACATCGGGAGTGAGTAAAAGCTCGACATTAAGATGATTGCCATTTTTTTGTAAAGCAGTGAGCGAAAGTATAATCTCAAATTGTTTGTCATGTTTATACTGCACTCTGTCGAAGTCCTCAAAACTGTAATATTCGTTTTCACAACGTTGTTTGTAATATTCCAACGCCTTCAAAAAATTCGTCTTCCCCGAGTTGTTGGGGCCGATGAGGAGGTTGACCTTCTGGAGGTCGAGGGTGACGTCCTTGAGGCTTTTGAAGTTCTGGATGGAAACGCGCTGGAGCATGGCCGACCGGGGTTTTGACGATGCAAGGCTACAAAATTCCCGCCGAATCTCCCACGCGGGACGCCGCACGGCGGCAGAAGTTGCCTACCCGATGCTCTGGCAGAGTTCAACGAGCACGCCGCCCGTGCCCTTCGGGTGGAGGAAGGCCACGAGTTTGTTGTCGGCTCCTTGCTTCGGTTCTTCGTTGAGGGGAGTGAAGCCCTCGGCCTTCAGGCGGGCGATTTCGGCCCGGATGTCGGCGACTTCGAAGGCGAGGTGGTGGATGCCCTCGCCGCGCTTCTCCAGAAATTTGGCAATCGGGCTGTCGGGGCGGGTGGCTTCGAGGAGTTCGATTTTCGTTTCGCCGTTGCGGAAAAACAAGGTGGTCACGCCTTCGGATTCGACGGCTTCCTGCTTGTACGGTTCGACGTTGAGGAGCCTGGAAAACAGGGCGTTGGCGGCTTCGAGGTTCTGGACGGCGATGCCGATGTGTTCGACGTTTTTCATGGAAAAGTTAACCGCAGAGACGCGGAGGTTTTCGCAAAGGTCGCAGGGATGACGAAGCCGTCGTAGCTTTGGGAAACTTTTCAATCCGGTGAAAAGTTAAACCGGCAATCAATCTCAACCGACAGATGGTCACCGTAAGCGAACGCGCCGCCGAGAAAATCATCGAACTGCGGCAAAAAGAGGGCCTGACCCACGAGTACAACATCCGCGTGGCCGTGGAAGGCGGCGGGTGCTCGGGCCTGATGTACAACCTCGACTTTTCGAGCGCCCCCCAGGCCAACGACATGGTGTTTGAGGACAAGGGCGTGAAAATCATGGTGGACAAAAAGTCCATCCTCTACCTGGCCGGCACCGAACTCGATTTCAGCGACGGCCTCAACGGCAAAGGTTTCCAGTTCAAAAACCCCAACGCCTCGCGCGTGTGCGGGTGCGGCGAAAGTTTCGCCGTCTGACGAGTTTGCCTTCCCACCAACTGCCAGGCCAGCCCCGAGGGGCTGGCCTTTTTTATTCCTTCACGAATCGCTCCACCCGCCGCTGTCCCCCTTCAGCAACCTGAAGTTGGTAGTGGCCGCGCGGTAGGTCGCGGATGGGCAGATGCTGCACCAGTTTCTTGTCCACTTTGTGGGGTTGGAAATGCGTGACGCGCTGCCCGGCGGCGTCGCTGATTTCGAGCATCACCTCGCCACGGTAAGTGCTTTCGAGTTCCAGAATCAAGGTTTCCTGCGTCGGGTTCTGAAAAACCGTCAGCCAGGCATCGGGCGAAGCAACTGCCTCGGGTTTTCCGGTGGCGAGCAGCGCCCACGGCACCAACGCGGGCTCGGGCGCAGGCCATTTTTCGCTCGAAAACACGTGAAATTCCCCCGGTTGGTAGGTGAAAGTATCGGATGCGAGTGCCTGGCCGGTGAAAAAATCGTAGAGCACCGGCGACGTTTTCGTCCCGGATGGCGTGCGGAGCGCAAACGGCTGTTCGTCCGTGACCGGGCGCAGGCCAAAATTGGCAACCACGACCACGATGCCGTTCGCGTCGGACAAGGTCAGCCGTTGAAGGCCGTCGCGGTGGGTCAGTTCAAAATCGGCGGTTTGAAAAACAGGCAGCGTGCGCCGAAGGCGGGTCAGCGCGGCGTACACCTTCAGCAGCTTCAGCCGCTCGGGGTCGCGGAGGTATTCCCACCGCTGGGGTTTGCGGCCCGTGCGGCTGTTTTCGTTGATGCCTGCGTCGTAGCCCAGTTCGCCAAACTGCCAGAGCAGTTTGGGGCCGGGCGTGAGGAGCAGGAGGGCGGCCACGGCTTTGGCTCGTTCGAGGGCGGATTGGCAGTCGAGGTGACCTTTCTGCACCGCTTCCACCACCAAGCGTTCCTCGTCGTGGCTCTCGGCGTAGCCAATCAACGCAGGGCGCGAAAACCCGCGGGCGTGGTGCGACAACCGCGCTAGGTCGGCCCCGTTTCCCCGCATGAGCTTCCGAAATTCCCCGTTCAGGTTGCCCCAGACGAGCATCCCGGCTTCGGTCAGTTCCCCTTCCTCGCGGTCTTCGGCGAAGTGTTCGAGGATGACGAAGGCCGACGGGTCCACGGTCCGCACGGCGTCGGCGAAGCGCTTCAGGTGGGCGATCCGGTCGGGGTCGTGGCGGCGAAATTCCTCGTCGGTGGTCGTTTTTTTCTGGGTAAATCCTTTCGACAAATCCAGCCGGAAGCCGTCCACGCGGTACTCGGTCAGCCAGTGTTGGAGCACCCGGCTGAAGTACGTTTGGGCCAGTTCGCTGTCGTGGTTGACGTCGTAAAACACATTGTACGGGTGCCGGGCTACCGGGTTGAACATTGGGCTGTCGGCGCTGGGCTTTTTGCCATCCCAATACATTTTGACGTAGGGAAACTCAAAATCGGCGTGGTTGAACACCACGTCGAGAATCACGGCGATGCCTGCGTGGTGGCATTCGTCCACGAAACGCTTCAGTTCGTGGGCGGGGCCGTAGGCTTTGTCGGGGGCGAAAAAAAAGGTCGGATTATAGCCCCAACTGTCGTTGCCTGAAAACTCGCCGACGGGCAGCAATTCCACGGCGTTGATGCCTAACTGCCGTAGGTGCGGAAGCGCCTGGGTCAACGATTGGTAATTTCCCGCCGCCGTGAAATCGCGCACGAGCAGTTCGTAAATCAACAGGTTTTCGGGAGCCGGGCGTTGAAAATCAGTCGCCTGCCAGCCGTAGGCCTGTTTGCCCGGCTGCAACACCGACACGACGTTGCCACGGGCTTTTTCGGGAAAAACCGGGAGATTCGGGTAGGTGCTGGCCGGAATGGCGGGGTCGAAACGCCAGTCGAGAGTTTTTTCGCAGTACGGGTCGCCGACGGGAATTTGAACGTCCACGAGGTACTGGAACGGCACTTCCTGGCCGGGCGTGAGGCCGTCGAGGCCCAGTTGGAACCGCTGGCCATCCGCCGTTTTCTGCATCAAAAACTCCGGGTGCGGTTCCCATCCGTTGAAATCGCCGAGGAGGTGGACGGTTTGCTTGCCGGAGGCGAACAGCACCAGCGTCACCGCCGTGCCGGAGGGGTGGTAGTGGATGCCGTCGCGAAGGTCGGCGTTGTCGAAACTGGGGCGAATCATGCGGGGCGATTGGGAGAGGAACGTGCCGTTTTTCCCGAAAAAAATGCAGTTTGCAACTTGTCCCCGTCAGCTAAAGCAGACGGCAAATGGGGAAAGCCCCTCCGGGGCTAAACAACAAGTTTGAATTTTAGCCCCGGAGGGGCTTTCCACCGACTTGCCGTCTGCTTTAGCTGACGGGGACGGGCAAATCGGGTTAAAAATCAGAACGTTTCGGGAAACCGCACGTACTCCCGCAGGGCCTCGTACACCCGGTGAATCGGCAGGCCCATCACGGTGAAGTACGAGCCTTCGATGCGCTCGATGCCCACCATGCCGATGAAATCCTGCACGCCGTAGGCCCCGGCCTTGTCAAAGGGGCGGCAGGCGTGGAGGTAATAGGCGATTTCGGCGTCGGTCAGGGCGCGAAACACCACCTCGGCCGTGTCGGCAAACACCCGAAACTCGCCCCGGTGCAGCAGGCACACGCCCGTGGTGACACGGTGCGCCCGCCCCGACAGCCGCCGGAGCATGTCGCGGCCCTCGGTGTAGTCGGCGGGTTTGTTGAGAATGTCGTCGTCCACGCGCACCACGGTGTCGGCGGTCAGCACGAGCGACGTCTGCGATTCGGCGACAAACGCCTCGGCCTTGCGGCGGGCCAGGTAGCCGGGCACCTCGGCGGTGGGCAAATCGGGGGGGAAGGTTTCGTCGGTGGGTTTCACCGAAACGGTGAAGTCGAACCCCGCGTCGCGCAGAATCTGCTGACGGCGGGGCGAGTTGGAACCGAGAACGAGGGGCTGGGCAAGAAAAAGCACGTACGCGAACGAAGAACGATTTTTTTAGGGAATGAAACCAGCCGTAAAACTACCGATTACGCTCCTGACCGCCACGCCGCCGGACGCGGAAATCCTGACACAGTTTGGGGCCGAAGCCATGCGCGATGCTTTCGCGGCCCTGAACACGCCCGAAAACCTGGAAGCCTACCTCGCCAGCGCCTTCACGCCCGACGGCCTGCACCGCGAACTGACCGACCCGAAAGCGACTTTCCTGCTCGCTAAACACGGCCCCGACCTGGTGGGTTATGCCAAAGTACGCCGCAACGGGCCGAAACCCCGGCGGCTCCGGGGCCAGCGGGCGCTCGAAGTGCAGCGGATTTACGTCCACCGCGACGCCCAGGGCCTCGGCGTGGGGCGGATGCTGCTGGAAGCCTGCCTGGACATCGGTCGGCGCGAAGGGGTTGGAGCCGTGTATCTGGGGGTTTGGGAAAAGAATTCGTCGGCGCAGGCGTTTTATCGGAAACTCGATTTTTCGCCCATCGGCTGGCATTATTTTCAATTCGGCAGTGAGCGCCAGCGGGACATTTGGATGAGCCGCTCGTTGTAGTTGTGCATGAAACAAGCTTTACGTCATCGCACCGTATTTGTCGCTCTCTTTTTTGCTCCTTCGAGCAGAGTGGGGTGGCGCGTTTTCGGCGTATGGCTGGGGCTGTTTTGGGGCGGGCAGACCCTGGCCCAGCATCCGGGCATTTCGCCCAAAGACACGCTGAAACCCCGCACCGACGAGCCGGTGACGAAAGCCCGCCCGGTGGTGCGCGACAGCACGTACATCCGCGACAGCATTTTCTACTCCAACCTGAAACGCCGCATGGCCAAGCGGGGCATCACCCGCGATTTGTACAACTTCCTTTTCCGCGATGTGTACAATTCTACCGCTCAGCAGGACGTGAAGGCCATCGAAGAAAACCCGTTCAAACCCTACGAAGGGCGCATCATCCGCACCATCGTGGTGCGGCGGCTGGAGGTGTTCGGGCCGAGCGTGTACGACACGCTGCGCAAACCGGGCAACTGGGTCGAGCGCACCGCCAACCGCCTCCACACCGACACCCGGCAAAGCATCATCAAGAAATCCTTCCTGCTTTTCAAGGAAAATGACCCCGTGGACTCTGAACTGCTGCGCAACAACGAGCGCCTGCTGCGCAGCTCCAACATTTTTCACGACGCCCGCATCATCGTCGTGCCCGAACCCAAAGACCCCCGCGTGGTGGACGTCCTGGTGCTCACGCAGGACGTGTGGTCGCTGCTGCCCGACGGGGGGCTGGGCGGGCTGAACAACTTTCAGTTGAACCTCACCCAAAACAACTTCCGCGGGCTGGCGCACTCGTTCACCAACGGCGTCCGCTACGACGCCAACGCGCCGTTTCAGCGGTGGGAGGCCCTGAGCATCTACCGGATTCCGTACATGGGCAAGAGCTTCATCACCGGACAGGCCTCGCTGCTGTGGTTGCAGTACCAGAAACTGGCCGAACTGACCGCCTTCCGGCCTTTCCTGACCCCCGAATCGAAGTGGGCCGGGGCTGCCACGGTGAGCTATTCCGCCCGCCGCAACCGGGTGTTTGCCGGCGACGACGGCGATACCACGGCCGTGTTTCCGCTCAACAACTTCCTGGCCGACTTCTGGCTTGGCCGGGCCTTCAAGCTCGATTTTCTGCAAGGCGTCAGCGACGATTTCAAGCGCCGCAGCCGCCTCATCGCGGCGGTGCGGTCCACGTCGTTTCACTACACCCGCCGCCCGGTAATATCGCTCGACACCAATCAGTTGTACCAAAATTCGACGTCGCTGCTCTTCAGCCTGGGGTTCTCCAACCGCGATTACAAGCGCGACCTGCTCATCTACGGCTTTGGTCGCACCGAAGACGTGCCCGTGGGGTACCTGGCGCAAATCGTGATTGGCCCGGAAAGCGCCGAACTGGGCCAGCGCACCTACACGGCCATCCGGCTGGCGCGGGGAGCCTACCTGCCCCGGCGGGGGGGCTACCTCTACACGCTCACTAACCTGGGCGGGTTTATCCGGCCGGGGCGGGTAGAGCAGGGGGTGTTCAATGTCGAGGCCAATTACTTCAGCCCGCTGCTGTCGTGGGGCCGGTCCGACTTCCGGCATTTTCTCAACTTTCGCTACACGGCGGGTCTCAATCGGTACACCTACGAGTACATCACCATCAACAACCAGCAGGGCATCACGGGCGTGAGCAGCAACGCGCTCATCGGCACCCGGCGCCTGACGTTTGGGGCCGAAACGGTGTTTTTTTCGCCCTTCAACATCATTGGGTTCCGCGTGGCGATGTTCAGTTTCGTGAACCTGGGGCTGGTGAGTTTCGACAACCGGAGGCTCCTCGGCGGGCCGCTGTACCAGGGCTACGGGCTGGGCTTCCGGCTACGCAATGAGAACCTGACGTTCAACACCATTCAGGTGCGGCTGGGGTACTACCCGAACATCCCCAACCTGACCAACCGGCTGCGCTTCGAGTTCAGCGGCGAAATTCCCCTGCGGTTCAACGACTTCAACTTCGACCGGCCCGAGTACCGCTCCGACGGGTTTCTGGAGCGGCAGTAAAATCGGGAAACGGCACATTCCGACCAAAATTCGGCCTCTCGTGCGGGGCACATTCCGGGAATGTTCGTATCATGCGCCGTTAAATTCCTCTGCCCTTTTTTTCATGGAAAATTCCACCCTGCCTTCCTCGTCGGGCTACGACCCCCTGGCCGCGCCCAAACCCAACAACTGGCTCGTACCGGCCATTCTCGTCACGCTGTTTTGCTGCAACTGGCTCGGCATCGTGGGCGTGGTGTACGCCGCCCGCGTGGACACCAAGTATGCCCACGGCGACTACGCCGGGGCCGCCGAAGACGCCCGCCAAGCCCGACTCTGGACGCTCATCCCGCTGGCCATCGGCGTGGTGTTCTGGCTGCTGTTCATGGCCTTTTACGGCTTCGTGTTTTTTGCCGCCATGCGCGAAGGAAAATTCCCCGGTCAGACGTACTGACGTTCGCTTACCCCCAATTCACTGCTCATGGATCCTACCCAGTACCCGCTCAACTCGTCGAAACCCAAAAATTACCTCGTTGAAAACATCGTTGCCTCGGTGGTTGGGGTAGCCTGCTGCTGCGGGGTGAACCTCATCCCCGGCATCATCGGCATCGTGTTTTCAATCCAATCCGACTCCAAATACAACGCCGGGGATTACGCCGGTGCCGCCGGTGCCGCCAACACGGCCAAAACCTTGTTTTACGTGACGGCGGGCCTGGTGCTGCTGGGTTTGCTCATCAACCTCGTTTACTTTTTCGTTGCGGGAGTGTCGCTGTTTACGGGCATGCAGGAACGGGGCCTGCCCAAGTTCTGACGATGAGCCGTTTCGTAAGGCACCTCGTGTACTGGTCGGTGGCGGCGGTCGGCGCGACCGTCGCCCTGATTTATTACCACTTCAATCCGGCGGAGGCGGGGTTTTTCCCCGTGTGTTTTTTTCGAAAAATGACCGGCCTGCACTGCCCCGGCTGCGGGGCGCAGCGGGCCTTGCACGCCCTGCTGCACGGGCAGTTTCGGGAAGCCTTCCGCAACAACGCCCTGCTGCTGCTCGCCCTGCCGTACCTCACGCTGGGGTTCGTGCTCGACGTGCGCAACTTCCTGCGGGGCCACGGGCAGATGCCCGCCGCCTACCGCCGCTACGAAGTCATCATCGGGATTTTCGTGCTGATTTGCCTCTTCTGGATTCTGCGAAACATCCCCGCCGCGCCGTTTTCGTACCTGGCACCGGTGGAGTAAAGCGAACAATGCGGGGCATGGCTTGTTTTTTTTGGTGTTTCCTCCAAAAACGTTTCCATGAAAAACACCTGCCTGCTCGCTCTCGCCGTTGGAATGCTGGGCTACCGGAGCCTGGCCCAGGAAGCAGTCCCGCCCACGGGCCGCAACAAAGCCGTGTACGTGGAAGGACTGGGCAGCGGCGTCTTGCTCAGCGCCAATTACGACTTCCGGTTCAAACCCACCCAGGACGGCCTCGGCATGCGCATCGGCCTCGGGGGCGGGACGTTTTCCGATCAAAATTCCAACGCCCGCGCGGGGTTGGTGACGTTGCCCGTTCAGGTGAACTACCTCGTCGGGAAGCGGCGCGCGGCGTTTGAAATGGGCGCCGGCGTGACGCCCATCTACGTCAACGCGTCGGGCACCAACCAGGCCACCGGCGATTTCATCTCGGGCAACGGCTTCGGGGCCTTTGGCAGCCTGAACCTCGGCTTGCGGCTGCAACCCATCCGCAACGGCGTGGTGTTTCGGCTCAACTGGGTGCCCACCGTCAGCAACACGGGTTTTTACCCGAGGTGGCTCGGGGTTTCGCTGGGATTTGCCTTCAAATGATCGGGAGACGGCGTGCTGGTTGGGGTTGTTTGCCTTTTTTCGTCCCGCGCGGCGTCCGCCGTGGGTTTCCTTTTTCACCCTGCCTTACTTTTGCGGTCATGCCCACCGCACCCACGCCCGAACACATCCTGGAAGCCCACGAGCGCATCCGGCCGTACATTCACCGCACGCCCGTGCTAACCTCGCAGACGCTGAACCGGCTGGCCGGGGCGAGCCTTTTTTTTAAGTGCGAGAATTTCCAGAAAATCGGAGCTTTCAAAATTCGGGGTGGCCTGAACGCCGTGCTCTCGCTGGCTCCCGAAGACCGGGCGCGGGGCGTGGCCACGCACTCGTCGGGCAACCACGCCCAGGCCATTGCCTACGCCGCCCGCACCGTGGGCGTGCCCGCCTACGTGGTGATGCCCAGCACCTCGCCCCGCGTAAAAATCGAAGCCGTGGCGGGGTACGGGGCCGAAATCACGTTCTGCGAACCCACCCAGGAGGCCCGCGAAAGCACGCTGCGGGCCATCGTCGAACGCACGGGCGCGGCCTTCGTCCACCCCTACAACGACGAGCGGGTCATTGCCGGGCAGGCCACCTGCGCGAAGGAACTCCTCGAAGACGCCGGGCCGCTCGACGCCATCGTGGCCCCGGTGGGCGGGGGTGGGCTGCTGTCGGGTACGCTGCTGAGCGCGGCGTATTTTTCGCCCGGTACGGCGGTGTACGCCGGGGAGCCGGAAGGGGCCGCCGATGCGGTGCTGTCGGTGCAAAGCGGGAAGATTGAAAAAGCGCCCTACGTGAACACCATCGCCGACGGACTGCTAACGGCCCTCGGCGACAAAACGCTGCCCATTATCCGCGAGCACGTGCGGGAAATTTTGCTGGTGAGCGACGACGAAATCCTCGCCGCCCTGCGGCTGGTGTACGAGCGGATGAAAATCGTGGTCGAACCCAGTTGCGTAGTGCCCCTGGCTGCCGTGCTCCGCTACCCCGACCGCTTTGCGGGGCAGCGCGTGGGCCTCATCCTCACCGGCGGCAACGTCGATTTGGCGAAACTGGGGGTTTGGTTTTCGGAAAAATGAACTTTATGGAAAAAATCCACCCGCCCAGCCAGCCGCTTCCACGCGGCCACTACACGCCGGGCATCGTGCACAACGGCACGGTGTACGTGTCGGGCCAATTGCCCCTTGGCCCCGACGGACAGCCCCAACTCGGTTCCATCGAAGAGCAGGCCGAACTGTGCCTGCGCAATGTCGAGGCCGTTCTCCTCGCCGCCGGGAGCGACCTGCACCACGTGCTGAAGCTCAACGTGTTCATCGCCGACGTGGCGTACTGGCCGCGGGTCAACGAGGTGCTGGCCCGGCGCTTCGGCGAGCACCGCCCGGCCCGCATCGTGGTGCCCTGCGGCACCCTGCACTACGGCTGCGAGGTGGAGATGGATTGCGTGGCGGCGGTGAGGGAGTGAGCTTGAAGTTTGGGAGTTTTGCTATCACTACCGAATCCATTCAAACCGCACCAATCCAGTACGTTCAACCGCATCAAATTCGTGGTGGTCGGAAGTAACCACCTTCGCACCAAGCGAAACCGCCAAGGCCAGCAGGAAGGAATCGGCCACCGAAAGGCGCTGCTGCGCTTTGATTTCGGCGGCCTTGCGCACCAGCGGTTCGTCGAACGTGTACAAAATCTTCACCGGCATTGCCATGACATCGCTCCAGATGGATTCGGCAACGTCGTGGCCCGCGTTGCGCAGGTAAGGGTAGTAGATTTCGTAAAGGTTGAGGGCGTGGAGAGACAGATGAATTTCGTTGCGTCGGGCGCGGTCAAGAAGCCGCTCAACCCGTTCTCCTCCTGTTTCGCCGCTTAGGTTGGCAATCAGGGCACAAGCGTCCAGAACAAACGCCTCATTCGTTTTCAAGGCGTTTGTTTTCGTTATTCTCGTGTTCCAGTGTCGCCGTGGTGATGCCGTATTTTCGATATTTCCCCAACACCGAATGCCCGGTATTGCCCGAATCGACGTTGGTTTCCTGCCTCACGCCATGCACGTAAGGTAACGTTGTCAGGAAATCGATTAACAATTCTTTGCGGGTCTCTTCTACCTCCAAAACGATGGTTGACATGACGCAGGCATTTTTCCAAAAATAGGCATTTTTCACCGATACAAATCCTCCACCCGAAACAAGTGCACCGGCAGCGCGTTCGGGTCAAGAGAAATGTACGCCGAATCGCCCCGCCAGACGTAGCTCGCCCCCGTCAGCAGGTCGCGGACGAGGTATTCTTCGCCCCCGTTTTTGCCAATCAAATGCAGCGGCACGCGCAGCCAGCCGGTCTGGGTGTGGTGCGGGTCGAGGTTGACCACGCAGAGGATGCGGTTGCCGTTGGGGTGGGTTTTCAGGTAGGCCAGCAACTGGTCGTTGCCGATGTTGCAGAAGGTCAGGTTGTTGGTGTGCTGGAGGGCCGTGTTTTCGTTCCGGGCCTTGTTAATCAGGCCAATCACGTAGGTGAGTTTGTTGGTCTGGTGCCAGTCCCAGTGGCGGATTTCGTACTTTTCGGAGTTCAGGTACTCTTCTTTTCCCGGAAAACCCGTGTGCTCCAGGTACTCGTACACCGGCCCGAAAATGCCGTAGTTGCTGCTCAGCGTGGCCGCCAAAAATACCCGCTGGATGTACAGCGACTCCAGCCCTGACTGCATGGGCCAGGTCAGGATGTCATGCGTGTTGGGCCAGAAGTTCGGGCGAAAGTAATGGCGCATCTCGCCCTGCGTCAGTTCGGTCAGGTACTGGGTCAGTTCCCACTTTGAGTTGCGCCAGGCGAAGTAGGTGTACGACTGCGAAAAGCCGAGTTTGGCCAACTGCTGCATCACCTTCGGGCGGGTGAAGGCTTCCGACAAAAACAGCAGGTCGGGCACCTCCTGCTTCACTTCGGCAATCACCCATTCCCAGAACCCAAACGCCTTCGTGTGCGGGTTGTCCACCCGGATGATGCGCACGCCCCACCCGGCCCAGAGCAGGATGATGCGTTTCAGTTCAGCCCAGAGGTTTTCCCAATCTTCCGTCTCGAAATTGACCGGGTAGATGTCCTGGTACTTTTTGGGCGGGTTTTCGGCGTACTGAATCGTGCCGTCGGGGCGAATTTTGAACCACTGCGGGTGCTCCTTCACCCACGGGTGGTCGGGCGAGCACTGGATGGCCAGGTCCATCGCCAGTTCCATGCCGTGCGATTTGCAGGCTTCGACCAGGTCCTTGAACTCATCGAGCGTACCCAATTCGGGTAAAATCGCATCATGGCCCCCCAACTCGGAGCCGATGGCGTAGGGCACGCCAGGTTCGCCGGGCTGCACGGTAGTCGAGTTGTTCTTGCCCTTCCGAAACGCCGTGCCGATGGGGTGGATGGGCGGAATGTACAGCACATCGAAGCCCAGCGCGGCCAGGCGGGGCAGCAACGCCTGGGTGGTTTTGAAGGTGCCGTGCTGACCCGGTTCGGGGTGGGTAGAGCGGGGGAACAGCGAGTACCACGACCCGAACCGCGCCCGCCAGCGGTCCACGTACACCCGCAGTTCGGGGGCGTAGCGGGTGGCGTGGTGGCGCAGGGGGTAGCGGGCAATCCAGGCCTTCACGTCCGGACCGGCCGCCAGGTGTACGGCATGTTCGTACTGGGCCGGGTCGCGGAACAGCCGTGCGGCGGCGGCGAGGGCGCGGGCATCGTCGGGCGTGGCAAGGAAAACCATTTCGTCAAAAAACGCGGCCCCCATCAGCAGTTCGACGTTCACGTGCTGCCCGTCGCGGATTTTCAGCACGGTTTCGTGCTGCCAGGTAAGCGGGTGGTCCACCCAGGCCTCAAAGGTGTACGAGTACCAACCTTCTCTCTCGATGGAAAACGAAGCCCCGTAGCGGTCGTTTTCAATCAAAGCGAGCGGCACCTCCGACCACCCGGCGTCGCCTTCAGCGCGGTACAGCAGCCGGGCCGAAATCTTGTCGTGGCCGTCGGCGAAGACGTCGGCCTCAACATGAATCACGTCGCCGACGGTTGCTTTGATGGGAAACCGCCCGGCGTCGAGGCTGGGCGTCACGCGTTCGATGATGCAGCGGGCCTGGCCCGTGGTGGTTTCGGGGAGTTGGGGCATGGGGTAGGGGTTACTTCGTACCAACTGCCAAATTTCGGCAAAGTTTCAGCCTCGTCGGTCAATTCCCAAAGTCACTGGCACACGTACCCCCCATCCACGGCGAACAAACTGCCCGTCGTGAACGCGCTCTCGTCGGAAAGCAGAAACAGGACCGACGCCGCGATTTCCTCCGGTTTGCCCAGTCGGCCCAACGGTTGGATGGTGTCCAAATCCTTGTAAACCTGCGCCGGATCCGCGCCGTAGAGCGCCGAGAACCGCGCCACGGCCTTGTCGATCAGCGGCGTGTTGATGGTGCCGGGGCAAATGCAGTTGACCCGGATGCCAAACGGCGCAAGGTCTATGGCCGTGCTCTTGGTCAACTGCCCGATGGCCCCCTTCGTCAGGCCGTACACCGAACTGCTCGCTTTGCCCACGAAGGTCTGGTCGGAGCCCATGAACACAATGCTGCCTTTGCCCTGCGCTTTCATGATGGGCACAACGGCCTGCACGGTGTAAAACGGCCCGAACAGGTTGGTCGCCACCACGTTTTCGAGTTCTTCGTCGGTGGTTTCCTCCATCGTGGCGAAGAGGTGAATCCCCGCGTTGGCAAACAGAAAATCAATGCGCCCTTCGCGGGCGTGGACCTCGGCGATGGCCGCCCGGATTTGCTGCTTGTTGCGCACGTCGCAGGCAGTGAACAAATCGGTGGGTTCGCCCTCTGGCGGGGCGAGGTCGAGGTTGTACACCCGGCAGCCCCTGGCAGCGAGCAGTTCACGGGTGGCCTTGCCAATGCCGGAACCGGCCCCGGTGATGACGGCGATTTTGGATTGGAAGGACATGGAGTGGGGAGGAATGAGTTGCGTTGTTGTGAATCGAAAAAAAGCCGGTCAATCCACTTTCTTCATTTCTTTCCAGGCCTGATCCTGAAACACCGACGACGGGTCGAAATTGGGGTTGTTGCTCAGGATGAAACTGCTGCCGTCGCCCCGGCTCCAGGCGTGGTTGTAGCCCGACACCAGTTCCACCTTGCCCGTCGGGTCCTGGTAATGTTCCACCTCGCGGATGGTTTTGATGAAATTGGTGTGCATCCGGTCGTCGGCGCTCTGGCGGGCTTCCCAATTGCGCATCTCCACGTCCATCTGCCGGAGGCGGTCGTTCCCCCGTTGAATGGCGGCCTCGCCCATGGCGCGGGTTTGTTCGTCCATCATCCGGATGCGCCCCACGTGCTCCACGTGCTTTCGCTGCCGCACCGCCCGCCAGAACCCATTCACGGCCTCGTTCCAGGCCGGGTTGCTGCGGAAACTGCCCATAATTACGCTGAACTGATTCCGGGCCGCTTCTTTCTGCCCCGCTGGGTACGAAAACACGATGCGCTTGGTCACCTGCGAGGTGTAAATCGGGTTCGACCCGCCCGTGTACGGGTTGGGCACCGCCGTTTCGAGGGTCGTCACGCCCAGCACCGCCAGTCCCTCCCGGCCGTCGGGCCAGCGCAGTTCGGCGTTCAGGGCGGTCTGGTCAAACCGCATCGGCCCGGCCCCGTACTGGGCCAGTTCCTGCATCGCGCGGGCGTTGTTCTGCTGCATCTGCTGCACCACGGCCTCGTTGGGCGTCACGCTCACCACCTCGGCGTTGCCCAGTTCTTCCGGCGCGAACACCGTCCGCAGGTACTGCTCGGCGTTCACCGGCTCCCGAAACGCGCAGTAGGGCGAGTTGCCGGGGTGGACCTGGTTGAACTGCGCGATTTGCGGGTCGGGGTTGTAGCTGTACACCACGTCGGGGTACAGGTCGAAGCGGTAGGCCCCGTCGACCGAGCGGGCGCTGAGGCGCGAGAGCGTCCCGGAGCAGGAAGTGCCGGGGGCGTTCCACAAAATCTCGCCCTCGTGTTTCCAGCCTTTAGGCAGCAGCACGCTGAACGCCTCCTGGGGTTGCGCAAAACCCTGCCGGTCGAGCAGCCGCACCCGCTCGAAAAGCTGGTAGTCGCTGCCTTCGCGGAACGAGGCCGTTGTCGTGGCGGCTGGTCCGCCGGTGGGTTGTTCACCGGGCGAACTTGGAGCGTTGGTGCAGGCCGACAGGAGGGAAGCCAGCAGGAAAGAGGATAATCGGAGCAGGGTCAAGGGGTTTTTCATGGGGTTCAGAGGGAGGGTATGAATCGGCCAGGCATCCGTCAACCGGCCAACGCCGAAAGTTAACGGGTAATCTCGGAATCAGTCAACTAACGGCTGCCCCCTGAAAGTGTTCATTAAAGTGTGTCAAGGCAAAAACCGATTAACTTGACCCTTTATGAAAAAAGAACCCTTTGACTATTCGGCCTTCCGGGAGCAGGCCATCGCCCGGTTGATGTCGGGCGACAAAGAACTCACGGGCAAAGAAGGGGTCCTGGCCCCTTTGCTGAAAGACTTCCTGGACGCCGTTCTCTCGGGTGAACTGCAAGCGGACGCCGCGCGGCCCACGTCGAGGAGAGCCGCCCCAACCGCCGCAACGGCAGCAAACCCAAATAAGTCAAGACTGCCCACGGCCAAGTGGAAGTACAGATGCCACGTGACCGGGACGGCAGCTTTGAGCCTCAACTTATCGCCAAGCGGCAGACCACCCTGGGCGAAGGCTTGGATAACCGCATCCTGTCTCTTTACAGCAAAGGCCTCTCCTACGAGGACATCCAGCAGCACCTGGAGGAGTTGTACGGCCTGGACATCAGCACGGGCCAGTTGTCGGCCATCACCGACAAGGTCTTGCCGTTGGTGGAAGCCTGGCGCTCCCGTCCCCTGGAGGCGCTTTACCCCTTTGCCTGGCTTGACGCCGTTCATTTCAAAGTCCGCCAGGAAGGGAAGGTCGTTAACAAGGCGGCTTACAACGTCCTGGCGGTTGATGTACATGGTAAAAAAGACCTCTTAGGCATCTACATTGGCGATTCAGAAAGCGCCCGCTTCTGGCTCTCAGTGCTCACTGACCTGCAAGCCCGGGGCGTCAAAGACCTCTTGATTTGCTCGATTGACAACCTGTCGGGCTTTGGCGAGGCCATCGAAACGGTCTTTCCCCAGGCCGACCGGGACCGCCCGTGCGGTGCAACTCTGCCTGGTCCACCAGGTGCGCAACTCGTTGCGCTATGTTTCCTACAAAGACAGCCGGGCGGTGACGGCCGGGTTGAAAGCCATTTATCATTATCAAGCCCCTTCCCTGGCTGCCGCCGAGCAGCAACTGGCCGAGTTTGCCGACCGCTGGGGGCCGACCTACCCGTTGGTGGTGGCCAGTTGGCAGCGCAACTGGCTGCGGCTGACGCGTTTTTTCGACTACCCACCTGCCATCCGCAAGGGTATGTACACGACCAACCCCGTCGAGGGCTTTCACCGTCAGCTTCGGAGCGTAACCAAGTCCAAAGGGGCTTTCTCGTCAGAAACGGCCCTGTTGAAAGTCCTCTACCTGACCACCCAGCGCATCGCCCAGAAGTGGACCCGGCCGCTCGATGGCTGGCCCCTGACGATGCAGCAGTTGTCTATCCTTTTTGGCGACGGCTCACCAGGCATCTAAAAGAACAATGACACACTTCGTTGAACATTCCCTGCCCCCTCACCCGTCGCGGTTGCCCATCTGCCCCGGCGGGAAACCTCCCCACGACAACCTTGCACAAGTTCGCACGGTGCAGCCTGCCAATATCCCGGTACATCCGCTCAATAACTGAATGCAACTGCCTTCTCACAAAAAAATGGTTGCATATCACCGCATGTACCTTGCACATCACAGCAGCATGTTTGCATATAACTGAAAAATGTTTGCATATCGCTTCAGGATGTTTGCATCTAACAGCAGGATGTTTGCATATCACTGCATTCACTTGCTCTATCACTCGTTGCAGTTGCCTTATCACACGATCACCTTGCTTCATCACACCGTGCGGGAGCAGTATCACTCAGTAAGGAATGGTGAAATCGGAACGCAGCAGTCAACACACGGGAGCAAAGCGCTGAATGACGAAAGAAGGAGGGCGTATTGCCGCCGCAGTCAGCCCAAACCATCCGTAAGGCACCCTACGGATAGTCGGGTTCCCCGTTTTTTGTCACCCCGGAACGGGGTCTTCGCGGTTGAACTCGGAAAGACCCCGTTCCGGGGTGACAAAAAAGGAGGGCAGAAAAGGAAGAGCAGAAAAGCGAACAACGCCGCGCCAGAGACGCTTGAAATAGGCATCACTCGCCGGAGGCAAGCGATTGCGGCTGCGAGCTACTGCGGGAGCCTAACTATTTTTTAAAATAGTTGTTGATTTTTACAATGTACAAACAAATATTTTCCTTTGTGTTATTCAGGTTACTTATTTGCTCTTTGAGTATACGATAAGTAGTCGTTATATGTTCGTAAACTTTCTGAAATTCAAGGTATTTAGGATGCAAGGATAAAAATTCTTTGTCTAATATCGTTTTGTCTATATTAGTCGGGTCAAGCTGCTTCTGAGAAATTAATTTTAGCTTAAAATTCTGATATATAGTTTTATATTTACTTCTGATATCGCAATGGTTCGTCAAAGCTTAAGCGGCTTTACAGCCGAAATTGTAGAGTTGGCGCA